>Ga0194136_1000151_pt1 | contig 41179 bp, 67 predicted proteins | sample TARM_MetaG_T3A_1_FD_134023 | JGI IMG/M metagenome (GOLD analysis project Ga0194136, IMG submission 134023) | Freshwater microbial communities from Pennsylvania, USA, analyzing microbe dynamics in response to fracking - TARM_MetaG_T3A_14 (version 2) | ecosystem: Environmental > Aquatic >...
GTGAACTCAGTAAGGTATCGCTGAATCACTGCATCCGGTACGTTAACAAACTCCGGGTATGAAGCCCGAAACTGCGCAAGTGTTAGTGCCATATTTCACCTGTAAAAAAGGGACGCCGTAGCATCCCTTTATTTTAACACGTCACCGGATTATTTCTTAATCACGATGTGACCGGCATCAACGAGATGCTTTTCGTTGCTTTCGATGAACGCCAGTTGCTCTGCGCTTACCTCGGTTTCAACGCCCGGCAGCAGTTTCAGGTCGCCGGAGTAGTGCAGGTTCGGGCGCTGATTTACCACTGTTACTTTCTTGGTTTCTTTAGCTTCAGCCATGATTAAATACCGTTGGTTACAGTTACAGACAGTGGGAAGTATACCACAACGCCAGCGGTTGACAGGAACCCAGCCACGTAAATTGCAAGGTTACGAGGCTCAGGCGGCAAGGTATTAAATGGCTTAGGAACCTCAACGCCAATTTTTGATGAGTCGTTGCGATAGTGGATCATCGAGCTGTTAGCCAGGCCAGTACCCTGAGGCCCCAGCCACTCAACAGTTTCAATCTTGATTTCCGGGTAGGAAGTCATGAAGCGTTGCAGGGCATTCTCACCGGTGTTGTCGGTGAAGAATGTGGTGCGGGCACGCTCATAACTTGCAGATGTCATGACGATTGTGTCAGGACGTTCTGCACCCATTGTGTCTGTAGCTTGCTGGGTAACAGGATAAACAAGGTCGGCATAAATTTCCGCTGCGGTTTTAGTCGCCCATGTAGATGTACCAGCCGCGCCATTTGGTGCAGTGCGGGTGGTTACGTTTGCCGCGTTATAGAGTCCTTTCATTCCCGTTTCCGCATCGCCAACCCAGATAATCTGGTCAAGCTTCTGCTCTGCAGCATCGCGAATTACCTGCATCTTGCGATCACTGACATTCGTGCCAGCAAGGCTTGCTTCTGCCACCTCAAGGAGGTTGTAGTAGAATGAGCCGCCAAACTCGTGGATATCAACGATAACTTTTTCGCCGGTAACTTCAATATTTGGCAGGTCGTCAGCATAGTTAGTAATATGCTCAAGCATCCCAACGCGATCAGATACGCGATATGCAAACTCTCTCGCACCGAAAGGCGCTTCGTTCTGCATTGGTAGCAGGTTTTTTCCTTTCCATTGCGGATATGGTCGCTCAATAATACGGTTTGACATCGCCTGTAACTGCTGTGCAAATACAAGTCCAGTTGCAGCATCGGCGTGGAATCCACGTTGTTGCACATCAAGTGATCGCGCCACCTGCTGTGCAATGGCTGTTGGCAGGAACTCCCAACCCGCATCCAGCTTAATGGACTTAATGTGATCCAGTCGTAAATTGATATTCATTTATTATCCCCTGTTAGGCGGCTGGTGCGGTGGTGGCAGGTTTCAGGTTGACAATCGCAACGCCTGCACCAGTGGTGGAGGTGTCGAAGATGCCGACCGGGCGTGTTGCTGCCGAGGTTGCAACGTTGGTGAAGCCGGTGCCATCGGTGAGGGCGTAGGCCAGTTGACCCTGTGTCACGGCAACCGGAACAGTTACCCACACCGGGCCATCAGTCACGACAGAAACATCTTTGTTAATCGCGTGAACCTGTTGAGTTGCTCCATCAGCAACCATCCACGTAGCTTCCCAGCGAACCACGCCGATAACGACGTCGCCAGCAGCGGATACTGGCTTAACTTTGTGGTCGTTTGCATCACGAACAGCGGCCTGACCTGCGTTAATAGCAGCAGATGCGATGCGGCTGACGGTCTGTGTTAATCGGGCGTCCGCAACCATGCCAGGGGCATATGGCTGAGGAGATAAGGAATAGGTGTTGTTAAGCGCCATTATGCTTTCCCCGCGTAGAATTTAGCGTTGTATGCAGCCTGGCCTGACTCTTCGCGAGAGTTGACCATGCCATCAAGATTCAGACCCTGTCGCTGATTGCGCAGGCTGTCGGTGCGATTCTTCAGGCCATCTACTGCGGCATCAAAACGCGCACCGATATACTCATCAGATTTCCCGTCAGCATTAAAGCCAGCGCGGGCAGACATTAGTGCTTCAACCTGGATTTCACGGGCGGTTTTCACGCGCGCGCCATCGAGGTGGCTGATGCCGGGTTTCAGCTTTTTAGCGTTTTCGATGATGGTCAGCATTTTGCTGATAGCATCGGCTTTCACTTCGCTGTTTTTTTCCTGGTCGCTGTCCATTCCTTCTTCCGTTGTCTGCGATTCGGTAGCTCCAGCTGCTGCGGCCAGTTCGTCAAGTTGAGCCTGGAGATTGTCGATTGCAGAAGCAACGGAAGTTACTGCTTCCTCTACCGCTGGAACGTCAACGGCAACGGCTTCGTCTTGATTCTCGTCGTCGGATTCGGTCATCACCGTATCAGCATCGAGTTTCAGTTTGGGAGCGATGGCTTTGACCAGCTTTTTAAGCTGACCTTTAGTGGAATCAAGGCGCTTGCCCTGTTTCGCAATAGCCGCGTTGATGGTCGCTGCCGTAGCTGCATCTGCAACTTCAACAGTGCCGCCGCCGGGCAGTTTGATTTGAGTCATTGATTTATCCTCGTTATTCGGCACGTTTGCGCCATCAAAACGCAGTGAACAGACTGAGCCACCTCGCGCGGCATCCACGATGGCCTGATGGTTGTAACGTCGATTGCGCTGAACACGGTCATACTTCTGGCCCTGCCATTCGCCCGGCGTTTCATCAAGGTCAACGGAATAACCCGGAGAAAGCTCACTTACACCATCGTATTCTACAGCATGTAAAGCTTCGTTGCCAATTACCAGCATTGACGCAACAAGATTATCACCATCACGCTTAGGCATGCCGTTAACGCTTCCCTGAGAATACTCCTTGTAGTTTGATGGTGTAACCATTACCGGCGGATGCTGTAAAGTTACCGGAGCGCCAGCCAGTGATTCAAGCGACGCAGGCTCGAACAGCGTTTCTTCCGGCACGAACTCCCGGATAATGGTTCCGTCTTCATCCATATATTCCAGGATGCCGACATGCGCCACCACGCCATCAATGCGCAGGTATCCGTTGTCGTCAACCTTTGAGGTGATGCGGCCGCCTTTGTCGATGCGATAATCTTTTTTCATTTTGTCCTCAGAACTCAATTACGTTAGCGGCAAAGCAGCGACAATTTATTGCCTGACCAGGAAAAGTATCACGAGCACCAGCGCCATCTGACCAGTTATACGTCTTGCCGTTGCGCGCATAATGCGACGGATTAGCCTTCGGGTAGCGACCAGATGGATTGCCTCGCACTCGCTGGTCTTCCATCGTGCGCCAGACGAATTGTTTAATTTCCAGGTCTGCCGCGCGTTGCTTCGTGACCTGCATATTCATGGTGGCAACCTGGTCGCGGGCAATCAGGTCGGCGCGTCGTTTCGCATCCCCGGTTTCTTCCCGAATGTTTTTGCTGATGTCACGCCATGACAGGCCGTCTCGGAAGCCGGAGTTAACGGCAGTTGTAATCTTGCTCAAATAACTTTGCGTCAGATTGGTAATCAACGCCGTGTTTTCCTCAGCCCATGCGTCAATGTTGGCGCTCATGTCGGTCCCTGGCAGTGCCACGTTGACGCCAATGGCCTGGTTGATTGCTTTCTGCCAGTTGCCGTCAATTGCTGAACGAATGGAATCGCCAATATTGCGCACGAATGACAGTCCTGGAATATTACCCGTCGCCAGTGAGCGAATGGCTCGCAGAACAGCAGACAGGTCATCAGCACGATAACCATCCTCCCGCGCCGCAATCTCTGCTTTTAATTCATCAGCAATGCGGGTTTTCAGTTCGGCATTAATGCCATCTACCACGCCTCGCAAAATCTTCGCGTACTGCTGTTCAATCCGCACAGGGTGACGGGCTGAAAGCAGAACCCTACGCTTCCTCTTGTCCGGCTTCAGTGCTTCCAGTTGCTTCTGGAATTCCGTTTGCGCCATTTTCGCCACCGAGTGAGTTAAGTCCTAACGGGTCATCATTCGAATTGTCATCCTCTGGCAATTCTTCCAGAGAGAACAGGCCGGTATCGTTAGCCAGGTTGCGCACCTCGTTAGGCGTGAGCGCAGCAGATTGCTCAAGCGTTGAAATTGCCGTCGCAACCGATGCCATCGACGTTGCTTTCTTGTCAGGCGACATCGCGCTAAGCTCTGCCCACTTCCAGTCGAAGTCCAGTCCTGTCTGCATCTTCACGTTATCAATACATGACTTCACCAGCGCAGACGGATCGCCTTCCTGAATCGCGGCAATCTTGTCGTAGTAAACCGACAGGATTTCTTCCTGACTGGCATTCAGCCCTGCCGGAGACTTGCCGAACAGCATCATTTCAGACAGTCCCGTCGCGCCAGCCACCGCAGTAGCGAATCGGTCAACGAAGTCGGGGATGCCCTGGAGTGAGCGGTTAACGAATTCGAATTTCTCAGCGGAGTCCACCACGGCGGCGCGGTAAATAGACTTGCCCTGATTGAAGGCGTTTGCACGGTTCATTACGGCCTGAGATGCCGTCATGCCCATTGATTGCGCCGCTGTCAGGTTTGGCACTGAAAGGATGCCGACGCCAGACTCTTTCAGCAGGAATGAGGCATCCTGCAAAGTCTCGTTATATGCGGCAATCGCAGACCATGCCATTGCGACGTATGAGCCACCCCAGCCCTGCAATTCAATCTGGGTATCGTATGGCACTGAGCAGCCATAGAAAGGCGCAATTCGGCCGCGGTGATATTTAACGCCGTTGCGGGCTACATAATTCAGCGCGCGCCCATAATGCGGAGACTCAGGGTCTAGGTCGATTTCATCAACACTCAATGACCAGCGGTCGAGCGTGATGAGGTCGATGATAGCCGCTGTTTCTGATGGCGGTGATTCTGGCGGCCGTGAGTCATCGTAAACCTTCAGGACGCCAGCACCACCGAACAGGCGGGACCAGGCGATGCCCTTGCGCACAGATGCACGAAGACCCATGTCATCAAGCATGGTTTCTACGCGCTTTTTATCCTCGCTATCCAGCCCGGTTATTTCGATAAACTTGCGGGTGGCATCCTCAGCCGGAAGGTCGCAGATTTTACGAGCCAGCCAGTCCGAAAGGTAGATGTTGGTCAGCACCTGCTGGTTGTTATGCAGCAAATGAGAAAATGCAGGCGACAGCATTTGCCCGAGGCTTTTGTCGATGCCCGGCATGCCCTGCCCGGAGATGGGGTTAGCCCACGCATCCACGCGATATGACATGCTGCCGTCATTGTGTAGCTTGAGGTGGGGCTTCTTAGCCATTTTGATTCCTCATGAAAATTAACGTCAGTATATCACGAGGATGTGGATAAGAAAAAACCCGCCGGAGCGGGTTAATTAACTTCCTGCCAATCTTCAGCCAAAACATCAGATTGACTAGCCAGCCATGGTATAAGTTTGTTATCAGCTGTCTTCATGCAAATAAATGGCGCTCCGCAGAGGCCATCAATTCCTTCAATATCGCTTTCTAATCCCCACGCATCACCAGCGACGATGAAAAGAAACATTCCTTTGCCGTTCCATCCTTTTCTAGCTACCTTTTTCCCTACTTCCATGGCATTAACAGCATTACCAAAATTCATATCCATACCATTACCCTCTGCAGTTACCAATAAAAAGGTACTGCAAGCTGCGCGCGCTATGATGTTAATGCTCTTATCTGGTAATTGCCGGTTACGCGTCCGGTGTCAACTAAGTTGACCGATTTGCTGTGGCTCTCACCCTTAGCGTAATATGGTTGCTATCGCCAAGAGTTGCTGCAACCTGCACCACAACGATAAGAATACTGGATGGACTCCATGCTACATCTTTTACGGTTCGCATTCCCATCATATTACGTCACGGTCATCGGAGATTTTCCGTGGTCAATATTCTTATCGTTGCGTTGTGGGTGTCCGCACCAGTTACACCTTCAAGCTTAACGACTTGCCAGCCCAGCACGAAACGCTACCGTTAAGATAATCACGCCCCGAGAATGGTCTTGCTGGTCACAACGATAAGGGCACTGCATGGTTTTACCATTGCATCCGAAGATTTATCTGGTGTAGTCAATGCCCTTACCTGTTGTGTTCGCGGGGTCTACTTCCCTCCTGTCACGGTTCTTTTCCCGCGTCATCGTGCATTAAGGAACACGAAATACCTTCACAACCACAACGGGAGCAACGTTGTGATATTAGTATTGCTCAATCGGGTTATCATGTCAACCTTTACTGGCTGGCATTTTATCCCCATTACACTTTTTCTTCCATGTCTCATTGTGGGTAAGAATCTGGCGCAGGGTGCCATCGGTCATGTGGTCGATTTCCCCGGCATCCATCCATATTGGCTGAACCCAGTCGCAGCTTGAATCAATTACCTGGACGGGTCCATTCGTCGCGCAACTTGTCGCGGACAGAATCAGGATTACTGCGCATAACTTCATCTTTAACATCGCTTGCCACCTTAACGGATTCTGTGCGGGCTTTCTCTTGCGCCACGGATTGCTGGGCCTGCTGCATTTCGGACTTTGCTTTCTGCTCGGACTTTCCGCGAGACTTTCCGCCGAACCAGAGCCCGATAGCGCCGAGGATTAGCGCTGTGATTGCGCCGATGATACTACTGAGGGTCAGCATCTTTTTTATCCTTCACAGCAATCAGCTTATTCACAGAGTTGCCAGCCACGACGACGGCAAGATAGATGCCGAACATCTCGGTTGTCAGCGTGTTCTGATATGCCTGCCAGACGATGACACCTGACGAAATCACGACGCCGGTAAACTGGCATGTTTTTGACAGTGAGAAATCGCCGACGGGCGAGGTTAGGAGGTCTTTAATCATCGGTTTTCCAGAATAGCGCAAGTAGGATAACTGCTACTGTAGCACCCATGCAGGCCTCGACCAAATAATCAGAGAGAAATTCGATTGGCAATCCAGCCATATACGAAAGCCTCATTCTTCTGATTGGCTTCAGCTAGCTCAATATACCGCGCACCCTGAAGGCAGTTCAGCGCCTTCAGCATCACGATTTCACCCTGGCTGCCGCGCGTCCCCAGATAGCTTTTCAGAGCAGCGACTGTAGCTGGGCCAACCTTCCCATCGACGGCGATATCAGCGTACAGCTTGCCCTGGTTGTTAAAAGCATTCAGGCAGCGCTGAAGGAACTTTCCCGCCACTGCTGGCCCCATATTGACGCCGGTATCAATCACCTCTTCTGCGATGGATTTGGACACCGGAAGCAGAAGGTCAAACTTTGGCTTGGATACGTACTGAGTGTAATAGATGTTTTCAGCCAGGGAGATTGGCAGGTCTTTCATTGCGCCGGAGTAGCCATTTGCCACAGCTACTGATTTGGTAATGCCGTACATCGTTTCGCCGCCAGAGTCATTTGGGTTATTGGAGTAACCGCCCTCTGCTTTGATGATGTCGTCGATAATTGATTGGATAACCGGGGTCATAAAAACCTCATTGTTATGTTTTGGCTCGATTCGCAACCAGTGGGCGCGACGCGGCATACTTGCCTGTCGGCGATGCCACGCTGCAACCCTTGGAAGCGTAGCCAATTTAACATATAAAAAATACAAAGTCAAAAGAGAGAGCACGAAATGATATCAGTGAAAATAGATTGATATAGTGGTTGACATAAGGTGTGGATGAGTTAAGATTTAGCCATCAATAACGAGCGGGTCGAGTGTCCTGCGGTGAATAAACAAAGGGGTGAGGGTATGTGCAAACGAATTGATGGGGAGATTATCCGGGGAGTCATTAACGACCCTCGCCTCTTCCCTGGGATTGAACGGGTAAGAAGCGGCAGTACTCAGATGTTCGGAAAGCGGATCGTTCAGGGTGGTAAATGCATCCAGGAATGCGATTTTGAAATCACTCCTCCAGAGAAGAGCTGGTATTCAAAGGAAATTGATGGGGTTTGGCACTGGGTTGAAGGCTGCGACCATTGCAATGGTGAGCCTAAAGAATGGGCATATTCCCGTTGCCAAAAGCATGATGTATGCGTTGATTGTGGCGGCGACAGAAAGAGCACCACAACAGCATGGGGCTGCAGTGGTGGGTGGCGTTGCAATGACTGCCAGGAAAAGATTAACAGACAGCGTCTCGCAGAAGCTGAGGCCCGGATCGTGCCTGATGATGAATACGATGAGATGGATTTTTGGCATGAAGACGAAGCTCGCTGCCCGTGGTGTAAAGCTGAAATATCCACCGATGAATCATACGACGCCTGCCAGGAAGAGCATAAATGCTATGAGTGTGAGCGCCACTTCAAGCTGACGGCAGAACATTCGGTGTCGTGGACAACAATTCGATCAGTGAAACAGGTCGCTTAACGCGGCATTTTAGCGGGTAACTACAGAGGGTAAGAAGATGAAAGAGTTTAAAGGTACGCCTGGTCCGTGGGTTGCATCCACTACTGAAAGAAGTATCGGCCCGGTTTCTCGGGATGACGACCAGTCTTATGGAATGATATTGCCTGTCGCATGGGTTGAGTTCGACGGCGACCAGAGATACCAACAGGCGAACGCTAACCTCATCGCCGCAGCACCTGAGTTGCTGGAGGCATTGCAGAAAATGGTCAGCAAAGCATGTAAGCAAAACTGGAATGATGCATATCCAGAAGAGATTCAATCAGCACAGGCTGCAATCAAAAAAGCACTGGGAGAAAATCAATGAAGCTATCTGACCACCTTGCTGAATACACCATGAGTGATGGGTGGATATGGCCACCTAATTGCACGGCATTGCGAGTCTTTACGGATGGAAGGATTTGGCACATGAACGGGCATTACGTAACAAAAATTGAGAAAACAGAAATAACGGGAGCGATGGGCATTTGCAGGCATGAAGATTACCTAACCTCAATGGGAGAAAAACAATGAAACTTATCGACTTACTGGTTAAAGAGCTGCCTAAAAGCGGCGGATGGCCTGAGGGTGTTGATAACATCACGCAGTATAAACATGGGGAGCTTTGCTTCAATAATGAAGATGACTCCTGCGCAGAATCAAATACAAACATTGTGATTGAGCCTCATGAGGATGGGGATAATGGAGATGATACTTTCAACAAATGGGCCTTCGGATTAAAAGTCACCCGCACCCAATACGAATCCGCCCTCGCCAAAAATGATGGATGGATTGAGTGGGGTGGTGGTGAGTGTCCGGTTCATGAAAGTGCTAATGTCGACATCAAACTTGAAGATGGCAGCGAGAAGAGCGACGTACCTGCATCTGCATTTATCTGGCAGCACGACGATGACGTTACAAATATCATCGCCTACCGCCTGCACAAGCCTCAGCAGGAGGAGCAGCAAGATGCGAGCGAAGAAGACCTCAATGACTGCATTGGCCAGGCGCCAGCGACGTTATGGAATGGGAGATGGTTGCCATCTGCTGGATGTGAGTGCGAATACCAATACAAGGTTCACGGAAGCGAGTGGTGTAGATTTGAGTGCATCGCCGTTGATGGTAAAGCTGTTTTTGGCTGGAGCAATAACACACCGGTAGCTCTGCAATCAAACACGCATAATTTCCGCCCACTCCGCACCGAAGCGGAAAATGTGCGGGAGTCTGCATGCCATGAAATAGCCAGCATGATTGGCCGGGGAACATTTTTCGAGGATGCGGAGAGGATTTACGACGCCATATCATCTGGAGAAATTAAAGTTTACAGCAAGGAGTCCAAATAATGGCAGGTCGTGGCGTGAATCGCGTAATTTTAGTCGGCAACCTCGGCAATGACCCGGAGGTTAAATACACCGCATCAGGCAGCGCAATCGCAAACCTGACGGTGGCAACGTCGGAATCATGGAATGACAAGGCGACAGGTGAGAAGAAGGAGAATACCGAATGGCATCGAGTCGTACTCTTCGGCAAGCTAGCAGAGGTTGCAGGTGAATACCTCCGCAAAGGGTCACAAGTCTATATCGAGGGCCAGCTACGCACGCGCAAGTGGACTGACCAATCCGGACAGGAGAAATACACCACCGAGATTGTCGTTGGCATGAACGGCGTAATGCAGATGCTGGGAGGGAAGCAGGAAAGCAAGCCTCAGCAAGGCGGGTGTGGCCAGTCTCAGCAACAAAAGCCGCAACAGCAGTGCAAGCCAGCATCATCCGGGCAGCATGAGCCCCCAACTGACTTCGATGATTCAATCCCGTTTTGACCAACACCAACCCCGCCAGACGGCGGGTTTTTATCAATAGTAAAAGCCGGTTATCCGTAGAAAGCAGCACAAAACATCAATGGGGTTTAATTGTGAACAAATACGAATTGCATTTAGGTGATTGCCTGGAAGTTATGAAGTCCATTCCAGACGGTAGCGTTGATTTGATTTTGTGTGATTTGCCCTATGGGACGACGCAGAACAAATGGGATTCCGTCATCCCATTCGACGCACTATGGGCGCACTACTGGCGAGCGCTCAAGCAGAACGGTGTAGTGGTTCTAACTTCTGCGCAGCCCTTCACTGCAGCGCTTGTGATGTCACAACCTGTCGCATTCAAGTACCAATGGGTTTGGGAAAAGACGCAGGCTGTCGGACACCTAAATGCATGGAAGCAACCTATGCGGAAGCACGAAGATGTCTGCGTGTTCTATCGGAAGCAGCCGACCTACAACCCGCAAATAACGGACAAGCCAAAAGAGAATATTCGCCCGCAAACCGGCAGAACAAAAACAACCAGCAATTACGGCGCACATGGGCTTGACGTGTTCAAGTGCCCGCCTGACAAGTCAATGCCATCGTCAGTGCTAAAGTTTGCTAACGCTCAAAAGACCGTTCACCCAACGCAGAAGCCTGTCGCCCTCATGGAATACCTTATACGCACTTATACCAACGAAGGCGAAACCGTTTTAGATAATTGCATGGGCAGCGGCACCACCGGCGTTGCCTGCATGAATACCGGGCGGAGGTTCATAGGCATTGAAATGGACGCTGGTTATTTCCAGGTGGCACAGGGGCGAATCATGGAAGCGTCAACAGCAGCAGCAAAATAACCCGCCACCAATGACTGAAGATTGCCCATTCTGACCAACTACCCGCTTCGGCGGGTTTTCCATCTCGATCGCCCTCTGTTACAATTCCAAGACTATTCCAGTATATTCATTTAAAGACGAGCACGTACCCTATGATAAAGGGGGTGCCTATGCCTAACAGGATAAACATGTCTACAGTCGAAGAGCGGCTAACGAAAGTTGAGACGAATCTAGCGAACCTTGCGGATGCACAGAGGGATGTGAGCCAGGCTTTAAACCGGGTTTCTGAGTCCATCCACGCCATCCAGATAAGCATTGAGCGCCAGAACGCTAGTATTCAGCAGATAGTCGAGTTGCGCCGTGATGTTGACGAAATGGGTGAGGAAGTGGATAAGCTGAAAGGTAAGGTGTGGTGGCTGGGTGGAGTTACCGCCGCAGCCACGTTCATTATCGTGAACTTCTCTCGCATGAAAGACTTCTTTCACTGATGCGGATTATGTCCATGTCGCGCATGGTTCTGTGACGCGCGCGGGCGAAGTAGTAGCGAGCAAAGTTAACCCCTCTCCGCCGAAGTCCATCTCCAAACCCCCAGCGCTCAATCAGCCACCATCTCATTTCAGCCTCCCGAGATAGAAGCAGATTCCGGCCGCACTAAGGTACATAGCCGCAGAGATGTCGCGGTTGATAGCTGCCGAGAATATTGCCGACAGCACCAGGAAAAGCATCGGCATCCACTTAATCATTTTCGCTCTCCTTCATAATCTTTCATCTCAAGTCCTCATGTTGTGGTTGACATAAACATAATACATGGTAATCTTACTCATATCAACACGGGAGGCAGTATGAATATCAAAGATAAGTACGCATTTACAAACGCCCAAGTTTGGGCTGAGGCAGCAAGATGCTACAAGTGTGAAGTGTCGTGGCAGGCAGCTATGATGAGATTGAGGAAAGCATATGGCCTTTGATGTAGTAGACAGAGACGAGCGCATCCACGCAGACAACTGGCAGGATGAACCGACAGAGGATGACATCGAGCGCCAGCGCTCAATCATCGAAGCACAGGCAGATTTAGAGGAGATGTACAATGGCTGGTGAATTTGCAGTTTACACATCGGTGGCTGTCGGCGGGAAACGCAACCGACCAGCAAAACCAGAAACTCGCGAGCAGGTAATTGCCCGCAATAGTTTCCCAGGCCCAGACCAGAATCGTCACATTGATAAGTTTTTAGCGGAGCAGAAGAAATGAGCAACTGGCATAACGAACACATCATGCAGTGGTATCGTCGGCGCATCAAGGCAATCATTAACTCTTATGAGGCTTAAGAAATGGCAAAAACTACATATAGTCTAGAAGAGCTTGAGCAGCAACTATCCGAATCCCGTCGCGAGTTCCGCGCAGCAGACGCGACCATTAACAATCTTGAACTGAAGCTCGCAGAAATGGAGTCACAGCTAGATACCGCTGAGAGCAAGTGCGCGGCGCTGGCTGCGGAGAATGCGGCTCTGAAGCGGTTCCCCGAACAGATTATTGGTTTTGTTGGCAAGCTGGGGACCAGTGAAATCGGTAGCAGCACGCGCGAGGCGATTGAATCTGCCGCAAAACGCATCAAAACCCCATCCACCGACGCCTTCCTGGCTGAAGTGCGGGCGCAGGGTTTGGAGATGGCGATTACAGTCGTCAATGACTGCTCAAACAACATCTGTGCTGGTGGACTTGCTGAAAACCGACAGTATGAAGAGGCGATCGTCAATCCGTACTTGGACGGTATACACGACGAACTGCAGGAGATCGCCGCCCAACTTCGCCGGGAGGCAGCCAAATGACCATCAACAAACATGCGCTGCGCCAAACAGCAGAGAAAGCCCAAGAGCATGGCGTATTCAATATGGATATTCACTCCGAGACCGTGCTGGCGCTGCTGGATGAGCTGGAAGACGCAGATAAGCTAATCGACACTCTGCGCCAGGACAAAGACAAGGTTATCGACATGAGCATTGAGCGTGTCAATAAGCTGCTGTCCAGAGCGGAAGCCGCAGAGAAGCGGATTGCTGAACTGGAGTTGAAACTAGAATCCGCAGACAAATTGCAGGATAGCGCGTTTCGTCATGGCCTCCAGCATGGCTTCAGTTTTGGTCAAACGGATAATCAGGCTGGATTTGAAGAGTGCTTATCTGCATATGGAGCGCGGGGTAAAGATAATGGCTAATTCATTACTTGAAACATGCAATGACTGGCAAATTCTTCGCGCAGAAATATTGGCTCGAAATCCAAATATGGCCATGACACTTCAAAAGCTCGACATCATGATTGAGCATTCCGTTAGGGCGGCAATTGAAATATCGCATCGTGTTGACTGGGATTTTAGTGAAGCAGAACGAAAAGCTAAGGCGGTGAAATAATGGAACTTTCACGGGATAAGATTAAAGAAATAATCAATGACGATTGGCTTTTGATGGATGATTGCGAAGGAAATAAAAACTGTGATGTTGTCAAAGAGCTGGCGCGTATCGCGCTGGCATCGCTCGAAGCGGAGCCTGCGATTCACCGCTGTCGTCGTGTGACCGTTGAGCCATACGGCCCTTATCCTTGGCATTACGGTAATTTTATCGGCTTCTCAAAACCCGTTGAGGGAATTGAGGACGAGTATTTTTACTCCGCCCCGCCAGCGCCGGTATCTGTGCCCGCTGCGATGGAAATGGATGATGACTTTGACAGCGCGTTTGAACACGGAAAAGCTGTAGGCTGGAACGCCTATCGCGCAGCAATGCTTCAGGGTTCCAAGCCTGTAGAGAAGGAATACAGGCTGCCCGAGAGTTTCGACTTCGATCGATTTAACGACCTCGTTTGGTTGGAAGCTGTAGCAAGCAACCCACACATGCACTCACCGACAACATCGACCATCGCTATGGTGGCGCTGGAGCTGAACAGGAAGTTAGCCGCTGGCAACTCTCCGGTAATTCCGGATGGTTGGGTGGCTTGCAGTGAGCGGATGCCGGAGCAGTTTAAGGCCATCCTGGCATTCAATGAGTATGGAGAAGTTTGGTCTGGTGCGTATGACAGGTACTGGAATTTCTATTGCGATAATCTGTTGGTAGAGCATGTCACACACTGGATGCCTCTGCCAGCAGCACCGCAGCAGGAGGTGAAGTGATGAATAACACCCTAACCATTATCAATATGCTGCGCACAAAAGGCATTGCCACTGTTCGCACTCCATCAGGAATTCGATTCATGGGCGCAGCAAATGCAAGCCAGCAAGACAAAGCAATGATGAATAGGCTTTCACAGGCCGAACTTGAAGCGGCTTTAAAATGGCAGAGGGCATAACATGAACGAAGAAATCACACTGCGCGACATCATCAAGGCTATCGTTATTCTTAAGCCTGGCACTACGCTGGCAGAGGCTCATCTGATGATATGGGCTAAGACAGCAAGGTCAACTATGGCGACCGCGATGCACGGGATTGCCGAACAGGGGTTATTCACGACAAGGAAGATCGAGAACAAAGGTCGCCATGGATTCAAGTGTAATGCCTACTATCCAACTAAGAAGTTACTGGACTCGTTCCGCGTTACCAACGCAATGATTGAGTATCTCGGCCTGACAGAGGTTAAACTGAAACCCAAGAAGTTGAAGCGCGAGGACAACACTGTCTTTGAGTCCTGCAAGCATAGCGAGGCTATGAAGCGCGTACTGTGGTTTTATGGGCGTGGCGAGTTGCAGTAAAAATAATGTGGAATAAATATATTGCGCTATACAGTCAATGACTGTATATTTATCTCAAGAGGTGAGGCGAGACGCCAAGCCAAACGGAGATAATAAAATGAAAACTTTCACAATCAAATTCACTACAGCAAAAATCCGCGAACTCAAGACCAAGCCAATCGTTGTAAGAATGAAGGCTGAATGCCTGCAAGATGTCGCTGACGCAATCTATGCAAATGAAAAATGGAAAAGCGCAATGATTGTTGAAGCAAGTGAAAAATAAAGCATCCGAAATAAAACAGGCTCGAGAATCGTTGGGCCTGTCAATACAGCAGATGGCTGACAAACTCTGCGTTCATCGAGAGACGTACAGCCAATGGGAGCGAGGCAGGCGTGAGCTGCCAGCAATCGGCGCGACGGCAATTCGCTGGCTTGTTGCCGGGAAGGTGGATTGACATATAAAAATAAATATTTATCTGTGCACGTCCGCCCTCATGTTGAGGGCTTTTTTTATGTGTTACACAGTAACCTACGCGTCTCTCGGCGGGTGGATGAGTAAACGAAGCGCCAACGTAATCACCTACAGTGCAGATTTTGGGGAGGTAGGACGGATAACCATCTCACCGGAGATGTTATCCTGAGGTTAAGCCCCTTTCGGGGCTTTTCTTTTACCAGGCGGAAAGGTTGTAGCCTGTCACGAGGTTGTCTGATATGGCGTCAAGAGTGGGGTCAATCTGGTCATCGTGCTTGCCGTTGGGGAAGACGGAGAACTCACCGATGTATCCAGGCATCCACGGAACATCCTTCGGCAAATGAACCAGTCCAGCCTCAATTTGTGGTAGCACATCCAGAGCGCGGGTGAATTTATCGACCGAGCGCTGAATCGGTATGACGGGCACACCTTCCATTTTTAAGGTCTGAATCAGGCCGGTTCCGCTGGCCTTGTCCTCAATCTTCATGCCGCGCACGAATCCACGGTTTATCGGCGACTTGTGCAATTCCCAGAATGCGCGAGCCTGCTTTATAAGGTCTGGGGCCTCCCACTTGCCGCGAATCTGGTCGAGCAGGTAAGCATGGCCACCCTTGAATCCCCAGCACTGGAATACAGACCAGTCGTTATGTTCTTTTGTCTTGAGTGCGGTGTCAGCGTAAATTACGCGATACTCCCACTCCGGGTGCACAAAGCTGTTGTCGTACCATTGCCACCAGCTATCTTTGAACAGGCCGCCGCCTTTCGGTGCAGGGCGCTGCATGTACTGACCGGCGAATACGTAAGGGTTGCTGGCTTCCATCTCTGCCAGTTTCTCACGCGAGTGCTTAAAGGGCCACAGAGCGGTGTTGTCAGGGTTTACAGCAGGTATGTTAATTACATGCCACTCCTCTCCATTGCCGCCAGCCTGTAGCCAGCCCGCTAGGTCTTCCTCGTGAAGTCGCTGCATAATGACGATGATTGGCGTGTCGGGGCTGTTCAGGCGGGATTCCATCGTGGTCTGGAACCAGTCGATGACATTCTGGCGCATGGTGTCAGAATTGGCCTCGCTTGCCTTATGCGGATCATCAATTATGATGGCGCCGCCGAAGCCTTCACGCAATCTCCCTGCGCCGTACCCGGTAATGGTCCCTTCTGAGCCAGTGGCATAGACGCAGCCGCCTGTTTTTGTTCGCCATTCATCCTTCGCTTTAGCATCTGCCATCATGCCTATATCACCAAACACAGCCCGGTACTCTTCCGACATGGCGATGGCTCGAGCCTGGTAGGTGTTATTGGCAGCAAGGCGCTTGGAGTAACTGGCGTGGATGAATTCGCAATCAGGATAGTTCCCGATAGCCCATGCCATGAAGTTGACCACGGCAAGCTCAGTCTTGGAGTATCGAGGGGGAATGTTGATAATCAGGCGCTTGTACTGGCCTATGAAGCAGCGCTCCAGTGCCTCGCATATTTTCGCATGGTGCCAGTTCTCCACAAAGTCAAAGCCCTTTCGGGCCTTGAACATGTATTTGGAAAACTCCAGGAGGTCGCATCGCAGGGTGGCGATGTCTTCGGCGGAAAGTTTAATCGCTTGAGCCATACTTCCTTCTGAGTGCCTCGGTTATGTCTGAGCCTTGCGGGGACATGGATCCGTCTGATGATTGATGGTCAATAATAACTTTGTCCATACCTAGTAGTTTGGCTTTGCCCATGGTGGCCTGGGTAGCAGCCGATGCCTGTGGAGTCTCTGCAGTTAGTGCTGCAATTCTTGCCTCCTCAAGCTCTGCAATCAGGTCTTCGCGGGTCAGCATGCCTTTCATTAAAGTCTCGTTATTGCATTCTTGTATGGTAAGGGTGATGGGAGGGTTGCGCAGAAGCCTTGAGGCCTCAACCTTTATTGCCTCATAGGACATGTTGGAGACATCATAGGCCTGACGGTATGCCTCTGACGCGTTGCCGGTCTCCATATACACCCGGCAGAACTCGGCCTGTTTGGGTGTGAGCGCCATATCAAATCCCCTCTAGCTTTTCAGGATAATGACGCATCTTATGCTCAATCATCATGTCGAGGACTTTGAATGCGTCAGTAATAACCTCTTTGGCACGAGGGCCACTTGCTGCCGCCTCATTGATTGTGATGCGCTCAGCATCGGCAACAACTTCAACCTTGAACGCAGGGCACTCAAAAACCATCACGTCGCCAGAACGTTTAAATTCAATCATTAATCCTCCTTCACCAGCACCAGCTTAAACCGTGAGCGAGCGACTTTCTCGCCGTAGTTATGGATAGCGCGCGGGTTTGGTGTGTTAAAACTTTTACTGCGTCCTGGAGTAATGAATACATCCTCGCCATTAGCCGCAGCATCCATCGCTTCTTTCATGCCGTTGCGGATAAAGTCGCGCGGGGTAAATTGTTTCATCATTCATCCTTTCCGTTGTTTCCCATATTATCGCCCCGCGATGAAACAGTGTCAACCTCGGTACGATTTGATTTCACTACGCACCCAGTTGCGCGGGATGGCAAAGGTTCCCATCTTCTTGCCGGATTCGGATGCCTCTTTGCACATGAGCTTACCATCGGAAGGGCGATACTCTGAGTTATTCACCACATCACGCAGCCAGAAATCGCCATTGACTTTATGGGTGAAGGTGCGGATATGCCCATCCACTTCAATCTCTGACGTCATCTGCACGTTGCGCAGGATGTTCACCACCGTTGCCCAGCTCTTGAATCCATACTTCTTCATAAGGTCGGTGACAGGTATTAGCTCCGGGTCAATTTCATGGGCTCTGGCAATGAATGGGGCCATGTCGATAGCTGGCGCCGCGTCGTTGGGCGTTGGCTTACTACCTGACTTTAACGCCTTAACCTCAGCCTTCAGCTCTTTCACTTCGGCAATGAGCTTTTCCACTTGTGCAGCAAGGCTTGCGTAATGCGGGGATGGTTTGCGTTTCATTTTGATTCCTCCTGTTGTGTCAACCTTGAGGGGAATTTAATGGTGGAGATGGTGTTTGTCAATATTATTATGATTGATTCTCACTCCCTGTAGGATGATAGGGTGGCTGGTGACTACCGTTGACACTCCCGCACCCCCTTCACCTTAACAGGGTGTGAGGTTATCATATTATTTTTATAAAGTCAACAGATGAAATGCAAAGACAAAGTATAAAATTAGTGTTTGACATAATCACACCAGGCGGGTAGATTTGTTGGAAACAACAGGAGGTCGATGATGGATAAAATTGAATGGCTTGAAAGTATGCACACTCTGCATGGTGCAGTTGAGATTATGTATGTTGTTTCTGGATACCAGATTCAACGAACATTTGATGGAGATGATGTGGGCGATCCGATTGAAGCCGCAACACTTGCTGAAGCAATTGAGATTGCGATGTCTGACGGATGGAAGCCACTGACAATGAACAATATCAATGAGGAGTGGAAATGACCGAATTAACTAAAGAATCAATTAACGAGTACGACGAAATGCAGCAGCGCCTTATGGATGAGTTCATTAACAATATCTCACCGTGGATTGACTGGGCTGGCATGTCTGGTTTTGAAGAAACAATGGCTCGCTCGGCAGTTCGCAGCCTCATCAGCCTTTCTTATTATGAAGGCACGATGAATGGCATTCGTGTGATGCAGGAGAGCATGAAGGAGTTCCAGGATGATGCAGCGCGGGATATTTGAGGAGGTGAAGTTATGAGGCTGTATCAGTGCTATAGATGCGGAGAATCGAAAGACTGGTATCGTTTCAATCCGGGGCAAAAGTATTGGGTCAGGCAGTGTATCAGATGCGAAATGACGCCTGCAGGAATGATGCCGGTCCCGCAAGAAAGTGAGCACAGGTTCAGGTGCAAAAAGATTATGAGGGTGTGCAAATGAAAAGCAGCAGAGAGCAGTTTGAAGAGTGGGTTCCTGCGATGATTGATGGCCTGCCTGAAAACATGGCCAGGATTTTTGAAGACATGCTATTTACAGCATGGCAGGCCAGTCGCGCGGCGATTGAGATTGAATTGCCATCAAAGGAAGACCCGGCAAATTTCTTCTGTGAAGTTTATGACTGTGACATGGTTCATGAATCGCTGGCGAATTGCGGACTAAAGGTGAAATCATGAATATCTTCTCCCTGTTCAATATGGCGCAGGCCGCCAACCCAAAGGCAGATGTCACTATCCGCAGTGGAGGGCATGACTCCATTATCATTATCTGGAATTGGGATGGGCAGTACCTGAACCGCCGCTATTGCAAGGCTCATATGACCGGTCATCGCTTTGGTGAATATGAGGCGTGGAGAATTGCATTCAATGCAGTAGCTCAGATTATGGGCGTTGTCGCAAGCGTCTAGGGTTGACCCATCGCTAATGGGGCGGGATGATATCTGCCCCTCACCTGGAATAAATCAGCATGGCAGAAGAACAAACAAACAGCCTCGTTAACCTGGCGGCTGAGCAGTCACTTATCGGCGGAGTCCTGATACTCGGATTCGATGCCGACTTTCGTGAGCGTACCGATTACGTTTTCCAGAATGTGCGCGAATCAGATTTCTATGCCGCATCACACCGCATTATATGGCGTGAAATCTGCGCGATGACCGACAAGGCAAAGTCGGTGGATGTTATTACCCTGTTCGACATTATCGAAAGCAAGGGTATGGGTGAAAAGATAGGTGGGTTCGCATACCTGTCAGAAATAGCCAAAGGAACTCCAAGCGCCGCAAACATCAACGCCTATGCCGACATCGTGGTCGAGCGCTCAAATGCGCGTGAAGTCCTGCGCCGGATGAATGCCGCCCGTGAAATCCTCACCAAAGAGGATGGTCGTTCGCTGGCTATCCGTCTGGCAGAAGCAAGTGACGTTACCGCAGGCATTGACCAGATATCATCAGGTCGTATGCTGTTTAATCCCACAGATGTTATCGCCTCACAACTGGATACCATTGATGAAGACTATTCCCTTATCGAGAAGATTTTCGATGAATGTATTAAGCACAAAGACATTACTCTGCTTACTGGCGCTGGCGGTACGGGTAAATCCTGGCTCACCATCAAGCTTGGAATTTCTGTCGCGCTCGGGCGTCCCGCATTTGGCGGGAAATACAATTTCCTCTCTCCCGTGGAGCAGGGGGTAGTTGTCTTCCTGATTGGTGAGGACAGCATTGATGATTATCGGCATCGCCTGGACAAGCTGATTAAGGCGGCTGGCATGAGCCGTGATGAGAAGGCGCAGATTCTTTCGTCCATCCTGTTCGTTCCACTTCGCGATAAGGATATCCGCCTGATTAAGCGCGAGCGCGGTGGAGACCTGGAACAGACCGGAGTTATCCGCAATCTTGCCGCATCACTGAAGGCGTGTAACTGCCGCCTTGCCATCCTTGACCCGATGAACAAATTCGCCAGCGGGGAGGAAAACAGCAACAACGAGGCAAACGTGTTTATCAACGCTGTGCGGCGCGTGGTTGATTTATCCGGCTCGGCAGTGCTGATGGTGCACCACTCATCAAAAACAGACCCAGGAGGCTCGCGCGGGGCTTCTGCGCTGGTGGATGGTGCTCGTTGTCATCTGGCGCTGGCAACCATGTCTCAGCTCAAAGGCGAGAAGGCAGAGCCGGGGGATGATGATGTGATTCGCCTGACGATGCCGAAGCATAACAACTTTAAAGGATGGGATGGCCCGGTATGGCTCAAGCGAAGTGACGCTGGCGACATGCTGACTATTGACCCACCAGAGACCATTGTGAATGGCGCTATCGCCAAGCGCTTCCATGTTGATACGACGCGCGTTAAATCGCTCATCATTGAATGTATCAGAAGCAACTCCCGACAGATAAGCACCAGCGAATTCATTAACGCGTTTATCGAAGGTCCGGGCAAGGAGCTATGCCCTAACTACGGCAAGGCCAAGGATATCATCGGCGAGATGCTTAACGATGGCATCCTGGAAGAAGGAACCATGTTCAATCGAAAAGTGTTGCTGGTGACTGAGCGCGAGAATGATGATTTTACCTGGTGATGGTGGTTGACATTATTCAGTGAAGTGATAAGGTTTGCATTGAATTTTAGCGGGAGCAAAAAAAATGAAACAACCACGATTTTACCAGACTGAAGCAAAGGAGGCGGTGATACACCGCATCCGGGAAAACTCGAAGAAGTGTGTCGCCAGTCGCATTCTGATTGATGCAGCAGCAGGCGCGGGGAAAACCATCATGATGGCAATCATCGCGCAGCACGTACATGAGCGTGGTGGTCGCGTGATGCAGATTGCCCGCCAGCCCATTCTTGCTGAGCAGACCTATCGTGAGTTCTATGACTTTGGCGTCCCGGCTGGGATGTACGCCGCCAAGTTCAATAAGCGCCAAGTGTATCAGGTTACAGTAGGCACAGAGGGAACGATTGTTAATGGCCTTGCCGACTTCAACAAGCCAGTTGATTTACTATTAATCGATGAAAGCCACCAGGTAGACATTGAAAATGAAGACACGCAATTCATGCGCATCATCGCGCACTTATCAGATGTGGCGAAAAAATCCGGTCGCCTGCTGCATATCGTTGGCGTTACAGGGTCGCCATTCAGAGGCACTGCCCACCTGACCACGTTCGACTTCTGGCATGAAGTTGTTTACGACATCGGCGTCGACCGACTTACCGAGATGGGGTTCCTGTCTGTTCCGGTCTATGGGTTCCCGGATGCTGATGACGATGCTATCGACTTCTCAGGCGTAGAAACTCGCAGCGGCTCATGGGAGTTCAGTGAGAAAGAACTGGACGAAATCGCCATGTCAGACGCTGGCAAGAAGAAGCTGGTTAACATTCTGATGCAGGTCATTGAGAAGACGAAAGACCGAAACCAGCGGATAGTCTTTGCATCGACAAAGCGACACGCCAGGGAGATTCGCCGCATCCTGATTGCCCTGGGCATCGACAAGTCAAAGATTGGCCTGGTCACAGACGATTCCAGCGATGCGGAGAAAGACCGGGTTATCAAGCTGTCGAAGGAAGGAAAGCTAGACTGGCTGATTAACGTGTCGGTGCTGACCACTGGCTTTAACTCGCCCATGATTGACGTGGTGGTTTACCTGCGCCCGATTGGTTCACTGGTGTTACTGATTCAGTCAATGGGGCGTGGCGCTCGCCTGCTGGAGGAGTGGATGGAAGAGGCCGGTTTCCACAAAGAGAACTATCTGGTGCTGGACTATGCCGGGGTATTCGACCGGCTTGGGCATTTGCTGGACGACCCGACTACCGGCGAGGCGCTGGCGCAGCGTGATAAGTCTCGCGGTGAAGATAAGCCATGCCAGCGATGCCAGGAGATGAACAGCAAGGCCGCTCGTCGCTGCCGGGCAAAGGATGAGTCTGAGCCTGATAAACGCTGTGGCTTCTTCTGGACGTCACAGATTTGCCCAGACTGCCAGACTGAAAACGATATTGCAGCTAATGAATGCCGGAATCCGTCATGCAGGCGCGAGTTAAGGGACTCAAACAAGGCGCTGCTGCATCATCCGTATTCAGATGAGGAAATGGTGGGCGTTAAGAAGATGGACGTGCTGAACACGAAAGTAGGGGCTCTGATGGTGCGCTTCACCCTCTATGGTGACGAGCGTCAGCCGTACCTGATATTCCCGATGGGTGGCGAGTTGTCGAGGCGCATTCTGAAAAAGGAATTTGTCGATGTCTACGTTCAGCCAGGATGGCGTGGGCGGGTCGCATCCATGAGCACCGCTGAGCAGATTGTGAAGATGGCTGGGGCATTCATGACCCCGAAGGCTATCGCGTACCGAATCAACGGCAATAACAAGTATGTCGTTGGTCGCAGGAAATTCTCATGATAGTCAAAAAGCAGCACGCAGACGGTTACTGGATTTACTGGGATGATGAGGCAAAGGGAGATTGCCGCCTTGAGGTGTCAGAGCAGATTGACGCAATGGCATGGCTGAAGGAGTTCTATCCTGATGCCAGAAAGCTGACTTTCCATGTACCGAACGAGAGCGACTCTAAGCCGCAACACAGGGCGTCACTCCAGCAGCAAGGTGTAACATCAGGCGTGAGCGACATCATCACGCTGTGGGGTCCTGGCGCAGCATTTGAGATGAAGCGGGCCATCAGGTCTAAGTCATCTGTCAGCAAGGAGCAGCGCGATTTTATGAGGCTTTCCCATGAGCAAGGGAAGTTTTCCGCATTGTGCTACGGCGCGGCAGCTTTTGAGCAGGCATGGGTTGACTATCTTAAATCAATCGGTGAATGATGGTTGACACTATATTCTGATGAGGTATGATTACTACATCAAAAATCGGAGGCGTTATGGGAATTAAATCGTTAAACCAGTACACATGCGACAGATGCGGATATCAGACCACAGACCCATCTGAGTGGGTCAATCATGAGTCAGGGCAATTGAATATCCAATATAACGGAAGCGTCGGATCATCTTCCTATAACGGGGATTGCGGAGGTATTAATATTAATGATAAAAAATGGCTATGCCTTTCATGTACAAGACAATTCCTAGCATTCATGAGTAATAAAAAATGAACCGTGAAGAATTTATCCAGAACAACATTAAGAAGATTTTAATCAGTGAAGGTTTCAGCCGAGAGGCAGCAGAAGTTGGCGCTGATGCGGCGCTTGATTTGCACTTACGGAAAACCGATTTCCCGAAAGGAAAGGCGTTCGATTTCTGTCTAAAGAAAGGTCGGGATGCAGCAAGACGGTTTCAATCATCACAGAGGGTAAGGTAATGACAACAACACTACTCCCGGCACTCGTACCGGCGCAGCAATTCCTGATGGCACAGGAGCAGCAATTCCAGGCCGTGCTTTCAGATGAACGCATTAACTTTGCGAAAGAATGCCAGTTTGCATTGCAGCACCTGAGTAATAATGATTTCACCCGCCAGGTGGCGATGAAGAATCAGGAGTCATTTCGCAACGCTATCATCAACGTCGCAGCTATCGGAATCAGCCTTAACCCGGCTGCAAAACTGGCGTACCTGGTGCCACGGAAAGGCACGGTCTGTCTCGATATCGGATACCTTGGCCTTGAGCATCTGGCCATTGAATCAGGCTCAGTCCTGTGGGTGCAGACTAAGCTGGTGTATGCCAACGACACCTACGTGAATACCGGAATCAATACCGCACCAGAGCATCAGTATTCTGCATTCGGCAAACGTGGCGATATCGTCGGTTGCTACTGCGTGGCGAAAGTTCATGACGGCTCATTCCTGACCGAAGAGATGAGTATTGAAGAGATACACCGCATTCGTGGGCGCTCAGAGTCATTCACAAAAGGCAACATGTCGCCGTGGAAAACGGACGAAGGCGAGATGATTCGCAAGACCGTAATCAAACGGGCAAGTAAATCGTGGCCAAAAAAGGCTCGTCTTGACGCCGCTATCGACATGCTCAATAGGCAAGGAGAGGGAATAGATTTTTCTCGTGAGCGTTCGCCTATGCGTGAAAAGGCAATCAGCCCGGCAACCGAGGAGCAGGTGAAAGCGATCCGTGAAGGCCTGGAGTTTATCAGCCGCCCGGAAGATGCCTTCCTTAAATACTTCTCTGGCAGCATCGCCAAGCGCGTTATCGAGTCCATTGAGGAATTGACTGAGGAAGAGGCAATCAAGGCCATCAGCACCATCCAGAGCATCATGGATAAGCAGGCAGAGAAGCAATCAAATAGAGAGGTATTCTAATGTTAATCGAACAACTACGCACACGCCTGTCGGCATTCAATGACGTTTTCTCTCACGACATGCTTACCGTGGCTCAGCGTGACTACATGTGGTTTAAGTGCCGCCTGGGGGTTATCACCGCATCCAGCATATCTGGCGTACTGGCAAAGACAGGAAGCGCTGCCCGTGATGGAATAATGGCTGAGTTAATCGCAGAGATTGCCACCGGTGCGCCAGCGGAACCAGTAAGCGCGAAGGCATTGCAGCATGGCATTGATAACGAGCCGGTCGCAATAGAGTCATACTCCTTTGCGACCGGTGAAATCGTGAACCAGATACCTTTCGTTTACCGTGATGACACCATGCGATGCGGATGCTCACCAGACGGCGTAACAGAAAAGAAAACAATTGAGTGCAAGGCTCCGTGGAATACCCGATATCACATCGAGGCCATTGTGGATGGTCGAATCAAGAAAGAGTACCAGGAGCAGGTTCAGTTTCAGATGTGGGTATGCGGCACGGAATCGGTAGACTTTGTTTCATTCGACCCGCGCATGTTGAAGCATAACTTCTTCATGACGACAGTCGAACGCTCAGACCTGTTCATGAAGAAATTCGACGACGCTATCCCGCAATTCATCATGGAGATGGATGCCAAACTGGAAAGACTTGGATTCAAGTTCGGCGAGCAATTCAAAGCATGAGAAAGGGGCCGGTCGGCCCCTTAATTATTTGTGTTCAATCAGTCATGAAGTTTGAGTGATTGAAAATAATTTCATGAGATTAGCGAATTGTAAATTCATAAGTCGCTACTCATGCACCGGAGGTCTGGGCCATTCGATATCTGGTGCGCTGGTGGTATCAACCACCTCAAGCTCATCAAGATAATCTAGCCACAAATTGTATTGCGCTAATTCATCCACTTTCAGCCGACCAATAGCTGCTTTCCCTGGCCATTGTTTACTGTTCATGAAGCTGTTTGCTTCATCGATGCGTGATGCTTTTTCATTTTCAGCAACTGCAATCTGCTGCTCACGAGTGAGTGGTGGCGTTGAAACCCAGGCAGGATATCCGTTTTCGTCGCTCCCTCTCATCTTTCCTGTTGGGGGTGTTCCGGTGTATGTTGCAAATACATCCTCATCAACCTCCACCCCATCAGCAGGCCAGCTCCCCGCATCCTCATAAGAACTCTTCAGATCCAGGGGATAAAAAGCATTACTGACGGCACTATATACATATTTCATTATTAAATCCCTACCGCTATCCACGAAATATTTGTCGCAGTTCTGTAAAATGCAGGACCGGCATTCACGACCCACGCTGAAAGATAAAACACCGCATTATCGATGACCTGGCAACCTGCAATATTTGCGAAATTGACATCTGTACCAGCCCCTGTTACTCCGAAGCATTGTGTCGGGAAAGGGATAGGGAAGCTAACAGCAACTGAACCGCTATCACTGGATATCTTATTCCCATATTGAATAATTATACCAGATGGAAATTTCATCCAGCCAGGGCCTGAAGTAAATGAGTTCATGTCTGGGATTTGATTAGTTCCCGTTCCAACATCACGCTGGGAAGCAGATTTCAGACCAAGGTTTGAGAGAGCCGCCGATATTGCCGACGCACCATCCGACTTGATATCTCCGAATGGGTCTGTTCTTTGTAGCTTATTTGAATATAGCCATTGAGATTTCAGGTCTGATAAATTTTGCAGATAGCTGAAGTCATTTTTCGTTGGTGGGTTTGACCCCACAAACTCCCAACCCTTTGCATAGTTAACATCACCGATTGGCGTTAATCCGCCAGTGGCGGTAGAGCCGAAAATTTTACTGAAATCTGCTGGCAGAGCCATGCGATCACCTCTTAGTTAATAAAATGCCCAACACCAAAGCCTTTCATTCCTGGCTGGTCAGCAAATCCGAAGATGTTGCCGTCACCACTAAAGAACAAATTCACCTTCACGCCAGCAGCTCTTGGTATGATGTCCGACCCGTTCAGTATAGACTTAATGTTATCACTAACCAGCCCGATGATGTAGATATTGAACTCTGCTGGACTTCCCTGATAAACCAGAACCTGGTCTGCCTGAGTCATATTCAATACTGATGTTGCTACACCAACCTCTGATACATCACCATAGTTTCTGGCTATCTGCCCAATGATAACCACGCGGTAATCATCATCGTTAAGGATTGATGATGCCGTTGTTTTATCATTTGGCTCCCTGAATCTGGCCTGACCAAATCCTGTAACGTTTGCCTGGTCTGAGAATCCAAAAAATGTAGGCTGAGTCTCTTTATCAAAAACACGACTGACACCGACTATATCGCCAATCAAATCAAGCCATACACCTCCGGCATTCATGATGTTGATGTTTTGCGCTATGTAGTCGTATATGTCGCTGACTGCGTCGAAATCCTCGGCAAGCAACCGAATCACTTCTATATAGTTTGGCGAATCCCTCAACTGGTTAACAATCAGCTCGTGGGAATATTTCTGATAAAACGTGCTCATGGCGTCACCGTGATACTGATGTTTGCATCAGTAATATTCAGGCGTTGATATGCTGTCAGGATCACGCGGTCAGTTCCGTTAATCGTCACCGAGTTTATGTCAACACCAGGCACCAGGTTAACAGGCGTATAAAGCCTGCTGGCATAAAGCACCTTGCCAATCGGCCAGGCATTAACGAAGTTGACCACCTCATCCTTGATAAGCTGCTGCCCATCGGCGGGGAAGTTTGCGTCAGTGCTTATATCAATGGCGATGTCTGCTGTGGTGTTTGTTGGCCTTACAAACCAGACCATGACTGATTGCCCGTTAGCAGGGTTGATTACAGAAACACTTTCCCATGTTGCCGCTGGGATGTTTGCAGAAGTAGTGAACTGGATGCCAGCGGCGCGGGTCTCAAGAATGGCAAGTGCCACCTCATTATCATCACCACCATCGACAACGGGCATGATTGAGTGGGGAGGCATCCCAGCGGTGTTAGTTGTATCGGTGAAGTTTTCAAGTAATGACGCATAAGTTACGCCATCAACCTGACTTACCGCAGTGTAAATCCCTTCAGGTGTGCCGCTTGCCGCAGATGATGTTTGCAGCATACGGAAACGCAACTGTGCGTCGGTTTCTCGCGCACGCCCCAGAGTCCCATCATTAGGATTTGTTACCGATGAAATGCCATATACGCCAGACTCAAGAACCGTCATTGTCCCTGCTGCTGGCTTGAAATTGCTGGCCTCAATGGCCTCAGCAAGCACTACGCCATTTCCATTTGGAGCAATAACCAAATCCTGAGTAGTGGCGAATTTTTTTGTTTTATCCAGTGATGAAGAAACGATAGTCCCATCAGGAACAGTAGCACCGCTGTTACCAGCATTAAATTGCAGTGTCACCTGGCTGAAGATGCGCGGCAGACGACGCTTGTTCATCAATGGTGCAAGGTTTGATAACTGCGCACCTATAGCAGTGAACGGGCTGAATGAGTTAAGGACATACTCAGCCTTTGCGTTCAGGTTGTCATGTATTGCTGACTGGATAGAGATGATTCGACCGGCCACGCGAGGTGTGCTGGTGTCCATATCTGGAAACGAATCATTCCACCTCTGCGCATTCTCCTCGCGAACATCCTGATACCTGTCGCGATGGAAACCTGTTTCATCGATTGTCGTACCCATTCCACCCCCGATAATGTTTTCATCATTTTATCACATGGCGATGACATGCGCTTGCAGTCCATAGTTTATGTGGATTGTGCTGAATGCCATTTTTGGCCTCTTGTCATCAATAAGTAAGCATTCATTTCCCCCCCCGAAGCAGGGCTGCAACATCGGGTTGGTGCTCTGGTTAAGGGCATTTATGGCCAACCCACATCGAACTGAAGTGGGTTGGCAAGGCGCGGCAGTGGTATGTCGTAATTCTATCTCCGCTGTTTATGTTAGGAATTGCATACCAGTGAATTGATAGACGCCTGACGTTGTTTTAATTTTTAGCTGCCTTCTAACAACAGAAAACGTAATTCCAAGTCCGCTTCCGTCTGAGCTAAGGATCGTGTCGATCACCCCATCCCTAACAACTAGGACAAAAGATGCCTCCGCTCCGCCAGAGATGTTGAACCCCGTAATCCATATAAAACTCCCGTTAGCTGGTTCAGTTCCTACATTTACAGGGTTTATGTCAACTTTATTTGGTCCGATGCTTCTAAACTTCACAGCGCTTAGATCAACCCCAGCTGCAGAAGAAATCAAACCAAGCGGACTGACAGAAAATTTCGATACCCCTGCTTGAATCACATCTATTGGGGATGTAATCGCATCTTCTACGGAAAGCCCTCGAATGTCGCCTACTGAGCGGAACCCGTATCCACCGCCGCCAGTCGCATTGTTACTGTAAAAGCTGATGTTTCGCTTGCCGTAGATTTGATACCCAACGTCAAGATACCCTCCATTCAGCACGGAAAGATCATAGCCATATGTCCCCGATATAGGCGTGGCAGACGCCGGGGTGATAATGTTGACCTCAATACCGACAGAATTCTTGGCACCAGTGGTGCCGCCATTACCTGTGGTTTGCACTACCACGTTTTGGCCGAAAATCTTGTTGTTTGGATTAATGATTGCGCCAACACCATTGGCTGGAGTTATTGGCGAGGCACCTACTTTGGGCCACCACGCATCCACCTCAATTGTATTTCCACCAACCGACTTGATTATCCCAGTACATGGATTGGTGTGTTGCGTATCTATGATCATTCCAGGTTTAATCTTGCCTGATGCGTAAAGGCCGGATACCGCTACGTTTCCCAAGGTGTTAAGCGTATACGCGGTCGTGGCATCAAGCACGTCAGGGATAAAACCTTTCGCATATATTATCTGGCCGACATGATCCCGGCCTGAATATACTTGGGCCAACCCCTGAGAGTCGGTCCCCAGTATTGGCGTGTTGCCCTTTTCCTGCCCTAGACCTGAGTTGATAGATATAGACTGACCAGCCGCGCCTTCATAGGTGCCAAAAGTTTCCACATAGTGTTTATTTTGTTGGGTTGTCTGCGGGTGAGCTGTTAATGACCAAGTTCGTCCTGGCTCCGAAACAGAGCCTCTGCCGAAGAATTTCCAGTATTGCAGCCCCGCTTGGACTTTGCAGGTGAATCCTGCTGGCACTTCAATAAAAGGGTGAGCATTTTGGGCGAGTATAAATGCAGCGGTATCATCCGTGCCATCTCCTACTGCGCCATAATCAGCAATACTGGGGTATTCCTCGCGCATTTTGTCCTGAGCCGTCCGTGGGACTGCACCGGTACCCTCTTGAATGAATGCAGTAGCACTACCACTCTTATCAACCCACGCCCCCAACCCAACGCCGCCAGTTGATGAAGGAGTTGATTTAGTAGGTACGGTTTTAGCTCCACCTGCATCCCACGTATAACACCGCCCTCCGGCGATATACCAAACCGCATCCGTTTTGCTATTTACGGTGGCACCTTCTTCAAAGCTACCATCAACAAGTGTTAAGCCTGCCTCAGCAAGACTGCGACGCCACTGCTCGCGTGAGTTTTGTTCAAAATTAGTGTTGATTCCGGTAATGCTGTTTAAGGAATTCTGCGCCTGTTCTGCTGAGCTTTTTGCTTCAGAGTAGTCAACGCACTGGATCGTCAATGTCTGGATTATTCCTGATCCAGCACTTACCTGAATATCGTAATATCCATCAGGGGCACGAAACTGGATACGGCCAGCACCATCCGCCGCGAATGGGTTTTCAAGTGGAGTTCCATCAGCGCGAGTCAAGCCGGTAGCAAGTGTGGTTGTGCCTTGCAGGAACACGTTGACGATAGCTGATGAAATTATGTTTCCAGCAGCATCTTGCGCGAAGTATGTTTTGAGTTCCAATTTATCACCTATTGTAAAATGATGAGGTAGTCGTTAAGTGCTGCAACGTTTTTGTTTGTGACTGGTGGCTTAGACTCAATGCTCCCGATGGATGAACCGAAAACCTCTCCATTATCGGTGATGCCTTCGAATACCGAAGACGCAATGCCTGACTCATTATCAACAACCACCTCAAGTCGTGTTATCTCGATAGCACCAGGCGTAGTCATAATGATATCACGAATGATTTGTTTCTTCGCGGCGATGCTGACCTGCGGGTTAACCATATCGGTCAGCCACGGCATCCCGATGCGGTTATCGTCGAACACTTCGCCCTGGATGAGCTGGAGTGAAAATTTGCTGTCCTGTGATGTCATGGAGGCATTTTCAACGATGCCGATATCATCGGTAATGACCAAATCCCAACCATCGCTATCAAGTGATAAATCGCTTCTCATGAAGTCGGTTCTCCTGATGTTCCGCTACCTGTATCTACTCCGGTGTGCCTATGGGTATTGAACGAAATGCCGTTAATCGTCGCGCCATTTGGCATGGTGACTGGGACGCCGAAGTTTACACCTGAATCCGTTGCTGTCATGGTGTTGGCCCCGCCAACCGACAGCGAGTAATTAGATGCCGACAGGGTGTGAGTAGAATCACCAACCTTTGCCGTGATAGATGATGCATTTACATGGAGGCTAACGGAGCCATCAAGCGAGCGCACGTCAATACCATCCCGCACCCCGCCCACAGCGTCAGGAAACGCATTCAGACCGAAGTAGGCCACGGCATCATTAATGTTATGGTGCTGAGGACTTGCCGGGTCAACGATGCCGCCTGTTAGCTTCCATTTAGAGATGTTGCGGTCGCTTATCAGCAGCATACAGACATCACCAGCGGCAGGCTTGTGGGTTATGACGAAACCGCCAGCCTGATAGAATCCAACAGGCACATCTTTTATCGGCGGGATGTTGATGACATTCCCGTCAATGTTGGTCTGCAAAAGTGGCTGGACAGTTACGCAGTTTCGCCCAGCATCAAATGATACGCATTCTGCCAGCATCATTGTCCGCATGGATAGCGAGAACTGGTCTATTGAGTACAGGAGAGATTCATCGCTCTCCATCTCGTGCATTGAGGTATCAAGTTGCATTCGGTAACTCTATCGTTTCAAGCCTGCATTCAAATGGTCCGCCAGCGTTATTGCCAACGAACTGCACTGACTGGCAGATATAGAATCCATTATAATCTTTGCCGCGCTCGACAGGGTAGGTCTTTTCCTTTTGCGCACTGGAATCAGAGCCGCCATTGCTGCTCTTTGTCGTCTGCGAGCCATCCATCACGCCAGTGCCGCCAGAGTCTACCGTCCACGATGAAGATTCAAGTTTCACCACCTTGCCCGGTCTCAAATCGGGGTGAAGCTGGCAACGAATATTTACACCTTTCTCTGATACCGATGGTGCTTCCAGCAGGCCGGATGATGAATCCAGTACGATAGCCTCGCCATCAATCGGCTTGGTTATTGGTGTGACCTGTAATTCGTTGTCCTGAATAGACCACTGCCCGCCAGCGTTGCGCACAACCTGATCAAGTGCGAGCTGACTCTTGCCATGCAGGGTAATGGAGCCATCAAGTGAGCCCTTGAGGATGTTGGCTGATTCCTTCATGGCAATGCCCATATCCTTTGCTGTCTGCTCAATGATAGTCCTGATCGGCGTTCCTGCTGCGTAATTCCTGCTGGTAATAGACTGGCTGAACGAGCGGAATCCATCCCCGGCTTTAATCTCGGTTTTCCAGTCAACATCCTCTTTCGCCGTCGAAACGAATACGACATCACCAACGAAGATGAGTTTATTATCACCATCGTAACCCGCGTACAGCCGAACGGATTTGGCATCACGCTCAATGCGCCTGCGGTCTGTTTCTGCCAGGTTATAAATCGCAATGACGCCCTGATTTGGCGTCTTGCTGCGGCTCATCTTGATATCGAAATCAACCTGTAACATGCGCCCGGCGTCATTCTTCTGGTCGTAAACGATGGCCTCTTTTTCGTAGATAACCTCGAGATAAGCCTCGCCCTTGAAATACCTCATCGCGCGTAACCTATGTCAGCAACAAACTCATCGTAATTAACTTTTGGCACGTACAGCAGCAGATGGTCAACGCCGAACGACTCAAACGTTAACTCTTTTTGCTCTGGCGTTACCGTGACGAGAAACATGCCACCAAGCGATGCCTGAGCGTGAGGCTCAAGAATGTCGCACCCGCCAGTAATGACGATGCCATAAGCCTCAAATTCATCGTTTGAGATGTCCATATTCCAGCATCCTTCCGGAACCCACCCATCATCAGCGGCGAGAACTGAAAGGCTTTCATCGAAATCAGACCAATACAGGCGAATGGTTGTTGGCTTTCCGTCCAGGTCCATACGCATAGTCTGGTCTGGGTACTGCTCAATTGGTATAAGGATATTGTCCATTTGCTAACCCTATTTAGTTAACCAGTCTTTAATGCTAACTGCCCATGTTTTTGAGCGATCCTGGGTGGCGGTGCTAACCTTCTGTCCCGCGGCGTTAGTCTGACCAGCGGTATTCGATTTCTTGCCAACATCCTTTTTCGGGGCCATCTTCTTCGACCCGCCATTTTTGTTGTCGCTCATTGCACTGGCAGGAACCTGCGTGGTTCGTGCTGAGATTATGTTAATGCCAGTCAGCGTGGCTGTGAAGAAAAGCGCGTCGCTGGTCGTCAGGTCACGATTGACGGTAATAGGCCCATCAAAGAACATGTTTTTGTAGGTGCCAAGTGACGTCACCAGCGTAAACGGCTCGCGCATCTTGCGAATCTCATGCAGCTTGGCGAGCTTGTCTTCCCACGTGCTCATTGTGGACGGGGTAAATCCGTCATCCAGTGCTGACTGAACAAGTTCAATCCCCTTATTCAGTAGTGACTGGTCAGTGAAGATTCCCTGAATGGTCACACTGTCTGGCTCAATCAGGATGTTATCTGAGATTGTCGCCCCGTCCTGCACTGGCTTGCGGGTGATGGTGTGGTTAAACGTATGCGTCTCAACCTGAGTCACATCAATCGGAATGACTGAAATCTGGTTGTAGTCGCTGCCAAACAGCTTTCTCAGCTTTCCGGGTTCGAAGATAAGCATCAGTATCTAACCCCCGTATCGCTTCCTTTCGTTCTGGATGCGTTGTCTCTGCGTAGCTCCTGCCGTATAGCCTGAGCTGTTGCAGCCGGATTCTCAGCGCCATTGACAATAATCTCGCCAACTGTTGTATTCCCGCTGTTAGTGGTAATGACATTTCCTCGACCAGCATTAGCCTGCGCCATCCCTTGCGCCATTGTTGGCGGGGCAATAACATTATCGTTAGGTATGTCTAACTGCCTGTTTGCGCCTTTTACTATTTCCACGTACCCAGGAATGCGCTCATGGCCAGGAATTTCAGGCTGTAGGTTGCTTTGTGTTTTATAATTCCTGTTTGGGTTGTACGACCCGCCAGACATGAACGTCATAAGTTTCTGCGCCCATTCAGGCATGGCGTTGTAAAGGGCTGTATCTATCTTGCCTATGGCCTTAATGATGTAATCAACAAGGCCGTCCCATATCTTCCTGACGCTTAAATCCATTCCTTTGAAACTTTCAATGATGCGCCCGGTAATCGAGTCGCTGCCGTTGAAGTAGCCGTATAAATCCTGAATGGCAATTATTGCAGCGCCGATAGCCAGGCCGATAAGCACAGGGAAAAGGGCAGCGGAAGCCCATGCCAGCAGAGCGGCAACTCGCAGTGTGGCAAATGCCGTCGTTAGCGCATTAGTCAGCGCGATGAGTTTGACCCATGACGCGATAGCGGCTGAACCAATCAGGTAAGGCATGGCAATGGCTGCGGCTACGCCCAGGTATTTGATGGCGGTAATGAGTCCGTTAATCGCAGCGGTCAGGCCGTCTACGATATCCTCACCATGTAGGTCGAAAAACTCCTTTGCCTGTCTGGTGATGCGCGTGAATACCGGCAGAAGATTTGATGCGACGATATTCCACAAGCCTTTAATCCTAGCCTGTAGCGCGTCCATTTCTCGCGTATATTCGCGGGACATATCAAGCGTATCCTGGCTAATTACCAGCCCGGATTCTCGCGCCTGCTTCTGAAGTTCCGCGATGCTTGCGGAGGTCTGCGAGAAAAACTCACCGCCAACATCAGCCAGACCGCCACCGAACAGGGCATCAGCAAGGAATTGCCGCTGACCCTGATTCTGAATCCCAGCCAGCTTATCGCGCACCAGGTCAAACAGGCCGTTAACATCGTTTCCGTAGGATTTTACCTGTTTGCGGGTCAGTCCGAGCTGGGATGCAACATCCTTGAATGAACCCTCACCGGTAAGCGCAAATTCACCAGCACGCATAGACAGCTCTTTCATGCCGTCTGCTAACTGGTCCTGCTCAATACCGTATGATTTTGCTGCGTATGCCGTAGCCTGGAATGCTTCTGCGTTGACGTTAAGGCGCTTTGTTAACTGGTCAAGCTCTGTTGCAGTATTGGCGAAGTCATTCACCATTGCATAAGCCGCGCCAGTGACCGCTGTAGCCACTGATGCCGCAATGGTGACAAGGCCAGCCATGACCTTAGTAACGCCCTTAACGGACTGCTCAGCCTCATTAAATGAGGCGTCATCAACATCAAGGCCGATATAACCCAAAAGCTCAGTGACAAATGCCATCAGTCGGCCTCGTAAAGTGATTCGTTGATTCTGCGATTAATCTCAGCTTCGACGTGAAGGGATTCGCAGCAGTCCAGGAACATATGGTACGTCCATTTGTTCAGTACGTCATCCGGGCTTGAGTAATATGCTTTTGCTACGCGCATTACTGCCGCCATCTCATCAGAGTATGACGGCTGGATGTCACGCGTGTAAATCAGCTTTCCGCCGACCCGGAGTTCTCCGCCATCTTGCGTTGAAACATAGCGGTCGCCTTCCCCAAAAAACTCGGGTACATCTCCTTCACGTAGGCAAAGAAGAGGGTGTCAGCCAGGTCAATCTGGCCTTCAAAGAATTTGTCGAATTCAAGAGGCTGGTTATCGACTTCTGCGCCGTTCAGCATGGAAGACAGCAGGTCGTATTGCTCGTCGCCTTGCAGCTTACCCTGATAGGTGAGCGCCGCGATGTTCATCAGCTTGGCCTGAATGCGGAAGCCTTCGCGGGTGGTTGGCATGACTACGCTGAAAGTGTGTTCGCCTGCTTTGATGTCTTTGAGTTGCATGGTGGGTCTCCGTGTTTGGTTGACATAATTATAACACGTCGGGTATGGAATGAGAAAACCCGCCGAAGCGGGTTAGTCTTTAGGTGGTAGAGGGAGTGGTTGCCAGTGGGTGACAGCGTTACATTGACTATGAAGCCTCGCATCTCCTGATACCCTGAAGAATTTAGGTTTTTTACCTTTATCCGTCGTTGCTAGTCTACTGATTGAAAAACAATACGCCGCCACGTCGCCGCACCAGTCCAGACCTATAACCACCTGCCCAGCATCCGGCATCCGCTCGCTGCACTTAATCCACCCCATCATTCTACCTCGCGCAAATATTCTTCATTGATAACGTTAAGCTCTGGCATTGGGAAAACTTCGTATGAGTTTTGCCCGCCTTCGCGCCATTCGTGAGTGTCATTGAGTTTGGCTGCAATCTCATTCGCCTTGATGTCGTCATCGAAAACGCCAACGATGTTTGACGAAACTCCGCACTCAATGCATCCGATGTTAACTACGATATATTGGCTCATTTCTTCACCCCATACTTGCGGTTAATCTCATCTTCGCTTTTGCAGGCGAGAACAATCAAATCAACGAGTGCAAAAATCGCAGGAATTAAAGTCCAAAAGAACAGCAGATAGATAGTCCCTGCCAGCGGGCGCCCGAGGTAATACTTGTGACCACCGAACGGGCCGAGGAACCAGCAGAATAACAGTGCCGCTGTTTTGCTTAACTTGCTGTTGTTTTGCTTCGCGCCGCATGACGGGCAATCGGTCGCTGATTCGTGCACTGATGAGCCGCAAGCGCGGCAGTAGATGTTGCTCATGTTATGGCTCCTTGTGGTTGATGAACTAAGCATACACTCCATTTTTATTGTGTCAACCATCACATGCGTAAAAATGGGGCCGAAGCCCTATTTTTTATATCACCGTGATTGCAAAATTCACGATGAAGCCTTTCCCTTAGAGAGATTACAGCGCTAACAGCCTGCGAAAAATCACGGAATCTTCCACCTCGGTATTTCTTTTTATAGGCCCATACCTCCACATCCCATGCTTTCTTCGCTTTGTTCCATGAAACCCCCTTAACACCTGATGTATTGTTCTTTAGTGACGGGACATTGAATTGATTTTCACTTCTGCTTGCAGCCCTGAGATTTGAAAACCTGTTGTCATCACGAACCCCATTGATGTGGTCTATTTCTTCTGGCTGCTCGCCTGTGATGATGTACCATGCGACTCTATGGGCAAGGCATTGCCTTCCGCCAATTCGAAGTGTCCTGTATCCACATGGATGGTAAGTTCCTGCCACTTCGCTTTTCCTTCCTGGCCCCGTTTCTTTCCACTTAAATTCTCCAGTGCTTTCGTCATAAGACAGGAGGCTGTTAACAAAATCAACCGTGAATGTGAATGGCTTTAACTTTGGCATTTTTACCTCGGAGGTGTGTTTTGTTATTTAATTATAAACCACGCCGCCTTTTGCCGCAAAGAAAAGGGCCACTAATGGCCCTATTAATCAATCAAGAGCTTGCCCGGTATGAATAATGTAACCCTTAACGAACTTAAAGGTGTACTGGACAATCGTCAGCTCTTGGGCTTTAACCATCGCTGGAGGTCTGGCAAGGATTGCCTCCTTTGCCCCCGCCACTTCTCCGGTGCTGTTCCTGTCCAGCAAAAGCAATGGCAATGGAGTCCCCGCTGCGTACAATGCCTGCCATGCTGCTTTGGTTGGACTGACGTCTTGCAGAGAAACGACACATGTACCAGACTCATCCAGCGAGCGAATGAACGCGCCGCCAGACTTAATGGAAGGATAAGTATTCCAAACGTCATTGTTAAATGTGAAGTTGAACATTTCTCCGTTGGCAACAGCGCGAGCTGCAACCCCACCCCAGGAAAGGGTAACTTTGTTCGGATCGTAAATCGCCACGATTAGATACCCCCAATTGACCAGGTGCCGCGAATCGTCCAGCCATCGATGGCCGAATTAAGCGTTGCCTGATATACGTCGTTGAATGTTGCAATGCCGGATTTACGCACAGATGCCGGAATGCTGTCAGGGTCTGGTAGTGACACGGTGTAATCATCCAGGATAACCCGGCGGTCAACTGCCCGCTCCAGCCATTCCCGAATCAGCGCTTCAACATCGGTGAATGTCTCTTCATCGAATGCCATCAGCGGAGTGCGGAATGCGTAGTTAGCCAGGCTCGCCTGAAGGTTGTTGTCGAACCAGTCAGCACCCCACTGAATGCGGATTTCACGGTCGGTCACGGTACGCCCTGGATACATATGCGTGAACGTGGTGTTGGTGAAAGTCTCAATGAAGTTGTAGCCCTTCGCACGGAGGTTGCCTTGCTCGGTTGGAGTGAAGCCAGAATCACTGAGCGTGGTGAGCTGCTTATAGTCCCACTGCTGAGCGCCAGCATCAGTCCACAGCACCCGGCCTGCCACTGCCGCATCCGGGCGCTGACCCGTCAGGTTTACGCCTACCACAGTGCCGGTTGGATGATGGATAACCGAGCTGCGTTCCATGCCGGTATTGCGCAGTTGATAGCCCAGGTCACTGGTAGCGGTGTTGGATTTCGCATTCGGATCGGTTGTCAGGAATAGCGCCTGGCATTTGTTTTCCGGCGTGGACTGAACCCACGCGGCAATCGTCAGCTGGTCAGGGATTGCTGCCGCATCGCTGCCAACGAATTCATACAGATAAGCATTGCCACCGCGAGCATAGAAATCACTCATGGCATCATGGAATGCTTCGCCAGTTACAGCAGCAGCTCCAGCAGTCTGGACAGCGCCAGCAACAGTCGTCAATTTCATCGCGGATGACAGCTCGGTAGCCGCCGGGGCGGTGACGGTTGATGTCGTACCAGTGGTTGCAGATGTGATGATGAACTGACCAGTACCAGCAGCCCATGACACAGTGGCATCGGGGGTCAGTTTCTCCTGGAGCGCGGTGGCAACGTCATCCATGCTTGTTGCAGCGCTGAGGTCAACGGCAGTAACGACTTTACTAACCCCGTCGATGCTTAGCGTCAGTGCGCCAGCGGTAATGGATGTGAAGTTTGCCAGCGCCTGCTCGCCAGAGGAAAGCACGCCGCCGGTGAGTTTACCAGCCGTAGCCGGAGTGGTTGTGCCGGTCTTGTTCCAGTAAATAACTGCAACGTCAGCAGGTGCGCCGCCATCCTGTGAGAAATGGTCTTGCAACCAGCGGAATTCTAGCGGCCATGTTGACTGGCTCACTTCGTCGGCATAGGAGTCTGGTGTCAGTAAGCGATATCGCTCACCGGAAAAAATGTTGTTTGTGGTGATAAGCCCAGCCCGGTTAAGTACGTCAACCGTGGCGGTCTTGTCTGCCAAAAGCGTATTGACGGAGAACCGTCTTTTAATCGGCGTAGACATGTGTGGGGATCCCTCAGTTATGGATGCAATTGCATGTTAATAATACCACACGATTATGGCGCAGGTGAAACAGGCGCTATCGTATCAATGGTTATTGTATCGTCAGGCGAAATCCACTGGCCCGACACGTAAAACTGGCGCAGTCGGTAGTCGTCGAATTGCGTCATCGGCGAGATATGGAAAACAACATCTGACTGCCAGCGGGTGCGGTATGCCTCATCGCCTAACTCTGAAAGATTGCGAGCCTGCCCGATGGTAATTAATGCCATGCCTTCTGCAGCAAGCGCACCTCTTGCCTCATAATACTGCTTCAGACCATGCAGCCCCATCAGCATGGAGTATCCGCCCGGACCATAAGCGTTGACGCTCACGGTTAGCTCGGAGTGGAACCAGTTGCTTTCCGTGAATGTCTCGTTATCTGACTGCAATACCCTCTTCTTCATCGGGCTGCGCTGCGGGATGATCGCCATCGGCTGAAACGTCATGTAGACGCCAGTTGGACGCTTCCCGTTATATGGCGCTTGCTTAACCACAGGAGTCAGGCGCTTAAGCAATGCGGTTAATGCTGTTTCAATGCTCACACGTCCCCCTGGATTTTTCGCACGGTGGCTTTGTAGTAGTTGCCGAGGATGTCGCGGGTTTCCACCTTGATAACCTCGTATTCCTGACCCTCAAACTGGAAGCGGTCGGCATTAACCTCATCAGTCCTGACGCGAACCGGGAATGATGTATAAATCTTCTGGATGTCCTGAATCTTCTGCCCGTCCGTGAACTGCATCAGTTCCTTTTCATTCAGTGGCTGCGGCGGCATTCCCTGGATTTTTTGCGTGGTCGATGAGCCGGGAACGTAAACCCCTTCGGCATTATCAGCCCCGGCAGAATATCGGATTATGGTGTAATCAATAAACTGATCGCCCCACACCTGATTAAAATCAAATAACATTATTCCTCCGGCTTGACGTATGCCCATCTGATTGAGCTTACCAGTTGCCCGGTGTCAATCAGCGGGTTATCTGATTTCTTCTTATCAATGGTGCTTTGCGCGTTTGGCGGTGACTTCAGTTGCACTATTGCCCGCTGAACATCCTGTTGCGCAACCTCGCCAATCCTGCCCATTGCCTGACGCAGATTATAATTCTCTTCATTCATCACGCGAGCGGTAATCTTTCCGAGAATCTGGATATACTTCACTTTCTCTTTGGCAAAGGTCGGTCGCAATGTCGGGCGCTCAGGAATGCGCGATGTGCCGAATTCGTTCCACCAGTACACCTCTGCAACCGTTGTCCCCGTGGCGTGCCCCTGCTCATCCTTATGTGCTCCAGCGTCACCATGGACGCCAACAGCTACAGCGTGCGCACCGATGCGCCTCTGCATATCTCGGATGGCATTCGGATTGCGTATAACCAGCTTATTACGGGAAGCCATAGAGATGCGCCGATTGAGTGAGGTAAGGACCAGCCCCGAACAAGGCAATCAGGTTTTTGAACATCTGACCGTAAGTCGTCCCATCCCACATTGAGCCATCTGAGCCGATGCCGATTGCCTGCCCGGATACGCTGACGTCACCAACCGATCGCCCGGTAGTGACCACCGTAACCGAACCCCCACCAGGCTGACCAGTTGCAAGGTTATAATTTGTCGCAAGCATGTGCGCCACATAGTATCCCTGTAGCACGTCGTAATACTCTCCATAGCAGCCGGTATATAAAACCGTGAACTCAGTAAGGTATCGCTGAATCACTGCATCCGGTACGTTAACAAACTCCGGGTATGAAGCCCGAAACTGCGCAAGTGTTAGTGCCATATTTCACCTGTAAAAAAGGGACGCCGTAGCA
>Ga0194136_1000153_pt1 | contig 41032 bp, 39 predicted proteins | sample TARM_MetaG_T3A_1_FD_134023 | JGI IMG/M metagenome (GOLD analysis project Ga0194136, IMG submission 134023) | Freshwater microbial communities from Pennsylvania, USA, analyzing microbe dynamics in response to fracking - TARM_MetaG_T3A_14 (version 2) | ecosystem: Environmental > Aquatic >...
CTTGAAGATGATGAAGTCGTGCGGCTCGCTGCGGATCGGGTGGTCCTGCAGCAGCACCATCTTGTCGCCGGAGATGTCGATGAACTGTTCGTTTTCGGGGTGCAGCGGGCCAACGGGCAGGAAGCGGTCCTTGGAGAACTTGCAGCCCACGGCGAGGAACTTGCCGTCGGCGGCCATGGTTTCGGATTGCGATGCGCTCAGGTGGCCCGGCTGGTAATGCACGTCAAGGCGGTCGACCACGTACTTCGCGTTCTTGTCACCGTTGTGGAACTTGATGGCGGCATCAATGTTCCACTTCACGATCTGGCTGTCGAGGAACAGCGTCGTGTATGCGTTGCCGCGCCCGTCGAACGCAGTGTGCAGTGGCCCCAGGCCAAGTTCGACCTCCGCCACGATGGCGTCGTCGATCTTGGCGAGCTTGCCGTCGAACCAGTCGAGCACGCGAGACAGCTCGATGACCGTACCGGTGGGCGAGAGCTTGCCAGCACAGATGAAGTACTTCTGGTCGGGGCTCGCATTGACGCCGTGCGGATTCTTCGGCACCGACACATAAGCGGTCAGTGCTGTCTTCGGATCTTGGTTGGCCGCGTGCGTGCCGTCCACCACCGGCACCTTGGAGTCGCCGATGGTCTTGAACTTGCCGGCCTTGACCGCCGCCTCGATGCGCGCAACGTTGAAGAACAGACAGGCATCGCGCTCCGCAGACATCATGTCTTCGTAGTGCACGCCCATCTCGGTGTTGTACTGGTTGGTCGCGGCCAGCTTGCCGTCGTACGACGTTGCGACGAGGTCGCAATTGCCGTCGATCAGCACCTGCCAGCGCACCTCCATGGTTTCGGCGTCCACGCACATGAACAGCGAACGGTACTTGGACGGATCATCGATGCCGGCGGTGTTGGGCAGCGGGATGGCAAACTCGCCGCCGCAGAACACGCGCGTCGTGTAGTTGATCTTCGGTTCGAGCGGATCGCGCTTGTCCGGGAAGATGCCGTGGAAGCCCTGCACGTTCGGCAGTTCGGTGATCTTGTCGCAGATGAAGTAGTCGAGCCGCACGCGCCCCAGGCGCGAGTTGATCTTGTCGTTGATCCACGCATAGCGGCCGTCGTAATTCCCGTCCTTGTACGACGCGTGCACGTGGTGGGTATCGCCCACCGTGTACCTGAGAGTGCCGTCGGGCTTCGTGCCCATCACCTTCTTCGATTCGTTCGTGATGCCCCAGCCGACCAGTGCATCGGGCACGAACATCGGAATGCGATGGATCTCGCGCCCCGAGGGCATGCCCATGACACGCATGTCGCCGGTATGTCCGCCGCTCCACAGGCCGTAGTAGGTATCGAGTTCACCCGGCTTCGGATGCAAGCCCGCGATGACGTGTTCCCCTGCGGCCGTGGCCGCGGGCGCGCTGGCAGATGCGGCGGGTGCGGCAGCGGGTGTGCCCTTGTCAGTGCATGCCACGACCGTTGCCAACCCGGCAAGCGCTGCGCTGTTCATGAAGCGACGCCGCCCCGGTACGCTCAGCGCTTCTTCCTGCTGAGTGGATGGCGATTGTTGGTGCTTGGTCATCATCGATCCCTGTATCGATTTCTCTATCGGTTTTCACAAAGCCGGGCGGAAAGATGCCGGCTCACATCCGCGCTCTGACCTTCTCGGCAAGTCGCATCTTCGGCTCGCAGCCAGCCGAAGCAATTGACTTTCGTCACACATTCTTGAAAAACGTATTTTTTATGCATCTTTATGGCAAAGGAGCGTACAGAATGCGATTCGTGTTCATTTGCGGACCCCGCGCCGACTCAAGGAGATTTCCATGCGCACGAAAACCACCCTAGGGCTGATGTTGATTTGCGGTGCCGTTCTTGCGGCCTGTGGCCAGAAGGAACCCGCCGCGCCCGCGGCCTCCACCGCTGCGGCACCCGCGCCGGTACAAACCAGCACACCCCCCGCCGCAACGACGGTGGCCGCAGCAGCGGAACCGGAGAATGCGCTGGGTAAGCGCACCTTCGCCAACGTCTGCTCGATGTGCCACGCCGCAGGGGTTGCCGGGGCACCAAAGCCGGGCGACAAGGCCGACTGGGGGCCTCGCATCGCACAAGGTAAGGGCACCCTTTACAAGCACGCACTGGAGGGCTTCAACGGCAACAAGGGGGCCATGCCCGCACGCGGTGGATCGACCTTGCCGGACGACGCCATCAAGGCTGCGGTTGACTACATGGTGGCGAAGTCGCAGTAGCGCCATGCATCCGCTGCCCCCTTCCAACCTGGGCCGCCGGCGCTGCCTGGCGGGGGTGCCCCTGCTGGCCGTCGGCATGTTCGTACGGCCGGCCCTGGCAGACCCCACTGTGGAGCGCGCATCCACTCAATTGCTGGGCACTCAAATCGACATCATTGCGCAAGACGCGAGACCGGGCGCCGCCGGTGCGGCCATGCGCGCTGCCTTTGTGGAGATGGCGCGACTCGAATGCTTGATGAGCCGCTACCGGCCCGACAGCCAGGTCAGCGCACTGGCACGCGCGGCGGGGCGGAACCCCGTGCCGGTGGCACCTGAAGTCATGGCGGTGTTCAAGCTTGCCCGACAGGTCTCGGAGCAAAGCCGCGGCGCCTTCGATATCACCGTCGGCGCGTACTCCGGCTGGAATTTTGATCCGGAGCACAGCCGCATTCCGAGCAGCAGCGAACTGGCGCGTGAGCGCCGCTTCGTCAACTATCGAGACGTCGTTCTGGAAGAGCGCCACTGCAGCGTCTACTTGCGACGCCCGGGGATGAGGCTGGATCTTGGCGGCATTGCCAAGCTGCCGATCCTGGAGGCAGGCATGCGCGTGCTACGGCAACACGGCATACGCGATGCCATGATCAACGGTGGAGGCGATGTGGTGGCCAGCGGGAAGCTGCAAGGTCACGAATGGCGCGTCGGACTGCGCGATCCGCTTGCGCCGGAGCGACTGCTGGGCGTGGTCACGCTCAGTGACGGGGTTGTGGCGTCATCCGGAGACTACGAGCGTTACTTTATGCACAACGGTCAGCGCTTTCATCACGTTCTCGATCCGGAAACGGGTCTGCCTGCGCATGGGCCCCATGGCGTAACCCTGATCGGTCGCGACGTTGACGACGTCAACGGCCTTGGCGCGGCAATCATGGCAGCGGGCACCGCCACCGGGCAGCGGATGCTTGCACCGATGCTCGCACGCGTGGATGCCCTGATCGTAGGTTCTGGAGTTCGGCCATGGATGTCGGCCGGAATGGCAACGCGCTTGCGGCAGTTCTCTGCAAGCAGTTGACGTTGATGCCGCCCGCTCAGGGTTCGGCAGAAGGAGTACCGGCCCTCGCGACTGCGAGGGCCAGGCAACGCAGGTTCAGAACCCGAGGCTTTCCAGCAGGTCGTCCACCTGTTCCTGGTTGGCAACCACGTCCGGATGGTCCGGATTGATCTGCGGACCGTTGAGCAGCGACGTCGCAACCTGCGCGGCTTCCACGCGCAGGTGTTCCGGCGCGTTGTCGAGCAGGATGCCGACCAGCTGGCTTTCGATGAGCTGGACGACATCCAGCACCTTCTTGATCACCTGACCGGTCAAGTCCTGGAAGTCCTGGGCCATCAGGATTTCCATGAGTTGCTGGTTCGTGTCGCGCGTTTTTTCAGGAACGCTGCGCAGGAAGCCGTTGGTCTGGCCCACCAGCTCGCGGATCTCGTCGTCGCCCAGTTGGCGGTCCATCCACGACTGCCAGCGGTTGACCAGCGCCTGGGAGTCGGACTCCAGCGCGTCCTGCACGGGCCGCGCTGCGTCGATGGCGTTGAGCACGCGGGTGGCCGCCTGCTCGGTCATGTTGGCGATGTAATTCAGGCGGTCGCGTGCGTCGGGGATGGCCGATGCAGCCTTCTCGACACCCTTGTCCAGGCCCAGCTCGCGCATGCTTTCACGCAGCATGCGCGTGAGGTGGCCGATGCGCTGGAGCATTTCGGGCATGTCGCCGTGGTCTGCACCTTCGGCGGCGGGCGCCTGGGCGCCATCGTGCATCTCGCTCATCACGCCCCCTTTTCGAGTTTCTCGAAAATCTTGCCCAGCTTTTCGTCCAGCGTGGCAGCCGTAAAGGGCTTGACCACGTAGCCGTTGGCTCCTGCCTGGGCGGCGGCGATGATGTTTTCCTTCTTGGCTTCGGCCGTCACCATCAGCACCGGCATCTTGCTGATGACGGGGTTGGCGTCGCCACGGATGCTCTGCAGCATCTGCAGGCCATCCATGTTGGGCATGTTCCAGTCCGAGATCACGAAATCAAACCGGCCTTCCTTGACCTTGGCCAGGCCGGCGGCGCCGTCTTCGGCCTCGTCGACGTTGGAAAAACCAAGTTCCTTGAGCAGGTTACGCACGATCCGGCGCATCGTCGGGAAATCGTCGACGACGAGGAATCGGTACTGGCTCTTGTCCATGGACACAATCTCCGCAAACTAACTGAATTGGGGGGTTTCGGGCTTCCTTGGCAATCTTATCGGCGCCTGGGGCCGATTCTTGAGCGCCGGAATGGTGCGGGGCGCCTGACTGCTGCGCCCCGCAACCAATGTACCCGCAAAATCGGGCGTTAAACCCGCGTCACGCGGCCGTGGGCCGACAGCTTGGCCAGCACGTGCGGGCCGATCTGCGACAGCGGCAGGACTTCGTGCACGCCGCCGTGGGCCACCGCCTCCTTGGGCATGCCGTACACCACACAGGACGCCTCGTCCTGCGCGACGTTGTAGGCACCGGCGTTGCGCATCTCCAGCATGCCCACCGCGCCGTCCTTGCCCATGCCGGTGAGGATGACGCCCAGGGCGTTGGCCCCGGCGTTGCGCGCGGCGGAGCGGAACAGCACGTCCACCGCCGGGCGATGGCGGTTGACCGGCGGGCCCTGGTCCAGCTCGGTGACGTAGTTGGCGCCGCTGCGGCCCAGTGAGAGGTGCATGTCGCCCGGGGCAATGTAGGCGTGACCCGGCAGCACACGTTCACCGTGCGCGGCTTCCTTCACGCGGATACGGCACAGGCCGTCCAGCCGCTTGGCGAACGAGGTGGTGAAACCTGCCGGCATGTGCTGCACGATCAGGATGCCGGGGCAGTCGGGCGGCATTTCCATCAGGAAATCCTTGATCGCCTCGGTGCCGCCGGTGGAAGCGCCCACGATGATCAGCTTTTCCGTCGACGAGAAATGGGTACGCGCAGTTGCCGGCGTTGCCGCAGCGTGGTCGGCGCGAACGTGTGCGCCGGGTGCCGACGCTGTGGCCGCGCCCGCCACGGGAACCGGAGCGGGGGTACGCGGACGCAGCTTTGCGCGAGCCGCCGCGCGGATCTTGTCGGCGATCTGGTCGGCGTATTCGTTCATGCCGTCGCGCATACCCAGCTTGGGCTTGGCGACAAAATCCACCGCGCCCAGCTCCAGCGCGCGCAGCGTGGCTTCAGAACCGCGCTCCGTCAGCGACGAGATCATGACCACCGGCGTCGGGCGCAGGCGCATGAGCTTTTCCAGGAAGTCGAGGCCGTCCATCTTCGGCATTTCGACGTCCAGCGTGAGCACGTCCGGATTGGTCTGCTTGATGAGGTCGCGCGCGATGATCGGGTCGGGCGCCACACCCACCACTTCCATATCCGGCTGGCTGTTGATGATCTCCTTCAGGATGCTGCGGATCAGTGCGGAATCGTCGATGCACAGCACCTGAATCTTGCGTTTGTCGTTCATGTTTGGGAGCAAGTCTTCTGAATGTTGAGACCGTTGCAAAACGAAGCGAAGCGGTTCTGATGGATCAGCGCCGACGCAGGCAGTACAAGTCGTACGGCAAGGCGGCGTTGGGCCGTCAGAATCGTTTTTCAGCGGTCTCCTAAGTGAATAGTTGCAGGCGCGAGGCGGGCTTTGTCGTGATGGACTTCGACAGCTTGCTGGCGTATTGCGCCTCGCTGTCCAGCTCGGCCGCCGTGTTCTGCGAGCGCAGCTTGCGCACCATGATCTGGCCGGTGGACGGTACGAAATACACCTTGCGCGGGTGTACGTCAAAGAGGTCTTTGGCGGCCACGGTCAGGCCTTCGTTGCGCAGGAATTCGAGCACGAACTTGCCGTTGCGCTCGCCCACGTCGAGCGTGCTCATGCCGGCCAAGACTGCGGCGCCGCCAAATACCTTGATCTCCAGGCGCTCGCGCTTGGCGCCCGCCTTGTAGAGCTGGTTGAGCAGCACTTCCATGGCATGCGTGCCGTAGCGCATGGAGGGCGACAGGATCGATTCCCCTTCGTTGCGCGAAGGCAGCATGAAATGGTTCATGCCGCCAATGCCGAGGGTCTTGTCGCGCACGCAGGCGGACACGCACGAGCCGAGCACCGTGACCAGCATCAGGTCTTCGGTGGTGACGGAATACTCGCCGGGCAGCACTTTCATGGCGCGCCGGCTGAAGGTGGTGTCGTAGTAGGCGTGGGTGCTGGCCGCCGATTGCGCGAGCGTGGCCATGGCGCCAGCGCTCATGCCGCTGGCCATGCCGCTGTCGCCGCGCACGGCATCGGCGGCCGATTGCGGCGTCGCGCGTTTGCAGAATTCGATCATCGTGCCCCCATCCTGGCGCGCAGTTCGGGCGCGACTTCGTACACGGTCTTGCCGCGCAGCGACCACGCCTTGGTGACCTGCAGGAAGCTCTCCGAATGGCCGGCAAACAGCAGGCCATCGGGTTTCATCACGTCGATGAAATGCTCAAGAATCTTGGCCTGCGTGGGCTTGTCGAAATAGATCATCACGTTGCGGCAGAAGATCACGTCGAACTTCTGCTGCAACGGCCAATCGCGTTCGAGCAGGTTGATCTGGCGAAAGTCGATCATGGCCTGCAGTTCGGGCCGCACCCGGGCATAGCCCTCCTGCTTGCCGGTACCGCGCAGGAAGTACTTCTTCAGGCGCTCGGGCGACAGGGCCGCGACGCGCTCCATCGGATAGATGCCGGCGCGGGCGCGGGCCAGCGCGTTGGTATCCACATCCGAGGCGATCACGCTCACCTGGCTGGGCGACATCGAGCCAAAGGCTTCGGCCAGCGTGATGGCGATCGAGTACGGCTCTTCGCCCGTCGACGACGCCGAACACCACACGGTGAACGGCGTGCGCTTGGCCTTGGCGTGCTCGTGCAGGATCGGGAAGTGATGCTGCTCGCGGAAGAACGCGGTGAGGTTGGTGGTCAGCGCGTTGGTAAAGGCCTCCCACTCGTCGGGCAGGTGGCCTTTTTCCAGTGCATCGAGGTAGTCGCGGAACGAGCCGAAGTTGACCACACGCAGGCGGCGGGCCAGCCGGCTGTAGACCATTTCACTCTTGCGGTCGGACAGCGAGATGCCGACGCGCCGGTAGATCAGGTCGCGGATGCGGCCGAAATCTTCGGCGGTGAATGAAAACTCGCGCGACGCGAGCGTCGGCGAAACTGGCGCCAAGTTTTGTGCTGCCATGGATAACTAACCCCGTGTTTGGCGAGTCTTGATGCCCGCTCTCAGTCGTTGGCGGGCACCGTTACCGCAGGCCGCGCCAAGTTTGCTGTGGGCGAGGCTGGCGTCAGAAGGTGCTCCAATCATCTTCATCGGCAGAACCGGTGGTCAGCTTGAGGGCCGGGGCGACGACGGCCTCCGAAGCGGCTGCCGAAACGACGGCGGCAGCCACCGGCACAATCGGTGCATGTGCATCGTGAGGCGCTTTTTCTCCTTGCTCGGCAGCCGGGCCGGCAACCTGCTCGGGGGCAGCCTCCGGTAACACAGCCGGCTTGGCGGCTTTGCGCGACGCCAAGGCGCGCGCAACAGAGGGCACCACTTCGGTCTTCTGGGGGCGGGCTTCGCTGCGCACGGCTGGCGCTGCAACGGCAATCGGCGCCGCCACGGCCAACTCGGCCGAGGCATCGGTGCGGAACGTCGCCACGGCATTGCGCAGCAGTTGCGCCTGCTCTTCCAGCGACAGGGCGGCGGCGGCGGCTTGCTCCACCAGCGCGGCGTTCTGCTGCGTGACCTCGTCCATCTGGTTCACGGCCTGGTTGACCTGTTCGATGCCGGAGCTTTGCTCGTCCGACGCGGCGGAAATCTCGCCCATGATGTCGGTCACCCGGCGCACGGCCACTACCACCTCCTCGATCACCGTGCCGGCTTCGGCCACCAGGGCCGACCCGTTGCGCACACGGCCCACCGAATCGCCGATCAGCTCCTTGATCTCCTTGGCCGCCGTGGCCGAGCGCTGCGCGAGGCTGCGCACCTCGCCGGCCACCACTGCAAAACCGCGTCCCTGCTCGCCCGCGCGCGCCGCTTCCACGGCGGCATTCAGCGCCAGGATGTTGGTCTGGAACGCAATGCCCTCGATCACGCCGATGATGTCGGCGATCTTCTTGCTGCTGGCGTTGATGCCGGCCATGGTTTCGACCACGCGGCCCACCACTTCGCCGCCCTTGACGGCGATGTCCGACGCGCTGCCGGCCAGTTGGCTGGCTTGGCGCGCGTTGTCGGCGTTCTGCTTCACGATGCTGGTCAGCTCTTCCATGCTGGAAGCGGTTTCCTCCAGCGACGAGGCCTGCTCTTCCGTGCGCTGCGACAAGTCTGCGTTGCCGGCCGCGATCTGCTTGGTGGCGCTGGCAATGGAATCGGCAGAACTCTTGATGTTGGTGATCGTGCCGGTCAGTTGCTGCTGCATCTGCGCCATGGCGAACAGCATGCTGTCATGGTCGCCGGGGCGGGTCTGCACGTGCACGGCCAGATCGCCGGCGGCAATTCGGCGCGCGATCTCGGCCGCGTACGAAGGCTCACCGCCCAACTGGCGCGACAGCCGGCGCGCAATGACCAGGCCCAGCACGATGCCGAGCAGCGCACCTGCACAGGCCATCACCATCATCATCAGGCGCGAGCGGTGTGCATCGTCGCGGGCCTTGACGGTGGACGCGGCGGAGACCTCTTCCACACGCTTGACCATCTTGTCGAGCGTCTTTTCAAACGCGGCGGTGTCGTCCAGCAGGCCGACGTTCTCGGCCGTGACGCGACTGTCGAACTGGGTCGGGTCCAGGCCCTGCTTGTCCATCAGTGCAACGAAATCGGTCATGCGCTTGCCCCAGACGGGGTAGATCGCATCGACCTCGCGGATCATCTTCTTGCCTTCGTCCGACGTGAACAGCGGGCGCACGTTCTCCACCCCGTCTTTCAGGTGCTGCATGCTGTCGGCGATCTGCGTGCTGAGCGTCTTGCGCTCGGTGAGCGTGGTGGCAATCAGCAATGCGGTCTGCGCACGGCTGGCATGCGCCAGGCTGTTGGCCGCGCTGCCCATCTGCGTGATGGCGCGCATCTGCTTTTGCGCCAGCTCTTCGCTGGCCTTTGTCAACTGCGTGATCGTATAGATGCCCAACCCGCCGATGGCCGCGCCCATGGCCGCCACGATCAGGAAACCACCGGTGAGTACCGTGGACACCGGCAAACGCTTGATCCAACCCATGTTGTCTACCTCTTCCTGTTTTTATATGCCCCCTACCGCTATCGGCCTGCGGGGGACGGCTCTTTAGAACCGCCGTGGGGTCATGCCACTTCAGTGGGGGGTCACCCCGGCTTCAGTGGGCACTAGCCCAGGCAAAAAAAACCTGCCCCGGAGGGCAGGCTGCACACCACAAACACACACGAGAGAGCTTTCGCGAGCAGCGAAGATCCCGTGCATACATGGTCAAAAGGTCTCCCAGTCGCTATCGTCGCCGCCTGCGGCAACGAGCTTGGGTACGGGCAACTTGGGCGCTGACGCAGCCGCTTTGGTCTCGGCAGCGGCGGCGGTGCGCTCGCGTTGTTGTTCCTTGGCGGAGGCCGGCGCTGCAGTTGCAGCCCCGGTCTGCGCGATGGGTTCAGCGGCATTTCGGCCTGCGGCCTTCGGCTTGGCGGCACGGCGGGGCACGGCCTTGGCTTTCAATGCCGGCTTGGCTGCCACGCGCGCGGCCACCGACACTGCGGGTACCACGTTGGCCTGCGCGCCCGCTTGCGTGCGGAACGCCTCCACAGCCTGGCGCAGCCCGCTGGCCTGCTCCTGCAGCGACATCGCCGCGGCAGCAGCCTGCTCCACCAGCGCGGCGTTCTGCTGCGTGCCTTCGTCCATCTGCGTGACGGCCCGGTTGACTTGCTCGATACCCGCGCTCTGTTCGTCCGATGCGGAGCTGATCTCGCCCATGATGTCCGTCACGCGCTTGACGGCGACCACCACTTCGTCGATCACGCTGCCCGCTTCCGCCACCAGCGTCGTGCCGTTTTCAACGCGGCCAACCGAATCGCTGATGAGTTCCTTGATTTCCTTCGCAGCCGTGGCCGAGCGCTGGGCCAGGCTGCGCACTTCGCCTGCCACCACCGCAAAGCCGCGGCCCTGCTCGCCTGCGCGGGCGGCTTCGACCGCCGCATTCAGGGCCAGGATGTTCGTCTGAAAGGCAATGCCTTCAATCACGCCGATGATGTCGGCGATCTTCTTGCTGCTGGCGTTGATGCCGGCCATGGTGTCCACCACCCGGCCAACCACTTCACCGCCCTTGACGGCGATGTCCGATGCATTGCCGGCCAGCGTGCTGGCCTGACGCGCGTTGTCGGCGTTCTGACGCACGATGCTCGTCAGTTCTTCCATGCTCGATGCGGTTTCTTCCAGCGCCGAAGCCTGCTGCTCGGTGCGCTGCGAGAGGTCCGCATTGCCGGCAGCAATCTGCTGCGTGGCGCTGGCGATCGAGTCGGAACCCGAGCGCACCTGCCCCACCATCTTCTGCAGGCTGTCCTGCATGCGTTGCAGTGCGCGCAGCAGGCGGCCGGTTTCATCGGCGCGATCCACCTGGATGGTGTGCGTAAGGTCGCCCTGCGTAATGTGCTCGGCCGTTTCGATGGCGCGCATCAACGGCAGCGTGATCGAACGGCGTAGCGCCCACGTCAGCAGCCCGCCCACCAGAATGCCGCCCAGCAGCAGGCCTGTGGTGAGGGCGCTGAGATTGTGCTGTTCTGCCTGGCTGGCTTCGTAGCTGGTTTTGGCCACGTCCATCTGCAATCGGTTGAGCGCCGCGACCTTGTCGCCAAGGGGGCGGTACAGCGCCGGCATGACGTCCATGACCGTCTTGTTGATGCGCGCTTCATCGTGCGCTTGCACGGCTTGCATCAACACCTGTGCGCCATCACGCAGAAACGCTTCACGCAGGCCCTGGGCCTCGTCGGCCAGCTTGCGTTCGTCTGCCGGGGTGGGCAGCGCACGGTAGCGCTTCCAGGCGGCGTCGGACTTGTCGAGGAACATCTGGGCGCGCTCGATCGTCTTTTCCATGCCGGGCGCATTGGGCGCCATGGCTGCACGATCCAGCACGATGCGGAAGCTCAGGAGATTGGAATCGGATTCGGCCAATGCCACGGTGCCCGCCAACTGCACGGCATAGCCGTCCTGAACGCGGGTATTGGCGTGCCGCATGCCGATCAGGCCCGTCACGCCCACGATGACGGCGAGCACACCGATGCCCGCCATCATCAGCCCCAAGCGGAGCCGGATGGTCATTTTGCTGAACATGCTTCCCTCCCCTTACGGCGCCGCACCTGTTCTTACGGTGTCTTGTCGCCCGCTGGGCCCAGTTGGCCCAGCCTTCATATGCCGTGAGCACGTCGCCCGTGCCCCGGCTGGATTCATGTTGCGATCAGGCGGCTTCTGCTTCGTCGCACAGCGCCATGTCGGCCGACATCAGCAGGCGCTCGATGTCCACCAGGATCAGCATGCGCTCGTCGATCGAGCCCAGGCCACGGATGTATTCCGTGTCCAGCGCGCCCGAAAACTCCGGCGCCGGCTTGATCTGCTGGCTTTGCAGCGTCAGCACGTCCGACACGCCATCCACCACGATGCCGACCACACGGTCCTTCAGGTTCAGGATGATGACGACGGTGTACTGGTTGTATTCGACACGATCGAGCTGGAACTTGATGCGCAGATCAACGATCGGCACGATGATGCCGCGCAGGTTGATCACACCCTTGATGAAGTCGGGTGCATTGGCGATGCGCGTGACGGTCTCGTAGCCGCGGATTTCCTGCACCTTCAGGATGTCGATGCCGTATTCCTCGCGGCCCAGCGTGAAGGCCAGGTATTCCTCCCCGCCGGTGTCTTCGCCGATCGCGTGTTCCTTGACTTCCATTGCGGCTCCCCTCGGCCCGTTGGGCCACTAGATTGAATTCGTTGCCGGGTGGCCGATCCCACCCTGTCAGACGTGGACGCTTATGCTGCGGCCATCGCCTCGGTCGAGAAACGACCGCCCTGTGCTTCGCCCATCTCGTGCTTCTCGGCAGTAACGGCACGCATCGCGTTTTCTGAATGGCCCGAGCGGGTCTCGCGCATCAGTGCCGACACATCGACGATCAGGGCCACGCTGCCGTCGCCCAGGATGGTCGCGCCCGAAATGCCGGGCACGCGGCGGTAGTTGGTCTCGAGGTTCTTGACCACCACCTGCTGCTGGCCGACCAGTTCGTCCACCTGCAGCGCAATCTTCTTGCCTTCCGAATCCAGAATCACGACGATGCCTTCCGACGGATTGGGCAGCGACGGCGTGATGCGGAAGCGTTCGTACATCGGCACCAGCGTCAGGTATTCGTTGCGCACCTTCAGCAGGCGACCGCCGCCCGGCACGGCCTTGATGTCTTCCGGACGCGGCTGCAGGGATTCGGCCACGCACGACAGCGGGAGGATGAACACTTCGTCGCCGGTCTTGACCGACATGCCGTCCAGGATCGCCAGCGTGAGCGGCAGCACGATGCGGATCGTGGTGCCCTTGCCCTTTTGCGACTGGATCTCGACGTAGCCGCCCATCGACTGGATGTTCTGCTTGACCACGTCCATGCCGACGCCGCGGCCGGACACATCCGTCACCTGGTCAGCCGTGGAGAAGCCCGGCGCGAAGATCAGCTGGTTGATCTCGTCGTCGGTCATGTTGTCCGACACGGGCAGACCGCGCTCGCGCGCCTTCTTGAGGATCTTGTCGCGGTTCAGGCCCTGGCCGTCGTCGCTCACCTCGATGACGATGTTGCCGCCCTGGTGGGCAGCAGACAGCAGCAGTTGGCCGGTGGCGTCCTTGCCGGCGGCCACGCGGGCCTCAGGCAGTTCGATGCCGTGGTCCAGGCTGTTGCGCACCAGGTGCGTGAGCGGATCGATGATCCGTTCGATCAGGCCCTTGTCCAGTTCGGTCGACTTGCCGAACGTCGACAGCTCGACCTGCTTGCCCAGCTTGTGCGCCAGGTCGCGCACCAGACGCGGGAAGCGGTTGAACACATAGTCCATCGGCATCATGCGGATGGACATGGCGGCCTCTTGGAGGTCGCGCGCGTTGCGCGTGAGCTGCGACAGGCCGGCAAACAGGCGCTCGTTGAGCACCGGGTCGAAGGCCTGCGCGGTTTGCGCCAGCATGGCCTGCGTGATGACGAGTTCGCCTACCAGGTTGATCAGCTGGTCGACCTTTTCCACGCCCACGCGGATCGACGTTTCGGCAGCCACGGCCGGCTTGTGATCGGCGGCAGCCGGACGGGCCGGCATCGGGGCGGCAGCAGCGGCAACGGCAGCCGCCTGCACGGGCGCAGCTTCATTGGCAGCCGGAGCGTGGACTTCCGTCTGTGCGGCGGCGGGCGTCGGTGCAGCCACCACCTGCGCAGCGGCCTCAGCGGCCGGCGCCGCGCCACCGACGTGCGGTGTGATGACGATCTGGTCGGCATCGATGATGAAGCAGCTCACCGCGATGATGTCGTCGGCGGTGCAGGTGCTCTGCAGCACGATGTCGCTGTTGCGGCCGGTGCGCGCGTGGCGCAGCACGGTGCCCAGGTGCTTGAGTTCGGTGACGATCAGCTCGCAGTCTTCGTTCGAGACGTCGATGAGCTTGATGTCCAGACCGCCTTCGATGTCGCCCACGGCTTCGGCCGCAGCCGCCTCGACCACCATCGGCTCAGGCTGGGGCGCAGCCACCGGTTCGGGCGTCGCCGCGGGCGTCGCAGCTGCCGGCGCGGCGGCAACAGGGGCGCCTTCGTCGGCGGTCAGGCTGTTGAGCTTGGCCACCATGTATTCGAGCGTGGCCGTATCGATAGGGTGCTCTTGCCGGTAGGCATCAAGTTGGCTTTTCAACACGTCTTTCGTTTCCAGGAAGGCATCCACCATGTTTTCGCGCAGCTGCAGGGTACCGGTGCGGGCGCGGTCCAGAATCGATTCGGCCACATGCGTGAGTTCCGTCATGTGTGTGAAACCGAACGTTGCAGCACCACCCTTGATGGAGTGCGCGCAGCGGAAGATGGCGTTCAGATCATCAGAAGAAGGATTGGCGACATCGAGGTTGAGCAGCAGCCGCTCCATGTCGACGAGCAGCTCTTCCGCCTCTTCGAAAAAGGCGCCGAAAAACTGGCTAAGGTCGAGGTTCATATCTGTCGTCTCGGTCGTTTAATGCGTCGATGCAGACCCGTGGGTCTGCGCATGCCATTCGAGCAACTGCATCACCGAATCCGTCAGCCCATCCGGGTCGAACGGCTTGGGCAGAAAGCCCGTCGCGCCGGCAGCGCGTGCCTGGTCGCGGATGGTGCTGTCTGCCTCAGTGGTCAGCATGAGGATCGGGGTGTCGGCGTAGGCCGGCAACGTGCGCAGGGCGCGGATGAGGGTCAGGCCGTCCATCGACGGCATCACCTGGTCGGTAATCACAAGGTGGTGGCTGCCCTGGGCCAGTGCGCGCGCGGCTTCCAGCGCGGCGGTGCCGTCCCCGGCTTCCGTCACGGCAAAGCCGCACTCGCGCAGGCACGCGGCAATCATGCGGCGGATCGACGTGGAATCGTCCACCACCAGGATGTGTTTCTCGCTCATTGACTGTTTCCCCCTCGGCGCTCGTTATGGCTTGGCCGCGCTTACCGCATCGGCCACACCTGTGGCACGTGCAGCGGCGTCGGTCAGCGTGTCTTTGCCGTCATTGCGCAGGTCGGCCACCGGCTCGACCCCACCCGAGCGCACGGCTTCAGCGGCGCGCGCGTTGAGCACGACGATGCTGATGCGGCGATTGATCGGGTTGTAGATGTTGGCCTTGTCCAGCGGCACCGATGCTTCCAGGCCCACCACGCGGCTGACCTTCTCGGGCTTCATGCCGCCCGCCACCAGCTCGCGTCGCGATGCGTTGGCACGGTCGGCCGAGAGTTCCCAGTTGCTGTAGCCATGCTGCGTGGCGTACTGCGTGGCATCGGTGTGGCCCGACAGGCTGATCGGGTTGGGCACGTCGTTCAGTGCCGAACCGAGCTCGCGCAGGATCGTGCGCATGTACGGCTGCACCTCTGCGCTGGCGTTGGCAAACATCGGACGATTCTGCTGGTCGACGATCTGGATGCGCAGGCCTTCGGTGGTCATGTCGATCAGCAACTGGTGCTTGAACTGGCTCATGACCGGGTTCGTCTCGACCATCTCGGCAATCTTCTGCTTGAGCTTGTTCAGCGCCGCATCGTCCGATTCATCGCGGATGTTGCGCTGGCGCTGGACGGTCGGGCTCGGGCTCGGGTTCGGCTGCGGCATGTTCTGCTTGAGCGCCGGGCTGCCCTGCAGGATGCTCGACTGGTCGCCCGAACCGGCGCCACCGAACAGCGCCACCTTCAGCGGCGTGCGGAAATACGTTTCGACCGACGACAGCTCAGCCTTCGTCACCGAGCTGAGCAGCCACATCAGCAGGAAGAACGCCATCATGGCGGTCACGAAATCGGCGTAGGCGATCTTCCACGCGCCACCGTGGTGGCCGTGTCCGCCTTTCTTGTTGCGCCGAATGACAATGAAGGTCGGCGTGCTGGACTTGCTCATGGTCCGTTCCCGTCGGTGTGTACTGTGGTTAGTGGCGCAGCTCGGTGGCTATGCTCTTGTGGTTGTCGTTTTCGTTTTGAACCCGCTCAGGATCCGTAGCGAGCAGGCCCGAGGTTGGCGCGAGGAGCGCAGCCGTACACGGGTACGGCGAGCATCGCAGGGCCAAGATCGGGACGCGCAGTAGGATCATGAGTGGGTTCAGGCTGTCTTGGCGCCGCGTACGTGGTCTTCCAGCTCGGCAAAGGACGGGCGCTCGGTCGAGAACAGCACCTTGCGGCCGAACTCCACGGCAATTGCCGGGGCGTAGCCGTTCATGCTGGCCAGCAGCGTCACCTTCATGCACTGGAACAACTTGGTCGATTCTTCGGCGCGCTGCTCCAGCAACGAACCCAGCGGCCCGATAAAGCCGTACGCCAGCAAGATCCCGAGGAACGTGCCGACCAGCGCCGAGGCGATCAGCTTGCCCAGCTCTGCCGGCGGCAGGCCGACCGAGCCCATGGTGTGCACCACGCCCATCACGGCGGCCACGATGCCGAAGGCCGGCATGGCGTCGCCCACTTTGGTGATGATGCGGGCCGGTTGTTCGGCTTCGTGGTGGTGGGTGTCGATTTCCTGATCCATCAGCGCTTCGATCTGGAACGGATTCAGGTTGCCGCCGACCATCAGGCGGAGGTAATCGCAGATGAAATCCAGTGCGTGGTGATCGGCCTGGATGGCGGGGTAATTGGCGAACAGCGCGCTTTCATGCGGGTTCTCGATGTCGGCTTCGATCGACATCATCCCTTCGCGGCGGATCTTGGACAGCACCACATACAGCAGCGCCATCACTTCCATATAGAGGGCCTTGGTGTACTTCGAGCCCTTGAACAGGCCCGGCAGCGCCTTGACGGTGGCGTTGATGGCCTTCTTGTCGTTGCCGACCACGAACGCGCCAATGCCGGCGCCGAAGATGATCAGCAGCTCGGTCGGCTGGAACAAGGGCCCGAGGTGTCCTCCGGCCAGCATGTAGCCGCCGAACACCGACGCGAGAATCACGATGTAACCGATGGCAACTAACACGGGGCGAACTCCTGAATGGGCGATCCTTCGATCAATACAAGGGGAATATCGGCATTCCCCCGGTTAACTGAAGGCTTGAGCGCCGGCTTTTGCTGCTGCGCGGTGCTCGAAAAACCCTGCCGCCGCGCCCTTCTTCCCCAAGAACGGCAACAAATCGGGGGGCTTGAGCGCCACCCGGCTCAGAGAAGGCTTGCCCCTAGGCAAACTCAAAGAAAAAGGGGACGGAAATCGCTTTCCGTCCCCACTTTTCGCCCTTCTTCTACGCGCGGCGGCAAAAAAATGCCGGTCCGCAGTTTCCCGCGACCGGCCTACCCCCTTCCCCTTTTGTCCTGCCTGAGCCCCTGTGCTTTTCCTGCTCTGTGTTCTTTGCTTTTCTGTTCTTTGTATTGTTATGTGCCGATCTGCGCGGCTATTCCCGTATTTCCCGTACTGCTACCCGCTTTTCCCGTCCGCCCTTTTTTGTCCATCCCCCGGCGGTTCTGCAAGTCCCGTGTTCCCGTGTTCCCGTACCCTGCAATGCCGTTATCAGGCGTCGATCGTCTTTTCTGCGATCGCATCAACCGGAGCAGCGACGCGCTTTTTCTTCCCTGCGCGTGACGGCGGCTGGCACACACCGCACACGAAATCATGGTGCAGGTCGTCTGCGTGGGCCACGAAATGGCCGGTGCAGCGCTTGCACTTCACGGTGTGCAGCATCTTCCCCTCGAAGAACTTCAGCATCATCCACGCGCGGGTGATCGAGAGCACCTCTTCCTGTTCGTGGACGTGAATATGTTCCTGGTACAGCTTGTAGGCCGAGATCAGGCGGCGCACACCGGTGCTGCGGCTGTTCTCGCCCAGAAAACGGTAGATGTTCAGAAAGATCGACGAATGGATGTTCGGCGACCACGTCAGGAACCAGTCTGCCGAAAAGGGCAGCATGCCCTTGGGCGGCGATTCCCCACGAATTTCCTTGTACAGCTTGACCAGACGCTCACGGCTGAGCGTGGTTTCCTGTTCCAGCAATTGCAGACGGGCACCGAGCGAAATCAATTCCGCTGCAAGGTGGATCTGCTCAACTTCGTTCATGACGCTGGTGTGACGCATGGCACTGCTCCCGCTTTCGCTTGCTGCTCATCCAAAGTGCAATCTCTGAACCCGGCGGAACACCCGCCGCAAACGGTTCAGCTGATCTGCTCAACCGCCTGACGTGCCAGCAGAATCGACATTTGCGATTGCTGCAGGCCCTTGTCACGGTGCGGCTGGGTCACCAGACCCAGGATGGCGTGATCGTCGAAGCGGAAGCGGCACAGCATCATGTTCGTGCTGGCCAGCTTGACGATCTGCGCGGGCGACATCGTCAGCAGGATGTCAGCCAGTTCTTCGGAGATGCCGAGGCGAAACAGTGCGGCATCACGATCCTTGGCCAGCATCTGCTGGGCAAGCATCAAATAGGTGAGATTCAGTTCGCTGATCTCGGAAACAATGTCTTGCGTGTCCATGTATGTCCCGTCGTGTGCAGTAAAAGTACAACTTGCATCCGGTCTCGCATGGTGATGTCCGGTTGGCGCTATTTTTTTGCGCCTACCCTCGCCGGGCTGTTCACCAATCCCCACAGATCGGATGTTTCCTGCAGTCGGCACCGTTGCCGGCACTTCCTGCCCCTTCTTACTCACGTCGCTAAAGACATGGCGAAGTTGTTTTCTGTTGAACACATTGTGGGTTTACGTCCGGGGTAAGTAAAGAAGGGGGGACCCCTACGTCGGAGGGGTGAGGTAGTCCATTTTTTTGTAGGCAATTTTCCTACAAATCTGTTAATAAACGTGGCAGACGAAGCCTTTGCCGACGCAACGGTCCAGGGTGGACGATGCGCTAAAGCGGGCGTTTGACACGTATTTACCCCAATGAACGCCGAAAGATAGCAATTAAATTGCCTAAAGTCGCCATAAATCGACAGTGAAGGCGTCGCACTTCTGCGACTCTGAGCATCGGATGCTGGGTTAACCGCTTGTAGGACACTTCTGACCCACTCCTACACGCCGTGTAGGACAGTTCCGACCGGTTTGGGGCTCGTTTTGTAGGACGGTTCCTACAGTCAAATGGCGGTTTTGTAGGACGACTCCTACCCTTTTGTCTCTCTAAAAGATACCTGTACCTCTAATCGATACGAAAATCGCGCGAGGAACGAGCTTGCTCGGGCTGAAAAAGACGCATGCCGCACTTCCTTTGGTGCAGCGCGGCAAAAAGTGCCGCATCGCCGTCTCGGGAAGGGAAAAACGTCGGAATTTTGACGATCTGACGGCCGCCCCGTTTGTAGGACAGCTGTGGGACAACGCGGGTACCCGGGGGCTGCCCCGCGTCTGGGCTCAGCCGTGGCGGGGTGGGGTCCAGCGGGCGCGCAGTACGGTGCCCGTGGCAGATTCGGTAATGACGAGCGATTGCCCGTCCGGCGTGAGAGCAACGTTGGTGGTGGTGCGCCCACGACATGACGCGATACGCGCCAGTGGTTCGCCATGCGGCGAGACAACAAACACCGCGCCCAGCGAGGCATGCGCGACGAACAGGTGCCCGGCAGCATCCATCGCCATGCCGTCGGGGCCGCTGGTGCCGTAGAACTGCGCGAAGCGGCCCACCTTGCTTGTGCTGCCATCGGCAAGCAGGGGCAAACGCCAGACGGCGTTGTCGCGCGTCATGGCAACGAACAGCGCGGATTCGTCAGGAGTGAGCACCAGACCGTTGGGGCTCGGGCCATTGGCGAGCAGGCAATCGAGCCGGCCATCCGTGCGCAGGCGATATACGCGGCCGGTGGGGTCGTGCAGGCCAGTCTGGCCTTGGTCGGTGAAATAGACATCGCCGTTACGAGCGACGATCAGATCGTTGGGGCCCTTGAAGCGTTCGCTGTTGCGGCGGGTCAGGAACGGCGTGACCGCGCCCGTCGCGGGATCCAGCGACAGCAACCCATTCTTATAGTCCGCGATCAGCAGCGTGCCGTCGTGGCGCAGCGCCAGGCCATTCGGTTCGCCGTCGTATTCCGCCACCACATCCCAATCGCCCTGCGAAGAGACGCGCAGGATGCGGCCATGCGGAATGTCGACCAGCCAGAGATTGCCGTGCGCGTCCCAGCACGGGCCTTCCAGAAAGCAATCGACCGGCGCGCCGCCTTTATTGGCGCGGGACCATTCGGTCGGCACCGGGCGACGCAACGCGACCGGCATCTCCGCAAAGACGGTGGTTTCGATGACGGGCCAGTTGAAATACGTCATGGCGCGGGGGCGGGCTCGGCTTGCGCCAGATGCCGCGTGGCATGCCCGGTATAGCGGTACGGTAGCTGGCGCGGCATCGGGCCTTTGTTGCGCTCGCCGCGGCCGCTTTGCTCCCAGGCGTGCGCCAGGATGCCAACGGCACGCGAGAGACAGAACACACCGCGCGCAAGCGGCGCCGCAAAATCCAGTTCCGCATAGATCACGGCCGTGGCGCCGTCGATGTTCATCGGAATCGGCTTGCCCTTGCGGCTGGAGAGCAGTGCTTCGATGGCGCGGCCGATGGCGGCATACCGCCCGCCGACCACACCGTCCTGCGCAGCCTCGTCCACCAGCGCAAGCAGGCGCCCCGCTCGCGGGTCGACCGGGTGGAAGCGATGTCCGAAGCCCGGCAAGTATTTGCCATGCGCAGCGATAAACGCGTCGACACCCGCCGCCGTTGCCGCCTCCAGCGAGGCGCCGTCGAACATGCGCGCCTCGATATCGTGGAACAGCTCGACCGCCTGCTGCCCCGCCCCGCCGTGTACGTCGTCCAGCGCGTTCAACGCAGACGCCATCGCGCCGTTGAGCGGCAGGCCACAGCTCGTCGCCATCTTGGCAATCGCAATGGATGGCGCATGCGGGCCGTGGTCAACCGACGCCACCAGCGCCGCTTCCAGCAAGACCGCCTGCCGCTTGGCCGGCAATTCGCCGCGCAGCATCAGCCAGATCATTTCGGCAAAGCCGATCTGGCCGATCAGCTCCTGGATCGGGTAGCCGCGTACGTGGATGCGGCCGGGTTCGATGTCGATGATGTCGGTGCGCCAGTAATCGGCAGCGAGGCCGGCGGCGTCCTGTGTCGGTGCGGTCGTCATGATCAGATGGCGCCTTCAGCGCGCAAGGCTTCGATTTGGTCGTGGCGGTAGCCGAGCCTGGTGAGCCAGTCGTCGGTATGGGCGGAGAGCATTGGCGCGGGGGTCTGCGGGCACGGGTCTTCGCCCGAGAGGCGGAACCCCGCGCGCGTCACGTGCTGCCCCGCTTCCGGGAACGCGGTGACAAAGCCGCGGCCCGTCACTTGTTCGTGCGCCAGCACACCAGGCACGTCGAGCACCAGCCCGGCGGGAACGCCAGCCTCGATCAGCAGCGGTTCCCATTCGGCAGCCGAGCGCGCCGCCAGAGCGGCCTCCAATGCGTCATTGAGTTGCTGGCGATGTTCCTTGCGTGCATGGCGTTCGGCAAAGCGCGCATCGGCGGCAAGTTCCGGATGCCCCACCACGCGACACAGCGCGGCAAACTGCTTGTCTTCGTTGGCCGCGATGTTGATCAGCCCATCGCCCGTGCGGAACGTGCCGGAGGGTGCCGCCGTGAAGTTCTGATTGCCCATCGGGTGCGGCGTCACACCGGCATTCAGGTAGTTGGAGACGACCCAGCCCATGGTGGCGAGCGTCGATTCCAGCATCGATACATCCACCATGCAGCCCTGCCCCGTGCGTTGCGTGCCGAGCAGGCAGGCGGTGACGGCCAGCGCCGCCGTGATGCCGCCCACCGTATCGCTGATCGGGTAACCCACGCGCAGCGGCGCGGATGCGTCATCGCCCGTGACGCTCATCACGCCGGAAATGCCCTGGATGATCTGGTCGTATGCGGGTCTGCCGCTGAGCGGGCCGTCCTTGCCGAAGCCCGAGATGGCGCAGTAGACGAGACGCGGATTGACCTCGCGCAGCACGTCGTAGCCGAGTTCCAGGCGGTCCATCACGCCGGGGCGATAGTTTTCGATCAGCGCATCGGCCTGCGCCACCAGCTTGAGCAGGATCGCGCGCCCTTCCGGGTGCTTCAGGTTAACGGTGACGGACTGCTTGCCCGCATTGACGGCGACGAACGAGGCGCCCATCTTGCGGCGCGCCTGCTCGGGATCGGCCCCCAGACGGCGGGCGAGATCGCCATTGCCCGGCACCTCAATCTTGATGACTTCAGCGCCGAGCAAACCCAGCTGATAGCCGCAGAACGGCCCGGCCAGCACGTTCGACAAGTCGAGCACGCGCAAACCCGCGAGAGGCAAAGCCATGAAAACAACTCCTGCTACACAGTCGGCTCCGCCCCTCGCCCCGCTCAGGAGGTTGGGCGTCTTGGCGGAGCCTAGGTTTTAGAGATCAGTTGGGCAGCGAGACGCAGCGGCGCGGGGTCGCCACCCAGCGTGGACGTGATTTGCGCGGCGTGCTCCAGCACCGGCACGCGCCACGATTGCAGCAGCGCCCCGTCGATGCGCGAGGCCGGACCGGCAAGGCACAGCGCACCCCGCAGCGCCTGCTGCACGCCAAACACCGGCACCGACAGGCCCACCGTTTCCCGATCGCGCTCGCCGATCGACACGTAGTAGTGATCGCGCCGGATCGCGTCGTACGTGGCGCCCTGCATGCCCGAGAACGCGCACAGCACGCGCCCGCCCGAACCGCGCTCCAGCGGCAGCACGTCGCCCTCGCGCACGTGATCGCGGATCGAATGGTTCGAATCCACGCGGTGCAGGCACACACGCACATCGCGCTCGCGGATGTAGAGCGACACCGCCTCGCCCGTGGCCTCGGCCAGGGCGCGCATGTGCGGCAGCACCACGTCGCCCAGACGCATGCTGCGCTGGTAAAGCGCGCCGAGCATCAACGGCGCGGCGCCGATCTGGTAGCGGCCGTCTTCCAGGCGAAACAGCATGCGGTGCTGGATGAGCGAACCGGCCAGCCGCAGAATCGTGCTCTTGTAAAGCCCGGTGCGCGCAGCCAGCTCGGCCAGCGTCAGCGCGTAATCGCCGGGGCGGAACGCAAACAGGATCGAGAACGCGCGGTCCAGCGCAGCCACGCCCGACTGCCCCGGCGTGGCGGCATCGCCCTCGTTGGCGGCGGGCGTGATCTCGTTCTGGGTGGTTTGGCGCTCTGCGGTCATGGCGGGTTGGGCGAGACGGTTCACTTGACCGTCTTCAGGGCTTGGTCGACGAAGCGGTTAGTGTACGTTTTACTCAGCTCGATCTTGGCGTTGCGGATCTTTTCGTCGTAGCTGGAAAGCACCGTCAGGGCCACCTTGGCATCGGCATCGGTCATCAGGCCGTCCTTCGAAAAAATCGGCTTGGAGTGGCGCAACGCATCGACAAAGACATCACGGCCGCCCACCTGCTGCTCCTTGGGCATCTTGTCGGCAATGGTCTCGGGCGTGCTGACGTCGATCCACTTGAGCGTGCGGATGAAGGCGTTCACCAGACGCTGCACCGTCTCGGGATTCTTCGTCATGAAGTCGCGCGTGACATACAGCGTGGCGGTCGGGTAGCGGCCGCCGAACACGGCGTTGGAGCCGGCATCGGTGCGCGTATCGACGAGGAACTTGGCGGCGCGGCGCTTCTCCAGCAGGCTCGCCACGGGGTCGAAGTTCACCAGCGCATCGATCTCCTTGCGATCGAGCGCCAGCATGCCCGGCGCACCAGACCCCACGGCGATGTACGACACGTCGTTCACTTGCAGGCCGCTCTTGATGGCGTAATAGCGGGCGAACAGATCGGTGGACGAACCCGGCGCGGTGATGCCGATCTTCTTGCCCTTCAGATCCTTGCCGTTCTTGATATCCAGGTCGGGCCGCACGGCCAGCACGATGCCTGGCGTAACGTTGAGCAGCGCCACAGACACAATGTCCTTGCCCTGCGCCTGAATGTGGATGGTGTGGTCATAGAAGCCCACCACCGCATCGGTCGAGCCGGCAATCAGCGCCTGCAGCGCCTTGCTGCCGCCGGCCTGGAAGTTCTCCACCTTCACGTTGAGCCCTTCCTTCTGAAAGTTGCCCAGCGACTGCGTAAGCGGCACCGGCATGTAGTTCAGGATCATCGAGCCGACCGACAGGCTCACGTCCTTCTTTTCCGGCTCGGCGGCGTTGGCTGCCGTACAGACGACCGCACACAGCAGGGCCGAAATCCATCGCTTCATGGTTGTCTCCATCATCGTTATTGGTATCGGGGGTCAGGCGCTGGTCTCGGGATCAGCCTTCGGGCGCCACACCAGCAACTTGCCCTCGAGCGCGTCGACGCTGCGGTCCAGCGCAATCACGAAGGCCGACAGCACGACGATCCCCGAGAACACGCCGGTGGCATCGAACACGCCTTCGGCCTGCGCGATCAGGTGGCCGAGGCCGGCCGATGAACCGAGGTACTCCGCCACGATCGCGCCCATCACGGCCATGCCGACGGAGGCACGCAGGCTGGAGAGAATCCAGCTCGTGGCGGACGGCACATACACATGGCGCAGCAGGCTGATGCGGCTGGCCTTGAGCAGGCGCGCGTTGGCCAGGATGACGGGGTTGACCTCGCGCACGCCCTGATACGTATTGAAGAACGTGATGAACAGCACCATCGTCGCGCCCAGCGCTACCTTGGAGGTGAGCCCCAGCCCGAACCACATCACGAAGATGGGCGCGAGCAGGATGCGCGGGATCGCGTTGAATACCTTGATGAACGGGTCCAGCACCTCGGCGGCCAGCTTGGACAAGCCGAGCCACAACCCGAGGCTGATGCCGAGCAGCGTGCCGATCCCGAACGAGAGAATCGTCTCGGCCAGGGTGATGGCGAGGTGCGTGTAGATGTCGCCGCCGGTAAACCACTCCCAGATGCGCGCGACGATCGACGACGGCATCGAGAAATAGAACGGGTCGACCACGCCAGAGCGGCCAAAGCCTTCCCACGCGCCGAACATCACCACCACCACGGCCAGCTGGAACAGGCGGATCTTGGTCTTGTGCGCGAGACCGGCGCGCTGCGGGCCCACGGCAGGCATCGTGTTAGTGCTGGACGGCATGGCTCTTCTCCACTTCGGTGCCGAGGATCGACCAGATCTCGCGATACAGGCGGATGAACGCGTCGGACATGTTGATTTCAGAGACGTTACGCGGGCGCGGCAGCGTGATTTCCACATCGCCAACCGGATGGCTCGCAGGCCCGGCGGACATGACGACCACGCGGTCGGCCAGGGCAATGGCCTCCTCCAGGTCGTGCGTGATGAACAGCAACGATTTGCGGTCTTCCTGCCAGAGGCGCAGCAACTCGCTCTGCATGAGGTGGCGCGTGTGCACATCCAGCGCCGAGAACGGCTCGTCCATCAGCACGATCTTGGGCGAGAGGATCAGCGTCTGCGCCATGCTGATGCGCTTCTTCTGACCGCCCGAGAGCTGATGCGGATAACGCGCTTCGAAGCCCGCCAAACCGACCTTCTTCATCCACGGACGGGCGCGCTCGCGGGCCTCATCCACCGGCATGCCCTGGAACACCAGGCCCAGCGCGACGTTGTCGAGCGCCGTCTTCCAGGGCAGCAGCGAGTCCTGCTGCATCATGAAACCGGCATTGCCATTGAGCCCGGTCAACGGCTCGCCAAACACGCTGACCGTGCCACCAGCGGGCTTGAGCAGCCCCGTCACGGCGTTCAGCAACGTGCTCTTGCCGCAACCCGTCGGGCCCACAACGGCCACGAATTCGCCTTCGCCAATCGACAGGTCAACGCCTTGCACCGCCGTGAAGCTGCCGAACCGCACCGAAACCTGATTGAGCTGAACCGCCGGCAACCCGGCGTGGAGTCGGCCGCTGGCGGCCGGAGGGGAAGAAAGCATGGGCGTCTCCTTGAACGCGCCTGATTCGATGCGTTCTGTCTGTTGAAATGTAATTCTATTTTATACGCCATAAACCACGCCGTTAACGAGCGTAAACCCGTAACCTCCCGAAAATCCACTGGAGCCCTGACAAAAGCACGCACAATTTCTCGCATCATGTTCTTTTAGAAGAAATGATGTTCTGTTTGTCAGAATTTAGACGGACACCACTTACGAGATTTATTGACCCGAACGCTAAAGTTTTCTGCCTGCCATCCGATGAAGGGCGTACTGATCAGCGAGATGGCCATGCAACTTTCTTCCCCTTCCGTTTCTACTGCGACCGCCGGCGCATCGGGCAGCGGGACCAGCTCGGCCCCTGACATCGAGCGCCTGCAGCGCCAGCTCAAGAACCTGCAGAAGTCGATGCAGGATCTTCCCGCGCAGAATCTGCCGCCCGATCAAGCACGCGAGCAGGCACAGTTGCTCAGCCAGCAGATCCAGATCGTGCAGGCGCAGATCGCGCGCCTTCAGGCGCAGAACGGCCTGGAGCAAGCGGAAACCCGCTTGGAAAATCGCCACAACGCCTCCAAGAGTGCATCGGGCACCAGCACGACCGATGCGACGACCCAGGCGCGCACGACAGCCAAGGTCACTGGCTCCTCCACGCTGAGTGATGCCCGGCTGCAAGCCCGCCACGCAACACAGGCGCAAGCGGCACAGGCGGCCCACCCGGCCAGCGCTGAAGCCATCACACCGGCAGAGCCCCCGCTGGTTTCCGTCAAGGCCTGACCGGCGGCAGCGCGGCGCCGGCCTTGTCTTGCGGGCACCCAGTTGCCGATGCCCGACGCTCTCTTTCCTCACCCCCTCCCTTCGGGGGGACGCCAGCTTGCGGTGCCGACAGCGACAATCGCCGCGCCGCCATCCTGTGTGCGGCATCGAGAACACGCATGACCTCCGCCGCCAGCGACGCCGCCCTGCCTCCGACCGCCCCCACCGATCCGCATCCGGAACGCACGCCATCGCGTAATTTCTTTGCGCGTCACTGGCGCGGCGATTACAGCCTCGCCCGCTCGTATTGGCTGCATACCGCGCTGATGCAATTTGGCGTGGTGGCGCTCAGCGCCGGCGTCACGCACGCGCTGGCGCATAACGCGCCCGCGCGCGCTGCGTCCTCCGCGCTGCTCGTGATTTACGTGATGGGATTGGCGCTCTGGATCTGGGCGGTGGTCGGCACCTGGCGCGCGGCCGACCGGGAGCAAGCGCGCAACCGGCTTGCCGGCCTGTCGAACCCATGGCCGCTGATCGCCAAGGGGATGATCGTGCTGGGCGCTGTCGGCACCAGCTCGCGCGTCGTCAACGATGGGCCCCGCCTGGGCGCGCATCTGCGCACCGCACTGGGTGAACAAGCCGCGTCGCCATTTGCGGTGATACCGCAACGGGATGGCCGCGCCATCCTGTTCAGCGGCGGCATCAACGATGGCGCGGCCGATGCGCTGGAGGCCGCGCTGCGCAAGGCGCCAAACGCCACCGCCGTGGTGCTCCGCTCCGAAGGCGGCTGGCTGCGCGAAGGGACGCTGGTGGCAGACGTCATCCGCCGACATCATCTGCGCACGTATGTTGAGCGGGCCTGCGCCTCGGCCTGCACGATCGCCTTCCTGGCAGGCGAAGACCGCGCCGCCGCACCTGGCGCGCGACTCGGCTTCCACCGCCCGCGCGCGGTTGGCGCCGAGCACGACCAGAGCCCCGGCGCCACCGACAGCGAACTTTGGCGTGCCTATTCAGATGCCGGGTTGCCCGATGCCTTTGTGCGCCGCGTCCAGGACACACCGTTCGACCAGATGTGGTTTCCCACCGCGCAGGAACTGCTGGCCGACCATGTCGTCACGCGCGCGTCGCCCGGTGGCGAATACGCAACCATGGCCACGCAGTTGAATACCCGCGAAGCGCTGGCCGCAGAGCTGCGCAGCGCGCCGCTGTACGCAGCGTTGGAGCGTAAATACCCGGCGCACTTCAGCCGGTTGATCGACACGCTGTGGCCAGAGCTGCAGCGCAACGTGACCGATGCGCAGGCCATGACGCTGCTACGCGAGCAGACAGGCAAGCTGTATCGCGCACTGATTCCGACTGCGCCAAATGCATTGCTCTTTGCCAACGCCCAACTCACGCTTGAGCAGGCGCAGGCCCTGCAGCGGGTGAGCCCTGAAGCCTGCGTCGCTTATCTGGATGGCACGCCTGGGGCAAGCGCCGCTGCCGCGCGTCTGCCGCGCACGCTCGTCACGCGCGAGCAGACGTTGTTCTCCGACCTGATGCAGGCTGCCGACCCGGACCACGCGCCGGTTGTCACGCGCGCGCAAAGCCTGCCGGTGCTGCAACTGGCCGTGGCTGCGCTTCCGCCGGCTCAACAGCGCGTGCTGACCGTCCCCGCGCTGCGGCACTCCACGCCGCCGGCCGAGCGCTGCCAGGCGCTGATCGGCTTTTCCCGCTCCATCCTGGCGCTGCCGGAAGCCGAACGCGCGCTGGCGCTGCGCGGCATGTACGCCGATACGTCCGCGCCCGGTTCCTAGCAAGGCCCTTCAGGCTGAACGCAACGCAGCCAGCGACGCGCGCTGGCGCCCATCTTCATCAAAGTTCTCAGGCGACAGCCATTGCTCGAATGCGGCCCGAGCCTGCGGCCAATCGGCATCGATGATGGAAAACCACGCGGTATCGCGGCTGCGGCCCTTGTAGACCACCGCCTGCCGGAAGATACCTTCGAACTGAAAGCCCAGCCGCTGCGCAGTCTGCCGCGACGGCGCGTTCAGGCTGTCGCACTTCCACTCGTAGCGCCGGTAGCCGAGGTCTTCAAAGACGTGCTTCATCAGCAGGAATTGCGCTTCCGTCGATGCCGGCGTGCGTTGCAGCAGCGGCGAGAACGTAACCGCCCCTACTTCCACCACGCCGTGTTCTGGCGTGATGCGCATCAGCGCCAGCGTGCCGACCGGCCGATCGTTGCGCGCGTCGATCACCGCGTACTGCAGCGGATCTCGCTTCGCCGCAATGCGCTCGATATAGGCGCGGTGTGCGGCGATATCGGTAAACGGGCCTTCCACCATGTACGTCCAGACGCGATCGTCCTGCGCCTCATTGAACGCAGCGAACAGCGCGTCGGCGTGACGTGCAGCGTCAAGCGGCTCCAACCGGCAGTAAAGGCCGGCGAGCGGCGTATGCGGCGGCAGCGGCCGGGCCGACCAGCCGGACATCGGCGCGCCGATGGGTTGCTGATAAGCGTTGAGCGTAGTCATGCGTGGAACCCGCACCGAAAGCAACAAGGACCTCTCACCCTACCTAACTTTCTGGCCCTATGAAAAGAGCCATGGATGGGCATGCCGATAGAGCCACATCAACACACCTCCGGCCGGATTAAACCGTTCGATGCCCCGCCACACGCCGCTAGCGCACCTGCATGCGAATCGATATGTTGGTGGCGGGGGAAGACAGCGCCACGTAGAGGCGCGGGCATACGTATTGCTGTGCAGGGGTATGCACACGCCCACGGAATCGTCCGCCATCTTTTCTGCCAGGAGCCCGCGAGTGGCGCCGTTTATTACAGCGTGGTATCGCCGCTGGGGCCGCTGCGTCCGATACATATGCGCAGCCGTATGGATCACCTTTGCCGGCATGGCTCCGTGGAGCCTGACCGGGGCGGCGCCGAAATTCGCCTACCCGGTCACGCAGCGCGTCGACGCCAGTGCGAGCCTCGCATTGCCGCGCACGTGGGGCCCATTGCGGCTGACCAGCGAAACGCCCATTCCGTCCATTGCGGCGACCATCAACTCGCCGTTCGGTCCGTCACGGCTCGTGTTTGCACAGCAAACCGTGGCGCCGGAGAGCTTCGCGCTGGTCACGGTGCGCAAATCCGATTTCGACAAAGGCACGCCCGGTTACCTCGAAACCCTGCGGCCACGGGATCTGGCCATCCTGCTCAACCACATGGAATCACGCGTGCATGGCGATCGCCCGGCCTGGGCCGCCCGCCTCGTGCGCGGCAAGGCCCCGGCATTGCAGGTGCTTGCCGGGCGCCGGGTCCTCTACTGGGAAGGCGAATGGAGCACGTCCGCCGCCCGGACGGTCGTCGTGCGCGGGTATGCTTTCTTTGGTAACGGTGCGGTTTATCTCCTGCGCATATTCGGCACCGCAAGCGGCAGCGAACCGGTGGAATTTGCCGAAGAAGCGCGCTTTGCCGACCTGGTCGCCGCTACCTTCCACACGAAATAGCCGCCGAGCCTCTGCTGTAATTGTTGCAACGCAACAACAAGAGTAGCGCTGGCAACGGCGCCCGCTCCCAAGCGCAGGCCAGTCCACGCAAGGACTGAAATCTGTTGTTACTCTTGGAACAGTCTGTTCACGCGACGCCGTATTGTTCTTCCGCATTGCAACACCTACACTTCGTGACAGTTGTTCAGACATCGATTGCCTGAACAAGCAATGCAAGTGTTGTAAGGAGAACAATGATGAAATGGTTGGATATTGGCGCCGTCATGGCCGCCTGGATCGCGAGCTGCGTGGCAGCAGGCTGGCTCATCAGCGCCGCCGCTTTCCTGGCTTAACGCCCTGCCCTAAGGCATCGGGCAAAACGGCCGAGCGGGAACCCCTTCCCCGCGCGGCCCTGAACACCCCAGTTGATCGATTCGTCAGGCCGGCTTCTGCCCCGCCCACTCGACGAATCGGTCAACAAACCCCTGCAAGAACTGGCGCGTACGCGCATCCGTCACCCCGCCCTGGGCATCAAAGGGCTCCCCCGCAAAGTGGAAGAACACCTCCGGCAACGGTAGGACCTTCACGCCGACCGCCGCGAGCACATTGCGCAATTGCGCCTGCGACAATGCCGTGCCAATTGCGCCTGGCGATGCACCCGCAATGCCTGCCGGCTTGCCGCCCCACACACTCTGGCCGTACGGCCGAGAACCCCAGTCAATCGCGTTCTTCAGCACGCCCGGCATGCCGCGGTTGTATTCCGGCGTGACGAATAACAGGGCATCCACGCCTGCCACCGCCGCCTTGAAGCGCTGCACCGGCTCGGGCAGGCTGGCATCCAGATCCTGGTTGTAGAGCGGCAGCTCCCCAATTTCGATGAACTGCGCCGTCGCGCCGGAAGGCAGCAAGCCTGCCAGCGCCTGCGCGAGCTGGCGATTGAACGACGCCTTGCGCAGGCTCCCGACAATGACTCCGATGGTCAGATTGCTCATGAACGCTCCTTAGGGGCAAAACGGTTCAGGACAGCCCTGATGCTCAATCCGCCGTTGCCGGCTCGGGGGCCACCTCGCGCTTGAGGCGGTTGATCAGGGCAAACATCAGCGGGTTCAGCAGGATCGACAAAATCGCCGCCGCCAACAGCAGCCCCCGTGCACGGTCAGGCAGGATTTCCAAGCTGATCCCCAGCCCAATCAGAATGAACGAAAACTCGCCGATCTGCGCAAGGCTGGCAGAAATCGTGAGCGCCGTGCGGTTGCCGTGACCAAACGCACGCACCACCGCAAACGCGGCCAGCGACTTGCCGACCACCACGATCAGCACCGTGCCGAGCACCGCCCAGGGGTCTTCAATCAGCACGCTGGGGTCGAACAGCATGCCCACCGACACGAAGAACAGCACCGCAAATGCGTCGCGCAAGGGCAGCGATTCTTCCGCCGCGCGCTGGCTGAATTCGGACTCGGCCAGCACCATGCCCGCAAAGAACGCGCCGAGCGCGAACGACACGCCAAACAGCACCGTCGCCCCATAAGCGACGCCCAGCGCCGTGGCCAGCACACCGAGGCGGAACAGCTCCCGGCTGCCCGTCATGACAATGCGTTCCAGCATCCAGGGGATCACGCGGCGGCCCACCACCAGCATGAGCGCGGCAAACGCCACCACCTTCGAAAGCGTGACGGCCAGCACCTTGACGATGTCCCACGTACTGACCGCAGCGCTGCCGGCGCCCCCCAGCGCCCCGGCCAGGGCCGGCAGCAGCACGAGCGTCACCACCATCACGAGGTCTTCCACGATCAGCCAGCCGACGGCGATGTGGCCTTCGTGCGAGGTGTCGATACCGCGATCTTCCAGCGCCTTGAGCAGCACCACCGTGCTCGCCACCGAGAGCGCCAGGCCGAATACCAGCCCCGGGCCCCAATCCCACCCGAGCAGCCACGCCAGGCCCATGCCCATGAGCGTGGCGAGCGCAATCTGGCCGATGGCGCCCGGAATGGCGATGGCCTTGACCGCGAGCAATTCCTTCATCGAGAAGTGCAGCCCCACGCCGAACATCAGGAGGATCACGCCCAGCTCGGCCAGTTGCGGTGCGAGGCTTTGATCGGCCACGAAACCGGGCGTGAACGGCCCCGCCACCACACCCGCCATCAGATAGCCGACCAGCGGCGGCAGGCGCAGGCGCTGCGCGATGGTGCCGAAGATGAAGGCCAGCACGATGCCACCGATGATGGTGGAGATGAGCGGGGTGTCTACGTGCATGCGTTCGTGGAAAGGGACGGGTTCAGAGACGGAAGAGCGGGAAAGGGAAAGGGGCCGGGCCGGGCCGGGCCGGCCCTGGTGCGACAACAGCGGCGCCCATTTGTTCACATTGCGTCACAACTATAAGGATTGCCCTTTGCGAAACCTTACGGAGCAAATGTCATGCAGAAGACATCGCGCCGCAAACCCCGCTCCTACACTGCGCCGCAGACCCGCTCGCCCCGGGCGGCCCCAAGGAGACGACACATGCGCTACGCCAACAAAGTCCTTTCCGTGGACGAGGCCATCGCCCACGTCCGCAGCGGCAGCCGCCTGATGCTGGGCGAATTCGTGGGCGCCGGTGAGCCAGCCTGCTGCATCGAGGCGCTGCTCGCCAGCGGCATCGGGCAACTGACGCTTATCACCAACACGCCGGGCCTGCGCGGCGGTTTTCTCAAAGCCCGACTGTTCAGTTCGGGCCAACTGGCTGAGTTCATCGGCACGCACGTCGGCACGACCGATGAATCGACGCAGGCTTACCTGACCGACTCCGTGCGCGTGGCCGAGTTCTTTCCGATGGGCACCTGGGCCGAGAAAGTGCGTGCGGGAGCGCTGGGCCTGGGCGGCGCCCTCGTGCCGGTGGGCGTGGGCATCCTCGACCAGCCCGGGATGTTTCCCAAGCGCGGCGCGCCCAAGCAGACGCTCACCGTCGACGGCACGACCTGCTTCGTCGAGCCGCCCCTGCGCGCCGACGTGTCGATCATCAAGGGCTGGCGCGCCGATACCTTCGGCAACGTGGAGTTTCGCGGCACGGCGCTGCAGAACCAGCGCGACATCGCCATGGCCGGCGACTACACCATCGTCGAGGTGAACGAGATCGTCGAGGTGGGCACGATTCCGCCCGAGCGCGTCGGCTGCCCGGGTGTGTTCGTCAATGCGGTGGTGCAAGGGCTGTCGCTGGATGACCAGCATGCGCTTTACAGGCACCACTGGACGAAGCTCGGCCGTCTGCCCGCCGCTGAAGCGTGATCGTCAGACCCACAACGAGGAGACCGCCATGCAAGCCCTGCCCGAAACGCCCAAGCAACGCATTGCCGCCCGCTGCGCGCTGGAACTGCGCGCCGGCGAAGTCGTCAACCTGGGCCTGGGGATCCCCACGCTCACGGCCAACTACCTGGACGCCGATGCCGGCGTCATCTTCCATACCGAAAACGGCGCCTTCGGCTTTGGCGGACGCCCGCCGCTGGAAGCCATCGACAGCGACTTCACCAACGCCGGTTGCGAACCCATCACCCTGATGCCCGGCGCGGCGCTCATGGACCTTGCCACGTCGCTCGGTGCGATGCGCAATGGCTACATCGACGTGACGATCCTCGGCGCGTTGCAAGTGGATGCGCTGGGCAACCTCGCCAACTGGGCATGCGATCGCAACGGCAAATGGTGGCCCGGCATTGGCGGGGCGATGGACCTCTGCTACGGCACACGCAAGGTGATTGCCGCGCTGGCGCACACCGACAAACACGGCAACTCCAAGATCCTGCCGCGCTGCACGCTGCCGCTCACAGGCCGGCGCTGCGTGAAAGTCATCGTCACGGAGCACGCCGTATTCGACGTGACCGACGCGGGGCTGGTGCTGCGTGAAATCCTCTCGCGTGCGACACTCGATGACATTCGCGCGATGACAGCAGCGCCCTTTACGCTTGCGCCGCTGCTGCAGATGCGCGCCGCCTGAGGAGACTGCATGCCCGCCACCGTCGATTGGTTCTTCGATGTCATCTCGCCGTTTGCCTATCTGCAGCTCGAACAGTTCGACGCGCTGCAGCAGGCCAACGACATCGTCATCCGCCCCCGGCCGCTCGTGCTTGGCGCGATCCTGCATCACTGGGGGCAGAAAGGCCCGGCGGAGATCGGAGCCAAGCGCGTGTTCACGTACCGGCATGCGCTGTTTCGCGCGCAGCAGCTCGGCATTCCGTTTCGCATGCCGCCCGCCCACCCGTTCAACCCGATCAAGGCGCTGCGGCTGACGATTGCAATGGGCGGCTCGCTCGATGCCGTGCGGGCGGTGTTCCGGCATATCTGGCGCGACTGCAACGATGTGGCATCGCCAGAAGGTTTTGCCGCGCTGTGCGAGGCGGTGGGCTTTGCAGAGGGCGCGGCCGCCGTCGAACAACCCGCCGTGAAAGATGCGCTGCGTGCGCACACCGATGCGGCCATCGCCCTCGGCGTGTTCGGGGTGCCCACCCTGGTACACGAAGGCGAGCTGTTCTGGGGTGAAGATGCGACCGCCATGTTCCTGCAAAGCTTGCGCGCCGACTGGCTCTCCACGCCCGAAGTGCAGCGCGTGAGCACGTTGCCGGTGGGCATTCAACGTGGCTGAGCACGAGCCCAGCTCGCGCCCCGGCATCAGCCGCGCGCGGCTGGCGCATATCGCGGCGTGGTCGATCGATCTGCACCCGGACGAAGCGGACCGCGCGTGCGCCGGCATCGTTGAGAAAACCTACGCACGCGGCGCCTGCATCTGCCCGAAAAACACGTTGCTGGAGAGCTGGACGGGCGTGGTGACGGGCCTTATCAAAATCGGCACGGTATCGCCCGAGGGGCGCAGCGTCACATTTACGGGCGTGCCGGCCGGCGGCTGGTTTGGCGAAGGTACGGTGCTCAAGAACGAGCCGCGCCGCTACGACATCGTTGCGCTGCGCGACACGCGCATGGCCTTCATGGACCGCGCCACTTTCATGTGGCTGGTGGAAAACAGCGTGGCGTTCAACCGCTTCCTGGTCAAGCAGCTCAACGAGCGGCTTGGGCACTTCATGGCGCTGCTGGAATACGACCGCCTGCTTGATGTGACGCCGCGCCTGGCGCGTTGCATTGCGTCGCTGTTCAACCCCGTGCTCTACCCGGGCGCGGGCGATCACCTGGAGATCACGCAGGAAGAACTCGGCCTGCTTTCCGGCATGACGCGCCAAGTTGCCAACCAATCGCTCAAGGCCCTGGAGAAGGACGGTGTGGTCCGGCTCGAATACGGCGGCGTGACGGTCGTCGACCTCGATCGGCTGCGCAGCTACGGCGCCTGAAGACGCCACCTTTATTAACGAATCTTCATCCGGCGGAGCAGACCAGACCCGCTGGAATCGCGGCACAACAAGACAGGATCATTACGCTGCGGCATGCATCACCTCTTCCCGACGTATAGCCATTGGCGCTATCCAGCGCTGGCAGTGCGTGTGGCGGAGGTGGCGCGCGACCATGGGCCTGCCTCAAGAATCACCTTGGCCACATCCCGTGGCCGCGACTGCTACGGCACATGGCTTGTCGGCAGCGTCGTCACCTTGGCGCTAATCTTCCTGGCCATGGCGCGCTCCAGATCCGGCTGGGCACCGCAGGCGTTTGTGCAGGCGATGCTGGTTATGGTGCGCCTCTGAGCCATCGAGCCCACGACGCTTCCGGCTTACAGCGCCGAAGCAACCCTTGAGGTCATCCGCGCGTCAGGGCCAGCAGCGTCACCACGGCCGGCATGGCCGCTGCGGTAATGCCGGCCATGAGCGGGGCGCACCCCTCACCACAGCCCGGAGCGCCTCAGTTACAGCGCCCGCCCTTCGTACCGGCCAGACACGCCGCCTAGGCCAGCATGGCAGCCAGCGCAGGAGGCAACCCGCGGTTTGGCTTGTGCGGCGGACGCGCAAAGCTGCCTTCCGCTGCACCGTTTGGCGCAAGCGCAATCAGGCTCTCGCAGTGGCGGATGGCGCTGGAGACGCCGTCCACGACCGGCACCGGAATGCGGTCCTTGAGTGTACGGGCCAGACCGGCGAGCGGCGCGCCGGCCACGATGATCACGTCCGCGCCATCTTCACGCACCGCTTGCACGCTGAGTTCCTCAAGACGTGCCGCGTGGTCTTCCTGCACGCTGCCGATGTCGCGTAGCGGCTGCTGCAAGGAGCGCACGCTCGCCAGCCGCGACGACAGCCCATTGGCGGCCACGCACTCGCGGTACCACGCCTGGATGCGATTCGAAATGGCGATGATGGAAAAGCGCTGACCCAGCAGGCAGGCGCTGGCCAGTGCCGCCTCGGTCATGCCCACCACCGGCACATTGCAGAGCTCCTTGATGCCGGCCAGGCCGGGGTCCCCAAACGCCGCCACCACCACGCCGTCGAACTGGCCGGCGTGTTCGGCAACGACGCACGCGGTGGCATAGCCGCCCACCAGTGCTTCGAAGCGCGTTTCGATATAGGCCACGCCAAATGGCGCTGTCGCCATCGTGAGCGTGGTGCCGGGTGAAACGGAGCGACGCGCCTCCGCATGGATCAACTCCGTCACGCTCTCGGAGATGTTGGGATTGACGACCAGAATACGCATGATGAAACCCTGAGAATCAAACCAGAAACGTCAGACCAGCGACGGCGCGCCCGCCGGCAGGAACTGCCCCCGCCCGGGTGCCGGTTCGAGGTACTTTCCGTTTTCGACCAGCATCTCGCCGCGCGAGAAGCAATGCACTGGCCAGCCCGTCACTTCAATGCCTTCATAGGGCGTGTAGTCGACCGCGTGATGCAACGCATCGTTGGTGATGCGCACGTGGCGCTCCGGATCCCACAGCGTGATGTCGGCATCGGCACCCACGGCAATCGTGCCCTTGCGCGGGTACAGACCGTACAGCCGTGCCGGGCGATACGACGTCAGTTCCACAAACTGATGCAGCGACAGCTTGCCGCGCGCGATGCCATCGAACAGCAACGGCAACCGCGTCTCGATGCCCGGCACGCCGTTCGGAATATGGTCGAACGGTTGCGCTAGACCGCCGAGCTTCTTGCCCTGCGCATCGTCATAGTTGAACGGTGCATGGTCTGAAGAAAACACGCTGAATACGCCCCCTGCCAGCGCGCGCCATACAGCCGCCTGGTTTTCCGGATCGCGCGGCGGCGGGCTGCAGACGCACTTGGCACCTTCGTAGCCATCGTCACCGTGCAGGCCCATGTCTTCAGCGGTCAGGTAGAGGTACTGCGGGCACGTCTCGGCCAAAATCTGCAGGCCGCGGCTTTGCGCCCAGCGAATCTGCTCGATGGCTTCCTTGCCGGAGACATGCACGATCAGGATCGGCACGTCCACCAGCTCGGCAAAGGTGATGGCGCGGTGCGTGGCTTCACGCTCGACGGCAGCCGGGCGCGACAGGCCGTGGAAGCGCGGCGAGATGCGGCCTTCGCCCACCAGCTTCTCCGTCAGCCACGAAATGCAGTCGGCGTTTTCCGCATGCACCATCACCAGCGCGTTGTTTTGCTTGGCCACGTCAAGCACGTCCAGCATTTCGCGGTCGGACAGCTTCAGGTCGTCATACGTCATGTAGACCTTGAACGAGGTGTAGCCCTGGTGGATCAGCTCCGGCAGTTCGTGCTTGAGCACCTCGGGCGTGGGGTCGGCCACGATCAGATGGAAGCCATAGTCGGCTACCGCCCGGCCCTCGGCACGGCGGTGGTAGTCGGCCACCGCCGCTTTCAGCGAGCCGCCCTTCTCCTGCGCCGCAAACGGGATCACCGTTGTCGTGCCGCCGCAGATGGCCGCGCGCGTGCCAGTGAAGAAGTCGTCGGCCATGCGCATGCCGTCAGGCATGGGCTGATCGAGGTGGCAATGACCATCGACGCCGCCGGGCAGCGCCAGCAGGCCGCTGGCATCCAGCTCCCGCCCGCCGCGCGGCAAGCCGTGACCGAGCACGGCGATGCGGCCATCGCGCACCCCGATGTCGCAGGTAAAGCGGTCGGATGCGGTGACCACATCCGCGTTGCGAATCACCAGGTCGAGTTCCGTGGACATGCTTCGCGCTCCCTCATTCCGTTAAGCAACGTCCGCGAACAGGCGGCCCCAGCCGTGCAGCTCGCGCGTGTCGACACCCGCCAGCCGCAGCGATTTCCACACGACGGTCGAGATGGTGTCGTACACCGGGATGCCCGTTTCCGCTTCCAGCGCTTCAACCAGATGCGCGGCTCGCAGGTTCGTGCAGAACGTGGTGATGGCGGCCGGCTTTTGCTGGGCCACTTCGCGCACCAGGGTACGGATCGTGACTTCTTCCACGTCGGCAAAGCTGTGGTTGACGTGCAAGTCCAGATGACGCTCGGCCACGCACTTGAAACCGTGGCGCGCGTAGTTCTGCACGATGCGCTGCTGCACGTCATCCAGGTACGGCGTCACGAGGGCGAAATCGCGTGCGCCGGTCTTGGCCAGAATCTCGTTGAGCGCCAGCACCGAGGTGGTGGCCGGAATGCCGGTGGCTTCCGTGATCTGGCGGCACAGCGCCTCGTCCTTCTCAAAGCCGAGCCAGCCGGACGACGTGCCGTTCCAGGCGATCACGTCGACGTGCGCATCGGCCAGCAGCTTGGCGGCGTTTAGGATATTTTCCAGGTCGAACTGCCCCAGCGCCTGGTCGCGCAGCGAGATTTCCGTCACGGTAAAGCGCGAGAAATGCGCGCTGACGTTGGGCAGGCCGCTCACCATGGCGCTGGTAATGGGTTCCAGCGCCGTGTTGGATGATGGCGTGAGCATGCCGAGCTTGATGCGTTTTGTCATGGGAATCTTCTTCGTGGTTTGTAGGCCCCGGCACGCGCAGCAGCGGGCATCGGGGCTTGCTTGTTATGTTGATGAGTCGGGTCTCAGCTTGTCGCCGGAAGTCAGAAGCAAACGCCGCGCCGCAGGCGTAGATGGCATCGGCCTACGTGAGTGCATCGCACCTTAGACCGGCAGCTTCTTGCTGTAGTCGATCAGCAGCGTCGAACAGATGAACAGACCCGCACCGGCGGCTGCAAACAGCATCAGCGCCATGTCGTACGAACCGGTCGCCTGCACGATCAGGCCGACGATGATCGGCATGCCGACCCCTGCGAAGTTGCCGCCCAGGTTCATCGTGCCGCCCAGGAAACCGACACGCTTGCGCGTACCCAGGATCGACGGAATGCACCAGAACAGACCGCACCAGCGCAGGAAGAACAGCGTGGTCGACAACAGTGCCACCACCACAACCGGATCCTTGAAGCGCGCCACCGTGTAGATGGCGATCGTGGCCAATACCGAAGCGATGCCGAACAGGGTGCGCAGCACGCGGGCGCGCGATGCCCCGGTGGCCATCCACTTGTCGGCAATCCATCCACCGACCATCTCGCCCACAAAACCGGAGAAGAACATCGTGAAGACGGCACCGCCCATCTCCTTGATGTCCAGCCCGTGCACCTTCGACAGATAGGTCGGCATCCAGGTCAGCAGACCGTAGAACAATGCGTTGAAGCACATCCAGCCGAAGAACATGCCCCACACTGAGCGGTACTTGAAGAAGTCCAGCACGTTGCCGCTCAAGGCGGCGGGCTCGGCAGCCTGGTCGGCTGCGTGTGCCTCTTCAATGTAGGAGGCTTCAGCATCATTGACGGACGGATGCTCGCGGGGGTGGTTGCGGATGTACCACCACGCGAAGAGGCCTGCCACCATCGTGCCGATACCGGCCACCACGAACGACGTGCGCCACGAATTGAACTCGGCGATCAGCCCGGCGATGATGAGCGCGCCCAGTGCCGCGCCCAGCGGCGCACCTCCGTCGAGCAGCGTGGCACCGCGGCCGCGTTCGTTCTGTGTCATCCAGATGGCGTTGAGCTTGCCCCCGGCGGGGTAGATGGGTGCCTCAGCCGCACCCAGGCCAAGACGCGTGACCAGCAGCGGCACCCAACCGGTACACAGGGCCGCGATGGATTGGAAGAAGCCCCAGCCCAGCGTGGCACCGGCAATCACCACACGCGGGCCGAACCGGTCGGCCAGCATGCCGCCTGGGATCTGCATGAGCGCGTACGTCAGAAAAAACGAACTCAGCAGTAAGCCTTGCACCGCGGGGCCGATGTTGAATTCCTTCGCGATCAGCGGCATCGCGACTGACAACGATGCGCGGTCGACGTAGTTGATGGAAATCAGCATCAACATCATCAAGAAAATCTTCCAGCGCACAGAGCTCTTCGTCTCCGTTAGCGCCATGGCCGGGGCCTGGCTTGCGGTTTCCATTACGCGTGTCTCCTGGTAGCTCGGAAAGCCCTTTCGAGAAGCGGGCTGGGAGGCCGGTCTTGACGCCGATCCTCCCGCCTTCGCCCACCGAAACGACCTCCTGAGTCGATTTGATTGGTTTGTGTTGCGCAACGTGGCTGAGTATAGGATACGTAATCTGTAATTACAACATCTGTAAGTTATTGATTTTATTGAAAACAAAAAGCACAATATCGGTGTGTGATAGCCTTTTGTGGTGCATCTTCCCCATTCTGGTGACGTCTGTGACCCAACCGCTGCTCCAATCCCCTCGCCTGCGCACGCTCGGCATGTCGGCCGAAATCGCCTCGCGTCTGCGCACCCTCATCGAAGAAGGCGAATTGCCGCCCGGCGCCCGTATCGACGAGCGTGCATTCTGTGAAATGTTCGATGTCTCCAAGACGCCGCTGCGCGAGGCGCTCAAGGTGTTGGTGGCCGAGGGTCTGGTGCTGCATCGTCAGTACATCGGCTACCGCGTTGCGCCGCTCGATCTCGATGAACTGCGCGCGACCTTCGAAACGCTGCATGGGCTGGAATTCACGGCAGGAGAACTGGCGGCGGCCCGTCTGTCCGAGGTGGCTCTGGCGCGCCTGGAACGCAGGCACCAGGCGATGCTCGACGCGCACGCAGCAGGCCGGCGCACCGAGTACTTCCGCATCAACCAGGAAATTCATCAACTCATCATCGACGGCACAGCCAACCCCGTACTGGCCGGCATTTATGCGGCGTTGATGAGCAAGGTGCACCGCGCGCGCGGCGCAGCCAACGCGGACATGCTGCGCTGGCAGGAATCGCACGAAGAACACGAAGCCATCATGGCCGCCCTTCGCGAGCCAGGGCGCCCGCGCCTTGCACAAGTGCTGCGGCA
>Ga0194136_1000155_pt1 | contig 40585 bp, 43 predicted proteins | sample TARM_MetaG_T3A_1_FD_134023 | JGI IMG/M metagenome (GOLD analysis project Ga0194136, IMG submission 134023) | Freshwater microbial communities from Pennsylvania, USA, analyzing microbe dynamics in response to fracking - TARM_MetaG_T3A_14 (version 2) | ecosystem: Environmental > Aquatic >...
ACTAAGTCTTCAACTAATTCTTGTTGCTCTGATTTCTTAGTATTGTCCACAATCTCAATCTCACAATTATAGAGACTAGCAATATATTCAATTAACTCAAATCCAAATCTCAACAATCTATCTTTGTAAATTACAACAACTTTGTCAGCCTTGTTTTGTGTGATGAGTTTGATAAGTTCTCTTAATCCCTTTTTCTTATAGTTAATACCTCCCATAATAGCTTTATACCATTGATTCTACCACGAAGGGGAGAGAAGAAAAATAGATGCCAACATCTTTTAAAAGCTGCTGGCACCCAAAAATAGTGATAAACCTGTGAATTTATATTAAATTTAATTTATAATGGTTACAAAATGTAATTAATATTGTATAATAGAAGAAATTAAATGTATGCTTTCTTTCGAAACTCCATAGGCGTCATGTTGGTATGCTTTTTAAAGGTGATGGTATAGTAATTTTGATTGCTAAACCCTACGGATAAAGCGATGTCCAAAACAGACCGATTGTCTTTTAGAAGCTGACGCTTACTTTTTTCTATACGGATGAGATTCACATAACTGGTGAAAGTGACACCCGTTTCCTTCTTAAAGAGGGTACAGAAGTAACTTTTATTGAGGTTTAAGTGTGAAACCATGACGTCTAAAGTAATGTTGTCTTTGTAATGGGCTTGAATATAATTCATGGCCCTACGAATGTTTAAGCTGTAGCAACCAGCACAACCATTCTTTGGACACAAATCTAAGGTTTGATTCAGAGGAGCCAGATAGAGGTTGTTGGAGTAACATATGTTGAGACTGTTTACTCGTTCTAAATCCTCTTGGCTATAGGGCCCCATGATGATAAATCCATCTTTAGGCACAGTTTTGTTGATGTAATAGGCTGTGTAGTGAAATCCTTCAGCGTTGGTTAATGTTAAAGATGTATAGGTGGCATCCTTTGGATGGGTCATCTTCTCTAACAAATTATTTAGTATGTCGTAATCTCCATGCAGGTAGTGGTCACCACCACTATACTGAATCTTTCCATCATGGCTGTATGCACTGACGGCAATGAAAGTGCTGGCATAAAAGTCTTCGGCCACTTCTCTGGGGTTCCTTTGGATGAACAAATGGACCTCTCCTTTCTTTTACCCAAATATCGTTATAAAAAAACAAATACCCTGTTAGATAATTGTTCTTCTTTTTGTTACTATAAATGAGAATGATTATCAATTTCGCATGTCTAATTATATCAATGAATAAAGCGAGGTGTCAAATATAACGGGGGAGAAATCGTTATAAGATATGAAGAACAAACATCTAATCGTCATCACCATCATCTTATCCGTCCTTTCCCTGTTCATCGGGGCCAAAAGTCTTTCTTTTGTGGATCTTCTAAAAGGAGGAGAAGAGGAACTTCTGATCTTTCTTTTAAGTAGAGTACCGCGGCTTGTGAGTATTCTTATTACCGGTATGGCTTTAAGCGTATCTGGACTCATCATGCAGCAGCTGACCCGGAATAAATTTGTATCTCCCAGCACGGCAGCCACCATGGATTCCGCCAAGTTTGGCATTATGGTGGCCATGATACTGATGCCAGGAGTATCGGTCATGGGGAAGATGGCCATCGCCTTTGTCTTTGCTTTGGCTGGGACCTTCCTATTTATGTATATTTTAAAGAAAGTGAAGGTGAAGAACGTCATCATCATACCTTTGGTGGGGATTATGCTGGGAAACCTCATTGACTCCATCACCACCTTCGTCTCTTACCGGTTTGATCTCATTCAAAACATCAATGCCTGGCTTCAAGGAAGTTTTTCCATGGTGACAAAAGGGCGTTATGAACTCATCTATATTGCCATCCCACTGTTCATCGTGGCGTATCTGTTTGCCAACAAGTTTACCATAGCGGGTATGGGGGAGGATTTTTCCAAAAACCTTGGGCTGAATTATCAGCTGGTGGTGAATATCGGGTTGACTCTTGTCGCGCTGATTTCCAGTGCTGTCCTAGTTACCATAGGAAGTATACCCTTTGTGGGCCTCATTGTGCCCAATATTGTGTCCATGATCCGTGGAGACAACTTGAAAAATACTTTAGGGACCACAGCCCTTTTAGGCGCTGCCTTTCTCCTCTTTGCAGACATCTTAGGAAGAGTGCTCATCTATCCTTATGAGATTTCCATCTCCCTGACGGTGGGGGTCTTGGGCAGCATCATCTTCCTGGTCTTGATTTTTAAGGGGGTAAAGAAGTAGCATGAAGAAAAAATTAGTACTGCTTAGTATGGTACTGGTACTGGGCATTGGCCTGTTCTTGTTTTTAGGACTCAACCCAAACAGCTATCAGTATGCTTTATCTAGGAGAATTCCCAAAATCATTGCCATTGCCTTAACCGGGGGAGCCATCGCCTATGCCTCCATGGTCTTTCAAACCGTCACTGAAAATAGAATTCTTACCCCCAGCGTGCTGGGGCTGGATGCAGTCTATGTTTTCATCCAAACGATTTTGATTTTCATTGTAGGTTCAGAAGCCATGGCCAGGGCAGATCATCACATGCTCTTTCTTGTTTCCGTGGTAGCCATGGTGGGCTTTAGCGTAGGGGTGTTAGGATTTATTCTGAAAAAAGTTAAAGGAAACATCTACTTGCTACTTTTGGTGGGGATTGTCACAGGAACCTTCTTTCGAAGCGCCTCCTCCTTTGTGCAAGTGATCATTGACCCCAATGAGTTTTTGGTTTTGCAAGGTAGGCTCTTTGCCAGTTTCAATAATGTAAACACCAGGGTGCTTTGGATTTCTTTTGTGCTTCTTGTAGCGGCTATGGTCTATGGCATGAGTAAAGTCAAAGAACTGGATGTACTCTCCCTGGGGAGAGACCACGCCATCAACCTTGGCATCGACCATAAAAGACTGGTGAATACCATGCTGATTTTGGTGGCCATCCTCATTTCTGTATCCACAGCATTGGTGGGCCCCATTACTTTCCTTGGCATCCTTGTGACCAATCTTTCCAGGGAGCTCCTTAAAACCTATCAGCATAGTTATCTCATACCAGGGGCCATGCTCATCAGTGCCTCAGCCTTGGTCTATGGACAACTTCTGGTGGAAAGGATTTTTGTCTTTAGCACCCCCATCAGCGTCATCATCAACTTTATCGGCGGACTTTATTTCATCTATCTGTTAGTAAGGGAGAATCAATTATGATCCGTGTAAGGAATTTAACCAAACGCTATGATACCAAAGAAGTGGTGAAAGACGTTTCCTTAAACATTGAAAAAGGATACATCACCTCTTTCATCGGCCCCAATGGAGCTGGTAAAAGTACACTGCTATCTATGATTTCAAGGCTCATGGAAAAGAGTGGTGGAGAAGTCACCATTGATGGCATCACCTTGGGTAATTGGAAGTCAAAGGATCTGGCCAAGAAGATTTCCATCCTAAGACAATCCAACAATCTCAATATAAAACTCACAGTGAGAGAGCTGGTAGCCTTTGGTAGATTCCCTTATTCCAAAGGAAATCTCACCTCAGAGGATGAAAGTCAAATTGATCAGGCCATTTCCTATCTGAAGCTGGAAGACATTGAAGATCGATACATCAATGAGCTCTCCGGTGGACAAAAACAGCGGGCGTATATAGCCATGGTTTTGGCTCAAGATACAGAATATATTCTTCTAGACGAACCTTTGAATAACCTTGATATGAAACATGCGGTGGAAATCATGAAAATTCTAAGAAAGATTGTGGATGAACTTGGCAAATCTGTTGTACTGGTCATCCATGATATCAACTTTGCTTCTTGCTATTCCGACAAGATCGTAGCACTGCAAGATGGTAAAATCATGCATTATGATGATACCGATAAAATCATCAATTCAGAAGTGCTTAATGAAGTCTTCGATATGGAATTTAATGTCCATCATTTGGGTGGGAAGAAAATCTGTACCTACTATGAGGAAGGTCTTTGTGACTGTAAAGTCCAAGGGACACCGCTTAGTATTGTGCAGTAGGAACATAGAAAAATAAAACCATAATCAATGATGAGTATTTTAAAATAACAACATGAGGTGTAAAAAATGACCAATAAGAAAAACCTAGTATTATCAAGCCTTCTATTAACTGCAGCCCTTGTGCTATCTGCTTGCGCCACCAGCGCAAAAGCTGAAGAGCCCAAGGACCCTGATACAGCAGCCCCAGTGGAAACACCCAATGAGGAAGATGCAAGTGAAATGAACATCCAACATGATTTGGGTGAGGTGCAAGTAGCCAAAAATCCAGAGACCGTTGTGGTTTTTGATTATGGATTCTTAGACATCATGGACAATCTGGATATTAAGATCACCGGACTACCCATGGGCAACATGCCTTCTTTCTTGGAAAAGTACAAAGATGAATCGGTGTATACCAATGTCGGGACCTTAAAGGAACCTGATTTTGAAAAGATTTATGAACTGCAGCCTGATGTCATCTTCATCTCAGGAAGAGCAGCAGAAGCTTATGAAGAGCTTTCAAAAATAGCACCAACCATTTATATGACCATCGACAATGCAGACTATATGGGCTCTGTAGAAAAAAATGCAAGACTCCTGGGAGAGCTCTTCCAGAAGGAAGATGAAGTGGAACAAGAACTCTCCAAGTTAAAGGACAAAATTGAAGACATTCAAGGAAAAGTTGCCGCTCAAGATGAAAATGCACTCATTGTTTTGGCAAATGATGGGGCCATAAGCTCCTATGGACGTGTTTCTAGATTTGGGATCATTCATAATACCCTAGGATTTAAAGAAGCGGATGAACATATTGAAGGTTCTACCCATGGGCAAAGTGTCACCTATGAGTATATATTAGAGAAGAATCCAGAAAATCTCTTTGTGGTAGACCGCGCTGCAGTGGTGGGTGGAGAAGTAGATGCTTCTTCTGTCATGGACAATGACATCATCAAAGAGACCATAGCCCACAAGAATGGAAAAATCCATTATTTAAGTCCTGAAGTATGGTATATCACCACTGGAGGATTCACCGGCACCACCATGATGCTAGAGGAAGTAGAAAAAGCACTAACGAAATAGCATAGAAGCGATTTGGCCTAACTTGATCGCTCATGGCATGACACGAATACTTGATACACTCCTTAATGACAAATCAAAGAAGAAATCCAGGAACCCCCTTCCTGGATTTCTTCGCGTCTTTAGGCGGATGTGTGTATAAGTAGATGCATGAAAAAGCGTTCTGAGGAAGCTCAGAACGCTGTATTTCTTACATGAACTCTTTGAAGAAGCCTTCAATGACTTCGGTTTCCACAGGAAGATCCACCAAGGGGGCTTCCTTTAGGAAGGGGACTTTTTCCACATAACTTTGATCATCTTCAATATAGAGGATGCCTGTGGGAATTTTATCCCCCCATTCCATAGCCTTGGCAAAGGCTGCAGCTTTATCTGTGGGGTTGTAGCTGGCATTTTCATCGAGGTTATAGACTCTCTTTTTGTACCAAGCAAAGGTGTTCACTTTATTAAAGCTCACGCATGGCTGTAAGATATCCACCAGTGCGTAGCCATTGTAATTGATGGCCGCTTTCATGATGGATTTCAAATGCTCTTTGTCACCACTGAAAGCTCTTGCCACAAATCCAGCCCCAAGACCGATGGCAGCCACCATGGGGTTGATGGGGTGGGTATTGACGCCATCAGGGGTAAAGTCTGTCACATGACCAAGATCAGAAGTGGGAGAGGATTGACCCTTTGTAAGGCCATAGATTTGGTTGTCATGGACAAAGTGGGTCATATCCACGTTTCTTTTGATGTTATGGATGAAGTGATTGCCTCCTTCTCCATAGGAGTCTCCATCACCAGTATCCACGATGACCGTGAGCTTATGGTTTACAATCTTTGCCGCAGCTGCTGGAGGGAGCGCTCTTCCGTGGAGTCCTTCAAAGCCATTGGCGTTGATATATTGAGGCGTTTTGGCTGCTTGACCAATACCACCTACCACCAGGACTTCATGGGGGTTCTTTTGAAGCTCTTCCAAGGTTTCTTTCAAGGCTTCCAAGATGGCAAAATCCCCGCATCCAGGACACCAAGCAGTTTCAAACGTTAAAAATTCTGTTTTTTTCATAAGGCGGCTTCCTCCTTTACCTTCTTTTGGATTTCTGTGGCGGATAGGGGGCGTCCGTCATATTTTAAGACAGATCCATGGACCCTGATGCCAGTGACTTGGCTGATGAGTTGGGCCAGTTGGCCATTGTAGTTTTGCTCCACGTTGATCAGTTTCTTTGCACGTTTTGCATAGTCACGGAGTTTCTTTTCAGGTAGGGGCCAAATGTCCCCGAATACCAGTGCACCATAGGTGGTGGTACCCTCTTGATTTAACAGATCAATGGCTTCAGAGAGAGGACTGTGAAGGCTTCCCCAACCAAGAAGAAGGATCTCTGGATCTTTTTCCCCAAGATACTCTGGTTCCAGCACTTCTTCTTGAAGGAGCGCAAACTTTTTGGCGCGTTTTTCCACCATGGCATTTCGCACCTCGCCAGATTCGGTGATGTTTCCAAGTTCATCATGTTCATCACTGTCTGCATTGACCATGGTACCAGGAATTCTACCTGGAATGAGTCTTGGCGATATACTGTTATCTGTAAGTTCATAACGCTTGTATTCTTTTCCCTCTCTATAAGGAGTTTCATCGGCCAGGTGTCTATCAATGGTGACTTTTGACAGGTCAAAGGGTTTCACCGTACGGATGGCATCGGCCATGTACTGGTCCCCTAAAAGAATCACTGGAATCTGGTATTTCTCCGCCAGATTAAAGGCTCTTGTGGTTTGATAAAAAGCATCTTCAGGATGTCTTAAAGCGATGACCATTTTGGGGAACTCACCATGGGAGGAATGGACCACAAAGAGAAGATCACTTTGCTCCGTTCTTGTGGGAAGCCCAGTGGCGGGGCCGGGTCTTTGTATTTCTGCAATGACCAAAGGCGTTTCCATGATGCCTGCCATACCCACGGCTTCTACCATAAGAGAATAGCCACCACCTGAGGTTCCAGTCATGGAGCGGACACCAGTGTAAGAAGCGCCTATGGCCATGTTGATGGCAGCAATTTCATCTTCTGCTTGTTCCACCACCACTTTGGCTTCCTTGGACTTCTTCACCAAGTAACTCATAATGGACGTGGCAGGAGTCATGGGGTAAGCACTATAAAACTTCATGCCTGCGGCAAGGGCACCTAAGGCGATGCTCTCATTGGCTTGAATGAGCATGGTTTCTTCTTGCTGAAGCGTTGGCTCTTCAAAGCGTTTTTCTGGTACCCCATAGCCACTTAGAAAGGCTGTAAGATTTTGCTTCACTATGTCTTCCTTAAATTTTATTGAGAGGATGTCTTCCAAATGGGCTTCATCCATCCCTAAAATCTTAAGTAGCGCGCCTAAGATGGCGGAAGAAGAAACTTTTGGGTTTCCGGCTTCTTTGGCTAAAGATTTTGCAGGAATCTTAAGAAGCCTTGAATCTTCATGGGAGACGTCTGTATCCGCTAAGATGAACCCGTCTTTGGCCAGTCTAGGTAGATGGAGTGTGATGGTCTCCGTATTCAGGGCAATGATTCCGTCAATTTCATCTCGATGGGTTTTCACAGGGTTTTCAGAAAAACGGATTTGAAAAAAGTTGTGTCCTCCCCGTACGCGACTCATATAGTCTTGCAGGGTAAATAAATGGTATCCTCGTTTTTGGAGGATTTTAGAGAAGGTAGCGCTGAGGGTTTCCATGCCTTGTCCAGCGGCACCGCCTATCAATAGGTTAAAATCCATAAATTACTTCACCTCGTCCTTTTTTAATGGTTCAATTATAACAAAGGTTTTCAGCTTCTCCGGGAATACATAGAAGTTTCAATGATTGGATACGCATTGGATACATGGTTCATGAACTGGTTAAAGAAAACCTTTAGATGTTAACAAAAATGGCCCTGAAAACATCAAGGATTTGATAAATGATATCAAATTCTTGGATCTTTGATGAATCTATCAGAAAAAAGTGGAACTATGTGAATGAAATGATAGGACGGAGCATTTCTTGTGGGGGATAGTGAAAGGGGTATCAATATCTGTACTAATATTACTTTCAGTGGTTGCGCAGTGAAAGATCAGGACGTGAAAGTGTTTCAAGCACTGTTTTATTGTGTTTTAAAGATACCAGAAACAGTTTCTACAGAATTATCTTCTTGAAACAATAAAACAGATTATAAAAAAATGTGATTTCTGTTTAATAATCCAACCTTATTGTGAAGGAAAGAACAGCAACTGTCTGTAAACTATTACACCGTCCTTATTGAATAAGTCTAGAAAAATGCTTATTATAGTAGTGTAGAACAAAATGCAGTTAGGAGGTTTGAAGTTGGATAATTTAAAAAGAACAGCTCTGGCAGATGAGTACGTAAAGTATGGCGGAAAAACTGTAGATTTTGCTGGTTGGTTTATGCCCGTGGAGTTTGAAGGCATCATCAAAGAACATGAAGCTGTACGGAATAATGTGGGACTCTTTGATGTTTCTCATATGGGTGAAATCACCGTGAAGGGTAAAGAGGCGCTGAAATTTGTCAATTACCTCATCACCAATGATCTAGAGAAGCTGGTGGACAATCAAGTGCTCTATACATTCCTCTGTAGAGAAGATGGTAGTGTGGTGGATGATATTTTGGTGTATCGCTTCAGTGAAGAAGATCTTCTCTTGGTGGTGAATGCGTCGAACACAGAAAAAGACTATGATTGGGTAGTAAAGAACAAGGGAGATTTTCATGTGACCATTGAAAATATTTCCAGCATCACCTCCCAACTGGCTTTACAAGGGCCCAAGGCAAAAGCGCTTCTTCAAGCCCATACGGATACAGACCTCTCAGAGATTAAGTTCTTCTTTGCCAAAAGAGATGTACTCATCAATGGCGTCCTATGTATGGTGTCAAGAACAGGGTATACCGGGGAAGATGGATTTGAAATCTATATGCCCAATGATGGCGCAGTCACCCTTTATACCAATTTGATAGAAGATGGAGCACTGCCCATAGGACTAGGCGCAAGGGATACCTTAAGATTTGAAGCAAACCTTCCTCTATATGGCAACGAACTCAGTGATCATTGGACACCCATCGAAGCAGGCTTTGGGTTCTTTGTGAAGGTGGACAAAGAAGCGTTCCTGGGGAAAGAAGTGTTGGCAAAGCAAAAAGCAGAAGGTGTGGATAGGAAAATTGTAGGGTTTACCATGGGCGACAAAAAGATTCCAAGACACGGCTATCGTGTACTGAAAGATGGAGAAGAAATTGGCTTTGTCACCACTGGATATAAGTCTCCAACCTTAGGAGAGATCATAGGCCTTGCCATGGTGAAGACGGAGTTCTCTAAAATCGGCACGGAGATCGACATTGAAGTGCGTAACAAAACTTCTAAAGCAGAAGTTCGTAGTAGAAAGTTTTTGAAAAGATAAACATAAAATAAAATGAAACAATAAAGGAGATTATATTATGTCAAACGTATTAGCAGGATTATATTATACTAAGGACCATGAGTGGGTAAGAGTTGAAGGGGACAAGGCCTATATCGGCATCACAGATTATGCCCAGCATTCGTTAGGTTCCATTGTGTATGTAGAGCTTCCAAGTGTGGGAGACGAAATTGATATGGATGACAACCTTGGGGTTGTGGAATCTGTGAAAGCCGCTTCTGACATCGTCATGCCTGTATCTGGAGAAGTAGTTAAAATCAATGAAGACCTGGAAGACAATCCAGAGCTGATCAATGAAGCGCCTTATGACAATCATTTGATCGCTGTGACCTTAAAGGACGCAGGAGAACTAGAGGATCTATTAGGAAAAGAGGATTACGAAGCGTTTTTAGCTGAGGAGGAATAACATATGCACCCATATCTGCCAAATACCCCAGAAGATGACAAGAACATGCTTGATGTCATTGGGTTACAATCCACAGAGGATCTTTTTCAAAGCATCCCTGAGAACCTTAGGGTCAAGGGAGACTTAAACTTACCAAAGTCCAAGTCTGAAATAGAAGTACGCAGAATGGTGTCAGCCCTTGCGGCAAAAAATGAAAGCGTAGATGAAATGGTGTGCTTCTTGGGCGCGGGATCTTACGATCACTACATTCCGTCCATCATCAAAACCTTGGTGAGTCGTTCAGAATTTTATACCGCATATACACCTTATCAACCAGAAATCAGTCAAGGAACACTGCAAAGTGTGTTCGAATATCAGTCCATGATGTGTGCTCTTACAGGGATGGAAGTATCCAATGTGTCCATGTATGATGCACCAACGGCGGCAGCAGAAGGGGTCATCTTGGCCTCTGTACAGACCAAGAGAAGAAAGATTTTGGTCTCTGAAACCGTGAGCCCTGAAACCAAATCCGTTCTAGAAACCTATCTCATGTATAGAGAGGTAGATTTAGAATTTGTGAAGGAAAAAGATGGGGTCACAGATGTAGAAGACTTAAAGAGTAAGCTTTGTAAAGATACTGCAGGGGTTTTATTACAATATCCAAACTTCTATGGTGTCATCGAGAATGTGAAAGAGATGGAAGCGCTTATTCATGAGAATAAGTCTCTCCTACTGATGAGCGTGGATCCCATAGCGCTGCCCATCTTAAAGAGTCCTGGAGAGCTCCAAGCGGATATCGTGGTGGGGGAAGGTCAAGCCCTGGGTCAAAACCTCAATTATGGGGGGCCTGTATTAGGGTTTATGGCAGCCACCAAAAAACTCATGAGAAAGATGCCTGGTAGAATCGTTGGGGAAACCTTAGACCGAGAGGGTAAAAGAGCCTTCGTGCTGACGCTTCAAGCAAGAGAGCAGCATATTCGACGATTTAAAGCCACCTCTAACATTTGTTCAGACCAGACGTTAAACTCCATCACCGCTGCCATTTATATGGCCACTTTAGGAAAACAAGGCATGAAAGAAGTGGCTACGCAATCTTTCAAAAAAGCGCACTACACCTTTATGGAGCTGACAAAAAGTGGAAAGTTCAAACCACTATGGCAAAAACCCTTCTTTAAAGAGTTTGCCATCCTTTGTCCAGAATCTGTAGATACCATCAACGAGAAGCTTCGGGCACAGGGAATCTTAGGAGGCTTCAATTTACGGAAAATCAATGATTCTTTAGGCGATGCTATGCTCATTGCCGTGACAGAGAATAGAAGCCTTGAAGAAATAGACCGATTTGTGAAAATCATGGAGGAGATCTAATGGCTTACGAAAAGTTAATTTTTGAGTTGTCCAAGCCTGGAAGAAAGTCTTATGCTCTTCCAGAAGATACATTATCAGACATGAATGTCTCAGATTACCTAGGGTCAGAGTACTTAAGAGAAGAAGAACTAGACTTTCCAGAAGTTAGTGAACTAGAAGTGGTGAGACACTATACCCTTTTGTCCAAAAAGAACTACTCCATTGATTCAGGATTCTATCCATTGGGGTCTTGTACCATGAAGTACAACCCAAAGATCAATGAGGAAGTGGCGGCCAATCCGAAGTTCGCAAGGCTACATCCTTTCCAACCAGAAGAAACGGTGCAAGGGGCTCTAGAAGTTATGTATGAGGTCCAAGAAAGCATCAAGGAAATTTCAGGTATGGATGCAGTGACCCTTCAACCGGCAGCAGGTGCTCATGGAGAATTGGTGGGTCTTATGCTCATAAAGAAGTACCATGAAATGAGAAAAGATACAAAGCGTAACAAAATCATTGTGCCAGACTCTGCTCATGGTACCAATCCAGCCTCCGTTGCGGTGGCAGGATTTGACGTGGTGGAAGTAGCCTCTCATAAGGACGGTTCCGTGGACATTGATTCCTTGAAATCAGTTTTGGGCGATGACATCGCAGGCTTAATGCTGACCAATCCCTCCACTTTAGGACTTTTTGAAAAGCATATTAAAGAAATTGCAGACCTGGTTCATGAAGCAGGTGGACTTCTCTATTATGATGGAGCCAACATGAATGCCATCATGGGCATCGTGAGACCTGGAGATATGGGCTTTGATGTCCTACACTACAATCTACATAAGACCTTCTCCACGCCCCATGGTGGTGGTGGACCAGGATCAGGCCCTGTGGCTTGCAAGGCCAATTTGGCGGAGTACCTCCCTGTACCAGTGGTGGAGAAAAAAGAAGAATCCTTCTATCTCAATTATGGGCTGAAGGATTCCATCGGCAAGGTAAAGAATTTCTACGGAAACTTTGGTGTGGTGCTAAGAGCTTATATTTACATGCTCTCCATGGGTCATGATGGCCTGAAAGCTGCCTCAACCAATGCAGTGCTCAATGCCAACTACATGAAAGAAAGCTTGAAGGAGCACTATAAAGTAGCCGTGGATGAAACCTGCATGCATGAAGTGGTCTTTGCTGGATTAAAAGAGAAAAATAGTGAAGTATCTACTTTGGATGTGGCCAAGAGAATCATCGATTATGGCTATCATCCACCAACCATGTACTTCCCTCTGATCGTAGAAGGGGCACTCATGGTGGAACCTACAGAAACAGAAAGCAAAGAAACCTTAGATGCCTACATCCACATCATGAAGGAAATTGCCAGAGAAGCCAAGGAAGATCCTTCCTTGCTGAAGAATGCACCTCATGATACCCCGGTGAGAAGGCTAGATGAAGCACTGGCTGCAAGGCAACTGGTTCTTCAGTGGACAAAGGAGTAACTATGGCAGAAAAAGTAGTAATACTTGGCGGAGGACCTGGCGGCTATGTGGCCGCCATCCGTTTGCGCCAATTGGGATTTGACACCACATTGGTGGAGAAAAACCGCGTGGGTGGGGTATGTTTAAATGTGGGGTGTATTCCCACCAAAGCGCTGTATAAGAGTGCAGAAATATATCATCATGCTAAGAATCTGGAGAGCTATGGCATTGATTTTCAGGGGGAAGCAAAACCTAATCCCCAAAAGATTGTGGAAAGAAAAAATCAAGTGGTGGATACGCTGGTTACAGGAGTCGAGAAGTTGCTCTCTTCTGCTGGCGTTAAGGTCGTCCATGGAGAAGGAAAGCTTCTTACAAAAAACACCATGGCAGTGGGTGATGAAGAATTATCCTTTGATAAGCTCATCATTGCCACAGGATCCTCCTCTTTTATTCCACCCATCAAAGGGGTAGATTTAGAAGGGATTGTCACCAGCACAGAGCTCCTAGATTTCACAGCCATTCCAGAGGAACTCATCGTTGTAGGGGGTGGCGTCATTGGCATGGAGTTTGCAGGAATCTTTGCAAGTTTTGGCTCCAAAGTCACTGTTCTTGAAGCCATGCCTAGCATATTACCTGGTGTAGATGGAGAAATCGTCAAGAGACTCAAACCACTGCTGAAGAAAAAGGGCATCGATGTGAAGACCTCCATGATGGTTCAAGAAATCCATAAGGAGGGTGCAAAGCTCACCGTATCCATGGAAGGTAAAAAAGGCAAGGAAATCGTGTCTGGAAATCAGGTGCTCATTGCCACAGGAAGAAGACCGAACATCAGTGGGTTGGGTCTGGAAGAACTGGGCGTGGAGACCAATCGAAAGGGCATTGTGGTCAATGAATCCTTCCAAACCAGCATAGAAAACATCTATGCCATCGGTGATGTCAATGGCAAGTGGTTACTAGCCCACGCTGCATCTGCTCAAGGAGAGTATGTGGCAGAGCTCATGGCAGGTAAGGAAGCCTCCATAGGACAGTTTGTGCCTGGTTGTGTGTTCTTATTTCCGGAAGTAGCAGGTGTAGGATATACTGAAGAGCAATTGAAAGAAGAAGGCAAAGAATATCTCACCAGTAAATTTATGCTGGGGGCCAATGGAAAAGCGTTAACCATGGGTGAAGGAGAAGGGCTGGTGAAGGTCATCTCTGATAAAGAGTATAAGATCATTGGGGTCCACATCATGGGCGCTCATGCATCGGATCTCATCCATGAAGGATTATTGGCTTGCGAGATGGGCCTTCACGTGGAGGATTTAAAACATGTGATTCATGCGCATCCCACATTGGCAGAAGCATTTTTTGAAAGTGCCATGGGATTAAAAGGCGAAGCTGTACATATGGTGCAATCTAGGAGAAGCCTATGAGATATATAATCAGCGACAACACTGATGCCTATTTTAATTTGGCATCTGAAGAATACTTATTAAAGCATACAGAGGAAGACATTTTTTATCTTTGGCGAAATGAGAATGCCATCATTGTGGGCACCAATCAAAATGCGCTGTCTGAAATCAACGTGGAGTATGTGAAAGAGAAAGACATCAAAGTGGTGCGCAGACTCACCGGTGGTGGAGCTGTATATCATGATTTGGGCAACATCAACTATACCTTCATTGAAAACAATAAAAAGGGATTCAATGACTTCAGAGGTTTCTGTGAACCCATCACCAAAGCCCTCAATGAAATGGACGTAGAAGCAGAGTTTTCAGGAAGAAATGATATGACCATCCAGGGGAAAAAGTTTTCAGGTACCGCCCAGTGTAAACATAAGGAACGGGTCATGCACCATGGCACCTTACTTTTTTCTTCTAAAAAAGCAGACATTTCTGGGGCTTTGAAGCCTAGAGATATCAAGTTCACAGGAAAAAGCGTGAAATCTGTGGCCTCAAGAATCACCAACATTAGCGAGCATCTTCAAGAAGACATGGATGTGCTCACCTTTAGAGATCGTGTCATGACTTCTGTGGCAGGAGGATTATCCCAAGTGACCACCTTCACGGAGGAAGAAGTAATTGCCATTGAAAAGCTTAGAGAAGAGAAATATGCCACCTGGGATTGGAATTTTGGGCAAAGTCCTAAATTTTCCATGATCAAGGAAGGCCGTTTTCAAGGAGGTACCCTGGAAGTCACCTTAGAGGTGAAAAAAGGGATCATTGAAGAAATACGTGTCTATGGAGATTTCTTTGGCACCAAAAACATCGGACTTCTAGAAGAAAAACTAAAGGGATTGGCACATCAAGAAGATGTGCTCCTAAAAGCGTTAAAAGAAGCTCCTCTTTCAGACTATATGGTCCATGTGTCAGAGGAAGAATTTGTGTCCTTATTCATGTAAGTATAAAGCTCTCAGCAGGCTTATTTAGCCCTGAGAGCTTTTTTCAATGCTTCAGAAACGAAATTTCTCAAATTAATAAAATATCAAGATCATGTAAAATTGAACAAAAGGTGACAATTATGGTCATCTTCTTGATATATTTCTACGAAAATGATATGATACAAAAGAGCAAACGATTACAATCCACAACGGCGTGGTTTATAGGAAAGCAATGGGGCTTCAAAAAATAGCAGTTATTTTTTGAGCCGTTTTTTGGCATTTGGGGGATATTTATGGAAACCAAACAGCGAATCATACAAGAATTTGTACCTGGAAAGCAAATCACCATTGCCCATATCATCGCCAACCCTAAAGAAGAAATCTATAGAAAAATGGGGTTATCAGAAGAGAGTAAGGGAGCCATCGGGATCCTTACCATCACGCCTTCAGAAGCATCCATCATCGCTGCAGATGTGGCTTCCAAAGCCGCAGGGATCGACGTTGGATTCATTGATCGGTTTAGTGGTGCACTACTCATAACAGGAGATTTATCTAGTGTGGAAGCCTCGTTGATTCAAATCGTAGAGGTACTCACCAATGTCATGGGATTTACCACCTCAGCGATTACGAAAACCTAGGAGAATGCATATGAAGAAAGTGATGCTCATTGGACGCACGGAAAGTGGAAAGACCACCTTGGCTGAAGTCATCGAAAAAGGCCAGGCGGAAAGTAGAAAAACGCAATCCATACAGCGCGTTGGCAGAATGTTTGATACGCCAGGAGAGTTTGTAGAGAACAGACGATTATATCGAGCACTACTCATCACTTCCTACGATGTGGATGTGGTGGCCATGGTCATGGCAGCAGAAGAGAGTCAAACACTTTTTCCACCAAGTTTTGCTCAGGCCTTTAATCGAGAGGTCATCGGCATTGTGACAAAGATTGATCAAGAAGACAATACTTCTTATGCGGAAGAGTCTTTGAGAAAAGCAGGTGCTACACGGATTTTCAAAACCAGTGCTATTACAGGACAGGGATTGATGGAACTAAAGGGATATTTGACTTGTGAGGGGGAATCTTGTTGAGACCAAGAATTGTCATTGCAGAGGATGAATCCATCACCAGAATGGATTTGTCGGAGATTCTAAAAGAAGCTGGATATCAAGTGGTTGGAGAAGCAGCAGATGGATTTGATGCGGTGGAAATTTGCAGAAGACAAAATCCGGATTTGGTGATTATGGATGTAAAGATGCCTGTGATGAATGGCATCCAAGCCACGGAAAACATCTTGGGAGAAAAAATTGCTGGATGTGTATTGATGCTTACAGCCTACAATGATGGAGAGTTTGTGAATAAGGCCAATGACTTAGGGGTCATGGGCTATTTGGTCAAACCCATTGAAGAAAAAACACTGCTACCTGCGGTGAAAATTGCCTTACGAAGAAATGAAGAGCTGAGGCATTATCAAAAAAAAGCCAAAGATGCTGAAAAGAAACTAGAAGAAAGAAAATGTATTGAGCGGGCCAAAGGAATACTCATGAGAAAAGAAGGGCTCAGCGAAGAGGAAGCCTATGCATATCTTCGGTCCGTGAGTATGCAAAAGCGATGTAGCATGGGTAAAATTGCAGAATTCATCGTTGAGTCAAAGATTTAGAGGTGAAGAGGCCATGCTGAGAAAGCTCTGTGAAGTGCATACCCATCTCAAAGAAGAAGAGATTGCCTACTTAGAAATACTAGCAGGATTTTTGCCTCTCATTGCAGAGATGGTGGATGCAGACATTTTCATTGATTGCATCACGCGGGATCCTGATGCAGCCGTCGTGGTGGCAGAAGCCAATGGAAAGCACTCCATGTACAAAGATACGGTGGTGGGGCAACTGGCCTATCGAAAAAACGAACCCGCAGCCTTAAGAACCCTAGATATTGGGATTCCTACCTTTGAGCTAAAAGCCATCACCCAAGAAGACATCACCGTGAAGCAAAATGTTGTGGCCATTCGGTTTAGAGATCAAGTCATAGGCGTCCTTATTATGGAAAGAGATGTGACCAGGGATTATACAGAAAAGAAAAACATGCAAATACTGGCGGATACGGCTGAGCAGCTCGCCCAAGCGTTAATGATTCAAAATGCCCAAAGCACCCATGCCAACAACATCACCAACTTTGTGGCCGATGGCATCCTCATCTTAGACCAGACTGGGCACATTATTTACTGTAACCCCAGTGCGCAAAAACTTTATGAAATCCTAGGGTACAGAGATTCTTTGATTGGGATGCATTTTGACAATGTGGTCCTGGATAGCAGTAAGCTTAGAGAGATTAAAGAGAAAGAATACTTGGAGATTGAAGAAGTGGTCATTGGGAAGCTGGTGCTCAACATCAAGTACTCCATGATGAAGCAAAATAAAGAAGATGTGGGGCTTGTGGTTCATATTCGAGACATCACAGAAGTGGTAAACAAAGAAAAAGAACTTATTTTAAAATCTGTAGCCATACGAGAAATTCATCATCGGGTGAAAAATAATCTCCAAACCATCGCCTCTTTGCTTCGGATTCAGTCTCGGCGCATCACCGATGAGCATGCTAAAAAAGCCTTTACGGAAAGCATAAACCGCGTACTGACCATTGCGGTAACCCATGAACTACTGGCGCAAAACGGAGTCGATGATGTAGATATCAAAGACATTTTGATGAATTTGGTTAAAGGAGCTATGCTCTTTAGCAACTCTATGAACTTCCAACTGAATGTGGAGGTCAGAGGAGATGGCTTTACCATCAATTCTGAGAAAGCTACCTCCATTGCACTCATCGTCAACGAACTGGTGCAAAACTGTGTGGAGTATGCATTTGTTGGTAGAAAAGAGGGGCAAATCCTCATCACCATTGAAAAAGGGGTGTATATCTCCAAGGTGACGGTGGAAGATGATGGGATTGGCTTTCAATATGATCAAGTAAAAATGGGCAGTTTGGGGCTCAGCATTGTAGAGCAGCTGGTAAAAGACAAGCTAAAAGGAGATTTTAAACTACAGTCTAGTAAAGAAGGAACAAAAATTGAATTTGATTTTATGCACGCTTAAGTGCTGGGCATAAATAACACAGAAACACAATGATGTGTTTTCAAAAGTGGCAATGGCGCCGCAAAAGAGCAATGAATGCTTTTTTGCGGCGATTTTTATTGGGAAGGAGGGAGATTCAAGTGAAGGAAAAGCTGCTCAGTGTAGGCATCGATGTGGGCACCTCCACAACACAAATCATTTTTTCGGAAATTTTTGTGGAAAACATGGCCTCAGGAGCCAGAGTGCCGGAGTTCAAGATTGTGGAGAAAGAAATCATCTATAAAGGGCAGATTCATTTTACGCCACTGCTCTCCAGAACCCAAATCGATGCCAAAGAGCTCCAAAAAATCATCCAAGGAGAATATGAAAAGGCGAGGATTTCCCCAGGAGAGGTGGATAGTGGTGCGGTGATCATCACCGGAGAGACAGCAAGAAAAGACAATGCAAAGAAAATCATGGACATGCTTGTGGGCTATGCAGGAGAGTTTGTGGTGGCCACGGCTGGTCCTGATTTAGAAAGTATTTTAGCCGGGAAAGGATGCGGTGCAGCCAAAAGATCTGATAAGGAAGATCTTTTGGTGGTGAACTTAGACATCGGAGGAGGCACCACAAACATTGCCGTATTTCAAGATGGACAACCCATAGACACAGCATGCCTGGATATTGGGGGACGACTCATTTATTTTGATGAAGATGGGCGCGTAGCGTATGTGGCAAAGAGCTTAGAGGAACTCTCTAAGCACAAGGACATTGGTCTCTATGAAGGTATGGTAAAAGATGAGAAAGTCCTTGAAGAGGTGGTGAAGGCCATGGCAGATGTACTCTATGAGTCCGTGACGGTGAAAAGATCTAAAGTGCTGGACCTGGTCATGAGTAAGAAGGGAAAGCTCCTTCGGAAAGAGACCCCCATTGAACTGGTGAGTTTCTCAGGAGGGGTGGCAGAATATATTTATGGACATTTCCAAGAGGAAGATGTGTTTAAATATGGAGACATTGGCATACTTCTAGGCCGAGCCATTAAAGAACGATTTGATAAAGGAAACCTCCCGGTGGTCACATCAGAGGAAACCATCATGGCCACTGTAGTGGGTGCAGGCACACAAACCATGGACATTAGTGGCAGTACCATCACCTTCACAGGAGCACAGTTTCCCTTAAAGAATCTCCCCATCGTGGCCTTGACCAGGGAAGAGGAAACCTCCAGTGCGTTGAAAGAACATTTAAAAGAAAAGCTTTCTTGGTATAGCTTGGAGGATGGGAAAGAGCGTGTGGCGGTATTTATCAAAGGACAAAAAAACATGCCCTACGAAGAAGTCTTAAGGCTTGCCAAAGAGCTTACCGAAGCCTTGGAAGAGCACTATAAAAAAGACGAACCACTGATTCTCATAGTGGAGGAAGACTTAGCAAAAGTGCTTGGACAGTCTGTATTGCAAAACTTAAAGAAAAAAAGAGATGTTATTTGCATTGATGGCATCAGCGTATCAGGAGGTGACTATATCGACATTGGCAAACCCATAGGTAATGGTGCTGTGCTACCAGTGATTATCAAAACCATCGTATTTAATTATTAAGAGGGGTGAATGTAGAAATGAATCTAAAAACCAAGTTGTTTGGTACGGTCTATCAGTTTGATTCCGTGAAAGAAGTGCTAGCCAAAGCCAATGAAGAAAAATCTGGAGATGAACTAGCGGGGATTGCAGCGGAAAACACCACGGAACGGGTGGCTGCAAAAGAGGTTTTATCCCATCTTCTTCTGAGTGATTTGAGAAATAATCCTGTGGTGCCCTATGAAGAGGATGAAGTCACCAGAGTCATTCAAGATGATGTGAATGAAACCATCTACAAGGAGATCAAAAACTGGACTGTGGGTGAGTTTAGAGAGTGGCTTTTAAGTTATGAAGCAACCCCTAGGCTCATCAAAAGAGTCAGTAGAGGTCTCACCAGTGAAATGGTGGCAGCGGTAACGAAACTCATGAGCAATATGGACTTGATTTATGTGGCCAAGAAGATTCGTGTACCAGCCACATGTAATACCACCATTGGATTAGATGGCACTTTAAGCATCAGACTTCAACCCAACCACACCACAGACAACATCGATGGCATCGCCATCTCGGTCTATGAAGGGCTGAGCTATGGTGTGGGAGATGCTGTCATTGGATTAAATCCAGTGGATGATACCGTGGACAATGTGAAAAGAGTACTAGAGCTTTTTAAGACCATCAAGGACAAATGGGAAATTCCCACCCAAGCCTGTGTACTGGCTCACGTGACCACCCAAATGGAAGCGGTGAAGCAAGGAGCGCCTACAGACTTGATTTTCCAGAGTATTGCCGGATCAGAAAAAGGCAATGAGGCCTTTGGCATCGATGTGAAAATGTTAGATGAAGCTAGAGAGCTGGTGTTAAAACATGGCACTGCCCATGGTGAAAATGTCATGTACTTTGAAACTGGTCAAGGCTCAGAACTTTCTTCAGATGCACATCATGGAGCAGACCAGGTGACCATGGAAGCCAGATGTTATGGTCTTGCCAAAAGATACAAACCGTTTCTTGTGAATACGGTGGTGGGCTTTATTGGACCAGAGTATTTATATGACAGCAAGCAGGTCATTCGTGCAGGCCTAGAAGATCATTTCATGGGTAAGCTCACAGGCATCCCCATGGGCGTAGATGCTTGTTACACAAACCACATGAAGGCAGATCAAAATGACATTGAAAATCTAGCCATTTTATTAACTTCTGCAGGGTGTAACTATTTCATGGGCATCCCTTCAGGAGATGACATTATGCTGAATTATCAATGTACATCCTACCATGATGGACCAAGTTTAAGAGAGATTCTAAACTTAAGTCCCATCAAGGAATTTGAAGTGTGGATGGAAAAGATGGGCATTCTAAAAGATGGGCAGCTCACAGAGCGTGCTGGGGATGCATCCATATTCTTAGATTGAGAGGAGGGGAAATGATGATATCCGATCGTGAACTAAAGGTACTCATTGAAAAAGTTATGCAAGAAATCAGTAAAGAGGAACCCAAAGAAGTAGAAGATGGGAGAACTAAGGAGGGTTCTATCAGAGATATTACTGAAAAGCCCATTCAAGAGATTTTTTATGTGCCCCATGCAAAGAACAAAGAGCAGTATCTGAAAATGAAGAAGAAGACTCCTGCAAGAGTAGGTGTATGGAGAAGTGGACCTAGATATACCACAGAAACGCTCTTGAGATTTCGAGCAGACCATGCGGTGGCTCAAGATGCAGTCTTTAGTGATGTGGATGAGAACTTCTTAAAAGAAGCCAATCTATTCATGGTGAAAACCAAAGTTTCTGATAAAGATGAGTATATCACCAGACCAGATTTAGGCAGACAATTTGATGAGGAAAACATCCAACGCATCAAGGAAAACTGCAAAGCAAAACCAAGAGTACAAATTTTTGTAGCAGATGGACTGAGTTCCACGGCCATTGAAGCCAATATCAAAGACATTCTGCCAGCCATGCTATCAGGATTAAAGGGCTATGGCATTGAGACAGGCACACCATTTTTCGTGAAATATGGACGTGTAGGATCTATGGATGCAGTATCAGAAGCCCTGGATGCAGAGCTCACCGTGCTACTCATCGGAGAAAGACCAGGTCTTGCCACGGGTGAAAGTATGAGTTGTTATATGACCTATAAGGGATATCCTGGTATTCCAGAAGCCAAAAGAACTGTGGTTTCGAACATCCATAAAGATGGCACCCCTGCTGCTGAAGCAGGCGCACATATCGCCTCGGTGATCAAGATCATTTTAGAGAAGAAGATGACTGGTGTAGGACTAAAATTATAAAGGTAAAGGAGGGTAATTATCGTGAAATACGATCCATTAAGACCCAGTATTCTCAGTATGAAAATTATACCCAATGTAAATCCAGATATGATCAAAGAGTTTAAGCTGCCAGAAGGCCATATGAGCCTTGGTTTGTTTACGTCAGATTGTGATGATGTCTCTTATACAGCCCTTGATGAAGCCACGAAAAAAGCGGATGTGAAAGTGGTTTATGCCAAGAGTTTTTATGGTGGCGCAGCCAATGCCAACACCAAACTGGCAGGAGAAGTCATCGGCATTATTTCCGGTCCCAATCCCGCGGAGGTGCGTAGTGGACTCAATGCCATCGTGGATTTCATTGACCATGAGGCAACCTTTTACAGTGCCAATGAAGATGATACCATCGCCTATTATGCCCACTGCATTTCACGCTCTGGTTCATACTTATCCGATGTGGCAGGCATCCCGGAAGGAGAGGCTATAGCTTATCTCATTGCACCACCTCTAGAAGCCATGTATGCACTAGATGCAGCACTAAAAGCTGCGGATGTGCGGATGGTTGCCTTCTATGGTCCTCCATCTGAGACAAACTTTGGTGGTGGACTCTTGACGGGAAGTCAATCTGCTTGTAAAGCGGCTTGTGATGCTTTTGCCGAGGCAGTTTGTTTTGTGGCAGACCAGCCAACGAAATTCTAGCCTCACCTTAGGAAGGTGAAGAGATGAAAAATAGTGCGCTGGGTCTCATCGAGACCTATGGGCTCATCGGTGCCATAGAAGCACTGGATACGGCGGTGAAAGCTGCAGAAGTGAAATTGGTGGACCTGACTAAAGTGAAAGGTGGCATCATGACTTTAACCATAGAAGGAGATGTGTCCGCTGTAAAAGCTTCAGTGGATGCAGGGTCTGCAGCTGCAGAAAGATTAGGTACACTTCGCTCTTTCCATGTGATTCCTAGGCTGGATGAAGAAGTATGGCCCATGATAGAAAGAAAAAGCAAAGTGAACGCAAAGGAAGAGCCTCCCAAGAAGACACCTGGAATTCTTCAGGAAAAATCACCAGAAGAACCACCCCCTGAGGGGATCAAAGAAGAAGCACCAGAAAAATCACTAGCGGGTAGAATCTGGTCCAAAAAAGAACTGGCAGCCATGAAAGTCATGGATCTTAGAAAACTAGCCAGGAGAATGGAGGAGGTTCACATTCCTTCAGGACAAGTGAAATATGCCAATAAAGAAGTGTTAATCAAAGAAATCTTATTGGCCCAAGGAAGGAGGGATAAACAGTGAGTGTACTAGATCGAGATTTGGCTTCATTACAAGAAATGAGAAACCTTGTGCGCAAGGCCAAGGCAGCACAAAAAGAATATGGAAAACTCTCTCAAGAAAAGATTGACCAAGTGACAGAAGCCGCAGCAAAGAGAATGGAAGCACAAAGCGTGCGCTTGGCTAAAATGGCCGTGGAAGAAACAGGTTATGGCAATGTGCCAGATAAAACCATCAAAAATCTCTTTGCGTCCAAAGTACTTTATGACTCCATAAAAACCATGAAAACCGTGGGCTTCATCCATGAAGACCAGGAAAAGAAAATTTATGAAATCGGTATTCCTGTAGGAGTCATTGCAGGGCTTGTACCATCGACCAATCCCACCTCCACAGCCATCTATAAGAGTTTGATCTCCTTAAAATCAGGCAATGCCATCATCCTATCGCCCCATCCTGCAGCCCAAAACTGTATTTTGGCAGTGGTCAAGGGAATCAGGGAAGTACTTCAAGGAGAAGGGGTTTCGGAAGACTTGGTTTCTTGTATCAGTATACCCACCATGGAAGCTACAGATGCGTTGATGAAGCATGAGGATGTGAATCTCATTTTGGCTACTGGGGGCTCGGCCATGGTGAAATCGGCCTACAGTTCTGGCACACCTGCTTTGGGTGTTGGCCCTGGAAATGTTCCTGTTTTTGTGGAAAGAACCGCAGATATTAAAGAGGCGGCAAAAAGAATCATTCAAGGGAAGGCTTTTGACCATGGGGTCATTTGTGCATCCGAGCAAGCAGTGATCATTGAAGGAGCGATTTTTGAGAAAACTTTAGAAGAGCTGAAAAAGCAAGGCGCTTACTATTTAAGTGCCAAAGAAAAAGACATCATGGACCGTGTCATTCAGCTTCCCCATGGTGCGCTGAATACAAAAATTGTGGGGAAAAGTGCTGTGGAGATTGCAAGCCTTGCAGGAATTTCTGTGCCTGAGGGAACCAAAGTCCTCATGGCGGAAGAAACCGGTGTAGGACGAGCCTATCCCTTTAGTCGGGAAAAACTATCTCCCATTCTAGCGATTTACGTGGAACCAGATTGGCAAAGAGCCTGTGAAAAGTGTATCGAGATTCTTGCCTATGGAGGAGAAGGCCACTCTTTAGGCATCCATTCCAATGATGAAAAAATCATTCGGGAGTTTGCCTTAAGAAAACCAGCCTCTAGAATCCTTGTGAACAGCTCAACCACCCATGGAGCCATTGGGGCCACCACAAACTTAGCCCCTGCTTTAACCCTTGGATGCGGCGCCGTGGGCGGCAGTGCCAGCTCAGACAACATTACACCCATGCATCTCATAGACATTAGAAGATTGGCCTATGGCGTGAGAGAATTAGAAGATTTGGCCAAAGAGGTGTCGACTCATAGTGAAGATAAAGACACCCTAGCAATGACAGACTTAGAAAACATCGTCCGGAAACTACTAAAAGAAATGGTCACAAAGTCAACATAGATCCAAAAATAAAACAAATTTAGGAGGAATAAAAATGGCAAATTTTAACGCATTAGGAATGATCGAAACAAAGGGACTCGTTGGAGCAATTGAGGCAGCAGATGCCATGGTAAAAGCAGCAAATGTAACCCTCATTGGCAAAGAACATGTGGGTGGCGGACTGGTGACAGTATTGGTTCGTGGAGATGTAGGTGCTGTAAAAGCAGCAACGGATGCAGGCGCAGCTGCAGCTGAAAGAGTGGGAGAGCTCATTTCTGTTCATGTAATCCCAAGACCACATCAAGAAGTAGAACTGATTTTGCCAAAGAAGCAAGAACTTTAAAAATGATTGAGGGCATGTAGGCTGCCTATAGAGCAGCCTATCCTTGCCCATGAGGATGTGAAAAGATGGCCGTTATAACAGAATCTCTTTTGAGAACGAAATGGAAAAAAGAAAAATTCAGTGTGTACCACGCTGGTAAAAAAGATGTGATTACGCCATCCGCCAGAGAGTTTTTAAAGGAAAAAGGAGTCGCCTTGGCGTTGTCAGAGAATGCTATGCCCATGGACCAAGGGGTCTCTCTACACAAAGTGCCCCATCCCGTTCATGAGAAAGAAGCTACTTCTCTGGACAAGGAAGATCCCCACCGGTATAAAGATTATTACACCGGGGCTTATTATGAAAAGAAACCTGAGTCCATGACTCAGCTTCGTGCCAACTTATTGGTCTACAAAGATGATCCCATGATCGTTTTTCGAGGCCGCATTGATAGCTTGGAAGCGGAATTTCTAAGAGGGATGCTGCTCATGAGCTGTGAGAAAGACCAGAGCCTCGCCAAGGGACTGAAAGATGTGTATCTACATCTAAGAAAAATCATGCGCGCAGAAGTTTTAGGGGAGCCTATTAAGAGCTTTCAAGTACTAGGCAAAGACTATGAAGACATTCGAAAGATCACCCACAAACCCAATGACTACTTTTCTGGCGGTCACTTGGTATTAACAGGGGAGGAGCTACCGGCGGTCATCCATCTGAATGTACTAAGAACCAGTGTCCGGGAAGTGGAGATCATTGCGGTGAAAGCCTTCAAGAAAGAGGGAGAAATAGAACGCAATGATATTGTGGAGAGCTTAAACAGGCTTTCCAGTGCAGTGTATTATTTGATGCTGAAAGCCCATTACGAAGGAATGGATAGAAAAGGCTAGGAGAGGGGGGATGTAGGATATGCAAGTGGAAGAAATCGTGAGAAGAGTATTGGCAGAGCTTGATGCCATCAAGTCAGTAAAAAAAGAATCTTTCGTCATTCTTGGTCCAGAAGAAGCGCTGGATAAGAAGACGAGTGAAGAACTGGCCAAAGACCATGAGTTGATCTATCAAAAAGTATTGATTCAGCTAGACCACATAAATAAGATTCTGCTGCCAAAGATCAGCCCCACAACCCTTATAAAACTCTCCTTGGGGATGAATCCTAGAGAAGGATACATTACGGAAGCTTTGGTCCTTGGGAAGGAAGTCTATTATCTAGAAGAAGGACTTTTTCATAGGACAAAGAAAGACAGCTGTCCAAAAGAACTCTATATCTATTATGAAGAAGCTGTGGAAAGACTGAAGCATTTTGGGATCAAACCCTGGTGCAGCAGTGCTTTTCAGGCAGAAAAATCTTCTCAAGAAATTGGTGGTCAGAGGAAAAGACTCCTCACAGAGCGGGATGTGCAACTGCTTGCAAAAGAAGGTCACAAAGTGCTCGTTGTGGAACCTGGGACAGTGGTGACTCCACTGGCAAAGGATGTATTGAAAGAATATGGCATTTCCATGGACATAAAATCGGGAGGTAGAGGATATGCAAACAGCTAGAGTGGTAGGAAATGTGTGGGCAACACGCAAAGAGCCCTCCCTAAATGGATTAAAACTATTAATTGTAGAACCTTATGATCCCAATACTGGTGCAAAATCTCGTGCCATAGTGGCCGCGGATGTGGTAGGGGCTGGCATTGGGGAACTGGTTTTGGTGGTGGGGGGTAGCTCAGCGCGAAAAGTATTGGGTAGAGACAACATTGCTGTGGATGCGACCATCGTAGGCATCATCGATGAAGTGGAAGTGGAAGCAGGTGAACAGCGGTGACTTTTTTAACCAATATTTTTCAGGCAGGGGTCATTGGCGCAGGTGGAGCAGGATTTCCTACACACATCAAGTACAATAGTAGCCCGGAGTATCTCCTGATCAATGGAGCTGAATGTGAACCACTACTTCATACAGACAAGTATCAGATGGAAGTCTTTTATAAAGAAATGCTAGAAGCCATTGAAGAGGCGAGGATTTTTTTAGGAGCAAAAAAAGCTGTGGTGGCCACAAAAAAGAAATATGCTAAAATCATTGAGTTATTTACCCGAGAGATCTCAGAGAAGAATTATGAGATTACGCTTTTTTCCATGGATAATTTCTACCCTGCAGGAGATGAGCAAATTACGATTTATGAAGCTTTTCAGCGGGCGGTGCCTGCTGGTGGAATTCCACTGCAGGTAGATATTGTAGTATCTAACATTGCCACCATGAAAAATATATATGATGCCCAAAAGGGGATACCAGTGACAGAGAAAATCATCACCGTCACAGGAGAAGTAGCGAAACCAATGCTCCTAAAAGTGCCGATAGGCATGAGTATTGCTGCCTGTATTGAAGCCTGTGGTGGAAGCTTAGTGGAGGATTATCGGATCATCACCGGAGGCCCCATGATGGGGAAATTCCTCACCAAAGAAGAAGCCGAATCTGCAGTGGTTCGAAAAACCACCGGCGGTATTCTCATCGTACCAGAAGAACATACTTTGGTTTCTCGAGGAACAAAGTCCTTGCAAGCCATTAAAAATGAAACCAGAGCTGCTTGTATTCAGTGTAATTTCTGCACCCAATATTGTCCGAGATATCTCATTGGCCATCCGCTCCATCCCCATAAGATTATGCGGGCTTTTGGTGTGCAGGATGTCTATGATGAGCGATTTAGCGAAGCCCTATTATGCTGTGAATGTGGTATTTGCGAGCTATTTGCTTGCCCCATGAATATCTCTCCAAGAATCGTCAATGTCTACTTAAAACAAGAACTTCGAAAAAATGGCATCAAGGCCACCTTTGAGACAGGAGATGCCTTTCCAGAGAGAGTGCATCGATATGTGCCAGTGGATAGGTTACTGTCAAGGTTAGACGTACGAAAGTATGAGGAGAAGGGAAAACCTTCCTATAAAGAGTTGACCTGTGAAAAGGTTAAGATCCCTCTCAAGGAGTATATTGGCAAAGAAGCCACCGCCATTGTGAAAGAAGGGGACTTTGTGGAGAAAGGTCAGCTCATTGGCATCATTCAAGAAGGAGAGCTGGGATCCATGGTTCATACATCCATTACAGGTGTGGTGACCCATGTGGGTGATGGCATTCTCATTGAAAAAGAAGGGAGGGAAAAGGCATGAAAACCATTGGGATGTTAGAGTTTACCAGTATTTGCAGAGGGATAGAAGCAACGGATGTCATGGTGAAAGCTGGAGATGTGGAGCTGGTGGAATCTAAATCCACATGCCCAGGAAAATACATGGTGCTGGTTACAGGGGATGTAGGCGCAGTGAAAAGCGCAGTGGCCGCTGGAGAAGATGTGGGAAAGGGCTATGTGGTAGATCGTTTGGTCCTAGCCAATGCCCATCCTCAAACCATTAAATGCGTCCAAGGAATTTCACAGGTGAAGTTCTTTGATGCTCTGGGCGTCATGGAATTCTTTTCCTTAACCAGTGCAGTGAGTGCTGCGGATGCGGCAGTGAAATCTGGCTTGGTGGAGCTCATTGAAATTCGCTTAGGTATGGCCATAGGAGGCAAAGCTTTCGTCACCTTAACAGGGGATGTAGGCTCTGTTAAGGCAGCCATTGATGCGGGAAGAAGGGTTTCCATCAAAGAAGGATTGCTTTTAGAATCCGTAGTGATTCCATCCCCTACCCGAGAACTATATGACAAACTACTGTAGGAATGAAGGAGGTCTTTATTAATGAGTAGGACCCTCATAACAAAACAAAACTACAGGGAATTTTTAGACCCAGGTGAAAAGACCATTACCCTTTGTGGAAAGATGATTTTAACACCAGGGGCCAAAGACTTTCTGAGAGAGCAAAACATCAAAATCTGTTATGGCGAGAGAAAAGAACCTGAAAAAACTGCCATAGAAGAAATAGGCCCGGAAAAATGGTCGCTGAAAGAGCGTATTCAAGATCTGCTGAAAAAAGAATTCCAGTGTGATGATGAAGCTTTGGCCACTCGTATTGCATCGATGATTGAGAAAAGATAGGAGGGGGAGATGTATGAACATTAGTGACATTATCATCTACATCATGGTAATTTTTATGGTGCTTGGTGCATTAGATAAAATTATTGGCAACAAATTTGGATTAGGAGAGAAGTTTGATGAGGGGATCATGGCCATGGGGACATTGGCTGTGGCTATGGTGGGGGTTGTATCCATCGCGCCTGTATTGGCGAAGATTTTAAGTCCTGTCATTGAACCGGTGTATACCTTCTTAGGAGCAGACCCGGCTATGTTTGCCACCACGCTCCTGGCCAACGACATGGGCGGATATCCTCTGGCCATGGAAATGGCCTTGACCCAAGAAGCGGGACTTTTTGCAGGACTCATCGTGGGTGCCATGATGGGGCCAACCATCGTATTCACCATTCCTGTAGCCCTGGGGATCATCAAAAAAGAGGACCATCCATACCTGGCAAAGGGTGTTTTGGCTGGCATCATCACCATCCCCATCGGTTCTTTTGTGGGCGGACTTGTGGCAGGATTTGAAATAGGCATGATTCTTGCAAATCTATTGCCTATCTTGCTGGTGTCTGTTCTCATTGCGGTAGGCTTGTGGCGTATACCTGCTAAGATGATCCATGGGTTTAACCGTTTTGGTCAAGGTGTGGTCATTGTCATCACCATTGCTACGGCAGCCATCATTGTGGAGACCTTAACGGGTATCGTTGTAATTCCTGGCATGGCGCCTATTTGGGATGGTATTGAAATCGTGGGTGCCATCGCCATTACTTTAGCAGGTGCATTTCCCATGGTTTATGTCATCACAAAAGTTTTCAAGAAGCCTTTGATGGCAGCTGGTAAGCTCCTAGGTATGGGGGATGTGGCGGCAGCTGGTATGGTTGCAACCTTGGCCAATAACATTCCTATGTTTGGGATGATGAAAGACATGGATAATCGTGGTAAAGTGCTGAACACCGCTTTTGCTGTAAGTGCGGCTTTTGTATTTGGAGATCATTTAGGATTCACCGCTGGCGTGAATCGAGAAATGATCTTTCCCATGGTGGTGGGGAAACTCGTGGGTGGTATTACGGCGGTTGCGTTGGCCATGCTCATCACACCAAAGAATGAAGTGGTACCGGAAACTGTGAAAGTTGATGAAACACTGGAAGCATAGAAAGAAGGGATTCGATGAACTTGTCAAAAGAAACATTAGAAGCGACTGTTCGAAGGATTCTCCTAGAAGAGCTGGCGAAGTATGAGCATACCATGGACAAAGTGGTGGATGAGGCCAGTGGTGTATTGTGTGTGAAAGGGGCTTCCGTAAAACCGGAGCCCTTTGACACAGGGAAACCTGGAACAAAGGTATTTTTAAAAGACGTCATGACACTGGAAGAGAGTAAAAGACTCATGGCAGGAATTATGGAAATGGATACCACAAGCTTTGAGTGGACCTTAGATTATGATGAAGTAGACTATATTATTGAAGGTGTTTTGGACATAGAGATTCAGGGGAAAAGGGTGAGAGGAGAAGCTGGCGATATTCTCTTTATTCCCAAAGGAAGTAGTATTTCCTTTGTTTCTCCAGGGAAGACACGGTTTTTGTATGTTACCTACCCGGCAGATTGGGCAGAACAGGAGTGAGGGAATGAAAAGGTTTGAGTTTCATGTACAGCCAACCCTTTGGTATGGAGAATATAGCCTGCGTAAACTCTCTTCCATGAAGTTTAAAAGGGCTTGTATTGTGACGGATTCATCCATGGTTTCCATAGGCATAGTAAAGCCTGTGACAATGATGCTCAAAGAACTAGGGATCCCTTATAGGATCTTTGATCAGGTGGAGCCGGATCCGTCTATACATACAGTATCTGTGGGGTTACAACATATTTTGGTAACCAAGCCGGATCTTCTTATTGCGGTGGGTGGAGGCTCTGTCATCGATGCTGCAAAAGCCATTATGTTTTTTTGTCTACGAGTAAAAGAAGAAGTGATCAAGCCTGAAGTCATTGTGAAACCTTACTTCATTGCTGTACCCACTACCAGTGGAACAGGGTCTGAGGTGACTTCCTATGCGGTACTCACAGACGAGAAAACAGCAGCCAAATATCCCTTAAAAGACCAGAGAATGCTCCCAGATCTCGCGATTTTAGATCCAATCTTTACGGAAACGTTGCCTCAAAAGGTCATAGCCTATGCAGGGATGGATGTCATGACTCATGCGATAGAAGCGTATGTATCCAAGGAGAGACATCCTTTGGCAGATCTCTTTGTAAAAGAAGCCTTACGTTTATCAAGTGAAGCACTACTACCGATGTATAAGGATGTTTCGCTGGTCTCCCATAGAATGAACATGCACATGGCTTCTGCCTATGCAGGCATTGCTTTTGAAAACAGTGGCCTTGGCTTAACCCATGGCTTAGCACATGCCCTAGGGGCAGCCTTTAAACTGCCCCATGGTTTTGTCAATGGATTGTTATTGCCAGAAGTCCTTAGATACAATGAAGAAGACCCTATCCATGGGGCGTGGATTAGAGAAAGGTACAAAGAACTCCGCACACTTTTCATGCCATCGGGCACAGAAACTATTGGAGAAGAGCTCTCTTTGAGCGATGTGATCAACCTTTATTTAGAAGAATTGGATTTCCCTAGGACCTTGAAGGACTTCGGAATAGAAGAGTCTTCCTATCTAGAAGCCATTCCCACCATGATAAAAAAAGCCATGGAAGACTTTTGTACTAAGAGTAATCCAAGGAGCCCTCATCCTCAGGAGTTGCTTAGACTTTATCTCCATGTGTACTATGGAGAAAGAAGCGTGAGAAGGAGTGCGGAAGGATGAATGGAATGATGAAGAAGGCCAATGAGAGGATTAAAGAGCTAGAAGAGCTTAGCGGTAGAACAGTTCCTCCCACTGCTGAAGCGTCCATTAAGGTTGGTGTGGATCTTGGGACAGCCTATATTGTGTTGGTTGTTTTGAATCATGAAAATCAGCCTCTGGCATTGGAAATGGAATATGCTGAAGTCATTCGAGATGGACTTGTGGTGGATTTCATTGGCGCAAAAAGAATTGTAGAAAAGTTAAAGTGTAGGGTAGAGGAGAGGCTTGATGTAGTACTGACCAAAGCCTCTATCGCGGTACCACCGGGTACAGGAGATAGAGATCAGCGTACACACTGCTATGTGGTAGAAGGTGCTGGTATGGAAGTAGAAGAGATCCTCGATGAACCCACAGCGGCCAATGGTGTATTGGGTATTCGAGATGGTGCCATAGTGGACATTGGTGGTGGTACCACGGGTATTTCAATTTTACAAAATGGTGAAGTGGTGTATGTGGCAGATGAAGCCACTGGAGGTACACACCTAAGCTTGGTGCTTGCTGGACACCATAAAATTCCTTTTAATGAGGCGGAGCAGCTGAAGAAAGATTGGAGAAGAGAGCAGGAAGTTTTGCAGATTGTGCGACCTGTAATTGAAAAAATGGCATCCATTGTTAAAAAGCACATTAGGGGCTTTGATGTTCAAGAAGTTTATTTGGTGGGTGGTACTTGCTGCTTGAGAGGGCTAGAGAAAATTTTTGAAGAAGCCTTAGGCATTCGTGTAAGCAAGCCAGATAATCCATTTCTTGTTACCCCTTTAGGTATTGCATTGGGTAAACAATAGTGATTTGGATCATGACATAAAAAAGGATTTAAACACCGACTGGTGGTTAAATCCTTTTTTTTCGTATTGACTTCTTGGAGGAGAGTCTTTATCTAAAATGTTGTGTTGCGTAAATTGTTGGGAGCTCTCTATTGTATTGAGCGAAATATTGTGTGCCAGTGAGTACACCAGCAGCCATTTTGGTAGCTCTTGGGTTTAAGATATTGGCTCTATGACCAGGAGAATCCATCCATTTTTGAACGATGAACTCCGCTGTGTACTTACTGCGATCTGCAGAAGCCAACATATAAATGTTTTCGCCTACTTTGTATTTTGTTGTATGAGCAAAATTATTGGTTAGGAACATTGTTGCATTGTGATCTCTAGAGGAGTTATACAGTGTATTATCCCAAACAAGAGCAGACAATCCATTGGCTGCACGATGTCTATTGGTAACCGTTAGTATTTCTCTTTCCACAGTACTTAAAAAGCGATAATCCTTAGCTGGAGCTGGAGCTGGAGCTGGAGCTGGAGCTGGAGCTGGAGCTGGAGCCGGAGCTGGAGCTGGAGCTGGAGCTGGAGCTGGAGCTGGAGCTGGAGCCGGAGCTGGAGCTGGAGCTGGGGCTGGAGCTGGAGCTGGAGCTGGAGCTGGAGCTGGAGCTGGTCTCACAGCAGCAGGTCTACTTATCACAGTATTTTCGGATGGAGTAGATGCTTGTGTGGTGGCTGCTACAACTTCAAGAACTTCCTCAGTTGAAAGAGCGGACTCAATGTTTCTCTCTTTGATACGAAGTCTTAACTCAGCCAAAGCATTTTCCAAATCAAATTGAAAGCCATCTAAATAGCGAACTTCAGATCTTCTTTCAGGAACAAAAACATGAAGAACTTCTGAATTTTTTTCTAGTACAGGTACTTCTTCAAGAATTTCTGATGCTATTGTAGTATCTTCTGGATTTGCTGTGATTGATACGTCTTGTTCATTTACAATCCAATAGGAAGAAATGAGAGTTGAAGTAGCAACTACTAAAGCAATTAATTTTTTCATATATACACCTCTTTATTATTGTGGCTCAGGGTTTTATCTACACTTAAAAATAACTGAATATTTATGAGTGAATCTTACCACAAAGAAAAAGAGGGTTCAATTATGCAGAAAATTCCTTAGTTTAATCAAAATTAATAATAAAATCAATAGAAAATCATGTAAATGTAATCATTCGGCAAAACATGTTGATATTAAGAGTTAAAATGTCGAAATGGTGATGATATGAATTAACATGATTTAATCATGAATTTCTTTAGTCATGATTCGTCAAATATGAATAAATTTATTTGTCGCAAAATAAAAAACAATTTTATCTTGATTTTACTAAGGAACTATAGTAACATAAATATTTAATGTTCAAAGTATGTTGTTTTATCATAAGTAGTATGAAGAGAACCTATTATCAAATAGTGATTACATCGTTATATATAGTTAAAAATCCATGAAAGTCCTTGGGAGACAAAATATAAAACCGCTGGAGACACCCAGCGGTTTTATATTTCAAGGAATTTGATTCCACAGATCCTAACCAAAGAATGACAAAGATTGGTTAAGTCTCTTCGATATTTATCAAGGCAGATTAAACGAATTTTTTAGGGATATCCATTTCTCTTTGTACGAGCCATGGATTAAAATCATAAGCAATTACGTCTTTTGTGATAAAGTGCATTACTGTTTTGAAGATGTTTTTCATCATATACCTCCATGAATCTTTATTTTTATGGTAATTTAGTACGTTTTATTTTCCTGTCATGTACATTATGCCAAATTTGTACATGCAAGTCAACGGTGAATTGTGAAGAAATTATGCAGGAAAACTTGCAAATGATGAAAATGCAAAGAGAAGAACTACTAGGTACATAACTTTGAGAGAATGATTTTTTCTTTGATGAAAAGAGAAGAACTCCATTGAATTATTATGAAATTGAAAGAATGCAGAAACTATCAAACGATTACATTTACAGGGTTAGAAATCTTAGGATGCGTACATACTACGAATCTATCAATGAAGACCCATTATCTGGTACAATATTGGTAACCTAAAATAAGGAGGCGTTAGTTTGAAAGAGATTGCATTAGCTGGAGGTTGTTTCTGGGGTGTGGATGAATTTTTCTCCAGAAAAGAAGGAGTTCTTACGACCAAGTCTGGATATTCCAATGGCCATGTGGAAAAACCTACCTATGAAGAGGTCTGCACAGGTGAAACAGGTCATGCGGAAACGGTATATCTCACTTATGATGACGAGATAATAAGTTTGGAAACCATCCTTGAGAAGTTTTTTAAAGTCATAGACCCTACTTCTTTAAATAGACAAGGAAATGATAGAGGGACACAATATCGTACGGGCATTTACTTTGTGGATCCTCAAGATGAGGCGCTTATCAAATCGTTCATCGAAGGTAAAAGAAGCAAATATGCCAAGCCTATTGTGGTGGAGGTGGAACCTTTAAAAAATTTCTTTGACGCAGAAGAGTATCATCAAGATTATCTGAAAAAGAATCCTCGGGGATATTGCCATATCGATCTATCCATTGAGTGATAAAGCGATAAAAAACCTTCGGTGAAATCACCGAAGGTTTTTTGTAAGTCTTGCAAAGAGTTACAGCATGCTATTGGATAGGATGATACACAAAGTCACAAAGAGTGAGGAAAGTAAAATATTGAGCATCACATGAGCGCCTTTATAAGCTAGGAAAAAGGCCAAAGATGCGCCGAGGATACCGATGATTGGATTTCCTCCCACAGAGAGGATTCCTGGGAAAATCAATGCACCTAAAGCGGCCAAGGGGATACTTGCGAGAAAGCGCTTAAAATGGGGATTCTTTATACTTGAAATTTTACCAAAAGCAGGAATTAATCTTGGGATTTGAGTTGCTAGGGACATGAATAGGATCGCCAATAGATAATCATTCATCATCTACACCTCCTTGAATGGATCCGATGATGGCGCCAATGAGGATGGATAAGACAATGGAAAGTCCGCTGGGTAAAATAGTTGAGAGAAGGAGGTTTGCCATCATGCTGGACAAAGGGATATAGACAATCTTCCAGCGTCCCTTTAAAGATGCTGTAAGTAGTGTAATAAACAAAACGTATATGGCTATGGCCAATCCTTGAGAGAGTATTGGCGGCAATACATGACCAAACAAAATACCCATGACTGCTCCGAAAATCCAAGACCCATAAGAACCGACCATGACCCCACGCATATAGGCAGGCGCCAAATCTTTTCGTAGGGAGAGGGTTGCGAAGGTTTCATCTGTGAGACCTAAGCTAGAGAGGATACGATCTTTAAAGGAAAAGGCGAAGCGATTTTGAAATGAGATTCCCATCACAATATGTCTCAAGTTGATGACTCCTATGGTAAACATCATTTCAATGGGGGAGATGCCCATGGAAAAAAGATTAATGGCCATAAATTGGCTTGCACCAGCATAAATGAGTATACTCATGGACAAAAGGACCCAAGGAGGGATTCCTTCCTGGATACCAATGACCCCATAAGCAATGGCAATAGGGATATACCCAGTCATAATGGGTGCGCTTCCTTTTAGGCCGCTCAGGAAAGTTTGATCTTGATTCATGGTTACACCTACTCTACTTCATCGTTTCAATAGTTCTATTCTAGCATCTTCATCATGAAGAAGCGAGAGAACAAGAACCTCATTATTACTGCGTAACATCTAGGGTGTATGTGGAGGGAAGGTATACGGTGGGTGCTTATTGATTAACATACTGCCTTCAATTATGATAGAGGTAGACATCTATAGAAACAGGATATGGAAAAATAATATGGTTCTACACTGAACCAGTAATCGTAGAGGTGGAAAATGATTGATATTTATGTTGAAATGAAAAACTTAGTAGCCTATGGTCTCCAAGAAGGGCTCATTGAAGAAGAAGATCGAGTCTTTGTGGTGAACCAACTACTGGATATACTAGGGTTACATGGCTATGTAGAAACCAGTGGTGCACCAGAAGTAGCGCCGGTGGAAGATCTTCTGGCGAGATTTAGGGCCTGGGCTGTAGATCAACAAGTGGTGCCAAATGATTCTAATGAAGTATTAGATTTATTAGATACTAGAATCATGGGTGTTTTTTCCCCGAAGCCGTCTGTTTTTAGGAAAGATTTTTACAGACGGTATGAACAATCCCCTAAAATGGCTACGGAGTTCTATTATCAATATGCAAAAAAAATCAACTATATAAGAGAACAAAGAGTGGCCAAAGACATTAAATGGACCTATGATACGCCCTACGGTACATTGGATATGACCATCAATTTGTCGAAACCAGAGAAAGATCCTAGAGCCATTGCCTTAGCAAGCAAAGGTATTATGGATGGAGAAGAAAAATATCCATTGTGCTTGCTTTGCAAAGAAAATGAAGGATACGCTGGTCGAATGGGTCATCCAGCCAGGCAAAATCATCGAATCATTCCGGTGACTTTAGCTCATGAAGAGTGGTACATGCAATATTCTCCGTACGTTTATTATAATGAACATTGCATTGTCTTTAAAGGAAACCACGATCCCATGAAGATCAGCGAAAAAACAGTGGGACGTTTGCTGGATTTTGTGAAGCTTTTTCCGCACTATATTATGGGTTCCAATGCCGACTTACCGATCGTTGGAGGCAGCATACTCACCCATGATCATTTTCAAGGAGGACACTATGACTTCGCCATGTCAAGAGCAAAGGAGACACCGATGAAAAAACTGGAGAAGTTAGGGGTCAGCGTTTCCAAGCTTTACTGGCCCATGAGTGTCATCAGACTAAAAGGGAAGGACCCAGAAGTTCTCACACAAGTGTTTAGTGGGTTTTTAAGTAGATGGAAGAATTACAGTGATGAACAAGTGGCGCTTAGATCCCATACTGGAGAAACAGAACACAATACCATAACGCCCATTGCTAGGTATAGAGAAGGGCACTATGAAGTGGATTTGGTGCTTCGTAATAATGTTACGGATGAAAAACACCCTCATGGAATCTTTCATTCCGCAGAGCAGTATCATCATATAAAGAGAGAGAACATTGGGCTCATTGAGTGTATGGGATTGGCTGTTCTTCCAGCTAGATTACGAGAAGAGATGGCCCAAGTGAAGAGTAAACTTCTCCAAGGAGACTTGGCAGGGATTTATGCAGAGGAAAGCTTAAAAAAACATGGAGATTTTGCAAAATATCTTCTGGAAATGGATGGACCCAAAGATTCAGAAGGGTTAGAAGAGTTGATCTACAGTGAAATAGGGAGAGTGTTTATGGAAGTGCTTGAAAGCTGTGGGATATTTAAAAATGATCCTGCAGGACAAGAGGCGTTTGATCGATGCATGGAGGTTCTATATGAAGGCTTGGAGTAAAGGTATTTCTATAGGACGTATGGATGCAGAGGAAATTTTTCTTTCAACCACGAAAGGAATGATGGTGTCCTTTTTGACTTATGGCGGGATTATCACTGGTATCTATGTGCCGGATAAAGAGGGCACACTGGAGAACGTGACCTTGTCTTTTGGCGATAAGAAAGATTATCTAGAAAACGCTGGATATTTGGGGGCCATCATTGGGAGGACAGCTGGTAGAATTAAAGAAGGTAAATTTACCCTAAAGGAAAAGGAGTATACACTTTCTAAGAACTATGGACCCAATCAAGGTCATGGAGGACCCAATGGTTTTCATAAAAAAATGTATGCCCATGAAATTATAGAGGAAAAAGATCGCATTAGTGTGAAGCTTGCCTTTCATGCTAAGCACATGGAGGAAGGATATCCTGGGGAAGTACAGGGGTTTGTCACTTATTGTTTAACTGAGGCCCAAGAGCTACTCATTATCTATGAAGGGGTGAGTACAGAAGACACATTACTAAATCTCACCAACCATTGTTACTTCAATTTATCAGGATCCTTTGAAGAAAGCATCAAATATCATGAGCTAATGATCGCAGCAGATGTTTTTACTGAACTAGATGAAACCTCAGCGCCTACAGGGGTGTTGCTGCCCGTGGAGAATACGCCTTTTGACTTCAGGTATATGAAAGAAATTGGAGAAGATATGGCTGTAGACCATCCCCAACTGAGCATTGCCAAAGGGTATGATCATGGATTTTTGTTCAATAAGAAAAATCCGGTGAAGCTGCGGTTGGCACATCGTTTTTCGGGAAGAGTAATGGAAGTGGAAACCGATGATGAAGCAGTGGTGATATATACACAAAACTATACCCAGGGACAAATACTTCCTGGAGGGCGAAAGCTCAAGGAAGGTCGAGCCATAGCCATAGAGATTCAAAGACTTCCCATCGGAGACAAAGAGGCCTTTAAGGAACACTCAGTGCTTAAAGTTGGGGAAATCTACAAAACCTATACGAAGTTTTCCTTTTTCTGTGAAGAGGTGAACTAGATGAACAAGCAGCGGTTTCCCGCTGCTTTGTTAATATTCCGTGAATTTCTTCAATGAAAAATATTTTTTTGTCTAGAGTGTTCTAAAATAAAGATGGAATTGTGAAACTTCAAGTAGGTTCTTAAAATGTACTCTGAGATGGTGTACAATGGCCTTATATGTCAGGAGGGTACTATGAAAAAAAGGATTTCAGCATTTTTGATTGTGGCTTTGATGAGCTCTTCCGTACAAGTATTTGCCACGGGTACAGATTTGTATAAAAATCAATTAGAAGAAAACAACCAAATCATTGATTCGTTAAATGATAAAAAACATGAGATAGAAGAAAATAAAAATGTGATTAACAGCGAACTGATAGACATCATAGATGAAATCAATTATACAGCATCAAGCATTCATACCTTGAATGCAACCATCTCGCAAAAGGAGTCAGACATCTTTACAAAATCTCAAAAAATCACAGAGATGACGGAGAAGATAGAAGTTTTAGAGGCAAATATTGTCAAGCAAAAACAAGAGATACAAAGTCAAGAAGTGGAGCTGAGAAAGCAAGAGGATATTTTATCTGCTCGAGTACGCGCAGCGTATAAGTCTAATTCCATGAACAATATCATTGTGACATTGATTCAATCTAAAAGTATCTTGGATTTTGCAGAGAGGTTGCGCTTCATTGAAACCATGGCTCAAAAGGATCGTGAAGTGATGGCTCTTATAGACTCAATCATTTCAGAGTTGGAGTGGAGAAAAGCTACCTTGGAAGAAGACCAACTCGAAACAGAACTTATTAGAGATGTATTACATGATGAAAAAGAGGCGCTAGAACTAGAAAAAGGCGCGTTGGTGTCAGAAAAATCTTCTTTGGAGTACGAGCTTAACAAACAAAGACAATTAGAAGATGAGAAGACACAAGTCATTGCAAACCTTACAGCTGAAGAGCAAAGATTGGCTCAAGAAATTGGTGATATTATGGAAACCAATGAAGAGCTAGAAGCAGAAATTCAACGTATCATTCGTGAAGCACAAGAACAAGCGAGACGTGAAGAAGAAGCAAGGCGTGCAGAAGAAGCTAGAAGAAAAGCGGAAGAAGAAGCGAAGCAAAAAGAGGATAGTGAAGAGCCTAACCCATCAGAGCAGGTACCGGTTAGTACAGGGTTCATTCATCCGATTCAGGGCAGGATTTCTTCGGGATATGGATATAGAATTCATCCCATTCGCGGCGACCGACACTTTCATTCGGGTATTGATTATGTTGCACCCTATGGGGCGCCCATCGCATCCACAAGAGAAGGGACTGTAATCCTTGTGACCTATAATAGTGGCTACGGGAATTATGTGATCATTGATCATGGCAATGGTATGGCTTCCTTATATGCTCATTTAAGTAGCTTTGCAGTTGGTGTTGGACAACGAGTAACCCAGGGTCAAACCATTGGGTATATCGGTTCTACAGGGTCGAGCACTGGGCCACATCTACACTTTGAGATTCGGGTCAATGGGGTTCATCGAAATCCATTGGATTATGTTCGATAAGAAGCTGGGGCTGTTGCAAAATAGCCCCTTTACCATGCAGATAGTTACCTTTGTGGTTGCTATCTGCATTTTTCTTTAGAAACAATCTGAAAAATAAGAAGAACTGGCTCGTAGAGCCAGTTCCAATAG
>Ga0194136_1000156_pt1 | contig 40008 bp, 33 predicted proteins | sample TARM_MetaG_T3A_1_FD_134023 | JGI IMG/M metagenome (GOLD analysis project Ga0194136, IMG submission 134023) | Freshwater microbial communities from Pennsylvania, USA, analyzing microbe dynamics in response to fracking - TARM_MetaG_T3A_14 (version 2) | ecosystem: Environmental > Aquatic >...
AAGTTTATCCAAACAGTACAAGAAAATTAGGTTGTCATAGTAGAAGCGCTGTATACGAGACCCGTACGTACAGTGCTGGGAGAGGTCGGTGAATGAAATAATCATTCACCTCCTACTCGATAGAGACAATTTATACGTATTAATGCGAACATTAAACTGATTATAATGATAAACGTACGGAATTATATTGATTTTTCCCGGGATCTGTGATAGGATATTCTTGAAATTATCACAAAGGAGAGGATCTTATGCCTTCAGTAGTCATCGTCGGCGCCCAATGGGGAGACGAAGGAAAAGGAAAAATAATAGATTATTTAGCCGGAGAGTCCAATATGGTGGTCCGGGCCCAAGGAGGAAATAATGCAGGTCATACCGTAATTGTAGGAGAAAAGAAGTATGCTTTTCACCTTCTTCCTTCCGGAGTTCTGTATGAAGATAAGCTAAATATTATCGGAAATGGTGTGGCCTTCGACCCGGAAGGATTTTTGGGAGAAGTAGCAAAGCTGGAAGGCAACGGATTTTCAGCAAAGAATATTCGTATCGATGAAAGAGCCCATGTAATTTTCCCCTATCATAAACAAATGGATGCCCTGGAGGAAGAATCCCGGGGAGATGAGAAAATCGGCACTACGCAAAAAGGTATCGGTCCCTGTTATATGGATAAGATTCAACGCTCGGGAATTCGGGTGGGAGATCTTATCGATCCCGAACTATTACGGGAAAAACTCACGCTGCAGGTTCCTAAAAAAAAATGAAATACTAGAAAAAATTTATAATACAAGGGGATATGATTTAGAGACCCTCTATCATCAGTACCGGGAATATGGACAAAAGATTGAAAAATTCGTAACGGATACCACTAAAATAACCCACGAAGCCTTAAAGACTGGTGAGAAAGTGCTATTTGAAGGGGCTCAGGGAACGCTGCTGGACTTGGATCTTGGAACGTACCCCTATGTAACCTCATCGCACCCTACGGCGGGAGGATTTCCCGTAGGGGCCGGTGTGGGACCGAATACCATTGAAGAGATTTTAGGAATCGTAAAGGCATATACCACCCGAGTGGGTCTTGGACCATTTCCTACGGAATTAGAGGATACAACGGGAGAAGCGATACGACAAAAGGGCAAAGAATTCGGTACAACCACAGGAAGGGCCAGAAGATGTGGATGGCTGGATTTGGTAATGTTAAAATACACTGCTCGGGTCAATGGCCTTACAGGGATTTCTCTAATGCTTTTGGATGTGTTAAGCGGATTTGAAAGCCTTAAGGTTTGTGTGGGATATGACATCGAAGGAGAGAAAACTACGGACTTTCCCGCAAGTCTTAAGAGACTGGGAAAAGCAAAGCCCATTTATGAAAGTCTACCGGGTTGGAGTCAGGATCTTTCAACGATCACTACCTATGAGGACCTTCCCAAAGAAGCAAAGGAATATATGAAATTTATCGAAAATTATTTAGAAATTCCCATAAAAATTGTATCCATCGGGCCGGGAAGAGCCCAGACTATTGTTCGGGAAGAAATATATCGGTAACCAATAAAACAGGTTTCCTGTAAGGGAAACCTGTTTTAAAAAGCGGGAATACTTGGAAAATGGGAATATCCCCGGGAAAGAAAGAATGTAAAAAAACCATTGACTTTCAAAACCGGATCGGTTAGTATATATAACTGTGAGTAAAGTGACCCATTAGCTCAGTTGGCAGAGCACCTGACTTTTAATCAGGGTGTCCCGCGTTCGAGCCGCGGATGGGTCACCAGTTTGGCCCCTTGGTCAAGCGGTTAAGACACCGCCCTTTCACGGCGGTAACAGGGGTTCGATTCCCCTAGGGGTCACCAATTAAAAAATCCTTTACTGAAACTTCAGTAAAGGATTTTTATTTTTTTGTATTATTCCGGTGCTACGGCTTTTCCCAACGAATATCCTCGCCATAAAACTTCAGCACATCGAAATGGGCGAGCAACCTGGAAAAGATACGATCATCATAACGCTCCGCCAGTTCCATAGGGCTTAAGTTTGTGGAAATGATAATTTTTTTCTCTCGCAGGATTCGACTGTTGACCAGGTTAAAAAGCTCACTGTTGGTAAAGGAGTTGGTAAGCTCCGCCCCAAGATCATCAATAATCAACAGGTCCGCCTCAAATAAAAGTTTATACTCTTCTTTGTTATCACTTCGGCGAAATCGAAGGTCTTCCAATACCTCAATCATTTTAAAAGAGGTCTGGTAAATCACGATATATCCACGGTCCAATAAGGCCTTGGCCACACAATTGGCCAAGTAGGTTTTTCCAAGTCCCGTGGGACCATAAAACAGCAAATTTTTTGTTTGGGGATCTTCAAAATTCATCACGAAACCTTCCGAGGTGTTTAACAGATGCATCATATTCTGTCGTGGGGTCAGCTCTTCCTTTTCGTAGGATTCCGAGGAGAACAGATCGATATTAAAATTATGGAAATTCTCCTTCTCCAGGGTGTTGTTCAAGTTGGAAAGGTTATAGGCCCGGTCAATCAGCCTTTGTTTAAAGCAGGAGCATTTTTTCCCATTTTTTAAAAATCCACGGTCTTTGCAATGTTCACATTGATAAACCTTTTCAAGATAATTAAGGGGAATATTATTTTCCGTAAGAAGCATGGCCCGGTCTTCTTTTAAACGCTCCATTTCTTTGGAAATACGATCCATCAGTTGTTGGCTGTCTTCGGGAGTTTCAATGATGGACTTGGATAATAAAAGACCCAGCCTTGCAATTTCCTGATCGATTTCTTTGATTCCGGGTACCCGGCGGTAAACCTCTTCCTGCCGCTGTTTTTTTAAATCTTCACTTTGTTGGCGAAGGCGGTCGTACTCTCGTAAAATTTCCTTGGTATATTGTCGAAACATAAAGGGCCCCCCATTTATTTTTTGTTTTGTCTTTTCAGGATCAAGGCTTCTAATTCTTCCGCGTTATACTTAGAAGTTCGACTATCGGATAAGTGAAACTTCGTTTTGAATTTATCTTTGGCCGGTTTTTTTACAGAAGGCCTGGAAGCAGAAGATTTTTTCGATGCTGCTCGAAGGTTTTCAACATCCTCCAGGGATTTCACCTGATTCTTATGCCAATTTTTAAGGACACCATGGATATAACTGATATTGGGATTGGAAATCTTAATGGACTCTTCACAGGCCCGAAGAATGATCTCTGTGGAAAAATGGAATTCATCAAACCAAATATCCATGATCTCCCGTTCTTTTTCCGATGGCTCACGGCTGGAAAAACCTAAGGCTTTAAAGATCCGATTATATAAAGAGAAACGATCCTTCGTAGATTCCAGATGAGCCTGAAGTTGATCCTCCGTGGTAATGCCAAGGTCGTACCAATTTCTTACTACTCCCCCTACATACTGTACCGTGGAAATGTTCTTTTTCTCCTTGGCAAAATGATAGGCCTTAACAATCAGGGGAGGTTCAATATTAAAGTTGAAGAACCAACCGAGGATTTCGATTTTTTCGTTGGGGTAAAGAGAACGATGGATGATTTTGTTAATCTCTCCGAACATGGTACGGATTTGTGGAACCTTATTGGCTTCGATTAAATCCTCCGGGGTACAATGATAAGGGTTTTTGTAGCTTTCCGGGGACTCCGTGGTAAAACTTTCATCCATGGTTTTTTCTTTCCCCATGTTTTTTTCTTCTCTTTCATCAAGGGGTTTTTTACTTAGGTCCTCTTCTCTTTTGTGGGAAGCATTTTTCCAGTGATGGTGTTCGAGTAAATACTTTTCTTTTAAATCAAGAAATTCCACGGAAAAACTTTCCCGATCCTCATAGTCGGAAGAAAGGGGTAGGGGATGTATTTCGATAATGCCTTGAGATTCCCAGTATCTCCATGCATCCAGCACGTCGGATAAGGGGATTTCCAAGATTTTAGCCAAGGACTGGTGTGAGGAAGTCCCTTGATCGGAATTATGAAAAGAAGTCTGTAAGGATTTCTGGTAACCTAATAGATAGACCTTTACATAAGTCCCATTGGCCTTGGGAAGATATTTATTTAAGAAAATATTGTCCAGGGATATGGATTCTAATTCTTCGATGGATCCGGATTTTTTAAAAAACATTGCATTCACTCCAATATGATTCATAGTTTCTATATTATAACACATCCCTAAGGGAGACCAAAACATCGAAAAAATTCGACAAAAAATGCAAAAGATAAGATTTATTATTGAAACTCCCAAGGATTATGATATAATGTAAAAAGCATCGATTAAAAAAAGTCTGATAATTATTGATAAAAAAGAACAAATAAACCGGTTTAAATCCGGAAAACACGAGGTGAAAGCATGGGTTACTTCCAAAATTTGAGGCAACGAGGAAAAGCGCACATCAAAAAAAGCAGTGCATGGCTGCAGGAGAAGACAGAAACCGTGAACTTTCAACAAAAACAGAAAAACATTAAAAAATACATATCAAATATAAAATTCCAAGGAAAAGAAAAACTTCAATCAAAAAATATTGCATTTCCACTACCGAAGGTAGCAGGTGCGGTACTGGGTATCAGCTTAGCCGCCATCGTGATTGTAGGTGTAACCCTAAGCAGTGAAGGGGTTCCCGTACTGGATCCCACCTATGAAGGTTATACCGTAAGCATCAACGGACAAGAGATTGGAATTGTAGAAAATAAAGAAGTTGTTCACCAAATGGTGGAGGACATTGAAAAGGATCTTCGGGACCAATACCAGGAAAATATTGTGGTAGAGGACGAAAGCCTTTCCTTTATCAAAGGGGAATTTAAAGAAAAAGAAACACCCTTAACGGCACATTCCCTAATTGAGAGAAAAATACTATCAAGTATTGATTATAAGGTAGAAGCTTACGCCATTACCATTGAAGACGAAGCCCTGGTACACCTTCGAAGTGAAAAGGAAGCCACCGATCTTTTAGAAAAAATCAAATCTGAGTATATTGTAGAAGATAAAGAATATGAAGAGGTTGATTTTAATGAAGAAGTGGAAGTAGCGGAAGCATTAATCCCCTTAGGTGAAATTATCGAGACACAAAACGCTCTGAAAATCTTACAAAAAGGCACCGATGAAGAAAAGGTACACACCGTTGCAGAGGGTGATACCATCTCGGAAATCGCAAAACAGTATGGACTGACAGCAGAGGATATTGAAAAAGCCAACAGCCATTTAGAAGATTTACACATGATCAGTATCGGGGATGAGTTAAATCTTATCGTACCCAAACCCTTTATTACCGTTCGAACGGTAGAATACGTAGAATACACGGAAGAAATGGATTTTGAAACCGAATATAACGATACCGACTCTTTATATGAAGACGATCGAAAAATCACACAGCAAGGTGCCACAGGAGAGCGGGAAATTACCGGATATGTAATAAGGGAAAATGGAAGACAAGTGGATATGGAAATTGAAGAAGAAAAAATTCTTTCAGAGCCGGTTACACGGATAGTGGCTCGAGGAACCGCGAAAAGACCGACAACCGTAGCAACAGGATCTTTCAGCAGTCCTACCCGAGGGCGACTGACCTCCGGATTTGGAACCCGCTGGGGAAGAATGCATAACGGAATCGATGTGGCAGGACCCATCGGCACACCGGTTAATTCTGCAGATGCCGGTAGAGTAGAATTTGCAGGTTATCGAGGAAGCTATGGGAACCTGGTAATCATTAATCATGAAAACGGGTATCAAACCTATTACGCCCATTTAAACGCCATTAATGTAAGTCGAGGTGAACGGGTTTTCAAAGGAGCCAAAGTCGGTTCCATGGGTAATACGGGAAGAAGCACTGGTCCTCACCTGCACTTTGAAGTTCGAAGAAACGGACAACCCGTCAATCCTTTAAGCTTTGTGAGTTATTAAAAAATATAGTAGACGGATTAAATAGACACTTTAGGGATAGCATAACTGCTATTCCTTTTTTTATACGGAAAGAAAGGACGGATTCTGAAGAGGATGATGGAAAGGTATGGACAAATAGAAAGAATTCTTAGATAATAAAAGGGTATTGATAACATTAAAACTAAAGGGGCGTTCATTATGGAACAACGGCTATTGGTTATAAAAAAAGGAGGCGATTTTCCTTCAAAGATCATGCAGCGCTTTGAAGAGGAAGGATTTCAGGTAAGATGTTGTATGGAAAAGAGCCTGATTGTTCCCCATTTATTAAACAGCAAATCCGGCATTATTATCCTGGAAAACTGGGGACTTCATGAACTGGAAGAGATTATTTCTTATTGTATGAAGCAAATTCCTCATGTAGGTTTAGTGGTGGTCAGTACAGAAAAATACGTGCCATACAGAGTTAAGGTTTTGGATTTGGGTGCGAATGATTACATAGAGATCCCATATCATATGGATGAGTTGGTTGCCAGAGTGAAAACCCATTTGCGAAGAGAACGCCTCCTGTTAAAAGCTAAGAGTCATGAAGAGCAAAAGGGGGGGATCTTTCCTTTCAGTATTAAAAAGAATGAGGTTTATAAGAATGATCAAATGCTCTCCTTAAGTCTTAGGGAATTTCAATTATTAACGTTTTTAATAAAAAAAGAGGGACAGGTGTTTTCAAGAAGAGAATTGTTAAATAAGGTTTGGGGTTATGGAGAAAGGGAAGAGTTGTTTTGTGATATTCGAACCGTGGATGTTACGGTTCGAAGGGTAAGAGAAAAAATTGAAGATTATCCGAAAAAACCGAAATATCTGCTGACAAAAAGAGGTCTGGGCTATTTTTTTCAAAAACGAGATGAGAGCCACGGATGGCCGAAGGCTTCTACTATGGAAATAACCCTGAAAAAATGATAAAATGAAAAGCGTAAGAGGTAAAAATAAAAAGGTGGTGACAGCTGATACTAATCAGTGAAAACAATGAATAAATTTGAAATCCAAGGTGGAAAAAAATTAAAAGGGGAAGTGGAGATCAGCGGATTTAAAAACGCAGCGGTGGCAATTTTACCTGCAAGCATTTTAGCCGAAGAAAAAACCGTGATTGAAAACTTACCCAATATTAGTGATACACGAACCCTATTAACTATATTAGAGACGATGAATGCAACCGTCACTCAATTAGATAGCAACAGCGTAAGCATTGAACCGGGAAAAATGCGGGAATGTAAGGCGGAAGAGGACACGGCCAGAGGTCTACGGGCATCCTATTACTTTTTAGGGGCAGGACTGGGGCGTTTTCATAAAGCCAAGGTGGCTTATCCCGGAGGTTGTCATATCGGGTCAAGACCGATTGATCAGCATATCAAAGGGTTTGAAGCTCTCGGAGCTAAAGTAAAAATCGAACAGGGAATGATCTCTGTACAAGCCCGGGAACTGATCGGGGCAACCATATATTTAGATGTGGTAAGTGTGGGTGCAACCATTAATATTATGCTTGCTGCAGTAAAAGCCAAAGGACAAACCGTAATTGAAAATGCAGCGAAAGAACCTCATATTGTAGATGTGGCAAACTTTTTAAATTGTCTCGGAGCAAAAATAAAAGGGGCAGGTACGGACACCATCAAGATTGAAGGGGTAAAAAAACTGGGGGGCTGTGAACACGCTATCATTCCCGACCAAATTGAAGCCGGAACCTATATGATTGCTGCAGCTGCAACCCGGGGAGACGTACTCATTAAAAATGTAATTCCCAAGCATTTAGAATCCATTACGGCTAAATTAAAAGAAATGGATGTAGCCATCGAAGAGAATGGGGATGAAATTCGGGTAAAAGCCCCGAAGAGGACGAAAAGTGTGGACATTAAAACCTTGGTCTACCCGGGATTTCCCACGGACCTACAGCAGCCGATGTCCAGTTTACTTGCCATTTCCGAAGGTACCGGATCCATTACGGAAAATATCTTTGAAGGACGGTTTAAGCATATCAATGAGTTAAAACGTATGGGAGCCGTGATCCGCGTGGAAGGAAAGGTGGCCATCATTGATGGCGTCAAAAAACTATCCCCCGCAACGGTTACCGCCTCGGATCTTCGTGCAGGAGCAGCCCTGATTATTGCTGCACTCAGTACGAAAGGGAAGACGGAAATTCATGAAGTAGAGCATATTTTACGGGGCTATGATCGAATTGAAGAAAAGCTTCAGAACCTGGGTGCAAAAATTGAGCTGGTGCAGGCTAAAAAAACGGACAAATAAATACCCTAATGCAAAAGAAACACTGAGGAGGAAATGACTTGATAAGATTTTGTTCATTGGTCAGCGGCAGTGCCGGTAACAGTTATGCTTTTTCCGATGGAGAACTACGGTTTTTAGTGGATGCGGGCCTTAGTGGTAAACAAATTGAAAAACGCCTGGCAGAAATCAACATGGATCCCCGAACATTGGCGGGTATTCTAATAAGCCATGAACATATTGATCATATCAAAGGGGCCGGGATCCTCTCAAGAAGATATGATATCCCGGTTTATGCCAATCAGGGAACCTGGGAGGCCATGGAGGAAAAAATCGGGAAAGTTTCAGAGAATAATCGAAGAACCTTTACAACCAATGAAGTATTTTCCATGGGAGGATTAAAAATCAAGCCCTATAAAACTTCCCATGATGCGGCGGAATCCGTAGGATTTACGGTTTCAGCAGAAAAAGAAAAAGTAAGTATTGCCACGGACATCGGATGCATGACGCCGGAAATTCTTGAGGAAATAAAGGGTTCGGATCTTGTAGTTCTGGAGGCCAACCACGATGTGGAGGTTTTAAAATCCGGAAGATATCCCTACTCCTTAAAAAGAAGGATCCTTTCCGACGAGGGGCATCTTTCCAATGATGCAGCCGGGGACTGTATATGTGATTTAGCGGAACTGAAGGTTGAAAACTTTATTTTGGCCCATTTAAGTGAAGAAAACAATTTTCCCGAGCTGGCATTATCTACGGTTCAAGGAAAGCTTCAGGAGAGAAAGCTTCTGGATTGCGGAAAAATAAAACTGGATGTGGCGTTTAGAAACCGTATTGGGCGGGTATATGAATTTAATAAAAGTTAAGGGATAAAGGTAATATTTATAAAAATTTTAAAATTGGTTTTGGGCAGGAGGGAAAACGATGGATAATAAGCAAGAAAACAAATCGAGGGAATATGAGGAAAAAGAAAATACCCAAAGTGATTACTATTATTATCATACCCCCTCGTCAACCGAGGATTTCCTAGAAGAAAATTCTGAGGGAGAGAAAATAACTAAGGATCATGATGACAAAGCCGGATCCGGTGAAGCAGCACCCTCAAAGCCGGATTCCACATCTAAAAAATCCCGGGCAAAAATCGGTTTTCTCGGAGTCTTTCTCGGAGCGATTCTGGGAGGAGCCCTGGTTATTGCAGGGGGTCTGTATTTTTTGCCGGACATAATAGATGAAGCGATACCGGAAACTGAAAATGAGAGAAATTCCATTGTGGTCAGTGATAATAACGATTTGAATATCTTCTCTGCGGTTGCAGAATATGCCATGCCCTCGGTGGTGGGAATTACTACGATCACCTTAGAGCGGGACCTGTTTTATGGAGATATCCGGGAACGACCGGGTCTGGGTACCGGCGTGATTGTGGACGAACGAGGATATATTTTGACAAACTCTCACGTGATTGGTGACGGTGAAGTATCGGAGCTGATGGTGTTACTCCATGACGGACAAGAATTACCGGCGGAGGTACTTTGGAACGAAGCTTCCCTGGACCTGGCCATCATAAAAGTGGATGAAGAAAATTTACCCGTAGCTAATTTAGGAGATAGTGATAATCTAAGGGTAGGAGAAATCGCCATTGCCATAGGAAATCCTATGGGTCTTGATTTTGAACGAACCTTAACTCAAGGGGTAGTCAGCGGATTAAACCGTTCCATTACTACTTCCGGCGGCAGTGCGGAGGGCATCGATAATTTTATTCAGACCGATGCATCCATCAATCCGGGAAACAGCGGAGGTCCCCTGCTTAATACCGATGCAGAGGTAATCGGTATTAACACCGCAAAATTACAAAATGGTGAGGGACTGGGCTTTGCCATTCCCATTAATACGGCAAAACCCATCATTGAACAATTTGTTGAAACCGGTGAATTTCGACCGGTATATCTCGGAGTGCAGGGACTGAATGCCGAAGTTTTCCAGCGTAGCTGGGGAGAAGAACTGGGGGTCAGTAGTGGATTTTATGTTGCAGAAGTTAACCCCGGATCCGTAGCAGGAGAGTACGGAATAGAATCCGGTGATGTGATTGTGGGAATCAATGGTCAGGAAGTTCGAAATCGTGGAACCTTAATCCGAGAGCTCTATAAGCTGACTCCTGGAGACCGGGCTACGGTTACCATTGTTCGCGGGGAAGAGGAAATCGATATTGATGTGGTATTTTAGAAAATAGACAGCGGCTTAAGGAGTAACAAAATGAAAATTGACATTATTGCGGTGGGAAAGTTAAAAGAAAAATATTTAAAAACGGGGATGGAAGAGTACCTGAAAAGAATGCAGAGCTATGCCAAGGTCAAAGTCCTGGAAGTTCCCGATGAGAAAACCTTAGAGGGAGGAAGTCCCCGGGAAGTGGAGATCATTCAGGAAAAGGAAGGCCGGGGGATCTTAAAAAAAATTCCCGAGGGAGCCCAGGTAGTAGTCCTCGATATTAAAGGAAAGATGCTATCCTCCGAGGAATTGGCGGAGTGTTTTCAAGAGTACAGTATCAATGGAAAGAGTCATTGGGTATTTGTCATTGGTGGCTCCATGGGTCTTTCAAAAGCGGTATTGGATCGAGGAGATTTGAAACTTTCTTTTTCCAAGATGACCTTTCCCCATCAATTAATGCGACTGATTTTATTGGAACAGATATATCGGGGTTTTAAGATACTTAAAAAAGAACCTTATCATAAATAATTTTGGATTAGATAATTTGGTAGTATGAAAAGAACCTTCAAACCTAATTAATACAGGGTTTGGAGGTTTTTTTACGGGATTTTGTTATAAGAAAAGGTTTGTCTTGAAAGTATGAAGGATTTTCTAACAGATTATGGTATAATATTGTTGATCTTATAATGATCTCAATATGATTTTTTAAAAGAAAGGGGTATTTACCGTGATAGAAATTAATAAAGTAAGTATGCTGTATCCCGGAACAACGGATCCGGCACTGGAAGAAATGTCATTAGAATTAAAACCGGGGGAATTTCTTTTTTTAGTAGGACCCAGCGGTGCCGGAAAAAGTACTGTAATCAAGCTTCTTTTTCGGGAAAAACTTCCCACAAAGGGACAAATCCGTTTTGAAAATAAGGATATTGCAACCTATAAAAAAGATGAAATTCTTTCTCATCGTCGAAGAATCGGGATGGTCTTTCAGGATTATAAATTAATTAAGCAAAAGACCGTGTTTGAAAATGTGGCCTTTGCATTGGAGGTTTTGGGGTACTCCCCAAAGGAAATACAAAAGAAGGTCCCCGAAGCTTTGGAGAAGGTAGGGCTGAGTCATAAGGCAAAGGCCTTTCCAAAAGAGCTATCGGGAGGGGAACAGCAACGGGTTGGGGTGGCTAGAGCTATTGTAAAAAATCCTGATTTGATTCTGGCCGATGAGCCCACAGGAAATTTAGATCGTGAAAATGCCCTACAATTAATGGAGTTGTTTGAAAAAATCAATCAGGAGGGCACGACCGTGGTCATCGCCACCCATGCCTGGGACCTGGTAGATCGTATGCAAAAGCGGGTTGTGGCCTTATCCGGCGGAAAACTAAAACGGGATGAGAAAGGGGGCTATGACCATGAATAGGTATGCCTTAGGATACAGTTTGCGTCAAAGCTTTCGATCACTGTCCAGAAATGCCTGGCTGGCCTTGCTTACCTCAGGGCTGATTGCCATCTCTTTAATTATATTAGGCGGTTTTCTACTGGTAACCACAAACGTTAATCAATTCATTCACACGGTGGAATCCAATGTGGAAATCAGTGTGTTTTTAGAAGAAGGAGTGAACACCGGGGAAGTGGAAAGTCGGATTTCCACCTTAAATGGAGTGGCGGAACAAACCTTTGTTTCAAAGGAAGAAGGCTTGGAAGATTTTGCGAGAACCATGGGAGATCCCACACTGTTAAGAGATTTAGAAGGAGAGAATAACCCCTTACCGGATCTGATCCGAGTTCGGGTTTCGGAACCGGAGCAGGTTGCGGTTGTGGCGGAAGTGGTTGAAGGCTACTCGGAAGTAGAGTTGGTGGATTACGGGGAAGAGCTGGTGACCCGCTTAATGCAGATTACCAGTCGTCTGAATGCTCTGTTTCTAACCCTGGGGGTATTGATTGCTCTCGGAGCCGTATTCTTGATTGTAAACATCATTCGTCTTTCCGCCGTGGCTCGCCAGGATGAAGTTGTGGTTATGAAATACATGGGTGCCAGCAACGGCTACATTCGATTTCCCTTTTTAATGGAGGGTATGGTCATGGGATGGACCGGAACCATAGTCGCCATAGCCGCCCTTGGAGCTATTTATACCCAACTGGCGTCGGCTTTCGGGCAGGACTCATTGATCCTGCTTTTTCAGCCGGTAACGGATATGGAACGATTGATCCCGATATTTTTAGGACTGATGATTATGGGAACCTTTATGGCAGGTTTCGGAAGTTTTGTGTCCATTCGAAAATATCTTAAGGTGTAATATAGGGAGGAGGAATCCAAATGTATCGTTCAATTACGTTATTTACGGTTATGACAATGCTTCTGGTGATCATGGTTAGCGGACTGAACCCGGAGGTTTATGGAAATACACCGGATCCCCTACAAGAGGTGGATGAAATTAAAGATGAAATTGCTGAATACGAAGAAACCATTCGTCTTTTGAACGAAGATATCGAGGGGCGATTAGAACGCTTGGAAGAATTGGATGAAGAGCTGGCGACAATCGAGCAGAATCTTGTGGATACGGAGGCTGCACTTATTGATTCCCAGGAAAGATTAGATGAAACCACCGAGAAATTCGGGGGACGTGTTAGAAGTTCCTATATGAAGGGAGGCACGTCTTATTTAGAAACCTTACTGGCATCGGATAATTTTGGAGATCTTATCATTCGACTGGCCTATATGCAACGGATTGCCGATCGGGACGCAGAAATCATCCATGCCCTCCGAGAGGAGCAGCAAAATACTGAAGAACAGCGCCTAGCCATGGAAGAACAGCGAACAAATATTGCAGACCGACAATTCCAAATGCAGGCGGAACGAAAAAATCTTGAGGAACAGCGGGAGGTATTAACCGCTTTATTAGATACTTCTCGAGAAGATTTGGAAGAAGCTTTGACCCGGGTCCCTCAAGCTGATGGAAATCCGGTGTATGGCATTGCTATTGATAATCATCCGAATGCAAGACCGCAACACGGATTATCGAAAGCAAGTCTTGTATACGAGTTTGAAGTGGAAGGACGGGTAACCCGTTATCTAGCCCTTTTTCATGAACTTCCCACGAAAGTCGGACCGATTCGGAGTGCACGGGAACATAGCATAATGCTTGCCTGGGAAAACAATGTAAACTTCATTACCGCCAGTGGGAGTCGAGATAATCGGGAAAGGATTCAAGATTGGGGTGTCAGTTATACCAATGCATTATCCCATGGAGGCTACCGGGACAATGCACGACGAGCCCCCCATAATCTCTATATAAACTTATCAACCCTAAGGGCAGGAAATCCTTCGCCGGGAAGTGTTCTGCGTCCGGGAAATATCAGTAGACAGGGAAGTCCGGGAAACAGCTTTTCAATAGAATACAGCACGAATTATCGAGTTTCCTATCAATACGATGCAGAGCAGGAAGCCTATCGAAGAATGATCAACGGCAGTCATCACCGAGATGCTACCGGAACACCCCTATGGGCTCGAAACGTTATCGTTCAGTATACGGATCATCCAACGGATATTTTTAGACGTACAACCCCGGAAGTCTTAGGGGAAGGCGCAATTGATTATTATGTAAGTGGACAACGCTTTAGAGGAACATGGAAAAAGGACGCTCCCAGCTCCCGAACCCGATTTTACTATGAGGACGGACAGGAGATTGAACGAATTTATGGTCAAACCTGGATACAGATCGCCCGACCCTAAGAAGGATTTGTTCACTGAAATTCAATGGGTTTGATTGAAGACATAAAATGGGTTTGAAGGAAGACATAATAAGAGAGAAATGGTATAGGGTCCCATGTTTAGCTTAGAAAACCGGAAAGGGTTTTCTAAGCTTTTTTATTTTTTGTTGTGATTTTAATCACTGTGGCTATCATTAAGCCATGTTATAATCGATTTATAATCTGCTAAAGCAGTACGTAGAGTGAACATTAAAAACCCATCAAAGTCAATATTCGTGAACATAAAGGAAAATCAAAACAATGGAAATCAGAAAGGTGGAAAAAAATGAAAAACCCACAGGTATTACTGGAAAGTCAAAGAATAAGAGAATATACATTTAAGAATCGATACGTTTGTGCCCCTTTTGATATTGCAAAGGCTACCAAGGAGGGGTTAGTCACCGAGGAACTCTTAAATACTTATCGAAATAGAACAGGGCCTGCCATGATTATTGCGGAACAAGCGGCCATTGCTCCCGAAGGACAGTATCGGGAGAATTTATTATTTGTGGATCGACCTGAAACGGTTACCGGATTGGAAAAACTGGCAAAAACCATACATGAAAACGGACAAGTGGCTATACTGCAGATCAACCATGCAGGAAGTGCTGCGGATACAGGGATAACCGGAAGAGAAATGGTAGCACCCTCTGCAGTAGAACATCCGGTACTAAAAAGAGGAATCCCAAAAGCCTTAAAAACTGAAGAAATCCAAGGTATTAAAAAGGATTTTGTAGCGGCGGCACTGCGAACTATAGAAGCAGGCTTTGATGGAGTGGAAATTCATAATTGCCATGGATTTTTACTCTCCCAGTTTTTATCTCCATTAACCAATCAACGAAAGGACCGGTATGGAGGATCCTTAGAAAATCGGAGCCGGTTATTATTTGAAATTTTCTCCGAGATTCGCAGGGCCATCGGGAAAGAACCGTTGCTGCTGGTACGCTTAGGAGTAGATGACCTGATCACCGGGGGATTGTCCCTGGATGAGGCCATTGTGATCGCAAAAAAATTAGACTCCTTAGGAATTGATATACTGGACGTATCCACTGGATTGACACCCCCCATGGCTTTACCGGGGCCTGCAATGCTTAGGGACTATATTGGAAAAATTAAAAAGGAAGTCCGAGCTCCGGTGATCGGAGCCGGGGAACTAGAGGATATCAACATTGCTAAGGATATGGTTGAAAATCAGGAAGTGGATTTTATTGGCCTGGGAAGATCTATTATGAAGCAGGATGATTTTGTGGAAGATTTGATTAAAAAAATTGAGAAGGAATCAGATAAATCAAGGGTATAAAGAATGGCCACGGTATAAAGTTCAGTCCCATTCACAAGTGAAGAAAATGATAAGAATTAAAATAACAATAAAAAAAGGACTTATCGCCGTTAGGGATTTCAGCGATAAATCCTTTTTACTTTTTTTTACTTCTTTTTTTACTTATAGGGGGGATTACAGACCGGGAACTACAAAGTGCTTCCTTTTGTCAGTTTTCCATGAACAATCAGCCGATAATCCGCAGTATATCTTGGGTGACAGGTAATTAGGGTAACCACTCGATCGGTTTGATTACGATTCAGTACGGATAAATCCGTGGGATCCACAATTTTCGTATCGTAAACCGTATAGGTAAAGGTTCCTTTTTGGGTTTGGATAATAATTTCATCCCCCACTTCCAGCTCATTTAATCGATAGAAAAAGCGACCGTCCCGATTGGCTCGATGGCCGGCGATTCCTGTGTTCCCGATTTCTCCCGGTGCTGCGGTTCCGATTATCTGACCGGCTCCCCGATCCAGGGTTTGGCCATCACTACCAAAGAGTAATGGAAGATTCACATCAATGGAAGGGATTTGAATTTTTCCGATAACTTCTCCCCGACCAATATAATCTATCTCATTGTCCGACGGACCGTCATTAGGGGGAGCGGTTCTTTCCGTAGAAATCGGTTCTTCTTCAGAGACTTCCTCCTCGATATTATTGCTTTGGGACTCCTCCTCATCAAGGGCCTGATTCATTTGTGCAAAGTTTTGGCTAACCGTCTGGGAAAGGTCTTCTTCATTAACAGAAGCACTGCCTGAATTTAATAAAGCTTCGGCTTCTTCAAGCATTTGGTTTTCCCAATAGGAACTGTAAAGATTACTGGCTACGGGATAGATGATCACCAGTAAGCCGATAATTATAAGTAAATAAGGAATTTTTTTCTTCATGTTTTTCACGCTCCTTAGAGACAAAGCATTAAGTGATGATCGGTCAGAATCCTGCACTGATTTTTGGTGCAAAATAAGTAATAAAAAAGACTACCATAATAGATATGGTAGTCGGACGGCCCTAGTGTTGGATAACACCGTAGACTCTTGACTTTGCGTCCCCGGCTTTCACCGGGTTTGCCTTTATCAAAAAGATAAAAACATTCAATTGAAAATAAATCTTATTTAGATATACCACAATTTTTAAGTTTTAAACAGTAAAACGAAAAAACCTGGGAGTTTTAAAAACTAGAAAAATTTAACATAAATCACTTGTTATATATATACCTCCGGCCTAATAATTTAAACAGATAATTGAAGAAATCCTACCTGAGATTGATAGATTCTCGGAACCGGGAAGGTTAAATCTTTCCCTTATGTTGTGCATTTTCTGTTAATCCTCTATACTTAAAAGAAAAGGAATCGAGAAAGGATGATACTGATGAAAATTAAGCCTTTTGGTGTAGAAGAATGGATGAATGAATATGAGAACGATGCAGTGTACAACTTAGGAGAAACCTGCGTAAAGTCCATTACCGTAAAAGAATTGTTGGATTTCCAAGGGCGGGGTAAAGAGGCTTTAGAAGAGATTTATGAAATGCAGCTGACTTATGGTGCCATTCCCGGTACGGACAAGCTTAGAAAAGAGGTGGCGGATCTTTATAAAACCGGGGGGATTTCCAACGTGGTGATTGCCCACGGAGGAATCGGAGCCAATCATCTGGTATTTTCTGCCCTGGTGGAACCCGGGGATGAAGTGATTTCCGTGATGCCCACTTATCAGCAGCATTATTCCATTCCCGAAGCCCTAGGGGCCGCGGTGAAGATTTTACCTTTAACCCTGGAAAATGATTTTTTACCGGACATAGGGGAACTGAAAAAAATGGTAAGTAAAAATACAAAACTGATCGCCATTAATAATCCGAATAATCCTTCAGGATCCTTAATGGATAAAAAGTGCTTGGAAGAAATTGTGGCGATCGCCAGGGAGTCTGATGCCTACATTTTGTCCGATGAGGTTTACCGGGGCTTGAGTCATGAAGGGGAAGCCTTCGGACCGTCAATTTTCGATTTATACGATAAAGGAATCTCCACAGGCAGTATGTCCAAGGTGTTTTCCCTGGCGGGTCTACGAATCGGATGGATTATGGCATCGGAGGAGACCGTGGAAGAAATCAATATACACCGGGACTACAACACCATCAGTTGTGGTAAAATAGATGATTTTTTAGCGGGGATTGCACTTGAACATAAGGATAAAATTTTAAACCGAAACCGGAACCTGATCCTGGAAAACGCAAAAATCGTAGATGCCTGGGTAAAAAGAGAACCTCGGATTTCTTATACAAAGCCGAAAGCGGGAACCACCGCCTTCATAAAATACGAGTATCAGATCCGGTCTAAAGATCTTGCCTTAAGACTGCTTCGGGATACAGGAGTTTTTGTGGTTCCGGGAGAAGCCCTAGAGCAGGAAGGGTACTTAAGAATCGGATATGCCAATGACCCGGAAGCTGTTCGGGAAGGCCTTAAGAAAATTTCCGAGTACTTTAGAATTTTGGAAGAGGAAGGGAAATAATTAAATGGGGATGGATCTTATGGAGGAAGAAAAGATATACGCCGGTTATGTTAAGGGAGAAGAAAAATTTCATAAAAAATGGGAAGTGCTTCACCTGCGTCAAAAACGACTTAGCAATCTTCGAGTGATCATGGTGCTGCTATTTTTGGCCAGCGGGTTTATTCTTGCTTTTCAACGGGAAAATCTTTTGTTATGGACGGGGTTTATCCTATCCTTTCTGGGTTTTATTTTCTTCGTACTGCGCCATGAAGGCTTAAAACAACGGGAACAGTATGTCAATGGGTATCGTGAGCTCTACAAAAAACAAAGAATGCGAAAGGAAGGCCGTTGGCGGGAATTTGAAGTACGGGGCACGGAGTATATCGATTCCGATCATGCCTATTCCTATGACTTGGATCTTTTCGGGCAAAACTCCGTATTTCAATGGATTGACGATACCACCTCGGCTCTTGGGAGAAAAAAGCTCTATCAAGGGTTGGTTACCCCCTTAAAAACCGAAGCAGAGATTATTCAACGACAAAAAATACTAGAAGAGCTCAGTAAAAAAAAGATCTGGGTGCGAAGATTTCTCGTAGAGGGAAGAGTGGGTAAAAGCAAAAGAAAAGATTTTCAAGAAGTCCTTCACTGGGGAAGTACAAGGAACCCGGTGTTCTCAAAGTCCATGGTTATTTTCGGCGTAAAAACCCTGCCCTGGATCACAGTAATGATAGGGATCCTTGGTATTTTCACCCCGTTTTCCATGACCCCATTCTTGCTTTTGTTAATCCTTCATGGAGTTCTGTTTGCCCTGGGGTTTTTAAAGCGGGGAAGAGTATTGGGCATGGTTAAGGACTATCAGCTGGAGTTGAGTCAATATATCAGGCAGTTAACGATCTTCGAAAAACATTGCTTTAACAGTGAAGGACTAAAAACCTTGCAACAATCATTGAAAACCCCGGGGGGAAAATCCGGAACAGATCAGCTAAAAGCATTGGAGAAGCTGGCAAATCGAACGCTGAATAAGCAAAATATGTTATTCATTCCGATAAATATCCTAACCCTTTGGGACTATCGATGCCTGGTAGATCTGGAAAAGTGGAAGAGAGACTCGGGAGAAGCTCTGGAGCAGTGGATTGATACCCTAGGAGAGCTGGAGGCTCTGGTGAGTCTTTCCAATATTCACCGGGACCATCCCGATTGGGCGCTACCCACAGTGGCACCCGAACCTTCCCTTTATCGAGGGAAATCCGTGGGACACCCTCTGATCAGTGAAGTGGCAGTACGGAATGATATCGACTTAAATCCGAAGAATCCTATTTTACTGATTACAGGGTCAAATATGTCGGGGAAAAGCACCTATCTTCGAACAGCAGGGATCAATCTGCATTTTTTAAACATCGGAACCAAAGTCTGTGCCGAGGAAATGGAAGCCTCCTTAATGAAGCTGCATACCTGCATGCGAATCAGTGATAATATTGAAAAAAATATTTCATCCTTTTATGGGGAAATTCTTCGAATTAAAGAAATTGTTGAGGAAACGAAAAAAGGGAAGCCGGTATTTTTTTTACTGGATGAAATTTTTAAAGGGACCAACTCCACCGATCGCCATCTTGGTGCTAAAATACTGATACAGCAACTTTATGAAACCGGTGGGGTTGGCTTGGTATCCACCCATGATTTAGAGCTTACGGAGCTGGAGAATAATCCGGAGGTGGGGGTTAAAAACTACCATTTCCAGGAGACCTATCAACAAGGAGAAATTCTATTTGATTACAAGCTCCGACCGGGAGCATCTAAGACGACGAATGCTCTTTATTTAATGAAAATGGCGGGAGTACAGGTTACAAAGCAGGATATTGAAAAGAGAAAGAAATAATTTGCATATATTTCGATGTAATTGGTATGAATAATAATATAAGAGAACTTGGGTATATATTGGGAAGAGCACTTATAAAATCAAGAAACCTATTGGAGGGATGAGTTTGGGTTGTGAAAGTAGAAGAAGCCTTGATCTCTAGAGAATTTAACTGGGACGGGATTCAAAACGGTTTAGAGATTCGCGCTAGCTCCTTTGAGAGGGTGATTCGGACCCTTGGGAAGGATACTATACGGGAAAACCCAAGGAAAAACCTGAAATGCGGTTTAAGAAGTGATAAGGAGGACAATGATGATAGCTGAAAAACAACAAAAGATTATTGAATCCATTTTTTACCGCCTGGTGGCGATACGAAGTGATACCAATTCCATATACGAACCGATTATTGAAGATGTAATACTTAACTGGTTTCGAGAGCGGGAGTACTTTCAAGAAAATCCCGATTACTTTGGCACGGAACCCTTAGAAGATGATACCTATCGAAGAGAAGTGGTCTGGGCTCTGATACGGGGGGAAGGCAAAGAAACCGTTGTACTGATTCACCATCATGATGCGGTGGGTATCGAAGAGTACGGCAGTTTGGAAGATATGGCTTTTCGACCGGAGGAATTGAAAGAAGCTTTAAAGAACCGGGTTAAAAAGAAAGCGGTACTGCGGGATCTTCAGGATGAAAACTGGATTTTCGGTCGGGGTACTGCGGATATGAAAAGCGGAGCCGCTCTTCAAATGGGTGTGATGGATCATTTCAGCAGACGTAAAGATTTTAAAGGAAACCTTCTTATTTTATCGGTTCCCGATGAAGAAACGATTTCAAAGGGAATGCTTCAAGGGGTAGAGCTTCTCCATAAACTCTATCAAAAATATGGATTGAACTATAAGTTGGCCATTAACTCGGAGCCATACTTTAACAACGTACGGGATAAAGCCCTATACTATGAGGGCAGTGTAGGAAAGGTTATGCCCGTTATATACGCGAAAGGAGTAACCAGTCATATCAGCAATCCCTATAACGGTATTAGCCCTTCCATGATCATGGCCAATATTCAACGGCGAACGGAGCTGAATCCCGGACTTTGTGATGTCCATGAAAACGATGCCACACCACCACCGATGTGGGTTCATTTAAAAGATCAAAAGAAGGTATACGACGCTTCCATCCCGGAAGCCGCTGTGGGATTTTTTAATTGGCTGACCTTTGTAAAGGAGCCTCAGGAGATTTTGGAATCCCTAAAAGAGTTTGCAAAGGAAGCGGTAACGGAAACCTTGGTATTTGTAGACGGATCCTATCAAGCCTTTTGTGAGATGAACCATCAGGATTATGAACCTATTGAGTATTCACCCATGATTCTGGACTTTGAAGAAGCTTATGAAAGAGCTCGGGAAGACGGGGGAGAGCGGTTTGAAAAAGAATATGAAAACATGCTCTTTTTACTGAAACAGGATTATCATGACAATAAAGTCACATTACCGGAACTGGCAGTAAAGCTGATATCCTTAACGGGGGATTATATCAATATCGATGAACCGGTGGTCATTATCGGACTGTCGGGACCCTACTATCCCCATATAAATAATCAGAACATTATCGGAGACGACCTGAGATTGGAAGAACGGTTAAATCGTATTACGAAGAAATATTACAATTTTGAGTTCCAAAAAAATGAATACTTTATGGGAATGAGTGATTTAAGTTATTGCGGGTTCACAGGAAAGTCTGAGGATATCGATGTGATCAAACGAAACAGTCCCGGTTGGGATGAGGTGTATAGCATTCCATTTAAGGAAATGCAAAAGCTGAATATGAAAGTGGTAAACATCGGCCCTTGGGGGAAAGATCTGCATCAACGGTCGGAAAGGGTATATGGCCCCGATGTTTTTGAAAGAATTCCCACAATCATTAAAGACTTAATTGAAGAGGTATTGACCGGAGAAGAAAAAAGTGCGGAAGTAGGATGATTTTTTCAATGAATCAATAAAAACTATTTTATCACAAGGCATTTTTATTTGAAAAATATATTTTTCAAGGGAATATTCTTTGATGATTAGAAGCAGAAACCTGGTAAGAAGAAGACTTAGACCCGGTTTTTTTCAAGAAATATCCGTATATTTCGAATAATTAAAATGTACAAAAGAGTAATAAAAGTCAAAGAAAAATTAAATTATATAAAAAAAGGGCTTTCTTTTTATTTTTACCTGTGGTATGATGTAATAGTTAAAGCAGATAGAGGAAAAACAGTTTTTAGAAGCCTTACTCTAAATGAGATACTTCAGTTTTAGGATTTAAAAACGTTTTCTGCATGATGCTTTAGAATTTAATTTAGAGGAGGTCATTAATTTGACAGGAAAAGTAAAATGGTTTAACTCAGAAAAAGGATTTGGATTTATCGAAAGAGAAGAAGGAGACGACGTATTCGTACACTTCTCAGCAATTCAAACCGAAGGATTCAAGACTTTAGAAGAAGGTCAAGAAGTTGAATTCGAAATCGTTGAAGGCGACAGAGGTCCACAAGCTGCTAACGTAACTAAAGCGTAGTAGTCGGATCAAAAGAAAATCGTTTGTAATCACTAGATATTTTATTCTATTAAAATAATTATTTACAAATGACAGACCTTAAAGGCCAATTCCTTTAATAATAAAGGAATTGCCTTTTTTTATGGCGTGAAAAGAACCACAGGATACCGTCGCCGAAGTTAATGGAAGACGGAACTTATATCAATAGGAGTCGGGATGGAACGTGCATCTCCGGTACAAAAAGCGGCGTCAGCCGATAAGATAAATCTCTTTTAGTTAGCGATTTTCCCTATTGATTAGAGGTATAAAAAAAGCAGAGGCAAGAAAAAAGACCTCTTAAGTGCCGTCTGGGAAAAGTGGAAAATCAAAAAACAAAGGAGAATGATTAATTGAGTAATTTTAAAGAGTTTATGGTAGATGAAAAGATTTTACATGCATTAGACAAAATGGGGATTGTAGAGCCTACAGAGATTCAAAGTCAGGTAATACCCCATGCAAAACTGGACCGAGATATTATTGGGCAGGCCCAAACAGGAACGGGAAAAACCGCAGCTTTTGGTATTCCCACTATAGAAAAAATGCTTCCGGATAAAAAACATCCCCAAGCCATGGTCCTAGCCCCCACAAGAGAGCTGGCCATTCAAGTGGCAACGGAAATTAATAAATTAAGCCAGTTTAAAAGCGTAAATGCTTTGGCAATTTACGGAGGAGAGCCAATCGATCGACAGATTAAGGCACTGAAAAGAAAGCCGGAGATCATTGTAGCCACACCGGGAAGATTTATGGACCATATGCGACGAAAGACCATTCGTTTGGATGATATGTCCGTGGTCATCCTTGATGAGGGCGACGAGATGTTAAACATGGGCTTTATTGAAGATATTGAAACCATCTTTAAGGAGCTTCCAACGGAACGACAGACCATGTTGTTTTCCGCAACCATGCCGAATCGATTGAAAAAAATCGGGGAACGATTTATGAATAATCCCAAGTCCATCGCCGTTAAATCCAAGGGGATGACTGTGGATACCATAGAACAACGATATGTAAAGGTAAAAGAGGCAGAGAAGTTAAATGCCCTTTGCACTTTACTGACCAAACATCAACCGGAATCCGCGATTATTTTTGGTCGAACAAAGAGACGTGTGGACGAGCTGACGGAAGCCCTACGAAACAACGGCTTTAAAGCGGAAGGTCTACACGGAGATATGCGACAGGAAAAAAGAAGTAAAGTACTTCAACGATTCCGACAGAATAAAATTGAGTTACTGATTGCAACCGATGTAGCCGCTCGAGGCCTGGATGTAACCGGTGTAACCCATGTATTCAATTTCGATTTACCCCAGGATACCGAGAGCTACGTCCACCGGGTAGGTAGAACGGGAAGAGCGGGAAAAACCGGAATTGCCTTTACCTTCGTAACCCCGAAGGAAATGGAACTCCTGGCTCGAATTGAAGAAAAAACCAACAAACAAGTAACAAAAGAATTAATGCCGAGCTTTGATCAGTTAACTACAAAAGGTTTTGAAGTAACCGCTGAAAAGATCGTGGATCAGATTGAAGACACGGACCTGATGGAAGCAAGAAAAGTCGCCAAAGAACTTCTTGAGAGATACGACGCAGAAACCGTATTGGCCATGGCATTAAAACTTTCCACAAAGGCACCGAAAAAAGTGGAAAATGTGTTAACCGCGGAATCTCCCATGCGTTCGAAAAAACCTCAGAATCGTAGTCATTCGAAAAAAGGTCGACCGGCTAATCGTGGCGGTCGCCGAAACACTCGAAAGACCTATGGAAAAAGCAGTAACTAATTGTGAAAAGTAAGGGCGTTTGAAAAATCCCCTGATAGTACTATAAAAAAAATTCTACCATTTTAGGTAGAATTTTTTTATTTGGGTAGATATAATAGATAAAGCGGCTGTACATTGACAAGTTTGTTATAATAGAGATAAGAAGTAATGTAATTTCAATTATCAAGTATGGGTCCCGGGATGAAGATTACTGAGGATACACTTACTATTTCAATAAATATGGAGATGATCAACATGAAAAAATGTTCGGTATGTAAAAAAAATGTAGCGGTAATTTTTGCCGCAGATATGAAAGAAAAGGATTCAGGCATGAAGGGGCTTTGTGTTCCCTGTGCAAAAAAAATGGGGCTTCCCATTGTGGATCAGATTATGGAGCAAACCGGTATGACGGAAGAGGAAGTGGAAGGGCTTATTGAACAGATGAATGATATGTTTGATAATATTGAGGAAGGAGAAGACCCCGGAGAGGAAACCGGGAGCAACCCTTTTATGAAGCTGTTAAACGGAGCCAACAAACCGAAGTCCCCTAAGGATGAACCGTTAAAAGAAAAAGAAGACAAGCCTTCAACGGAAAGTCCCGTCGCTAACAATCAAGAAAAAGCCCAGGGCTACGCTGATGGAGGATCCAAAAATAAAGAAAAAACTATCGGGAACCCTTTTAAAAAGAAAAAGAAATTCCTGGATCTTTATGGAACGAACCTTACGGATAAAGCCACAGATGGATTGGTGGACCGAATTATCGGAAGACATCGGGAAATTGATCGGGTGGTACAAATTCTAAACCGAAGAAATAAAAACAATCCGATTTTAATCGGAGAACCGGGGGTTGGAAAGACCGCAATTGCAGAAGGCCTTGCGGTTAGAATTATCGATAAACAGGTGCCCGCAAAACTGTTTAATACGGAAATTTATCTGCTGGATCTAACGGCTATCGTGGCCGGAACCCAGTTTAGAGGGCAGTTTGAAGGAAGAATGAAGTCCATTGTTAAAGAAGCCAATGACCTGGGAAATGTGATTCTGGTTATTGATGAGGTGCATAATATTATGGGTGCCGGTGAAGTCCACGGTGGAGTAATGAATGCTGCCAATATCTTAAAACCCTCCCTAGCCAAGGGAGAAATTCAAATTATCGGTGCCACAACCTTAGAGGAGTACCGAAAGCATATTGAAAAAGACGCAGCCCTAGAAAGGCGTTTTCAACCGGTAATGGTGGAAGAGCCCAATATTCAGGACAGCATTGAAATCGTTAACGGCGTTAAGGATTATTATGAAAAATATCATAGTGTAAAGGTTTCGGAGGCGGTAATCGAAGCTGCTGTAAAATTATCGGAGCGTTATATTAATGATCGATTTCTTCCGGATAAAGCCATCGATGTTTTGGATGAAGCCGGTTCCAGAGCCAACCTAAAAAACAAGGGCCTTGTGGAACTTGCGGCCTTAGAAGAAGAAATCAAAGTTGTTCGAGAGAAAAAGGAGTTTGCCGCGGAGCATAACGATTATGAAAAAGCAGCGGAGTACAAAGCCGATGAACTGATGATTCTGGACAAAATTGATAAGATTCGAAAAGAAACGGAAAATATCGAAATCACCGTGGAAGACATCGCCTATGTCATCGAAACCTGGACAAGAATTCCCGTGCAAAAAATCACGGAGGAAGAAGCTAAAAAACTGCTCAATTTGGAAGAGCGTATGCACCGAAGAGTAATCGGCCAGGAAAAAGGGATTTCCAGTTTGGCAAAGACCATTCGAAGAAACCGTTCCGGATTTCGAAAACTGAAAAAGCCCGCCTCCTTTATCTTTGTGGGACCCACCGGTGTGGGAAAAACCGAATCCGTAAGAACCTTAGCCCATGAACTTTTCGGAGATGAAGAAGTGATGATTCGAATCGATATGTCGGAATATATGGAAAAGCATACGGTATCAAAACTAATCGGGGCTCCTCCCGGTTATGTAGGATATGACCAGGGCGGTCAATTAACGGAAAAAGTACGAAGAAAACCTTATTCCGTAATTTTGCTTGATGAAATTGAAAAAGCCCACCCCGATGTATTCAATATGCTCTTACAGATTTTAGAGGACGGCCGGCTTACGGACAATCAGGGCAGAACCGTTCATTTCGACAATACGGTCATTGTCATGACCTCTAATGTGGGAACCGATGCGAAGGCCAATACCATCGGCTTTAGCCAAAACGGCTATGAAGCTATGGAAAGTCGGGTAAGAGAAAAGTTGAAAGATACCTTCCGGCCGGAATTTTTAAACCGGGTGGATGATATTGTGGTCTTTACGGAACTTTCCAAGGAAGAGCTTAAAAAAATCATTGATCTTATGATTCTGGAAGTACGGCGGGAAGCTTTAGAGCAAAATATTGATCTGACCGTAACCGAGGAAGTAAAGGATCTTATTCTTGAAAAAGGCTACGATCAAAAATATGGAGCGAGACCCCTACGAAGAACTGTCCAGCGCTTGATTGAAGATGAAATCGCAGAACTGTTTTTAAAAGGCATTGTGGTGGAAGGTTCGAAAATACAGATTTATGTAGAAGAAGGAAAGTTGCAGTTTCACGTGGAACACATCAAGGCACCGGTTTAAACATGGATTTATGGTGCTTGTAATACCGTTTTGAAAGTAAAGATTGTTATTTGTAAGTAAGGAAGGACATAAATAAAAAGCAACAGGATCGGAGATTCTCCGATCCTGTTGCTTTTATATTGTTTTTAAATAATAAATTAGGTACTCATTCATCTACAGAGCCCATTGATTGTTAAGATCTAGTCTACCTCTACAATCCATCCTTCCGGTGCTTCCACGTCTCCGAACTGAATGTTGTAAAGAGTATCATAAAGTTTACGGGTAACGGGTCCAACTTCGGTTTCGCTGTAGAATACATGGAAATCATCCTTATGCTGAATACCGCCAATCGGAGTGATCACAGCTGCGGTACCGCAGGCTCCCGCTTCTTTAAATTCATCCAGATTATCCACTAATACGTCCCGTTCTTCCACTTCCAAGTTTAAGTATTCCTTCGCCACGTGGAGCAAGGAATATTTTGTGATACTTGGCAGGATGGAAGGAGATTTCGGTGTGATAAATTTATCGTCCTTCGTAATACCAAAGAAGTTTGCTGCTCCCACTTCTTCAATTTTTGTATGGGTAGCAGGGTCAAGATAAATACAATCGGCAAAACCTTTATCCTTGGCAATTTTGTTTGGATATAAGCTTCCGGCGTAATTTCCGCCCACTTTTGCTGCTCCGGTACCGTAGGTTGCAGCACGGTCGTAGGGGGAGGTCATGAAGTTTACCGGCTTAAGACCACCTTTAAAGTATGGTCCTACAGGTACGGCAAAGATCGAGAAAATATACTCGGGAGCAGGACGAACACCCAGGTTATGGCCTACACCGATAACAAAAGGTCTTAAGTATAGAGTGGCACCACTTCCGTAGGGAGGTACAAAATGTTCGTTTGCTTTGACTACCTGCTTTACGGCTTCAATGAACTTTTCCTCGGGGATTTGAGGCATTAATACCCGCTCACAACTTCGGTTAATTCTTTTTGCATTCTGGTCCGGTCGAAAAAGTTGGATTTTGCCGTCTTTTCTTCGATAAGCTTTCATTCCTTCAAAACACTGTTGACCATAGTGAAGGGCGGTTGAGGCTTCGCTAATGCTCAGGTTGTTATCTTCAACCAGTTGGCCTTCATCCCACTGTCCATCCTTCCACTTGGAAAGGTAACGATAGTCGGTTTTCATATAGCTAAAACCCAGTTTGCTCCATTCAATATCAACTTTTTTGCTCATCTAAATCCCTCCATAAAGTTTTTTAATTTGGTAAAAAAATGTTATGCTCAATTATCCATATTATATCATACTTTTAAAAAACTTGAGGCGCTCCCCAAAAAGTTTAATAATTCAAACTTTTATGTAATAATTCAGGGGAAAAGCTAAAGGAAGAGAACGCTTATCATTAACGATCAAATGTGATAAGATATTGATATAAACTAGTGCATTATATAGTTCAGTGCCCTAAAAAAGGAGACCCTATATATGAAAATAAAAACCTTGATCCGAAGTCTGATGATTCTGTTATGCTTCCTATTTTTTTTCGGAGGCTATGATTACTCTGCAGCCCAGAATGAAGAACATCAGTTTCGTTATGAACAATTAGAGGATGGAACCATAACAATTCTCGGATATGATGGAGAAAGAACAGAGGTTTTGGAAATTCCATCCACCATGATGAGCCGGAGGGTGACCGCTATCGGGGCCAATGCTTTTAGAAATCTTGGTCTTAAGGAAGTAATTTTACCCTCTCGCCTTATTCAAATAGGGGCCTATGCTTTTGCATATAATAATATACAGGAGATCCATTTTCCCGAAACTCTGGAATCTATTGAAGAGAGAGCCTTCGGACATAATAAGATAAAAACCCTTAAGACACCTTCCCAACTTAAACAGATTGACACCTGGGCTTTTATTCATAATGATATTGAAGAGATTTACTTAAATGAAGGATTGGAACGGATCGGTTCGGGAGCCTTTCGTGGCAACCGAATCACGTACCTGGAACTTCCCAAGGGATTAAAAACCGTTGAGAGTTACAGTTTTGATAATAATCAGATTGAAACCATACATTACCCCGAATCCATGGAACGGATCGGGCCGGGAGCTTTTCGAGGGAACAACCTTCGGGAAGTTACCGTACCGAAAAATCTCCGGGAACTGGGGGAAGAGGCTTTTGCAAATAATCGAATACAACAGGTTATCTTTCAAGGAAGTTTAGAGGAAATTCCCAAGAAGGTTTTTCAACAAAATGAAATCATAGAAATTGCTTTTCCAAGAGGTCTTAGAGTTATTGGAGAATCAGCATTTCAACAAAACAATCTACAAGCGCTCATCCTTCCCGAGGGGGTTGAAAGACTTGAAGAATTCGCTTTCCAACGCAATGAGTTGGAAATTGTGGAACTCTCAGAAGGGCTTAGGATCATTGGTGGATCCGCTTTTCGTGACAATCAGATTAGAGGGATTGAACTCCCCCGCACGCTAGTGGAAATCCATCGAGGAGCTTTTATGAACAATCGATTGGAAGAGGTGGAGTTTTTGTCGGGACTTAAGGTTATTTCCGTAAACGGATTTAGAAATAATCGGATCACAACGGTGAAAATACCGGAAACCGTAGAATCCCTGGGAAGGTACGCCTTTTATCAAAATCCCATAGAAGAAATGGTGTTGCCTTCGAATATAAAAGAGGAAACAGCCAGGGAAGAGATTATCGGATACGATGTCACAAACCAACTGGAAGAGGATGAGCATCAGGGGATGGGGGAGGAAAATCCAAGACCCCTGGGTTTTTTTCAAATGTGGCAGAATCATCAGCGTTTTTTCTCCTGGATTACGTTGCTCATGATCATCTCAGGAACCCTTATTATCGGAAGTGTGCTTTACAGAGAAATGAATAAGCGCTGACTCCTGGAGAATCATTACAAAAGGTTTTTTTATGAAATCATCAAATTGTGATAGAGCTCACAGAATGATAAGAAGAATTCTAGTAGAATAAGGGTTAGCTAATCGATAATAAAACTGCTAATGAAGCTATGAAGAAAGGATGATTATGAATGAGTTTATTTGTAGGACCGATTCACCACTGGTTGTTTAATAAAATAAAGACTTTTGAAGAAATTGAACAGGCGGTAATCCGCTGGGGGGAAGCCAATGGTTTTCAAGGAGAAGCTTTGGCAAAGGAGCTTAATAAGAAGTACGGAGCCCCGGTAGGAAACGGATCCCTGGAAGAGATGATCGATACCGGAAACATTCATGGATGGCTGCAAGAACAGATTTCCCGTGCGGAAATTCGCCAAAGTGCACTGATTTCTCAATTGCTGAACAAAGATCCGGAAAACATTAAGGAACTGGAAAAAATATTTCTAGCCGAGGGAAGTCGTATAGGACAACAATTTGCACAAAAGGATAACAAAGATCGAGACACCGCAGAAGGTCTGTTTGAAGGTCTTCATGACTATTTACTGGAAGGCATGCCTTGTGACCGGGTCACCGAGGTAATCAATCAGGAGAAGGATGAGGTCTTATGGAAGACCAACCAATGCCTTCATGAAAAGTACTGGGAGGCTGTAAAATCCGATGTTCAGATCTTTTATCGATTACGAGATTCCTGGATTAAAGGATTTATCAAATCGGCAAATCCCAAATTTGCTTTTCATAGGGAAGCGCCGTTAATTCAAAAGATAAAACGGGTAGAAGAATAAACAAGTAGAATAATAAACGGGTAGAAGGTTAAAGACCAAGAATACTACTCAATACAAAATCAGGAAAGAAGGGATTATATGGACGGAATTCAATTAATGATCGATGAGCATAAGACCATCAAGCGAATGCTCGAGGTGATTCGAAGCTATTGTTTAAGAATTATAAATGGAAAAGAAGTTGAGGGAGAAGACGTTTTCAAAATGATTGATTTTGTAAGAAATTATGCTGATAAGCATCACCATGGAAAAGAAGAGGATTTGCTATTTAAGTTTATGACGGAAGAACTGGGATCCACAGCAGAAAAACTGGTTCGAAACGGTATGTTGGTAGAACATGATTTGGGAAGACTCTATATGCGAGAGCTGGAAGAGGCTACTGAAAAAATGATCGGGGGCGACGAAGAGGCTAAGGTGGATGTCATCGGCCACGCCATGTCCTATTACCATTTATTGCAACGGCATATTGATAAAGAAGACGGAATGGTTTATAAATACGGAGAGGATAATTTATCCAAGGAAACCTTAGAACGGGTGAATCGGGAAACCGAGATCTTGGAAAAAGAAGCAAGTGCAAAAGGTATTCAACAGAAGTATGAGAATCTTGTAAAAGAGCTGGAAGAGAAATACCTTTAACGGAGAAAATAAGTTAATGGAAGATAAAAAAAGAAAAAAGACCCGGGTCTTTTTTCTTTTTTTATGTGTCCATTTAGATCCTTCACGGATTTTTCCTTTACCCCGGGTTTTTAATCCAACAGAGGAAATTCAATGTTTGTTTTATAACGCCTTGGGTAAATAATACAATGAGATAAAAATAAAGGAGGTTTTTGCATGTCAAATTATCATGAACCGGTAGAATTATTAAGTGAAAAAGCAAAAAATATTACGCGAGCGATCAATAGTCTAAAAGAAGAGCTGGAAGCGGTAGACTGGTACAATCAGCGGGTAGAGGCCAGTGACGATGAGGAATTACAACAGATCATGGCTCACAATAGAGACGAAGAAATTGAACATGCGTGTATGACTATCGAATGGTTACGAAGGAATATGGATAAATGGGATGAAGAGTTAAAAACCTATTTATTTACGGATCAACCGATTATTGAAGCGGAAGAAGGCGGAGAAGAAAGTGGCGGAAAGCCTCCGAGCTCCGGTTTGAATATCGGGAAATTAAAATAACATTGAGATATTAAAATATAATGGATTATGAGAAAAGAGAATCACCTCTTAATCATAACTTATAAGGAGGAAGAATATGGATATTTTAAAAAGAAGTATAGCACCCTTAACAGAAGAAGCGTGGAATGAAGTGGATGATCGAGCGGTTGAAGTTTTACACTCCCATTTATCAGCCCGAAAAGTTGTACACGTGGAAGGTCCTAAGGGCTGGGATTATACCGTAGTTCCCGAAGGACGATTAGAACTTGTGGACAATGAGAAAGACGTAAAAACCGGAGTGTACAAATCCACACCACTGGTTGAAGCAAGGATTAGTTTTGAACTTGATCGTTGGGAAATGGACAACATTGTACGAGGGGCTAAGGATGTAGAACTGGAAGCCCTGGAAGATGCGGTGCACAAACTTGCGGTGTTTGAAGAAGAGGCAATCTATAATGGTTATGAAAAAGGACAAATTAAAGGATTAAAAGAATCCAGCGAGCAAGAAACCCTAAGCTTTGGCGAGGATGCAAAATCCATCTTAGAGATGGTTGCCAAAGGAGTCATTATGCTTCAGGATGCCTTTGTAGGAAAACCATATAATTTGGTAGTAGGGGATGAAGCATGGAAACGAATAAACAGAGAGTCCAATAATTATCCTCTGGTAAAACAAGTGGAAGAACTAATTGGTGGAAAAGTAGTCTATAGTAAAGTGGTCAACGGAGCATTTTTACTGCCGGAGGCTCATGAAGATCTGGAAATGACCATTGGTCAGGACTATTCCATCGGTTACGAGTCTCATACCGATGAAAAAGTACGACTGTTTATTACCGAATCCTTTGCCTTTAGAGTTTTGGATCCTGCCCTAATCATCAATTTTAATGTATAGGGAAGATCGATAACCAGCATAGGTTTATGAAAGTAAGCATGATTTTATCAAAATGAGAAAATAAAAAACCTGCAAAGGTTGCTTAATTTCATCACAATGAAAAAAAATAGGTTTAAATTATCAAAATGATATAGTATTATCATTTTGATAATTTTTTTTGCCAAAAAAACAGGCAACTGTGATAAAATAGTGGGAAGAAGACTCCAAAAACTAAGGATGGTTATTGGCATGATAATTGCAACTAATCATAATAGATCATATAGAGATAAACCTTAGGAGGAGTCAAATGAAAACAATGATTTTAGAAACATTAACCCATGAAATTAAACCGGCTACCGGTTGTACGGAACCGGTAGCGGTGGCCTATGGAGCAGCTTTAGCAAAAGACCTGCTGGGAGAAGAACTACAGGGGCTAAAGGTATTGGTAAACTCAAACCTATATAAAAATGGGATGGGAGTGTTTGTCCCCGGTACCAGGAAAAAGGGTCTTCACTGGGCCGCAGCCCTCGGCGCGTTGCTGGGAGATAGTAAAAAAGAATTAGAGGTACTGGAAAGCATCCCAGGGGACAGCGAAGACATCGGACAGAAATTTTTACATAATCATCCGGTGTCCGTGGAATTTATTAAGAAGATGCCGGAAGTTTATGTTGAGGTAAAGGCTTGGGGAGAGAGAAATAATAGTCGGGTAGTTATCAAAGAGAGCCATGGAAATGTGGTTTTAAAAGAAGTAAACGGGGAAAACGTTTATATTAAAGATATCAAAAGCCGTGATCAGAAGTCCGGGGAGTTTCTAACCAAAGATTTGAATATATTGTACCTAATGGAGGCTATTAAAAAGCTTACAAAGGAAGAGTTAAGCTTTTTAGCCCCGGTAATTGAAAAAAACTGCAGCATTGGGAATAAGGGAAAATCAGAAAAACTTGGGTTGGGTGTGGGATATACCTTAACTCGTTTAATGGAAAAGCAAAGGATGGGAAAGGATGTACTAAACGAAGCAAAGGCCCTAACCGCCGGAGCTTCCGATGCCCGTATGTCAGGGGAACCCTTTACGGTTTATAGCTGTGCAGGCAGTGGCAATCAAGGATTGGCAGCTTCCCTTCCGGTAATCGTTATGGCAAAGGATCTTCGTCTTAGCAAAGAACGACTGCTTCAAGGGCTTGCCCTAAGTTTTATGGTAACCATTTATGTAAAAAATAAAATTGGCAGACTTTCCGCACTTTGCGGTTGCGGAATCGCAGCAGGGGTGGGAAGCGCTGTGGCCATTGGAGATTTCCTGGGGATGACCCCGGTGCAGATTGAAAAAGGGATCCAAAGTATTATCGGAAATCTTACGGGGATGATATGCGACGGAGCGAAACCCGGCTGTGCCTTAAAGCTATCCACCTCCGTAGGAGCTGTAATGGAAATGATGTTTTTGGCAAAGGAAGGAACCTGCATTTCCCGGAATGAGGGGATTATAGGGGATAGCTTACAACAGAGCATTGAAAATCTGGGGATCCTTAGCCTGCAAGGAATGGAAAATGCCGACGATTTAATACTAAAGATGATGGTAGCCCAAAATCAATAGCCTAAGAGGGGATAAAAATGGAGGAAAGAAAACTGAAACTACAATCAATTAAAGAAACCGTAGAGCAAATTGCGGAAGTGATTGCCATGGTCCTGGGTATTGAGGTGACGATTATTGACCAGAAAGGTGAACGGCTATATGTTACGGGCTCCTATAAAAACAGTATTGAGCGATATGTTTCTCTGGATTCCGTATTTTCTGAAGTGTTAGAGGGAAAAAAAGACCAGGCGGTAACGGATAAATTCCAATCCATGACCTGTCGGGAGTGCTCTTACCGGGAAAAGTGCTTAGAGCTTGCAAACCTCTGTGCACCCATAACCGTAGATGGAGAAATTTTAGGGCTGATCAGTCTTATTGCCTTTGATGATGATCAGCGCCAGCGACTGGTGGATAATCAGGAGGCATATCGGAAATTCATAGGGAAAATGGCGAACTTTTTGGAGAGTAAAATGATGGAGGAATTGTCAAAACATCAAATTTCTTTTCAAAAGATGCAGCTGGAGGCCATACTAAATGGGGTAGATGAAGGGATTATCAGTGTAAATGCTAAGGGGGAAATTCTTTTTATCAACGAGAATGCGGAAAAATTACTGGGAAAATCCGAGGATTCTCTGAAGGGACGGTCCTTATCCGAAGTTTTTCGACATTTTGAACGAATTGAAAAAGCCTTAAAAGAGATTACCTATCGGGATAAGGGTATAAAGAGGCTGATCTCCAAACCCCTGGCGTCTAAGAACGGAAAGGATACCCGATTTTTTCTGGGAAACTATAATCCGGTTCGAAGGCAAGGGACGGATATTGGGGGAATATTGAGTTTTCGTCCTTATAAAGATATTTACCAAATGGCTCAGGAAGTCCATGGGGAAGAGGCCTTTGTAGGGTTTGACTCCATTATTGGCCAGAGTAAAGCCCTTCAAGAAACCATGGAGATTGCCAAAGTGGCAGCCAAACAAAGTTCCACGGTTTTAATTCAGGGTGAAAGCGGCACGGGTAAAGAAATGTTTGCAAAGGCTATTCATATGGCCAGCCCGAGACGAGAGAAAAACTATGTTCCCATAAACTGCGGATCCATACCGGAAACTTTATTGGAGAGTGAGTTGTTCGGTTATGAACCGGGGGCCTTTACGGATGCCAACAAAAGGGGGAAAGAAGGGAAATTTTCAATTGCCCATGAAGGGACGATTTTTCTGGATGAAATTGGGGACATGCCCATGAATCTACAGGTGAAGCTGTTGCGATTTTTAGAGGATGGAGTGATTGAGCCCCTAGGATCCACAAAACCGAAGTATGTTCAGGTACGGGTAATTGCAGCTACGAACCAAAACTTGGAAGAGCTTATGAAAAAGAAAATGTTCCGGGAGGATCTATTCTACCGATTAAATGTGATTCCCGTAACCATCCCTCCTCTCAGAGAGCGAAAAGAGGACATAGAAATCCTGGCGGAAGTGTTTCTTCGACGTTATGAAGAACGTTTTGAGAAAGAAGCAAAACATCTTTCCAATGAGGCAAAAATGGCCTTGAAGGAATACTCCTGGCCCGGGAATGTTCGGGAATTGGAAAATTGTATGGAGTATGCCCTCAATGTATCCAGGACTCGGGTGATTCACAAAGAGGATCTACAACAGCGGATATTGGGTAAAGAATATAGCAAGGAAGAAAATGATACCATTGAAACCTTGGAAAAAACAGAAGAAAAAATGATAAAAAAAGCATTGGTCCGTTGCAAAAGTATTAATGAAGCGGCGAAACTTTTGGGAATTGGACAGGCAACCATTTATCGAAAAATGAAAAAATACGAGATATCCTAGGGATACAGCTTAATCTGCATAAGATTCATGGTATTACCGGTTGACATTATCGGGATGAAAGAATAAAATTAAGACAATAACAGGCAAAATATTTGTCTAAAAGAGGAGACGGTAAAATGGAGATGGTGGAGATCCTAAAAGCATTAGGAGATGAGACCCGGGTACGAATACTGCATTTAGTCCAGGAAAAGCCTTTATGTGTTTGCGAAATTCAGGAAATACTGGGAATTTCTCAATCCAATACTTCAAGGCATCTTATCAAGTTGAAGACTGCAAAACTGATCCGGGGAGATAAAAAAGCACAATGGGTATATTATTCTTTAGCCCCCGATACTTTTCAGGAGTATTCCTTTTTACAGGAGTTAATGAATAATTTGAACCTTACCAAAGAGTTGGAGCAGGACCGGCAGGCTTTAGTAAGCTTACAGGAAAAAGGCATCGGCTGTGAAATATTATCGAAAAAGTAGACTTTCCCATACCGGAAAGTCTTTTTTTAAAAGTAAATCAGAATAAACAAAAGAAGGGAAAAAACATATGAATGCAGAAATTTTATCCGTAGGTACGGAACTACTTCTCGGAGATATTGTAAATACAAACACCCAATATATTGCCAAAGGCTTAGCGGAACTGGGGATTAATGTGTATCGTCAATCCGTGGTAGGGGATAACCGAAATCGGTTAAGAAAAAGTATGGAAGAAAGTCTTCAGCGGGCGGATCTTTTAATTATCACCGGGGGCTTGGGTCCTACAAAGGATGATCTTACCCGGGAAGTTGCAGCGGAAGTTTTGGGTAAACAGTTGGTTTTAGACCCGGATATCCTGTCGGGTATCCAAGTTTTTTTTGATCGAATCAAGGTCCCCATGGAAAAAAGCAATCATAAGCAGGCGTATTTGCCCGAGGGAGCCTTCCCCATTGAAAATCCCAATGGAACTTCTCCGGGAATTTTAATCGAAGCGGAGGAAAAAATCGTGATGATGCTTCCCGGCCCCCCACGGGAACTTCAACCGATGTTTGATAATCAGGTAAAACCCTATCTTACGAAATATGCCCAGGGGATTGTCAAATCCAAGGTGTTGAATATCTTCGGCATGGGAGAGAGTACCATGGAAGCTATGATAGAGGATCTTATTGAAGAGCAGCACAATCCTTCCATTGCTCCTTATTGTATGGAACAGGGACTGATTCTTCGAATCACCGCCAGGGCTCAGGAAGAAAGCGTGGCTGATGCAATGATTAACTCTCTGGAAAAGAAGGTACGGGATCGTATAGGAGAATACATTTACGGTGTGGATCATGAAAGTTTGGAAGCAGTAGTGGTAAAAGCTCTGAAAAGTAAAGGCTATACCCTCAGTGTAGCGGAATCTTGTACAGGAGGTCTGATAGGAGCAAGCATAACCAATGTTCCCGGGGCTTCGGAGGTTTTTCCTCTATCCCTGGTTACCTACAGCGATGCATCGAAAGTGAACCTACTGGGTGTTTCAAAAGATTTGATCAAAACCCAGGGTGCCGTAAGCAAGGAAACCGCTGTCGCCATGGCAAAAGGGGTTCAAAAAGTTGCCGGAACCACCATGGGTTTATCCATTACAGGGATCGCCGGACCCGGTGGAGGTACCGATAAAACCCCCGTAGGTCTTGTGCATATCGCCCTAGCATTCGAAGGTAAAATATTGCATATGGAAAAAAATCTCCTGGGGGATCGGAACAGAATTCGACACTTCGCCGCCAAGCACGGATTGGATCTTGTTCGAAAAGCGGTGAAGGAACAATGATATCGAAAAAAGTTTTGATTATCGGCGGTGGGGCCAGTGGCCTTGTGGCAGCCATATCAGCCGCCAGAAAAGGAGCTGAAGTGGTGCTCATCGAGGGACTGCCACGGGTAGGAAAAAAAATTCTTGCCACAGGCAACGGACGGTGCAACTTAACGAACATCACCGCAAATATTACACATTACCACGGAGAAAATCCGGAATTTATCCTAGGCCCTCTGTCTCAAATGAATGTGGAGGCAACCCTTAGTTTTTTTCAATTATTGGGATTGGAAACGAAGGTTGAGGAAGACGGAAAAGTCTATCCTATTTCGGATCAGGGCAGCAGTGTATTGGATATTCTTCGCTATGAAGTAGAGAAACTTCAGGTGCATCAAATGCTAGGCGACCCGGTGATCAGCCTTGGGAAAAAGGGGAGCCGGTTTGTTTTGGAGACGGAATCTAAAACTCAAATTACGGGGGATGCTGTTATTTTGGCTACCGGAGGAAAATCCGCACCCAAACTAGGTTCCAATGGCAGCGGCTATGATTTGGGAAAAAGTGTCGGCCATTCCCTGACTCCGGTTTTTCCTGCCCTTGTGCAGATTAAGTGTGAAAATCGCAGTTTTCGAAGCTTAAAAGGCGTGAAAATTCAAGGGAGTATAAAAGTGGAATCCGAGGGAACCGTGATGAGAAAAGAAATGGGGGAAGTGCTTTTTACGGACTATGGAGTTTCCGGGCCACCGGTACTGCAACTCAGTCGGGGGGTCCGGGAATGTTTACAAAAAAGTCAGGTGCCCTGGGTGGTTGTGGACTTTTTCCCTGCAGTTACGGAACAAAAGCTTTACGAAACCTTATGGATGCTCGTAAGTTTGGATGGGAAAAAACCCTGGGATTTTAGCTTGATCGGAATCCTCAATAAAAAAGTGATCCCCGTAATTCTAAAGGAAATAGGAACGGATAATATTAAAAAACCCTGTGAAGAAGTTACGGATAAAGAAATTCAGCGGCTGGCAAGGATCTTAAAAAACTGCCGGCTTAAATCTACGGGTACCTTATCCTGGAAGGATTCCCAAGTTACCGCCGGAGGGCTCCGAACCAACGAGGTTCACCCAAAGACCCTGGAATCCCTTAAAGTTGAGGGTCTCTATTTTGCCGGAGAAATTTTGGACGTGGATGGGGACTGTGGAGGTTTTAACCTGCAGTGGGCCTGGTCTTCGGGAATCATCGCCGGAGAAAAAGCCGCAGAGTAATACAAAAGACTACCGAAGCAGTGGCATTTTACTTCACCCATTCGGTAGTCTTTTCATATTATTTTTCTTTAGGAATTCGCAGGAAAAAGTGATTTCCTTTTTCATCTACGATTACATCCACGGTGCCCCGCTGTTTTTCCATTAAGGATTTTACCATATAAAGGCCGAATCCATCGCCTTTTTCTTTGGTAGTAAATCCTTTTTCAAAGATTCGAGACCGGTCTTCCTCGGGGATCAAGGGAATATTGTTGGTGACTTTAAAAACATAATACTGATTTTCCTCAAAGAGCTCTATGGTTAAAGTACGCTGCTTTTCAGGATAAAGAGCCATGGCCTCGAAGGCATTTTTTATTAAGTTGCTGAGGGCCTTGACTAAATCATAAATGTTGATCGGTAAAGAAGTGGGAAGTTCCATGGTTTTAATGTTTACCTCAATGTCCTCTTTCTTCCCTCGATGCAGAGCATCGTACATAACCACTTCAAGTTCCGGTATGCCAATCTCGTAAGTATCATAAATCATTTTTCCCTGACCGGATATTTTATTCAGGTACTTAAGTGCCCGATCCCCATGACCAAGCTGAATAAGACCTTGAATGATTTGCAAGTGATTGGAGAAATCATGTTTGTACATGCGCAGCTTCTCATTAAGTTCTTCGCTTAAGGTCAAACGATAATGGGCGGTCTCTTTTTCCGTAGCAATATTGGAAATTATAACAATTTCTACGAAAACCCAAATGGAAATCAGTGTACTGATAAAAATCATCAAATAAAGGTTCAGCCGAAGAGGTCCTTCGATGGTATGGGTTAGAGAAGCTTCAGGAATTTTAGCGGTTAAGGTTCCGGGAAAGGATTCAAGGGAAGTTGAATAGAAAACCATAGAGTCCCCATCCACCTCTTCAGTGTTAAATCCCTGGCTTTGAAAGATTCTTGACCGATGCTCTTGAGGAAAGGCTTGTTCCTCCTCGACACTTAAGGCCTCTTCCTGAGGGTTCCACAAAGCTAATTGTCCCTCTTCACCGATGAAAACATTTTGATAAAGTTCCTGAATATTTTCCTGATCGATTACAGAGACGATATAACCCACAACCGCGTTCCCCTCCAGATTATGAAGGCTTTGGATGTAAACAAGACTTTGAGTGATGTCTTCCTTGTGGTTCTCTTCATGGTAGACCGGATCATAAATCTCTTCCGGGGATAAAAAATGCCAGCCGTCTTCCAAGACTTCTGATATCAGGTCTTGATAAAAAGAGCCTGCAGTGATATCTTCATGCCAAAGATTCTCGG
>Ga0194136_1000157_pt1 | contig 39949 bp, 31 predicted proteins | sample TARM_MetaG_T3A_1_FD_134023 | JGI IMG/M metagenome (GOLD analysis project Ga0194136, IMG submission 134023) | Freshwater microbial communities from Pennsylvania, USA, analyzing microbe dynamics in response to fracking - TARM_MetaG_T3A_14 (version 2) | ecosystem: Environmental > Aquatic >...
TGCTGATTCGCAGTGGAAGCAAAGCCCCAGTTGTTAAGCAGGCTTTGAACTTCACTGTCGAGGTTTTCGTATGCTAGTGCAATGCTCATCTGATCACTCCAATTTGGCTTCTTCAGCCAATACTACATTTTGGCCGTTACGAATAATGCTGGTCTCATTGACCAACACGACAGAATTACTGTTTTCAACCTGAAGAATGATATTGCCACCCCAGCTGTTGAACATATCCATGCAAGTCAGCGGGATCACACCATCAAAAAGGTAAACACCACTACAGTTATCTTCAGTGCCCAGATAACCTGATTGGGCAGCAAGATTAACAACAGAGCCATCAGCTAAATCAGTGAATTTCCCGTCACCACTATAACGTCGATAAAACTTGGTAATCGTACTCTTTAACCGTGCGCTTTCGCCTGAAAGCATGACTGGGAAATAATCCGTAGCCCCGACTCTTAACCATGATTCACCGCTAGATAAACACCAAGAACCACCTTCAGCAAAGGCCGTATCACCGCAAGCATTTGCACTGGCATCTTCAAGCCGTGACCTCATATCAGTTAGGTTCTCATTCGGGTGATCACCTTTTCCCACTAGAACTAACTCAGTGCCAGAAAAACCCTGTGAATCAGTGTAATTTCTATACAGGAATAAAGCCCCACCATACGTTTCGCTTCCATTACTGAAATAATGCTGGCTACCAAAAAACCTCATATCATTATTGTATTGAAGGATTTGTGTCAAATTTTGGGGGACGGATGATTTTGTTACTTCAAGCAACTGCCTTTCTACTTCAACACCCAGATCATAAATGTCGCGGCGGTTAAGTTGGTTTTGAGCCTGCTCCAATTGCCCTATATATGGGGCAGCAACATACAGAACGGATGAGCCGTAAATTATGCCAATAATCAACATCCATAATGCAGCCACTGCCCCACCCTCCGGCCTATTAAGGCGCCATCACCATAGTTATGGTGTGGGACTTGCCAGCGATAGCGGTCCAACGCAGAGAGGTTCCGGTTGTGTTGGCAGTTGTGGCGTAGGTTTCACCCAGCTTCTGAGCCAGGGACTGCACAACTTCATCTTCAACTGGTGTGTAGGTCACGCATACGCGACCGCTCGGACATGATGCCGTAGTAAATGCAACAGTGTAATTGCCCAGTTTGTAGGTGGCGCCATTAGCAACAATCTTGCCTTCCAGGGGGCGCATATTCAGCTGATTAAACTGAGTCCGGTAAGTGGTGCTGACAACGGAATCACCTTTCACCAGAACGTCCATCAGATCATCAGACGTACCAGTCAACACACTGCTTGTTGACGTGTCGAGACCAGTGCCCAGGTTGACGTTGAGGTAACCAACAGCGCGGGCAAGTTCAGTTGCGCTACTACGGATAGCCTGGGCATTCGCCGGAGCCGTGCTACCCGTCATCGCACTCATCACGACGACAGCAATGATGCCAAGGATCGCCACTACAACCATCAATTCAATCAGGGTAAAACCCTTCTGCGTTTTCATGCTTTTTACCTTTTCAAAAGTTTCGTTATGCGTGGTTCCCATCTTTCTCTTCTCCATTTGCCCTACCCTGTTAAAACGGAATAATTAGTGCGTCTGCCAACACCGTTGGCACTGCTGTTGAAATCATGTTTTTGTTGATCATGATCGCGCCGTAGTGTGGTGGGCTGTTCCAAGTACCAGTGCCAGCCGGATCAAAGTCGCGGCAATAGCTGATTGGGGCTCCCCATGCCGTCACACCCATTTCTGCTTTGTTGAGGCCCAATTTCGTAAGCACATCAACATTCGCGGCGCTCAATGCATACCAGCCATCCCGACAACCAAAATTCAGTGCGGGATCAACATTGCCAAGGGCAAGGCCACCGGTATTTGTCTCAAAGAAATTTAATGTCGAGTCAGCTGCCGCAAGACGAATCTTGTTATGGAAGTCGGTTACGAAACGCTCTGACAGCTGGTTTACCCGGCCAGCTGTTGCGCGGAGCAACTGCTTCTGATTGTCCAGTGTTGAGAATGCGATTGGCGGCTGGTCTTGACCGGCAATCCCCCAGCTGGCGATTGTTGCTGCGGTGATCTGCGCGCTATCGCCTGGTGGATTCGCAGCCGTTGCATTCTTGTAGCAGGCGCTCGCACGCATGCACTTGGTTGCGTACAAGACACCGTAGTCGTATGTCAGTGTCACCTTGTCACCGGTTGACCCGTAGTACGGCACTGCGATTGTCTGGCCAGCCACTACCTGATAAACGCGGGCATTCTGCGCTGCTGTGGAGTCATAGTTGATCGCGTTAGTCTGAACACCGGCAGCAAGCAACGTGCGAGCTAAAGCAAGACTTTCCGCGTCTGTCTTCGTTGGATCGTACAATCCACCATTTACAGAGTCGTCCGCTGCATAGACTGGAGCAGGCAGGCGGTTCCGCGATACGCCATCACGGTTGCGCGCATACTCCACCAACGCATCACCCAGCTTCTTGTTGTTCAGGATTTCTTCCATCTGCATGGATTTCTCGATAAACGTGAAAGCCATGTTGAGCATTGGCTGAACGGTCAAGATCATCAGCCCCAGCACGACAAGCGCGATCAGCATTTCGATCAGGGTGAACCCCTTCTGGACCATTTGCCTGCGCTCGATCATTGCTTGCGCACCTTGAGAGTGAGTGCCAGGTAGTAGGTACTACGGCTGTCAGAGTGCCGTTTCTGGCCCATTAAGGCTGACAAGGGGTTATTGCGAGCATTGAAGCCAGGAATACCAGAGCCCGAAGAATCGCCCTGCTCTGAAATTTGACCGCCAATAATCATCATGTCGCCGTCGCGCATCATTACTTCGCCGCTGTAATTTGAATCGCGAATCAGCGGGATTTCAGATGGGATGTTCTGGATTGATCCATCTGCACCTGTGATGAACTGGATGCTTTCATAGGTGCCAGTCTGCACTGACTGACTAAAAGTAATCGGAGAGCGAACATACCCAGTCTCGGCGTCGTAGTACGGAACAATGCGGAGCAAGTTGCCCACTTTGAACGGAACCAGTTCGTTAGTAGTCCCTACCACCGCGCCGTCCCCACTACTGGCGGAAGCCTGCTGGCTGATCTGGTTGTAGAACAGCGTGTCGTACTGGCCGAACTCCCCCGGCACCCCATTGGTAACGGCTACCAGCGGTCGCTGCATGATGCTGAACTCAGAGTTGGCCTCCAGATAGGCAAGAAATGCCTGAGCCGGGTTGCCAGCCAGTTTCTGGACCCCAAGCATGGTGCCAGCAACCGCTTCTGTGCCGGGAACCGCCTGACCACCACTGACCGTCACTCCACCCAAAGCGTTGTTGGTGATGGTCATACCCAACTCGCCATTAGCAAACGAAGCGAAGCCCTGCAGGTCGATGCCTTCCTGACGCTGCTTGCTGCTCGTGACAGCAATCAGCATGCCTTCGTAAACAAGGGTTACTGAGTTGTCGTCTTTGACGCCTTCAATGTATTTCTCCACTGCATCAGCGATCCAGTGCGGAGCCTGAACAGTCACTGCCCCAGTAGACGGGTTGACCGTAACCGTTCCCATCACCTGTTCTGTGCAGTAGGTGCTGTTCCCTGCAGCCGCAGGCGCCTGACCGACTTGGCCCATCTGCGCACCGAAAGGACCACCCTGCGGCATGCCAGTTACACCAGACAGTCCGGGCAGGTTGGCCAGTGTCGGGATTGAACTTGGAGCGACCGCATCTGGCACGCATTGCTTCATCATGCTTGACAGCTCTTCTTTCAGGTTGGCCCAGAAGTCGCCGTTGATGCTGACGCGGCCAGTACCTGTGTCGAGGCCGGTAGAAACACCCAGAGAAGCCTCAGAGCCAGTTGTTCCAGATGAAGATGAACCACCAGAGCCACCACCTTCAGAACCAATGTTGCCGGTCATGGTGCCTGATTGGTATTCGGTGATGCGCTCACCGAGCTTCACATAGAAGGTGCGAGCCCGGTTTGGCATGATCACGACGTATTGGCCTTCGTCACTGATTTCATAGTCCAGCCCCATAGGGCCAAACAGAAGCCTTATGGCGGTTTCACCATCTACCTGATTCACACCGAAGCCGTTGTACTTATAGCCGTCGAGCGGCAGCGTAGACATGACCTGGATGCCTTGATCGCGAAGCATCTGTGCCAGGGTATGACCGGTGATGCCGGTCTGCCCTTTACCCAGCACGAGACTTACGCGCTTGTCTTTCAACCAGCGATGACGCTCAAGGTTGATCCGCTCACCAACACCCGGCACGTCAGTAATGCGAACACGAGACTCAGGCTGGCGATCCATCTGCTGCTGCCACGCCTGCAGTTGCTCTTCGTGACGGTTGGTGGTGGTACTGAACTCACCTGTTGGCGTTGTACAACCGGCAAGTGCTACAGCCACTACCAGAGCGCCAGCACAATGTTTGGCAGCATTCATCAGTGAATCTCCTTGATGACATAGACTTTGCGCTGAGAGAGATTCACTTCAGCATCAATGGGGTGCAGGTACAGCAGTTTGGCCATGGCTTCGGCGAAGGTTTCTGCTGTGATGGTGTAATCCGTGTTGATCCGGTAATCGCCGTCGATACTCCACTGAGGCGGATTCCACCCGTTCAGCTCGGAAAGGCGCTTCACGTTTTCAAAAAGCGTGCCTTTGAGAACCAGCATGTTGTGGCTGGGCGCCACTTCAATAACTTGAGCAGCAACAGCAGTAGATGCCGCCTGCACGCCCTCACCGGCAGATGCAGCGCCAGCAACATCACCAGACAACACCTTCCCGTCATCTGCAGCTGCGCTCGCAACAGCCTCGTCAGCTGCGGGCGTTTCTTCAACAACAGGCTCAGGAACCGGCTCTTCAATAATGCGAACACGCTGCACAGCAGCCAGAACGCCTGGCTTGCCCGGCTTCATCATTACTACGCGGTCATACCAGTCGATATGGAATTGCAGCGCATAGCGGTCGCCGAGCTGGGCAAGAACATCAGGCCAGGTCTCACCGCCAGCGAAGGTTATGAGCTGCGGGACTTTGCTCTTTTCAAGGTTGGGTGCTTTATAGAGCTGCCAGCTGTCGGGGAGGATCATTGAAATGCCCGTTGCAAACGGCACATCCTCGGCAAAGCCCTCAACAACAGCAGCTTCGCCCGTGCCGCGCTGTGTTACCGAGCGATATGCAAGGTCTACCAGCAGATCAGCACCTTCCAGCCTTTGCTGGCGGGCATGGAGGTCTGCAGGAGATACGCGGAAAGCGCCACGACCCTGCTCGTTTTCATGGGATCGGTCACCCATCAACCCCACCTCAGTTGATGACACCGCACTGCCGTGGATGGCAAAACCAGCTTGAGCGAAAGCAGGCAGCAGCCCGATCACCAGCGCACCGATAACGGCCACATTAACCTTCATTAACTCTCTCCCCAGTAGCAGAATTTGCAAGTTCCAATTCACGCTGCAGCTTTTCCCGGCACGCATTGCGCATCCATTCTTGTGCCTTGTGCGTACTCAACGCAGACAGCTTCTCAAGCCGATCAACCAGCTTGGTGTCGATGTTGTTCTTGTCCTCAGCGTCAGCGGTCACGCGAAACACACGGCGAAATTCAACCTTTTCCATCATTTACCGTCCGGCTGCTTGTAGGTGAGCACGATGCTTTTGAGCCCAACATTGACGATGACCTCGGCACTGTCCTGAGCCTGATACCCAGCATCAGCAATCCAGTACACGGGAGGACGGCGCTGCTCAGTCATGACCACCATCAGAGGCACCGGGGGCCTGGAACCGAAAACAACAGGTTCTTCCCAGCCAATGGCGGCAGTGAGCGACTTCAAGAACACCTCCAGCTCGCCATGAAAGCCACCTTCCAGCAGCAGCGGGGTGCGCAGCTCCTGTGGGACGCTGCCCAGATCAATGCCGTACTCCTGGGTCACCGGAGCAGATGCATCCTTCACGCTTTCAGCCAGGGAGGCTTGCTCTGCTGCGCGCGCAATTCGCAGTGCGGACTGATTGAGCACATCCACGGCTGGATCGCCATGAGACATGAGGGGTTGAGGTGGCGCACTGGCACAGCCAGCAAGCATCAAAACAGCTGAAATAACGAGGAAACGGATCACAGGAACACCCTAAAAAATCACGTACTATATTATTCTACGCAAAAATGGCTCGCGTCAACCAGAACCGTGCTTTTTATGACGCGCCACGCGCCAAAAAAAACGCCGCTATAAAGCGGCGTTAAATATGGGGATTAGAGGTGAAACAGCGCCAGCACTGACACTCAGGCGCTTACGGCTGGATGATATCAGAATCCCAATGATGTTTGTTTAATACTATTACCCGAAGACTCTGAGCCAACGCCTTCCTGTACGCCACTCAGGGCACGATCAATTGCCTCGTCATCCATCGGCATCAAATCGTCTGTGAAGGCGTGCTCGTTGACCTCAAATCCATCATGTTCGGGTGCCATGTCTTCAAGCTCCCTCTCATGACAGTATTCAGCCAGGCGCTCAAGGTACGGGTCCGGTCCTTCTTGTTTCTGGTTAAAGTTCTGAGCTGCGAACCAAGCATCAATCTCGGCCTTGCGCTCGACCGCTTCATCCAGATCAGCTTGCAGCGGCCATGCCGCGTTCATATCGAACCCGGCTACAGCCACTAGGTTGCGCTCAATCACCTTCAGTTCAGATTCCAGCTTCTGCCTGCGCTCCATGACTGAGTACCAGTCCCGAATAGATCGACCGTTGACTTGGGGGGTCTTGCTGACGTTAGAAATGCAGCGGGGAACAATCTTGTCGTCGATCAGGCCGCACAGAGAGTAACTGTCCTTCCTCTGGCCCTGTGTAACGGCAATTTCGATTCCACCAACCCGCATGCCGATCTTGACCACATTGTCCTCTCCCGCGTTGGCCTTTGCCTTGGCCCACTCGGAACGCGAGCAAACCACCTCGCCAATGTCGGTCGCATAGAGCAGCGTTGCCGGTCCCTCATGAATGCCCATGGTGGAGCCGTCAACCTCAACAGACTTGTACTTGGACATAGGCAGCGCTGCTTGAATCTTATCTTCGATAGCGATTGATGCTAGGCAGCCTTTCTCGGCAGAAGTGTATTTTTGCTTCTGACTGTATTGTGATACCCGCTCGCCCTCCCACGTCCGGCGTGCCCGGTACAGCTTTGCAACCTGATCATCCAGCAGCACTTTCTCTTTCACACGCGGTTCGCCAGTCGTGATCGCCAGAACCTCTGCGTGCCCAAGGTCCGTTTCCTCGACGATTTCGCGGTCTAGCGAGCTGGGGTCAGATAGACCCACGGTGATGAAGTCTTGCTTGCGCTTGTTCGTCTCCCACATGAAGAGGTCAAACGAATCCTTGGTGGTGTACCGGTACTCACGGACCTCACTGAAGAATTGGTTACCACGTCGGGCTATTCGACCAATGCGCTGCTCGATATCAGATGGTTTCCACGGGCAGTCGATGTGATGCAGGGCACACAGCCGGGTTTGTACGTTTGTGCCCGCCCCCATCTTCTCGGTCGATCCCACGAGCACCCGAATTTCACCAGAGCGCACCTTTTCAAAAATTTCGTCCTTTTCCTTGTTGTTCTTGGCGTCCTGCATGAATGCGATTTCATGCTCTGGAATGCCCTTCGCAACAAGCATCCGTTTCAGTTGCTCGTAACTGGAGTAAGGCTTTTTCTTGCCAGGGGTGCCAATGTCCATGAACACCAACTGAGCGCCCTTAACCTCAGCGGACTGCTCATGCTCAAAAAGAATGTGCTCTGCAACCATGCCGAGCTTCGCGCTACTGTCATCGGGAAGGATGGGGTCAACCAGCCGCATATCCAGCGCGGCTTTACGTCCAGCCGTGGACAGCGCCAGCATGTTGTCTTCATGCGGCTTCACTTCACCTTGACGAATTGCCACCGCGCGACGGGTCAAGTGCTGCATAAAGAGCTTCTGCCACTCGGTCATGTCCGCAGCAATGATCCGCGTTTCAACGTGCGGAACGGGCAGCTTCAGATCAGCTCGCGTCTTCACGTCTGCAAAAGCCCGGAACAGGCGGACCATTTCAGGCGCGTTCACATACTGACTGAACCGCTCATTGACCCGGAAACCGCCCCCTTCAGGCAAAGCCTCCAGTGCCGAAACCACCTTGCCGAATCGTTTGGCCCACTGATCGAACGAAGTGATGCCAACACTCTCAAGCAGTTCAGGGCGAAGAACAGCATTGACGACGTACATTTCGCAAATGGTGTTTGAAATGGGCGTGCCTGTGTAATAGTTCAGGCCGAAGGAACGTCCATGGACCTCGCGAAGGTGATCAGCCAAGCCTTTGATATTGGCAGCTCGTTTAGAGCCACCAGTCGTCACGCCAAGCACGTTCATGGCACTGTTGATAGCAAGGTTCTTGTAGGCATGCGCTTCATCAAGCTGGATGCCATCAATACCCAGATCAGTCAGCGTGATTGCGTTGCCTGAGTCTTCTTCGCCCTCAATCTCTTCATTCAGGACTTCAAGCTCCGAACGCAGAGACTTCAACCTTGCCTCAAGGCGACGTTGAATGCGCTTGGAGTCAGCCGTGGCTTTCCTTTCTAGTACCTGCTCGATTTCCGTCTCAAGGGAACTAAGCCGAATGTGTTTTGGTGGCCTGATCTGGTTCAAGATGCTGTGGGTGCATACGACAATATCCCAGTCGTTGTTCCGCGCAACAGCAAGGAATCGCTTGCGGCGCACACCACGCAGGTCTTCCCCATTGATCATCAGTACATTCGCGCCGGGGTACATTTCCTTCGCTTCCTTGGCCATCTGCACAAGCATGTGGTTTGGGACCGCGATCATCGGTTTGTTAAGCAAGCCCAGCTGCTTCAACTTGATGGAAGTACCGACCATTTCCATGGTCTTACCAGCGCCAACCGCATGAGCTGCCAATGTGTTGTAACCGAGCACATTGCGGGCAATCATCGCCGCTTGGTGTTCCATTGGCTGGAATGTTGGAGAAAGGCCGGGGAAACTTAGCCATTCGCCAGACACTTCAGGCAACACCATGACGTTACAGGTGCGGTTGTAAATTTCAGCGATTTTCTCTGCCCTATCCGGGTCAGCAGCCAACCAGCTAGTGAAAGCCTCTTGAATTGCGTTCTGTTTCTCTTGGGAAGCGTTTGTAGCCTCGGCATTCAGTACACGCTTACCATCAACTTCAACGTAATGCTTCGGTCTCTTGGAATTGAGCTGCATCTCAAGCAGCGTTTCAAAAGGCGCATCAGGTGTACCCCACTGCGCTTGCCGCGTGGCCCCATTGCCTGTTTTGAAGCGATTGGAGACCTCTACAGACCACTCTGCGAGCAGGGAAGAGTAACGCAGTTTGAAGTCATACTCACTGAGCTTGTCATCAAAGATATGCTCAACAAATTCGCGAACGTAATTCTCAGGAATCCACGTTGCGCCAAGGTTAATGGTGATCCCACTGAAAGGGATTTTCTCGGGCTGAACTGCCTCAAGAGCCGTTACGTTGACTTCAAACTCTGGACTGATCTGCGCCAGCTGTGAGACCTTCTCCAGCTTGTCAACGACGTTACCTGATAGGTAGCTCCAACGGGGCTCCCACTGCTGCAAATCGGGATCAAAGAAGATAAGGCTACCATTTAGCTCCTGCTCGGCCTCATGGAATGAGGTCTTGGCCAGCTCGGCGATGTACTCAAGGTCAACCCGCCCTTTCGAGTCCAAGCACACATACAGAGCGTCTTGCACGTTTTCCACAGCCTGGGCACGGCCAGGACGAATCACACGCTCGGTCAGGGCGTCAGCTAGGCTTTTGACCTCCTGCTTGTCACTGTCCCAGTTTTCAAGCGCCAGCACCTCTGCAGCGCCTGGGTCATCAACAAATGCACTGCAGGTCTTGGTGGCATTGACCGGGCCAAATTTGGCAACGAAAGCCTCGTAGCTTTCCTTGGCGGCAAGCTGGGCAGCTGCCAGCGCTTGATCGCTACCGTTGATCTGGGCAGCAATCAATTCACGGGCCGCATCGCGCACCTCGATGTACTGCTTAACGATTTCGACGTGGGCTGGCTTCAGTTCAGCCGGGGCGCTGACGTAGTTGCTGCCGGTTCGCACACCATCGCCATCAAAGCTATCGCGCTTGTCGGTAACAATGCGCAACTCGCCGTCAGCAAGGTAGTAATCGCCAACAAAGCCGTTGTATTCATCAAGAACTTCTTCGTTGTTGGCAGCAATGTCGTATTCGATAATCGGGACCGCACCAGCTGCCTGATCCGCTTCTGCAGGCAAAGGCACCCAGTCGTTCTGATGAACAAGGTTCTCGGGAATCTCGGCTTCAATGCGCTTGGATAACGCTTCGTAAACCATCTGATTGCCTACGAGGTCACCGTTATCGGTTTCGAGCACCATGCCAAACGGGCCGCTTGTAAAGCCAAGGCGACCAATGATGTTGTCAGGATTCTCGCGGAAGTACCTGTTGATTGGGAACTCTATCGGCCCCTGAGCCCCCATCAGGGCAATGGTTTCGGTCTCAGTGAAGTCATAACCGGGCGTCATGCCTTTGGGACGCTTACGGAATACCAGCAGGTCCGTGGTAACCGAGGCGTTCTGGTCGGCAAACAAACTCTTGGGCAGGCGGAAACCCGCGACCAGATCGGCCTGCTCCCTGATCTGCTTGCGGACAGCCGGGTTTTCCTTGTCCATCGTGCCGCTGGAGGTGAGCACGGTCATTAGCTGCCCATCCTTCAAGTGCATCATGCTGCGCAGGATGAAGTAGTCATGGATCAGCTGGGGATTTTTGAAACGCTTGTCCGTGATACGCGCCTCACCAAATGGCACGTTACCGATGACCGCATCGAAGTCGTTGGCCAAGCCAACAGACTCGTACTTGCCTTCAATGAAACGGGCATCCGGTGCCAGCATGCGAGCCATGCGCAACGCGATGGGATCGCAATCAATGCCGATCAGGTTGGCGTTGTTCTTGAACTCGTCTGGCGCACAGATGAAGAGGTGAGCAGCCCCACAGCCAGGCTCCAGAATGCGGCCAGTTGGTTTGACACCGGCACGCGCCAAAACCTGCCACATACGCTGACCCAGATCGACCGGCGTGTAGTAGCTCTCCAGTCGATTCTCGCCAACAATTTTGTTGAACTCAGCATCACCCATGCCGAGGTTGCTGCTGATCTGCTTGCCACTAAAGTTCTTGTTGGATGAAGCGTTGTCAGTACGAATGTCCTGGTAGATACCGCCCCAGCCCCGGAAGCAAAGGAGGTTTGCAATTTCATAGTTGCTCAGTGCCTCCAGGCCATCCTTTTCGGCTTTTGACAGCGCGCTGAATGCACTCTGAGCCGTGTAAGAATCAGCAGCGAACCTGGCGTGTTTGTTAAAAGAGCGGGCCTTCTGGACTGCATCACGGTAACGCTCTACCGTCAGGCCAGACCACTCGCGCAGATCGCCTTGGTCTTCATCCAGCTCTTCAAAGACTGCAGATGCACGCTCCTGCTCATCAGTCTGAGATACCGGCTCAGCAAACTCAGGCTCTGCTTCCTCTCCACCAGTCGGTTCGGGCTCATTGAGCGAGACTGCTTCGGCTTCGGCTTCGGCTTCGGCTTCTTCAGCATGCTCGATATGCTCTTCAGCTACCGCAACTGAGTCAGCCTCAATTTCGGTGCCGGGCTCTTGCTCTTCATCAACGGCTGTAGGTTCATCAACCTGCTCAGCGGCAGGTTCAGGTGCTTCTGGCTCAACGGGCGCCGTGGTTTCAACAACCGTTGCTTGCTCTTCAGCGTGGGGCTCTGCAGTCTGTTCGTCTGCAGCTGGCTCCACACCCTCATCAGCGGCTTCAACCAGCTCGCTGGTAACACTTTCAGGCTCTTCGGAAGGGGTTGCCGCGCCTGGCTCTGCCTCAGCCTCAGACGCCGCCTCGGCTGGCGTCTCGCCGCTTAGTGCGTGATCCCCAGAAAGTCCGCCAGATCGTTGCGGATCAATTCCCGCGCTGCCAGCTTCGCGTGGTTCTCCCAACTGGCTGCTTCCAGGTAGCTCGCGCCCTCCTTCTTCGGATTCGCCGCTTTCCACTTGGCGATTGTCTCCGCCTGCAGCTCCGACAGCTTCTCCTGCATATCCGCCAGATAGCTCTTCAGCCGATTGGCTTCGTTCAGCTCCTTCAGCTTGGTCGGGTCCACTTCCAGCAGCAGCTGGTGCGTCACTGCGCTCCAGTACGGCAGACCCTCCAGTTCCGGCATCATCTGCACGTCCAGCGGCAGGTCCAGATACGCTTCGTGCATTACGCTGTTCAGTGCCATTGGTATTGCCCTCGGTGATTTGCGGTCGCTTACGTGCGACCGGCTGGGGTTGTTTCAAACGCAATGCAGGCATGATGACGTCAGCATCCATCATGTCCAACACAGCATCAGGGAATTGTGCTTGGATCGGCCCGTGGGTCATGCCCTTCAGCGGACGAATCCAGTAGTCCTTATCAGGGAACCGCATATCACGGCGGAATCCAAGGTACTCCAGGCGATCATGATGATTGCTCACGCCCGTACCTACCATCACCAGCTCATGCGCCCCGTTGCCGTCAGTATCACGGGCAAGAGCCAGTCGCATGTTGTAAGCGCTCATATCGAGCCAAGGTTTTTGATGCATAACGACTCCGACTCATGGCCCGCACATGGCGGACCATGCTCAATTACATTTTTGGGCCTTGATACCGGCTGCGAGATTCCAGCTTGCGCTGCGCTTCCTCAAACGCATCTTCAAGCCCCTGATCGGGCTCGGGCGAGCGGTTGAAGGCTTCCATTGCTGCGATATCGTTGGTCAGAACTTCGTCGAAGTCGGCTTCAGTCTTGAAGAAGTGCTCAGTGAAGTCACCCTCATCGGCGCCAGCTGCCGCTGCCATGTAATCAGCTGCTGCTTGCGTCATACGCGGGCCACTATGGGGCTGTTGTTGCTGTGTTGGAGCCGGGTTGGTATTGGGCTGATCGGCGAACACGTTTTCTTCAAAAGAATCGAATGCCGTAGCGGCTTGCTTCTGAGGCGCCGCTGATGCTGCTTGCGCTTGCTGAGCTGGTTGACGGTCGGGGGCAGCAGTCTGCTTTGGCGCCTCCGGCGCGCTGTTAAGAGACTCGGCCATCTGCGCCTCTCTTGCCTTCTGCATTTTGGCTTCAAACACTTGCTCGTTCGCGGTGAATGGGAGCTTGCGCATTGTCTCACCACGCCCGCCCGGAACCATATCCACGACCAGCAAACGGTTTTGCCTGCTCACCTTCAGGTGTGCGAGGGCGCAATCTCGCCAAACACGGCGCTCAGGGTTCTCGTTTTCATTGGCACCACCCTTCACGCCCTTCAGCTCAAACAACTGCTTGACCTTGAGGTACTTTTCATTTTCACCATTAAGGCAGTCATGACCTACCGCGACCCTGATCATGGGGATCACTTCAATCGGAATGTGAGGGTCTTCAGGCCGCGTGAACTCCTTACGGAACACCTCGATATGCTCCATAAGCACACGATTGCTTTGCAGGGTTTCCATGATCTTCGCGTCAGTCGGGAGAACGGGCTTGCGGCTATCATCCAGCCCGACCGAAGCACCAAATACAGTCAGTTCTGATGTGAGACCGATACGCAAGTTCAGCATAGGACTGACACCCAGCAATGGGGTTTCCCAGAGGCTTTTGCCGTTAATGTCGTGAGTCAGCTTTGACTGCCCCTCAAACTCCCACGGCTTCATAAAGGGCAGCAGCTTCTTCAAGCCGTCCGGTCCTGCCAGATCACCAATCGTAAGGGTGCCGGTATGCGCAGTGGTATCTGCAAACATTACGTCAGCTGAAAACCGGCCATTGCCCGCACGGTCTTGAGGGCGTCTAGCCAAAGCTGCAACCTCAAGGCAGAAGTCATTTTCACCGTAAGCGTGGTAATACTCGGCGGTGTACTTTGTGTGGCTGCCCGGAACATTACCGGTAATTTTTACCTTGTCAGCACGCATCAATGAGCCCTTTACAGGGAGGTGCTGTCCACTGGCGTTGGCCTTGGTTTCAACAATCACCTTCTCTTCGTTATCGAGACGGATACCGGCCACTTTCAACGCGCGCGGATTGTTGGGGTCTTGGGCAACCACTTTCACCTGCATCAAGAAGTATTCTTGATTATTAGCTCGCCGTGTCGGGTTCAATGAACTCCGCAGACGATTTTCAAAATCGAAGCCAATCACGTTGTTATCTGACATGTCGTTCTCCTACCGCATACCTGCGCGGATCATGGGGTGTTCGGTTTTTTGGTCGGCTTCAGCCGCTTGTGGCTCCTGCTGCGTCCCCGTAGCCGCAGCATTCATCCACTCTTCAAGTTGATCGTCATGATCAGCTCCAAGGTCTTGCTCCAACATTCCCTCAATACGGTCTCTATTCAGCCAGGGCTCAATATGCTGCTCCGCCTGCTCTTCCATTGCCCCATAGAGGGCAACGTCCTTCTGCTTGCGTGAGAGGGAGATAGAAACGCCGGGCTCGCGCAGTGAATCCATGTCCACCGTGCCCAGCTGCTCCAAGTAGGCTTTGGCCTTGGCAGGGTCAGCTTTCTGCTCGTAGAGGTGTGGTGCAGTCTCGTCACCATTAAGGCGCTTGATTTCATCAACCAGCGCCTTAACCGAATAAACAGGTTTGTCGCTCTGCAGGTCTTCAGGGGTTGCCCCCAGCGCTTGCGCTTCGCTGATCAGCAGCGCCTTGTCGTGACTCTTTGCTTTGACGTTGACCAGATTCACCGGCAGCTTGGCGCTTGTGAGGTCAGCGTCAGTCAGTAGCTCTTTAATGCCCGCCTCTGCCGACTTAACAATGGTGTCCAGGTACTTGATCCCGGCCTTTGCCATTGCGTACTGCTGCTGGAGGTTCCCCAGATTGAGAGTTTGGGTCTCATCCAGATCATGCAGCTGGCGCTGATCCATTAAAGGGACCACGCCGTTGAGTACATACTCTTCCCATGCGTAACGGCCAGCTTCAAGAATATCCACGTCTAGGCTTTGCTTGTGCTCAACACCCAGAGCGACAACTCGCATACCCGGCACATCGGTCTTGGCAATCATGCGCGCCAAGGCATGCTTCTCGGCGTCATCCATGGTTGGGAATTTGGCAGCAAGGGAGTGACCCAGTTCGGTGGCAAGATCGAGCTTGATCAGCAGCATGCCGTCAGTCTTGATGTTCGCCATCCGGGCCTTGAGGTTGTAATGGTGGAGCTGGCACTCGTAGTCGAAATCGACGTTTTCATCGAAACTCGACGGCACCTTGTAGTCAGTCAGGAATCGACGGCCAGACAAAATCAAGAAGTCGTCTTCGTTGCCAACAAGCCACTCATACCCCGGACGCGCCTTGCCATCGCGCATGGCTTTACTAGCGTCACGATCAATCACGGCGCCGTAGCGGTACATGGTTGCCAACCGGGCCAGCTCTTCCAGTACGGTGCCGCGAATCATGTTTTCGTCCGCCTTAAACGGCAGACGCTTCATGAGCTTCTGCTCAATGACCCGCTCCAGGGTGCTGAACCCGCTACCACTGCGCTCAGTCACGCCACGGACAACGGCGCCAATGTCACTGCCTCCAAACCCCCTAAGTCGCTCAATGTGCCACTGCAGGCGCTCGGGCTCATTGCGCTTCATCCAGCCCAACCAACGATCAATGTTGGCCTGCTCTAGAACGGCTGATTGAGGGAGATTTGAGAACATTTTGCACCGCGTTCAATATTACTGTACGCAGTATGATAGCAGAGGACATGGCGTTGCAACAGTGGCGCAGCCTGCGATTACATGTCGTGCGGCGCGTGATATCTCCAAGGAGATTCAGTCACCTGCGTCGCGTAGTATCAGGCACACATGAAATTGGGATTCTTAGTCAAATATTGACAAAAAGATGTCATTTTCAGTCCAAAAAAAACCCGCCATAAGGCGGGTTTCTTCGATACGTTAGAGGCGTTTTCAAAAATACAGGTCTATTTCTTCCAGTTGCGGACTGGTAGCAATCTCTACAACGGCATCCTCGTTGAACAACGTAGCCACCTGGACGGCACCAATCGCTTGAGTTTCAACCGTGTAGGCAATAACCCACAAATGTTTGAAAAACTCATTATCCATGAGCAGATCAAGCCGCTCGGGAAACTTGACCCGACCATTATCAGTGAACATTGGGGAGTTAGGCTTATCGCAAATCTCTTGGATAAGCTCGATAACCTCCTTGGTGGCCCGCGAAAGGCTCAAAAACCGGGTCGTAAAAATACCCCTGCCAGGCTCAGCACTCAGGCGGATTTTATGCTTGACCCAGTTCTCGATCTCGACAGATATCTCAGTTGGAGCGCTTTCTAGCTCAACCGCAGCTGCCATATTTACTAAGTAATTGACGCCGGGGTTAGCATGCCCATAGAGAAAAGTCCGACCCTTCGCCGGGAAACGAAGATCAGGGAAGCGCTTATCAACACTACTCAATTGCAGCTCGTCATCAACCGGCAGACCATCTGGACCAGCCTTGAAAAACTGAACTGTGCTAACACTAATTTGAGGCATCACCAATCCTGCGTGTTATTTCTGATAGTATAAAACAAAATACGAGGGAACCCAAGATGGCTATTAAATACAGCGAAAAACTCAGCGAGAAGGTGCCAGCTAGCCTCAAAGAGTTCGCCAGCGACAAGTCGCTCGTTGGTTACGACATGAAAAAGCTGAATGATCAAGCAGACTTGAAACTGACCGAAAGCGGCAACGCATTCGGCATCAACACATCCGCTTGGTATGGCGCCCTCAAAAAAGGCGAGCTGAAGCCAAACATCTCATTGCTGCTTCGCATGTACGCTGCATTCTTTGAGCATATTCCACGCATCCATCCTCCGTCACTGGAAGAATTGATCGAGCAGATCAAGGCTGTGGACCCTGACTTCAAAGTGGCCAAAATCGGCGTCTACCTCGGGTATGACGTTTCGAGCTTTTACCGTGTGACTGACACCGCAGCATGGGACAAGGCTGCACAGCCAACCCGAGTTCTTGCTTGGCTGATTTCTAAACTGCTGAAGGAAAACCCGAACAACTGGGAATACATCAAAGCAGTATTCGACATTGAAGCCGCCAGCCGTGGCCACAGCTCTCTCGATGACATTGTGAATCAAGGTGGTTGGCGGTCTCCGGGTGAAGAGCCAACTCTAGAGGCCCCCCAAGAGGCTGACAAGCCTAAGCCCAAAACCAAAACCGTAGCCAAGAAGGCGCCAGCCCAAGGCGTTGTGAAAAAAGTGCTCAAGAAGCGAACCTTGTCATAGGAGAGGCACCAGATGAATCGCGCAGAAGATCAGGTGGCAAAGGCATACCGTGCTGTCCATGAATGCCTGGAACAGTGGTCGAAGAACCTTGAGGTCTACCAAGGCGTCATGTTCGACCCGTACACCTACGAGCAGCGTGATGGTAGCGCTGAATATCTTCTGCGCATGGCCGTTTGTGACACCAACATGTCCAGCGACTCCGTAAATGGCGAGGTCACCCGCTACCCCGGCCTGTTCAGTGTCCCCAGCCATGTCATCGAGCTGACCCACGCTCTCAACGAAGCGAAGTCGGCACTGTACGCTGCTGTCCATAATTTGCTTGAGCAAGGTTACTCCGCTGCCCAGATCAGAGTGATTTATCGTGAGGCCGGGGCTCCCCGCCTCCACCCGCTGCAGGCTTGGCGACAAATCCCCATCATCCCAGCAGACGACCTCACTTGTGTCGGTTTCACCGTAGCCAAGCGACTCAGTACAAGCTATTTGATGAGTGTCGATGATTCTGTGCAGGCACTAATTGCCGACAACCAGCATGAACTGGCGAACATGATTCTGGAGCAAGGCGCAACCGGAGTACGCTGGCATAAGCGCATCGCTAAGCACGTCAAAGCGAATGTTGTTTGGGGGGCGGGAGAAAGCCGGTCGTCTAGGCTGATCTACGCCAGCATGCCATTCTTAATTGAAGGCAATACCTGGCCAAGGAAGAGGGTAAGGTTCAATGTGCCTCGTGATAACAACAGGCGTTGCGATGCCAAAACAGAGGCATCCATTCCTCTGCCACATAGCGATGGCGCTCACATCACGTTGATTAGAGAAACTGCCTGATTAGCGCATTCCCGGCGGCTTGTTGCCCTGAGCTGTCTCAGCAGCACTCATCATTTCGTTCATCTGAGACAAAACATTACGCGGTCGCGGGTACAGGTCCAACAAGTCAGATGTGCGATTGTCCGCTAGAGGCTTCCCCTGGGTAACCGCAACCCAGTCAGTCACGTATCGGTGAACAAATGTGTTGTTACCCTTTACCTCAGTCAACGAGGCATGGGCCGGGCCGCGCAGCTCAAAACTGACGCACTTGTCTAGGACATTCATTTGAGTCATTTAGTGGCTACCTTGGGAGCGCGATGCTCAAGCATACAGCTGATTTCCATCTGGTCTTCATCGTCGTGGATAATCAGACTATCGCCATGCACAAGAAGTTCAATCACATCTGACGGAAGGTCTGGGAAGACGATAAACTCATGCTCACCACTTTCCTGAATGAAGGATTGAACCAAATCGGTTCGCGTAGCTCGTCGATTTAGGACCGCTGGACCGGTCTCACAGTCGGTCATCAGAACCCCCCTCACAACCAAACACAGGGGTTTCTGTTTGGCATCCCGTCCAACGGCATAATCTGTAATGAGCACCTAAGTCACCTCAATTGGTCGCTGATTCTGCTTTTTTGAGAAGCCGAGCAGCGATTGCGCGGAGCGCATCTTCCTCACTTAAACCAGAATTCACTGATCGTTCAATTTTGATGGCTTTCTTAACGTCCTTGACGTTCTCGGCCAAGACTTTCCGTGCCCATGCCGTTGACGGGCCTTGCATATACAGCATCTTACGCAACGTCCGCTCCATTGCGTCTGTTGCATAGGCCCAGCGTTTAATTGTGCCCAGCCTGAACTGGAGCAACATGCGCTGTGTGCCAGAGGTTGTCTTGTGGATTACGAACACTTCTGCGCCCTTTTCGGCGTTGGGTTGCGTAACCGCAGCAAGCGCATGCACCTCGTCATCACTGAGGCCCAACCGGTTACCGAGGGCTTTCGCCTGGACCGCCGACTGATTGGCGCCAAAAATAAATACACTGGTGGCCAATTCTACCACGTCATCCGGCATGTGATCCATATTCTGTGAACCAAGTAACAGACCGGCACGGTATTTCCGTGCTTCAAACGTCACAGAGGCAATGATTTCAAGGGCTCCAGGCGCTTTCCCAAGGTTGTGAATCTCGTCAGCGCCGAACATTTTGAGGATCGCATCTTGGCGTCTGAGGTACTGCATGTGGTATTCCAGCAGTTCGTCAGACAGCTGTAGGCGCTCTTGGTCGATCACCATTTCGCCCCCTGTCTGATCAACACTGACGAACAGGTCTTCAGTCAACAACCGGTATGCAACCAAGAAATAGACTGATCGCTTCCAGCTCCCGTAATCGCTGATATCCCGGCCAAACGCCTTGGACATATCGAAGACACAGATGCGGGCTTCTGAAATATCGCGCGTCGTCCGTCCAACGAAAAGCGGAAACTGCTTGGCGGCATTTACCAACGCGGTGCTGACAGCATCTATCGCATCTGTTCCACCTGGCAGTTTGGGCACTGACGAGAACTGGTCGCGCAGCGAGTCAAGCGCCCGAATGAAGGTATTGAAGTCTGGCACTGCGTAGCGCTGGATAACTTTGGCAAGATGCAGAACATGCTGATCCTTGTTGCGTAACCCTATCGCAATCAGCTGATCAACGATTTCCAGATAGTCTGTCCGGTCGTCAATCTCCAGCTCATACTTTGCAATGTCTTCACTGATCCCTTCGGGTAGATCCTGCGGGGTGTAAAGCTGACGTTCGGCCAAGTTGGTCCTGGTATCGCACATCATGTAAGCGCGGTCGATTGCTGTACTGATCATTGATGACAGGGTAGATACCCCAATTTGCTTGATCAGCTCCGAACACAGCTGCATCAACCAAACCATCAAAAATTCCCGTTGAGCACTCAACGGATACCGCAACCCGAGAGGCGTATCAAACAGGTTCTTGATCATGCCCCCGGAGGTATCGAAGTATTCAAAAATAGCTTCATGCTGGCGATCTTCAGGCAGTGACGCCTTGACCATATCAACCACGCCTGCAGCTGATGCACCAAAATCCATAAACCGCAAATAGGGCATTTCCACCGCGCGCGGCGACGTGGCCATGTTGAACAGCGTTTCAGAAATGAAGTTAGATTTACCGTACCCCATGCCCCCTAGCACAAACTGAACCATGGACGACTGCAGCTCACTCATAGGCTGATATGGGCTCAGCACGCCGTCTCTGGTCGTGAACCAGATAGAATCGACCGGCGACCAGCGATTGGTTGGCCGCATCAATGGCAACTGGGCCAAGATATCAAGCTCGATCTGAGGCGCTTTCGGGCAATTCGGTACTGCCATATACCCCGGTGTTGCACTCATCACCGACTCAATCGAACAGCCAAAGAGCGTGCTTACCTGCTGGCCACCCCACTGCTGGAGCAAAGTCTCAAGCTCAGCCGCCTGGCGCTGAAGTGTCGCCACGTTGTAGAGGGGCTGGCCTGTCTTCGTGTACATGACATTGGTATTGACCCAAGTCGTTGCTGAAATGCCATAGCCATAAACAGCGCCATTGCTTTCTTTGTACGCGGTCATCGCCTTATCGGCTTTTGAGATTTGCCGGTTACTGGCAGACATGAAGCTGAAGAAATCAGCAAACAACCGATTCCAGTAGTTGGCTGACGCGCTATCCGCCGATATGGTGTACACAATCCGCATCGGCAGCTTGCGGCGGTGGCAGGCGCTTAACAGCTTCTCAAGCGGCTCAGGATGCGTAGCCAGCTCCGTGATATGCATCGGCGCGTAAATACGGTCGCCCACCACTGCGTACTTGCCGAGGTCCAGCACTTCATTGGGCATCATCTGCTGGGCCAGTGGTGGTGGCAGAGCGAATGTCCAGTCAGTAGGCTGGCCGTTGCCCGCATTTTTCCGGCGCGATTCATCGACATTTTCAGTAGGGCGGAATCGGCTGCGCGTCACATTCAAGATCGGCTTCCACGTTGACGCCGTTGTCTCAGGCATCAGGCTGATGCGCATTTCCGTCAACGCATCCGAGGCATCCAACCGCTCAACGTCGTAAGGCACTTCCAAACCGGTCATGAACGAAAGCACTTTGTTGACGTGCTGCTCGTGTACCACTTCTAGGGCTTTAACACCCAGCGCCATAGTCATCGCGCCCTGGCCTTGCATGACACCTGCCATACCCTTGGTCCGCTGCTTGAGCGCCGCTTTGCGATCAGCCTTGGGTAATGAGTTCAGGTGCGTCACTACCAGAAGATACTGCTTTTCAGTCGCACAAATGGCGGCATAGACTTCAGCATCCTCTTCGTAAATATCCCGCACATTGAGTCCGCGCGACTCACAGGCATCAATTACCGGGCCGCGATAAGCCTGGGTCTTACCGGTCATGCCATTGGGATCGTATTCATAAGACCAGAACAGATCGAGCCCTTCAGTAGTCGCGTCATTGGCTAGGGTCTGGGTGAACTGCGCCCACTTTTTACGCAGCGACTCAAAGTTCGCCGGAAAGAATTGGCCATTGTATCCGTTCACCTTGACGACACTCAGCAGAGAGCCATTATCCAAGGCAAGGATTTGCTTGGTGTGTGGGCAAGCAATCGGGAAATACTGGCTATGGTCCTGCTTCAACCAACCGCGCACCCCACGGGCAACATCATCAATCGTGCCAAGCACCGTATCTGCAAACATAAATTAAACCCCCGGAAATGCTTCGCGAAATGCAGCAACAGTTGCCTTGAGGCTGTCTGCATCGACTTCATTCAGATCATTTTGAAAATGGCCCGACTGCCTTGGCGCGGCGCCATGTGTGATTACCTTGCACCCCAGCTCACGAGCGAACGGGGAAGGCTTGAAAGTTTGTTCCTGCTTGCTGCCAGGAAACCGATATTCATTGGCATGGTAGGTGTCGCAGGTCTTGCGCCCGCGCGTGGCTGCAACAAAGGCCAGTCGGCGCTCTTCTGCCTGATGCGATTGCATAACACCAACGTCTTCGTCATCCATGTTTCGAGGCTCAAGCGGCATTAGCCCTTCACTCATACCGGCAATCAGGACGTGATCAAACTCAAGCCCTTTCGAGCGGTGAATGGTGATGAGGGTAATCTGTGCTTCATCACCCTCTGATTGCCGGGCTTCTCGCAACGCAGCATCGAGCAGCACATCCTGCCAGCGCGCTTTGGGGTCGAGCACTTGCCGCTCTGAAAGCTCTGCCTCAATGTCCGTAGCCAGAACACTTAGGAAGCTCTCCTTACGGCGCCGCACCTCGTCATCAGTCTCGCGCGCCAAAACACGCATTGGCCCTTCAATGACCCACTCGATAAACTGGACAGGGTTTGCGCTTGAGCCGACCTCAAACACCAGCTCAGAGATATACTCGCTCAACGCCTGTTGACGCTTGGCTGAAAGGCCGGGAATTGTGTCCTCAAGCCGATGAACAGAGCGCGAATCATCTTCCTCAAGCCATTCTTGGACAATGTACCCGGAGCCAGGGCCGACACCATCAATGAACGGAATGAGGTTTTGCAAGGCGTAGGTGTCGCGCGGATTGTTAGCCAACCTAATGGCCGAGCTAACGGCCACAATCTCCGAACGGTCAAAAAGCGACATGCCGCCAACCACATGGTATGGAATACCTCGACGGCGCAAGTCACCCTCAAGCACCATCGCCATACGGTTTGTTCGATACAACACCGCGATTTCGTTGCGCTTGGCACCACCATCAACCAACTTCTGAACGGCGTCACAGATACCTGCGCTCATCTGGTAGCTGTCCTGATAGCAGTTAAGCGTCAGGTCAACGCCGGGCTCACCATCAGAAAATGGTGTCTTGTCTTGCCGGTCTAGGTTATTGCGAATCAAACGGGTCGCTGAATCGACAATCCTCCTGGTTGACCGGTAGTTCTGCTCCAGTTTCAGTTCAGCTGCATTAAAGTGCATCTGAAATCGGCGCATGTTCGCGACTTCGGCGCCGCGCCAGCCATAGATCGACTGGTCGTCATCGCCGACCATCGTTACACCACAATGCCCTTGCACCCAGTAGCGCAGCAGCTCGTACTGGATGCGGTTGGTATCCTGAAACTCATCCACGACGACATGACCAACGTCGCGGTTAATCTGTTCACGATAACCTTCCTCACGGGCCAATCTGAGCAGCGGCTTGAAGAGAAGATCATCGAAATCGACGGCATTGGCCTGCGCCTTCTCCTTTTCAAAACCGGTCAGCGTCTCCCAAGCCAATGAGACCTCATAACCCTCAAGGCCATGCGCCTCAATCAAGCGCTCGGTCAGCGCTTCACGGTTGGCCGGGTTTGTAACGTCGTACCCAGCCTGTCGCGCGAGCGACCATGTGTTGAGCCAATTTTTGGGGTTTAGGCGACGGCGATCCTCTTCTGCAAGGTCTTTCGGCAACCCGTTGCTCTTAGCCAAAGCACGGATGCTTCGCAGTGTGTCGCTTTCACTCAGCAACGAAAATCCGGGCTGAAGCCCAAAGCCTTCAGGATCGTCTTTGATCCGCTTCAAGCCCCATGTGTGGTAGGTATCACAACGCACCTTCTGCAGTGTTGCGTGGTCAGCAAGGCGGCGCAGGCGCTCAAGCATTTCCTTGCCCGCCTTGTTGCTGAAAGTCAGCATCTGGACGTAGGACGTTGATGGCAGTGATGCCGCTATATCGACCGTTCGCCGAACGATGACAGCGGTCTTTCCTGAACCCGGCCCGGCATAGCCCGCAAGTGATTGATCGTAGGGGTGGCTTACGATGGCCTGTTGCTGCTCATTTAGCTTCATGGGCCTCCCTCATCATCTGCAGGAGAGTCTTGTTGACCTCGTTCATTTGGGCATGCGAGCCGGTATTGATGAGGTGCTGAAGCACTTGCATTGGAATATCACTGCGAGGCTCATAATGAGGCAGGTCTTTCAAGGAAGCCGGGTAAAGTACACCCTGTTCTCGTGCAACCTTTGGAATGAGGTTACGGACTGCCACCGGACAGGCTACAGTGACACGGCCATTGCCGTAGCTAATCACGTCCATACCCAAGTCACCGATGCGCTCAGCCACACGCAGGCAGTGCATTCGATCTTCTGCCTGCAGCCATGCAGTCGAAAGGTTTCGGGAGACCCTGCCTGTCTGATCCGGGCGCCGCATAACACCTGCCCACAGGTTTTCAGCCACAATTCCGTAGGCATAGGAAACCGGAGCCAGCTTGTTCGCATACGGATGCAGCCCCGGCGATACCCAGCCGGTGCTCATCGCAACACGTTCAAGCTCAATATCACCAGACTCGGCCAGCACTTCTAACTCTGGTAGCGCGCACCACTCCCGGCTATTACGAACAGTGACAGCGCCGCCATCAGCAGTCTGACTGGTTACTGCATTGGCCCCGGCGCCATAGTTGAGCAAGCGACCAACATTCTCTTCCAGGGCGTGAATCCGAATCTTGGCGAACAATGGGATACGGTTTTCTTTGGCCCATTCGACCAGTTGGGCGGCGTCCTGGCCGTTACTTGGCAGCGAATGCGGCGGGATGACCTGCAAAGTCTCATTGCTAGGCAACGGCGCGTTGAGCAGCTTCTGAGCCCACTCATAGCGCGGCATCCAAAACGAGAACACTTCGGGGCGCTCAAGACGGCGCGGTCTCTCGCACTGGGTATACCGCTGACTGGCTAGAGTCGCCACCTGCTGGACCGCACTACCATCAGCACAGTCTGGTAGACCATAGAGCTGGCCAACAGCCTGTGCCAAACCACGAACCGGGTGTTGCGCAAAGCCAAGCTGCAGCTTCGCCATTTCAGCACTTATTCCCAGCAATTCTGCCAGCAGTGCAGCTCTCTCAAATGGGTTGAATGTTGCGAGCCCAAGCTCATTTACAATCTGATCAAGACGGGTCTTGTAGTAACCGTTGTGAGCAATCTTAGGGTTGCGGTGCAGATTGGCTTTAACTAAATCCTCAACACTGCAGTTGGTAACCCAAAGTGTATGTGACGGCAAATCGCTGACTGCACCAAACTCGAAAGGTTCGCCACGGAAAGGGCAAGCAATTCCACCTTCACGGCAGAATGGAGTTCCATCAAAAAACAGTGCAACACCGATTGCTGTAGACAAGACTCACCCCGATTTAATAACTTGCTTTACGCCAGAAAAAGCCCTGCTTTTCCCAATACTGTACATTGGGCCACCAGCGCAAACTAGGAATAACCTCAGAACGTCGTGAGTATAACTCTTCATGCAGCAAAGAAAGGCCGCGTGCGAAAGAAAAATCAAAGCCCGGCATATAGAGAGGCATCGAATCATGAAGCGTAGATTGGCGCGCCTTCATGGCGTTATCAATCGCCATAGCGGCACCCTCTTCGCCGCCTTTTGAACTACCTATTGAGGCAGAAGAAATAACAGAAACTACATACAGTGCTAGCCTGTTTAATTCAGCCTGGCTTCTTTGTTCCAGGCCAATAAAAAATCCCGGCGCAACCGTTTCCTGACCACCAACGAAACTGGTTGAGGTTGCCCAGTTCAACGCTTGGTAAGAAAGGCAAAACGCACATAGCGTTATTGAGTGATTAGCATCAACTGGCAAGTACCCCGAGTGTTTCAAACACACAGGATACATCCACCCGTGACGAATACCTTGCTTGCTGGCAGAGCGGCTTTTAAAGCCGCAATGCCTGCAAGTAAAACTATCACGGTCCAGCACGGCGTACCCAACCTTTGCTAACAGAGGCTGTTTTTCCCAAGCGCCATCCATGTACTTTGAGAACATATCGAGGTCGGGTACAGTGCCAAAAGTAAGCATAGGCTTATGTTTTGCCATCGTGCTAACCATGATCAGCCTTAGTAGTTGTTAAGGTTCATCGAATCAATCATTTGCGAGCCGTCTGCATTACCACCAGACAACGTGCCTGTAAAAGACGAAACAATCAGGGGCACAATCGTCACAAGGGCGCCGATTACAATACCCCAGCCCTGCCATTCAAGTGGTTGCTTGTTCTTTTTGGCAGACCACGCAGAAATAAGCGAGATACCCGCAATGATCATGCCGACACTCCCAATGATCAGCATTGCAATAGGCATAATGTCTTGAAGTTCCCTTTCAATACCCGTCAGGATATTTGCAACTGAATTTTGTGCGTGAGCGGCAGTAGGAATAGCCAGAGCCACAACGGAAGCAGCTGTCTTAGTGATTGCACCTGCGTTCACATAAGCAAATGCCTGTACTTTACCAAATAGAGATTTCATATAATTTACCCTCGGTCTTTACTCAAAATATTTAACTAGATGCACAGCAGAAATTAGTGCCGACCCCGCTACCAGCCTCGACAAGATTGACCCGATTTTGCTTCCCCTCCCTTCTTGAGAAACATTCCCTAATCCAGAAATCTGAAAATAGGCCATAGCGATAGTCACATACCCAGCAATAGCCATCATGCCCAGCGCTGCATACATCGCTTTCGTTGTGTAATCACCACTGGCACTGCTGTATGCACTAATTTCAAGTGGGTCAGTATTCGCCCAGATAGTTGCTGACCATGCGTTTGCCCACATACTCAATTCGATAAGAGACGCACCGGCAACAACTTTCGCTGCAACAACGCTCCAGACGGGTTGTTGCTTTTGCCTGTCACCAGCACGAATCATGGTGAAAATACCGGAGATTGAAATAAACACACCGGCACATGCGCAGATCAAAAAGATGAAATTTAGAATCGCGCTATACTGGGTAGACAAGTTGATAAACAAGTCACCCATCTGTGTTGCTACTTTCCCAAAGTCCATCTTCTAACCCTTATCGGCCAATCGTGCCTGAAGTAGTGCAAAGCGTTCGGTTGCTCGGGTTCAAACTGAGCACTCGACCGAAGCCAGGAACCTCGATGCCAACGCGAACGATCAAGCCAGTACGGTCACTCGGACGAGTCACATAAGCGTTTTCTGCGTTCACACCTTTCAGACGCCATACCTGGGACGTTGGCTTACCTGCACAGTGGTCAGCTACTGGTGTTGGTGCAGGGGCTGCTGCTACGGCCCTCGGTGCCGCTTGAACCGGCGCAGGGGTGGCAGGTTTTGCCGCCGCAACCGGCTGTGCCGTGGGTGCTGGTGCAGGAGCAGGAGCAGGAGCAGGAGCAGGTGCAGGTGCAGGAGCCGCAGGTTGTGCTGCAGCGCGCTGCCGGGCTTGCTGTGCCTGTGCTGTTTGCAGCGTGATAGCTCGGCTACTGGCATCTTGAGCGGTTCGTGACTGCTCTACAGCGGACTTCACAGATTGTTCGATCCGCTGAATATCCTGCTGCAGCTTCGCAACAACCTCATCGTTGTTGGCCGCCGCTTCAACCTTTGCACTCAGCTCATCAACGGTCTTTGCCAGCTGGGCTTGACTCTCGCTTCCCGCCTGAATGGCAGTGCTCAGCTCCGAGACCGTTCCTGTAATTGACTGGAGAGCCGTGCTCACTTCACTGATGGTTTTACGGGTCTCAGAGATATCGGATTCCATCTGCTCAAACCGACGCTTCTGAACATTGTTGCGAATGACTGACTCATCAATTACGACCCCGGCAGGCAAGTTCTCGTAGCTAGCGGTCTGAGCCAGCACACGGTCAAATTCCTGCTCTTCCAGCGTCAGTTGCGGACTGATCCCATCCGTAATGGTGATCATGCCGTCATCCGGCACGTTGCTAGAGGCGTCCTGGGGTTGATATGGCTGGCCTTGGTCGGCCATTTGCTCGTCAACGGTTGGTTGAACAGAGTCGCCCCAGTCAATGGACTCAAGGGAGGATTCATCCTCAAAGGCTGGAACCTGATCTGTGTCCTGCAGCTGAGTTGCAGGCACACCCTCACCGGTAAAACCTGCCCCGGTATCAAAGCCAGCGGCTGAGTTAGTCTGCTGCGGGGTTGGAGGTTCGGTACGCATGGCTACTTTTACAGCAACGAGCCCAAGCAAGAGCACCATGATCAAAAGCAACACCCCACCCACAATCATAAGCACTTTCCCTGCCCCAGATTTCTTTTTCGGCGCATCCGCCTGGGGTTCATCCATGGGAATATCAAGGTCGAAGTTATCAGACCCTGCATTCAGTCCTTCGCCGTTACCGCTATCGTTGCCCGCTCCAGAAACACCGCCCGATGTTGCAGTCGCAACGTCCAGATCGAAGTCAAACTCTTCTTTGTTGTCCTGTACGCTCATCATCTACTCTCGCTTCAAATCAGTTAGTTGCGCTGCAAACATCATCCATGAAGAAAACACCCACCTCATCGCCAACTCGCAGCGATACGGTGATTGGTCTGCTCAAGCGGTCCTGAAAAACATCGCCCATGTCTTGGCCAAGCTGACCAAGCATGATCTTGGCTTCTCGCGACGAATCAGATGTTGTGTCTTGAATAACCGTCCCATCTGAAACGTAAGTCTCGGAATCGACGTTCATTTCCGCTGCTTTACCAATGGCCTTCAGGGTCGCACCAACACCCCACCAGCCGTAGCGATACAACAGATGGCGGTCAACCTGTCCTTCAACTGCGTTCAGCGTTGTCTGAGTATCGAGAGCGATGGCGCTAATGGCCTTCGTCTCATCCTCAAAAACCATCTTGGTCAGATTGATACGCAGCCATGTTTCCGCCCGCTCAAATGCGCCGATCAGTTGGGCGCCTCTCAGGCGACCGCTACGAATGGTCACAGACACCGGACCTTGCACGTCAGAGTTAAGGGCCAGATCAGTTGTTGCCATAACCATGTTCCCGGCACGGGCCAAATAAGGCTTGCAGCTATCAGCGGCACTCTCATTGGCAGCCTGGGTGTTTTGAACCGGCTGGCTAAACCCTGCGCCACTTGAAGGGGTCGCCTGGTCTGCAACCTCGTAGGTCCAGCTGACGGCAGATAGTTGCGGTCTACGACCTTCCCCTTCTTGTTCGATAAGCCCCTGGATCAAGGAATCAACACTCCGGTAGTCGGTCTGCTGTCTGCTCCGTTGCGGTCGTTCGCTGCTATCAACCCCCAGCGCTTCGCTGACATTGCGAGGTTTGCCCTCTTCTTCTACTGGGAATGGGTTTACATCTACTTCCTCGACCCGATAATCATTCACCTCGGCATTAAGCAGCGGGTGTGCCGTTGGGTCTGTCTCTTGAATCGTCGGCAACACGTCTTCGTTGTAACGTCGGCGCTCTTCTTGTTGAATCAGGCTATTTGAGTCGCCCTCAATACTTCCGTTGATGTTCACTCGACCTGTTTGGCTGGCACTCAGACTACGGTTGCCCTGCTCAGGCTCATCAAATCCGACTGTCACGGAGAACAGGACCACGACCAAGAAAGCAGCCGCAATGCCCATGAAGACAAGCCGCATCTTGTTCGCAGGATTGAAGATGGCCTTCAGTGCAGAACCACCGCGTACCGGCCCTACATCCGCATACCCGCTGTCATTGCTGTGCCGATCATCAACTGTCGCAGTCAGGTGTAAATCTTCTTCTTTAAAATCAGACATTCGCTTTCTTACTCAGCTACAGGCGCGCGACCAATGCGCAGGAACACGGTCTGACCAGAGTTGTTCGTGCCGCCGACCATCGTTGTCAGGGGCAGTTCGTAGGCTCGATACCGGCCATTGCCATGCGACACATCAATGATTTTCGGTGAGAACACGGCTAGCGGGGTTTGCAGAAAAAGTGACTCGCCTTTAATCCAAGCCTTACCCTCAGCTCCCTCAACCACCATCTGCGTTGAGCCAATTGGGGATACGCCATAAAGAACCGAGTTCAGGTCCGCATTAGCTGAAGCACCTACCTTCACTGACCGATCAGTGAACATCGCTGCCGTGTCAGTCTGTGGACCCACCTCTGCAACACGAATAGTTGCAGACCGGTGATAAATCCCGGCCTTGCCTTCAAGCAGAATGGTGATCGGTGTTGCCAGTCCATGAAGATAAACAGTCAGATTCCCTACGACGCCATGCTTCAGCGCGGTCAGCGTAAATGAACCTGCCTGGGGATCATCAAGCTCGATAGTCTCGTCGCCAGTTGCGCGATCAATGGCCACCATTCCCTCCATGTAGGATGAAACACGCCGGATAGGCCAAGGGTTACCGTAGGCATCAATAAAGCTGACAGCTGAGCTTTGAAATCTGGCAATAGCAATTCGCGGGACTTCGCTGTCAGGCTGAAGAGACACATCAAACAACGTATCCAGATCAACTACGTCCTGATCAACCACGTCAGAAAAGTCATCGACAATTGGCGCTTGTCGCGCAGCAGAAGACTGCTGAATTTCACGTCGCATATTCAGGATGGTTTGGGGATCAGCCACCAGTATCTGTTGAGCGCGAGCTTCAACAGCGGCACCTGATTGCTGCTCAGATTCCTGAGCCAACACATTCTGAGCTGTCACCGCAACAAGAGCTGCAGTGAGTGTCATTTTGAAAATACTCATTGCTGGCCTCGTGGCTTGACGATGTATGAGTCAACCCAGATACCGGCGTCACGCCAAAGCAAACTCACCCGACGAATGCGCATACGCATCACCACGTCAATCTGAGCCCGACGCTTTCCATCCAGCATCACTCGGTAGGGAACATCGACAACCCACTGCGCGTAGCCACCAGCGCCAGGCGTGGTATCGACCAACACGCTTTGCTCAGTCACCGCATAAAGGGTTCCTTGAAACTCAGCGGTCAGATTTTCAAGCACGCCGAGTTTCTTGAGCGAATCGACAAAACCCTTACGAGCGTCATCGCTAAGGCAGTAGGTATCGTTTTGCACCGTAGTGCGCCAATCGACATAGGACAGCTTGTAAACCTTCCGAACGCACTGCTGCGCCCAGTTGAGAATTTCCTCATGGCTATAAAGGGGCTCATTCAACAGAGGCAGTGGGCGAATGCGCCCATCATTCGTTTCGCCAAGCAGCTTGATGACCGGCTCGTTTCGCGAAGTGACATTCAGAGCAATCGCCAGCCCCACAATGACGAGCAAGAGAACGGCAATGATGCGGTTCTTGGCCTTCAGTTCGCTTTGAGCAGTCATACCCTGCCGCACAAGCAGAGCGAGCCCAGGGGCTTCAAGCAACTCAGGCCCAACCTCATCCTTCAGCTTCTGGCTCTTACTCATTCCGTCGTACCCCAAATCTCAGGACGCAAATCGCTACGCATCACGTTGTTCTCTGTCAGCTGCTCAGTTATCAAAACCGACTCCAAATCGCATGGATGCTTACAAGCACGTTGGCTGACCTTTTCCTTTCCCCAGTCTTCTGGGGGCGGCCAATTTTCCCATTTTCGGATCAATGCTACTGAACACTTGTGCGCTTCAGCCATTTTCAGCCGGAACGGCTGCTTATCACCGCGCGGCAAACCCCGTACATACTCGCCTAGATGCATTTGAACCAACCCCGAACTTCAATTGCTACATATCCTATCAGCTTTATTTTTTCTCGTGTAGTATTATTAAACACAATTTTTGACGATATGAGGATCGCGCTTTGACTCTGAATAAGATGGTGCTTGCGGGCTGTGGGATTGTGTTTGCCTGTGCGTCAGGGTTTGCCATGTACTTAGGGCTTACCTACGGCCTGGTTGGTGGCAACCGGACCATTACTGATGGCCAGTGCGCTCCGAGAACCGCTGAGCAGGCTCAGTCATTCTTCAGTGGGCTCATGCCAGACTCACAGGTTCTTGCAGTCAGCCCCGCTTTCCCTGCCGGTGCAGCCGGACACTGCATTACTAAGGTGCGCATGCTGGTGAACAAGACCGATCCGGCAACGGACGGGATTGTGTTTTTGATGCCGGATGGTGAGCACTTTTTGAATGGGCCGATGATGGATGCCACCAGCCGCCTGACGCCCACTGCTCAAGCAGGCACTCAACAGCTACCGCCAACAGAGGGTCTTTCCGACAAAGACAAGGCGTTGATCGACATGCTGTTAGGGGTCCGCGACGATGTTGAGCGCATCACCACCGAAGGCAGCTTTCCAGAGGTTGAGACTCCCGAGCCCCAAGAAATACAGGATGCTCTGAAGGAGCTGGTCAGCGATATTGGAAAGCTACCCAATCAGCTGGCATTCAATGCAGATGGCACCAACACTGCCTACGTCGTCTTCGACCCGAGCTGCAACAAGTGCCAGCACTTCTTTCAGGACATGCCTGCTGTAGCAGAGCGCTTTGATACCCGTCTTGTCTGGATTCCAACGTACTTGGCTGACACAACCCGCACCCACGCGGCCTACGCAACAAAGGCTATCAATCAAGAGCCCGAGGACAAGGCGTGGGCCATCCTGAAGCTGATGATGACCGCCCCTGGTGTCGATGAATCAACCCTTGGGGCGTTGCTCGGCTCTGTCAGCGATCAAGACTTCAGCCAGCTTGAGCAGTCAGCCGCATATACGCGCGTCGTGATGCAGGCAGAAGAACTGGGTACACCCTTCATTCTCTTCCAACCGGCTGACGGCTCAGGCATTACCTTCAAATCCGGCTACACGGATATCGAAGACCTTGAAGCCAACCTGAAATAAAAAAAAGGCCGCATTCCATACAGGTGCGGCCTTTTTCGTCCTACCGGCTGTTAGCCGAATCGCGGCCCTGCCCGAGACTCACTTGCTGGGTCTATTTGCCACACCAGATAATCCTCATCGCGCCAATCAAAACCTGCTGTCAGATCGTTATCCGGGTTCTGGCTAATCCTGCTGGCCAACCTGCCTTGAGCGAAGCTCTGAAACAGCTTCTCTGCATCCGTAGCGGTAAACAACGAGCCAACCTCGACTACGCCATCGACAAACAGCTTGGTGCGCTCAAACTCACGTACACGAGAGTCACCCAGCTGCAGATCACCTTGGGACCAAAGCTGGAATGCATAGGCCGTCATTTCGCGGCTATCGCTTTGGGCGTCGTTAATCACTGTGTCTGGGAAACCACATTCGCGCATCGCAGCAACGACACGCTCAGCAGCAGCTCCGCCTGGGGCGAAAAAGGTATTGATCCCTACCCGCTCCTGCTGGCACAGCAGCTGCTGTTCTGCAGCGTGCCAAGCCTCATGGTAGAAAGTCCCACTATCAGCCAGATCGGCGTGCAGACGCATAAGGTTCGCTGCAGTAACGTACATGCCGGGAGCGTCCATTCGATCACTCACTTCAAGCGATGGCCGCACTTCACCAAACAACCGATCAAGCTCAACCTCAGCCAAATCAATAAGGTCTTGCTTATTCAGCGGGGCATTCGCTGCCATACGGGTGTAAAGAACTGGCATGTCCACTTTGCCAAGGTAAGGGTGCTCAACCGCACGCACTTCCGTTTTCAGCGACTCCAGCCAGGCCGAGGCGAAATGCTGGATACGCGGCAACTGTTCCGCTGATGGGTAGACGCCTTCAAACTTCTTGCCATTGGCCACCAAGTAGTCGTTCCGTTCACCCTGCTCTTCCAACGTCGCCTTAAACCACATCTCCATGCCACGGGCGAACATTTCTGCAGGTGTTGCCCAGTAGGGATCAGATCGCTTCTGGTCATACTCGATTGCTGCCTTGAGCATGTCACTTTGCTGCGTGTACGAGGACAAGTCTTTCGGATCAGCGCCTTCCTCTGGTTTACGCATGATGGCCGTCAACAAGCCATAGAAGGCTTGCAGCGACTCATCACGAAGGGCATTCCCGATCTTCGTTGGACTCCCGACTTCACCAGCTTTGGCCAAGGGGTAGCCAATAAGCTCCGCTAAATCATCGCTACGCCCTGTTGCTATCCGACCATAATGGTTTGCAATGGCATGCCCGTATTCATGGGCAAGTGATCCATCACCGCTCATACGAGTCAAGTTGATAGCGATGTTCGCGGGCTCAAAGTGAGCGTTTGCAGCGCCAGCGCCACCATGTCCACGCGAGCCAAAGCAAAGACCAAGCCTGCCACCGAGACTCAGTGCCGCAGGATCAATGCCAAGCACGCGAGCGAAGTCCATCATGGAGTCATAGGCAAAGTTCAGGTGCTTTACCCGCTCTTCCTGATTCGTCCAGTTCCCATACTCCACTCCAGAGAACATGAACGTCTTGATAAAGTCGTCACCGTCAACATTCTTACCTTCGCGGTAATCCGGCCCTACACGCACAAGAGCATCACGCTGGACACGACTTTTCCGAGTGGTAGTAGATGCCTTCTTGGGCTTGATCACACTGTCCCAAGTTACATCGCGCATCGCGGTTTGGTGCCGATTGCAGAAGAACGGATCAAAGCTACCCCAATACAGGCCGGTGCCCCGGATACGTTGCTTCTTGTATGGGTAGTGCTTCCGAATCTCGGGAAAATCATTTTCAAGCAGCTGAGTCGTCGCTCTTCTCATGTCTTCGCTGTACTGCTTGAAGCACTCGTCAGCGCCTCCCCGGCTTTCAGCAGCAGCGACCAAAATTGGCTCTGCTGTCTTGCGCATTGCACTCAACAGCTTGATGAACAGGAATGTGTGTTCCGTGTGCGCAGTCAAAGGAGAGCTTGGTATGCCGCGCCAGAAAAGATCGAAAGACAAGGCAACTTTGATTGGCAGCCCCATATCCCGAAGCTCTTCCATGCTCTTGCGTGGCCAGAGCGAGTCCTTAGTCAGATACTTCTTCTTCTGATCTTCAGTCATTGTCAGCGCTGAGCTTTGAAGATTCTCAACCGACATAGCCCGAAGGTCTTTGATGGCAAAGCCTTTAACCGTTCCCGTGTCCTCATACCGACCATCACCAGACGGGGCTGATTCTTGCTTCTTAGTGACAGAAACCTCACCAATCGGCTGGTTCAGCAACCCACACAGCTCGCTGTCTACTACTGAAATCAAGTCGATGACATACGGCTTGCCGACATAGTGGCCCGTGTTTTTGAGGCGAACCGCCTCACTACCCAGCAGGGACATACGACTTTCTGTCAGCGCCTTTTCAGACCAATCAACACCGACCGTCCACCAAGTCCGTGGACTCATGAAGAAGATCAGGCCATGAACCGAATTGCCTTCGGCCACTTGCTTGACGAAGGCACTACGAATACGCGCATGCGTTGCTTCGGTGAAATTAAGGTACTTGCCCTTGGTTTCCCTAACAATCGCAGCCTCGATAGCATCCGTCAGCTCTTTATGAGGAAGGTGGCGAATCTTCAAGCATGCTTGTTCAAAACGGTCCTTTAGACCCCAGCGCTTTGCCAGACGCTCAGCCGTCAGGCGCTCCATTTCAGATTCAACAGTAAGATGACCCTGCAGGTTCTCGACCAAAGAGACATAAACCTCAAGCGCCTGCGCCTCCGTCTCCAACATCGGTCGCGGGGGCATGCTGAACTCCGGCGCCAGGGAGTCGTATTTTTCAAAAGCATTGACCACGGATACGCCGGGTAACTGAACCAGCGCATTCATCTTATCGCCAACGTCAGATGCCGATACGGAGTAGTAGCGTGCTTGCTGAGCAGAAGGCCACTGCATGACCCCCGTAGTGCTCTGGGCTTCTGCGAATACTGCTAGGACATTCTCAACTGACAGAACATCGACAGCATGGTTGATGACGCGAAGGCTGGCGGAATCAACGCTTTGCGCAGTATCCAACCGGGCAACAAAATTGAAGGTAGGGGCTAAGCCACCATCCCAGTGGGCTTTCATGCGGGCCTCTTCACCAAGCATGTCTGGATGCTTGATGGCTGAGGCGGCGAGCGTCAGCAGGCTGTCAGCTGTGAGTGAAGCGCCATAAACGTGAGCTACCCGCATCCATGAGCTATTCATGAACATCCGGCTGGTTACGAATAAGTCACCGCCCCCTTCAACCCTCTGGGCTAGCTGACTGCCCTGCTGCTTGAGTATATCGCGCCGAACACGCAGGCTTTTATCCAGCTGCCTTGCAGCTTTCGCGATATCAAGCTCTTGATCAGCTTCAGACTCAGGCAGTGAGTACCCAGAAATGGAACCACCAAACGCAGTACGCAATGACGTGTCAGTACCGGGATCAACGTCAACCGCGATGCTTAGACCAATACCTTGATAGTCACTTGCTAACGCAAATGACAGCGGCAATTCGGGATAATACATCCGGCTTGCTTGATGCAGCTTTTGAGCAATAACACGCAGATCATCAACCAAATCCGGGGCGATCTGCGCACGCTCAGCTGCAAGCTCCCAGTTGCTTGAGGGGAAAAACTGGGTGAAGTAAATGACGCGCTCGATTGCAGACATTACGGCGGGAGTGAATGTGTGGCTCAGCTCAAGCTCAGGAATGGTCTGCTCAACTACAGCAGCACGCTTATCTGTCGGTACAAGGTCACTTGCAAGCCAGTCTGGCGCAAAGCCACGGTAATGCAGTTGGGCTCGCGAAATCCAAGATGGTGCGACAACCGGATATCCAGCTGCCCACCTGGGGCCACCTTCATACACCCAAAGACCAACCGCATCCGCCCGCATATTGCTCGCGCAGCGACCATCATGCGCCACCCCATCACGATCTACCCAAGTGACCGCGCTACCCGCCTTTAGCACCACAGCATGGTTCTTCTTCGCGGATGATGAGGCCAGATTCTGCCAGCCAATCTGAACAGCAAAGGCTTCAACGCCCTGATCCATATCGCCGTCACGGGCGAGTTTCGTGAGAGCAAGGCCGATCAGCGTTTCCGTCTCGGGTGACCTACCACCGGCAATCGCAGCTTCAGCAACAGACCAAGCCTGCTGCCGCGTGTAGTTGATGCCATGCTCTGCAGACAGAGCAACCAAGACGGCTGCTGATTGACGTTGCCAAAGAGAGAGAATCGTATTCTGAATGGCTGGCGGCAAAGCCTCGCCATCGTCAACATAATCGTCCAGGGCAACAACATCGCTCGACTGGAAGCCAATCAGGTCAATGCTCGGTGACAGGTACTGGAACTCAGTTTGAGAGAGAGTGCCCAGCCTCATCCAAGACTTTGAACGCTTGGTAAAGCCTAGAGCACCAAGCCTGGCTTCCCAGCCAGCAGGGGCATTAGAGATTGCTGTTACCAGCGCTGAATCGTTGACCGTTACCAGATCAATGATGGCTGACGGGTGCTTGCCCCAGTAAGACGGAAAGGAAACCATGCTCTACACCTCAATTAACCCATCCGAGGGCCAGAACTTTGAGTTGCAGCCGGAGCTTCTGGGCCGCGACCGAAACCAAACAGCGATGCCAGCTTGCTAGCCATCATGGTCAAGGCTTGGAAACAGCTCTTGATGCCATTTTCAAAACGATCATGAAGCGATTCACCGTTCATCTTGATCTTGTCGAGAAGGTCTGAGCTGTCGTTCTTGAGCTTTTTCAGGACACCAACGGAGCGCTCGGAAACCTCATCAAGGTTCAGCTCAAGCTGAGCCCCTTTCATGGCAACCTTGTTTGCAGAGGCGAACGCTTGATTCAGAGAGGTATCAAGCCCGGCGACATGCGCACTACCCTCTTCTGACTTGAGGTACTCATCAACGACTTCTTTTTGATCCCTGTCAGGAGCCGCCTTTGCCAATGCGGCACCAATGCCCGCGCGAAGAGCGTCAGCATGGCCATTAACTTGTGCGGCAGATTCACCGAGTTGCTTTTCAGCCTTGTTCATCGAGTACGCAGAAACTGAATCGGCAATCAAACCGCCACCAGTGCGCGCCATTTTATCGAGAAGCGCATAAGCCCCCCCAAACACAAGGGCTGTGCCCATTGCAAATGTTCCAGCCTCACGGAGCTGCTGCAGAGTTTCGCGTTGACTCTGTTCCGCCTCCATTTTGGCCTGATGAGCACGCTGAGATTTAAGTTCTTCATAGCTGTGCCCGGCAGCTTCAAAATCCGCATGCGATATCTCACCCTTATCTGGATCAGGAATGAGCGGTGCAGGTGCCTCAACCTCAATGTCTGGGAATATCTGATCCGATTCGTCCGAGCTTTCGACAGCGGCATTACCGACTCCAGGCTCTGTCGCTGAATCATCAGGATGATCGCCATCATCAAACTCAAACCCATCGTCAGGATCATTGTCCTCTACTGGCTTTTTCAAAATACGAGATAGACGCGAATGAACGTCGTCACTAATAAAGAAATCGCTCTCCGACTTAGTGGTTCGTTCAGCCGAAACATCCTCAGCGCATTCTGCATTGTTGGAAACTAAGGTCTCATTAACAATGGATTTCTCTGACATGATTTACCTCGACTGTAGGCCGGATTGAGAAATTTCCCGAGTAGATTCAAAGGTGGTTTGTTTCAGCTGCTGAGCTGTAAGCTGGCGTATATCCCAGAGCGTACTAAGCATTTCAGCCATCATCATCGACTGATCACGCACCAAAGCAATGGAGTCTTCAGCCGTAGCTACATCCCGATACCACCTCGGACTGCTTACACGGTACTTATGAAGAAGCTCCCGAAGCTGGTTCTCGGATATCTTCTCGCCCCAATCATCCGGTATCTCTGCGGAAAGGTTGTTCTCAATAAAGTTGCGCATGGGTGCCGAACGTATTCTCTGGACATTCGATTCCGTCAGCATATCCATCGAATAAGCTGCGACCTCTTGCCGACGCTGCATTACCAAGCTAGCCGCGAGTTGTTCACGTTGCAGCGGAGTTCCGTTGTTTTTAATGGCCTCTGCCTGCTCATCCGAAGGTGTGGCGACCGGGTAAGGAATAAGGAGCAGGTTAATCAATCTCTTGATCCGGTCTAACCAATTCTCGGGAATTGGATCATTGCTCGCGATCTGAACAGCTAACGGGCGCGGATCAATAGCTAGCTCTTCAGGTGTCGGCTCATCAAGCTCAGCCAATACCTGATTGACTGAATACTCTTTACGCGGCTCGCCAGTGGGGAGTTTTCTCGACTGACGAGATTGAGATTCTGTGCTCCGTGCGAGGTCATCACGGACAGCCGCACGAGACGAAGCCGCCTGGATACGCCCACTAATAGACGAATAAACACCACAGGCATCTGATGGTAGGCTGTTGACCCCCAATTTCTTGTCTTCATCAATTGCGGCGCGGGTGTTCTCAATCGCCGCTTCTCGATGTGCTGCGTTAAGCTCCTGAACACGCATTGCATAGTTCATGGAGTCTTGGATGATCTTGGTTGAAGCCTGCAATGTTTGAGTGATTGCCAATGCAGCATTTTGTGTGGCCGTTGCGCAGTTATCGCAATAGACCGGAATGCCGCCATCGCCTATGCCAATAGCAAATGTGTGCGTTGGTAACAGGTAAACACTGAATGCCATTGCTGTTGCTGCAAGAGACTTACAAGCCATTCACTGCACTCCTTGTCGCATCACTGGTGGCCGTTGAAGGCTGAAACACCTCGCGGCCTGGAGGTGCTGTAGGAACTGATTTGGCGGCCTCGGAGGCTTTACGTCCAAGCTCGATAGCGTCTCCCAAGTCATAGCTGACCGATCTTCCTTCTTCATAGCCAGTAATCTGACCGCCTGACCGAAGGATGCCAAAACGATCATCAATCTCGGCAATCTTGGTTCCCATGACCTCACGGTAGTAACGCTCTGCTTCAGCGCACGTCATCTGATTGATCATCGAGGCAATCTTGCTACCGACCACATTGGAAATAATGTTGCCGATACTCGATTGAATACGACTCTGAACCAAATCAATCATTTCGTAGATTTGATCGGAGCATGAGCCCGCTGAGACATCAGGAATATTCTCCATAGCAGCCTCAGTCGTCTGAATGATTCCAACATCAGTGGCCTCAATGCGTCGCTGCTGAGCCTCTATGCGCCTTTGGCCTTGAGCTTGAGTCAGATCACAATCCTGAACAGCTGATTCGTCAGCAGAGAAGGCAGGCGATGCCGCCCCAAGCAAAACCCCTAGACAAAATCCTGCTTTTGAAAACGAGGTCATGAGTCACCTCTCACGAGCTTCAGAGCCTTCGCGATTGCGTTACACCGACGGGGAGAAGCAATAACAGTCAGAAGGTCATTCTGATGAACGATCATCAAACGCTCACAAGCCAAGTCAGAGAAAA
>Ga0194136_1000159_pt1 | contig 39868 bp, 35 predicted proteins | sample TARM_MetaG_T3A_1_FD_134023 | JGI IMG/M metagenome (GOLD analysis project Ga0194136, IMG submission 134023) | Freshwater microbial communities from Pennsylvania, USA, analyzing microbe dynamics in response to fracking - TARM_MetaG_T3A_14 (version 2) | ecosystem: Environmental > Aquatic >...
GCTTTTCGCCTATGGATTGCGGCCAAAAAGATGGAATGCTATACTGTTCCTAGTGATGATTACGAAGAGAGGAGAGCGGTTATGAGAGCGAAATTGCGGATTTTTTTGACCTTGATGCATGGTATTTTTTCCGATGTGGCTATTCAAGGGGTGGAGTCTGCCCAAAAATCAAAAAAATTCAGACAAAAATACGCTTCTTGCTGCTTATCCTGACAAAGCGATAAGTCCGGCTATGGGGCCTCCCGTAGCTATTTTTTTTGCAAGAAAAGAAGGGACTTCAAATGGAAAATCACATATCGTTACGTAAAAATATATCTCTGGCAAAAAAATATGCCTTCATCCAATATTTTGGCATCACCTCGTTATGGCTGCTTTACCTGAGTTCATTCAAAGGGATGAGCTTGGTGCAGATTGGTTTCCTGGAAGCCATCTTCCACATCACGAGTTTTGCTTTCGAAGTGCCGTCTGGTGCTTTGGCGGACCGTTTCGGCTACAAAAAAATCCTGCTGTTCGGGAAAGTGATGGCCATCATCAGCTCGATCGGAATGATCTACGGTCAGAGTTTCTCTCATTTTGCGATTGCGTTCGCGTTCTCGGCGCTTTCCTACAATTTCAACTCGGGGACCTACGAAGCGCTGGTCTTCGAAAGCATGAAAGGATTGGACGAGGAGAGCGGCTATCTGGACAAGCTGGCCCACATCAATTTCCTGATCGAGATCAGTGCCCAAAGCGGCGTGATCCTTGCCGGTATTTTGGCCGATGCTTATTTCCAGGCCGTCTATATGGTCAATATCCTGCTCTGCATACTGAATATGTTCCTGATTTCCCGCATGGTTGAGCCAGTCAAGCGACTGGATCCGCAGTTGAATGAAACAGTCGGATTTTCCGAAAAAGTGGGGCAATCATATACCCGGATACTGGGGAATGCCTGGCGGTTGCTGAAGCGGCATAAAGAGCTTCGGGGCTGGATCCTGTTTTTTGCCCTGCTGGACAGCTTTGCGGCGACTTATTATTTCTATTTCCAGAATTACCTGTCGGTGCTGGGCTACAACGGCAAGGGTACGAGTATCTATCTGTTTGCGGCCGCCCTGTTCGGTATCTTCGGAGCAAAATTTTCACCCTCCATCGAACAGAAACTCCAAAAAAAACGGATTCCCTATGTTTTTCCCGCAGTTGTTTCGTTGGCGTTGCTGCTGTCGGCATCGGGAAATCGGCTGCTGATTTTTGTTGGATTTGTGCTTTCGATCATTTTTTCCGCGGTGTCACCGACGATCGCGAACGCCTACATCAATCAGTTGATCCCTTCCGAAGAAAGGGCGACGCTTTTGAGCGCGAACAGCATGGCCTACAGCCTCTGCATGATCCTTCTTTTTCCGGTGATCGGAGGCGTCATCGATCTGTTGGATTTCCGGATCGCGTATCTGCTGATGGCGTTGGCCATCATTCTGGTCGGAGGCAGCTTTGCGACAATCGCAATAAACCGGAGCCGCTCCCGCGGTTAAACGATACACAAAGAGCCTGCTGCCGGGATAAATTCGGCAGCAGGTTCTTTTTCGTCATAGATATTTTTTCAGCACCGACCAGTCTTCCACCTTTTCGGGCAAAGTCTTGACGTGCTTGCCGCGCATCGGGCTGGTCGAAGGCAGCGGCAGGTAGGCCAGGCCCGTCCCCTCATCCAGACCGAAGTGCTTTTTGTAGCTGCGGAAAGCTTTCCCGCCGTTGAAGGCGATGGCCTTGATCTGGGGATGTTCGCGCAGAAGGCTGTTCAGATCGTTCGGGTGCTCCTCTTTGATGGCCGAATCGAGGCTGCCTTCGCGGTAACAGGAGTGGATCACATCCCAGAGGGCGACGTGATGCCGTTTCAGCAGCGACAGGCGCTCGGCATAGTCCAGCGGATCCGTTTCCCCGAGGATGGAGAAGATAATTTCCCAAAAATGGTTCCGCGGATTCCCGTAATAGTGTTGTGCCTCCAATGATTTCACTCCGGGCATCGAACCCAGGATCAGGACTTTGGCATGCGGGTCGATGACAGGCGGCATCGAGTATAGTCTGTCGATTTGTTGCATAAGGATTTCATCCTTTCACAGTCAGTTTCCCCATCATTTTACCAAAAGCGCGCCGGAGCAGGAAACATTCAGGCTTGCTGATTTTTTTTCATAAAACAGTTGACGGACGGATAGCGATGCGTTAAAATAATCCCAACATTAAGAAATCGTTAGAAAAATCATTTCCATCTAATCAAACCGATAATCAAGAGGAGTACGCATCATACCTTGTTTCCAGAGAGTCGCCGCCAGTGAGAGTGCGATAGCTTAGGGGATGCCGAATGGACTTGAGAGGGTTGCCTTGAAAAGAGTAGGGGCAAACGGGGAACCTGATCCGTTAACAGACAGGCGCATATGTTGGTATGCGAACGAGTGGGCGGTTTTTATCGTCAATTTGGGTGGTATCGCAGGAGATTACAAGCTCTTGTCCCTTTTAATGGGGGACAAGGGCTTTTTTTGTACACAAAAAATGATGAGGTGAATGAAATGCTAGAGATAAAAGCAACGAAACAGACCGAACAGATTCTTCCGGAAGACAGCATGAAAGCCGCGATCGATAAACTCGTGAAAAAAGAAGAACTCTCTCCGCAATTGACGAAAACCATCATGCAGCAGATCATGAGCGGTCAAGCCAGCCCGGTCCAGATTGCGGCTTATCTGACAGCCATGCGCATGAAAGGCGAGACGGCCGGCGAAATCAGTGCCTCCGCCGAAGTGATGCGGGATTTTTCGAACAAGGTGCAGACGAAGACGACAGCCTTGGACATCGTCGGAACCGGCGGCGATCAAGCTTTCACCTTCAACATCTCGACCGTTTCCTCCTTTGTCATTGCAGCCGCAGGAATCCCGGTGGCGAAACACGGCAACCGCAGCTCCTCTAGCAAATGCGGCAGCGCGGATGTGCTGGAAGAGTTGGGCGTGAACATCGAAGCCAGCGCCCAGCACAGCGAAGCGATGCTGGAAGAAATCGGCATGTGTTTCATGTATGCCCAAAAATATCACCCGTCGATGAAGCATGCCGCACCCGTCAGGAAAGAAATGGGCGTCCGGACAATCTTCAATGTCCTCGGCCCCTTGGCGAACCCGGCCAACGCGAATATGCAACTGCTCGGCGTGTATGATGTCGCACTCGTGGACACGATGGCTGAAGTGCTGAACCAATTGCAGATGGAACGGGCCTTGGTATTCGGCGGAAATGACGGTCTGGATGAAATCACCTTGACCACAACATCGGAAGTCGCGGAGCTCCGCAACGGCAAAGTCACCCACTTCACGTTCGATCCGAAAGACTACGGTTTCGAGTACTGCACGAACGAAGATCTGGTCGGCGGCGAGCCGGCTGAGAATGCCGCCATCGCCTTGGCCATCCTGAATGGCGAAAAAGGACCGAAGCGCGACACGGTGCTGTTGAACGCCGGCATGGCCATCTATCTTGCCAACGACGGCTATACGATCGCTGACGGCATCAAACGCGCCGCCGAACTGATCGACAGCGGAGCGGCCCTGGAAAAACTGCAGCAATTCATCAAAGCATCACAGGAGGCGACAAAATGATATTGGACGACATCATAGCAGCGACAAAGATACGCGTGGAAAAAGCCAAACAGGCCATCCCGCTGGAAGAAATGAAGCAAGCTGCCCTGGCACTGCCGATCACTCAGGATTTCCCCTTCGAAAAGGCGCTGAGCGGCGACGGGATCCGCTTCATCTGCGAATGCAAGAAGGCATCTCCTTCGAAAGGCGTGATCGTGGAGGATTTCCCATATCTTGAAATCGCCAAGGACTACGAGGAAGCCGGCGCATCCGCGCTTTCGGTATTGACGGAACCGGATTTTTTCCAAGGCGAAAACCGCTTCCTGACCGAAATCAAACAGGCAGTTTCGCTGCCTGTCATACGCAAAGATTTCATCATCGATGCCTACCAAATCTATGAGGCGAAAGTAATCGGCGCGGATGCCGTGCTGTTGATCGCGACCATCCTGAACGAGGAAGAATTGGATGCTTTCCAACGCTTGACCCGCGAACTGGGGCTTTCGGCGTTGGTGGAAGCCCACACCGAAGAGGAACTGCTGAAGGCATTGCGGACGAATCCGAAGATCGTCGGCGTCAACAACCGCGATCTGAAGACTTTCAAAGTGGACATCCAGCAGTCCATCAGGCTGCGCGCACTGGTGCCGGATGATATCCTTTTCGTGGCCGAAAGCGGCATCTCGGAAAGGCAGCAAGTCATCGAACTGGAAGAAGGCCACGTCGATGCTATCTTGATCGGCGAAACGATGATGGTCTCCCCGGACAAAAAAGGCATGTTGGACCGCTTACGGGGGATTGGCTGATGGTCAAAGTGAAAATCTGCGGCCTGAAACGGGTCGAGGATGCCGAAATGCTGAACGAGCTGCGACCGGATTTTGCCGGCTTCATTTTCGCCTCCAGCAAGCGCCGGATTTCATTGGAGCAGGCGCTGCAGATCAGGGCAGCCTTGACGGAAGCCATACCGGCGGTCGGTGTCTTCGTCAACGAGCCGATCGAAAACATCGTCGCTATCGTCGAAAGCCGGGCGATCCAGATTGTGCAGCTACACGGCGATGAGGATAATGCTTATATAAAAGAGTTGGGTAAGCGGATCACGCTGCCGATCATCAAAGCGGTGGCAGTCAAGGACGCCGATGATGTCAGGCAGGAATACGCCGCAGACATCATCCTTTATGACACGTACCAAAGCGGCGTGGCAGGCGGGACAGGCAAGACATTCAACTGGGATCTGCTGAAGGAAGCGAAGCAGCCGTTTTTCCTGGCGGGTGGGCTGCATGCCGGCAACCTCGAAGCGGCCATCGAACAAGTGCAGCCATACGCAGTGGACATCTCGAGCGGCGTCGAAACGGACGGCGTGAAGGATTTTGAAAAAATCAGAGCAGTAATGGAAATCATTAGGAGGTCAACAAAATGACAAGTTATTTCGGAGCACATGGGGGACAGTTCATTCCCGAAACGTTGATGAACGCTTGCTTGGAACTTTCGGAAGCTTTTTTCCGATTCAAAGAGGATCCGGACTTCAAAAAAGAATTGAACGATCTGTTGGACAACTACGCGGGCAGGCCATCGCGCCTTTATTTCGCGGAAAAAATGACGAAGGACCTCGGCGGGGCGAAAGTCTACCTGAAACGTGAGGACCTGAATCATACGGGCTCGCATAAGATCAATAATGCGCTCGGCCAAGTGCTGTTGGCCAAAAAGATGGGCAAGAAACGGATCATCGCCGAAACTGGCGCCGGCCAGCACGGCGTGGCGACGGCAACAGCCGCCGCGCTTTTGGACATGGAATGCGTCGTCTACATGGGCGAAGAGGACACCCAACGCCAAGCCTTGAACGTGTTCCGGATGGAATTGTTGGGCACGAAAGTGATTCCTGTGACGAGCGGCACCGCCACCCTCAAGGATGCGGTCAACGAAGCGATGAAGGATTGGGCTTCCACGTTTGAAGAGTCGCATTACTGCATCGGCTCGGTCATGGGTCCGCATCCCTTCCCGACCATGGTCCGCGATTTCCAGAAGATCATCGGGGAAGAGACCAAAGCCCAGATGGCCCAGGCGGAAGGCAAACTGCCGGATGTCGTGATGGCTTGCGTCGGCGGCGGTTCGAATGCGATCGGGACTTTCTATGATTTCATCGGCGACGAAAGCGTGCGGCTGATCGGCTGCGAGGCTGCCGGCAGAGGCATCCACACGCAGGACACGGCGGCAACGATCGCTACGGGAACGCCGGGCATTTTCCATGGCATGAAATCCTATTTCTGCCAGGACGAATACGGCCAGATCGCGCCTGTCTACTCGATTTCGGCCGGTCTGGACTATCCGGGCATCGGACCCGAACACGCGGATCTCTATGACCGCGGCCGCGCCGAGTACGTTTCGGTGACGGATGACGAAGCTGTCGCCGCCTTCGAATATCTGGCGCGGATGGAAGGCATCATCCCGGCCATCGAAAGCTCGCATGCGATTGCGCATGCCATGGTCCTGGCGCCGACTTTGGATCCGGAAAAGATCATCGTCATCTGCTTGTCGGGCCGGGGCGACAAGGACGTTGCCGCAATCGCAAGATACAAGGGAGTGGACATCCATGAATAAAATCACAGCTGCCTTCAAGCACAAGGCATTCATACCGTTCGTGACGGCGGGGGATCCAGATCTGGAAACAACGAAGGAACTGATCAGGGAAATCGTGGCCAACGGAGCGGACATCGTCGAAATCGGCATCCCGTTCTCCGATCCGGTGGCGGAAGGCCCTGCCATCCAGAAGGCTGATGAGCGGGCTTTGGCGAACGGCATCAACACGGACGATATTTTCCGGATGGTCGCGGAGTTGCGCACCGAAATCGATACGCCCTTCGTTTTCATGACCTACATCAATCCAGTGTTCGTCTACGGCATCGATCAATTCATGGCGCGCTGCAAGGAGACCGGCGTCGATGGCGTCATCATCCCGGACGTCCCGTTCGAGGAGAAAGGTTTCATCCAGGCAGCCTGCCGGGAACACGGCATCACCTACATTTCCATGGTCGCTCCTTCATCGGCGGAACGGATCGCCATGATTGCCAAGGAAGCGGAAGGCTTCCTGTACGTCGTGTCTTCCTTGGGCGTCACCGGCGTCCGCAGCGACATCACGACCGACATCGGCAGCATGCTGGCCGAAATCCGCAAAATCAGCGACATCCCTTGCGCCATCGGCTTCGGGATCTCCAACGCCCAGCAGGCCAAAGCGATGAGCGAAGTCGGTGACGGCGTCATCATCGGTTCCGCGATCATCAACATCATGGAAAAATATGGGAAAGATTCGCCCAAACCGGTCGGAGCCTTCGTCGCGGAGATGGTGGGAGCAATCCGCAGCGGGAGCTGAAGGCCTTTCGCGTGAACCGCACTGCCTGTAGCAGTATAATGTAAGAAAATAACAGGCGGAAAGTGGTGACGATGATGCGGAGAATTATTCTTGTGCGTCATGGTGTGAGCGAATGGAATCTGTTGAACTTGTTTACCGGTTGGGTCGATATCGATCTGAGCGAGCAGGGGGTCCTGGAAGCGAAAGAAGCTGGACGAAAGCTGAAGGAAGCCGGCATCGAACTTGATATGGCCTTCACGTCAGTTTTGAAACGGGCGATCAGAACCTGTCACATCATTCTGGAGGAAACCGACCAATTGTGGATACCGGAAGTCAAAAGTTGGCGTCTCAACGAACGCCATTATGGCGATCTGCAGGGCCTGAACAAACAGCAGACAGCAGAAAAATATGGCGAGGAGCAGGTGCGTAAATGGCGTCGGTCCTATAACACTTTGCCGCCGTTGATGGATCCGAACAACCCGTTGTCGCCGGCAAATGACCGCCGTTATGCCAATCTCCAGAAACGTGTCATTCCGATGGGCGAGAACCTCGAGACAACCCTGGAACGCGTCATCCCATTCTGGGAAGATCAGATTGCACCGGCTATCCTTGACCGAAAAACGGTGCTGGTGGCGGCCCACGGGAATTCCCTGCGGGCGCTGATCAAATATCTCGAAGAAATACCCGAGGATGAAATCATGGGGTTGGAGATTCCTACCGGAAAGCCATTGGTCTATGAATTGCAGGATGACTTGACGATTATCCGGAAATATTACCTATGAAAAAAGATGAGGCCCGGATTTCCTGTTCCGGGCCTCATCTTTTTGCGTCATTTTTCTTCAGCCAGCAAACGGAAGCTGAAGTGGACATCGCTGGCGGTTCCGTCCGGCAGATAGGATCTTTCCACAAATGTCACCCGATCGGAATGGTCGATTAGGATCAGTGTCGTGGAGCGGGTGCCGTAGCGTTCCGTTTCGATGAAATTGGCGGATACGGCGCGCAGGATCGGTAAGGGCAGCGGCAGGTCGGGAAGTTGCTCATCCGGAGCAGACGTCCGATCCGCCATGATGCGGAAGATGGCCTCTTCGTCAAGCGTTGCTGATCTGGTCATGGAGGCCATTGCCGCTTTCGTGCGGGTGACTTTTGGCCAGGGCGTATCAAGCGTGGCGTTGCTGACGGCATGGTTGCCTGTCTGAAGGACGCTGCACTCGTCCAGGATGTTGTTGTAGTGATGGAGACTGGCGCTCGAGCCGACGAACAGGTTGAAGCCGTTGTAGTCGCTCCGCTGCTGCCTGATCCGTTCCAGATAGTCCCGAGGTCCCATGCTGCCGGTCAGGTAATCCATCACCAGGTTGCCGCGGGACAGTTTTTTGTCGGACTCCTGATCGGTCGTCAGATAACTGTTGGTCACGGCGGCGATCCGGCCTTGTTTGGTGATCCCCAGCCAAGTGCCATGGTCGCGCAAATCTTTGCCGGCCAACAGATCGGGATGCTCCGGCCAGAAGTGTGCAGGCAAGGATGGCCGGTCATATTGCTCATCCCGATTGGCCACGAGGATCAATTTGTATGACGCGTGTTGACTGAGTTGCATCGAAATCAGGCACATAGCTATTCCCCCAGTAAGATGTTGTTCTTTTGTTAAGTATAGCATGCGCAATATCCAAATCTGAAATGAAGAAACCCCGTGGAGGCAGGTTCAACTGAATGCTGCTCGACTGCTTATGCCAAATTTCAAAACCCGCTGGATATACGTTATAATATGAATGAAAACAACGCCGCTCTGCCAATCGGAAATGCAACGACAGAATAAACACTATTCGAAGGGGTTGTTGAAGATGCTGAAAGATAGAAAAAAATATTGGACAGTCTTGCTGGTCAGTCTTTTTCTGGCAAGCTGCAACCAAGCGCAGGAAACAACTGAAGAAGAAAGTTCTTCTCAAGAAACCGCACAGAGCAGTTCGTCAGCCAGTACAGCAAGCAGCGATACGGCAGCAACATCGGCAGAATCCACAGAAGTCGGCGATCGCTTGGGCAAACTGTCAAAAAGCTACATCGACATCATGGAGAGCGGCACATACTATATGGCTTTTCGCTCCACGGCAACAATCGAAGGCGAAGTGATGGAATCCGAGACAATGATGAGCGTGTCGGGCGACCGGACCGCGATGCATTCCAAGTCCGCTGAAACCGATACCGCCATGGTGATGATGGACGGCAAGATCTACATGGTCGACCACATCAGCAAAACAGTGATCGTCATGCCTCAAACAACGACTGAAGGGGATGAGACCCTGCCGGAAATTCCTGAAACGAGCGAACCGGTCGAAGTGGATGACATCGAATACGTCGGCAGCGGCGAGGAAGACGGATTGGTCTACGAAGAATACCGCACAGCAAGCGGCACGCAGATATTCTACTATTTTGACGGCTCCGACCTGAAGAAAATCAAGTCGATTGATGAAGCGTTCGAATCGGTCATGGAAATCCTTGAATTGTCCGGCAACGTGTCGGAGGATGCGTTCATCATCCCGGCGGATTATCAGCAAGTGACTTACTGATTGCAACAACTAGCTCTCCGTAGGGAAGGAAGTGGAGGATGTGACTGCTTTACTGGATCAAGCGGACAGTTACGTGTTGGCGGCAGTGCTGATTCTCTGCATCTGGGTGCTGTCGAAGGCGACGGATGTTCTGGTGGACGAAGCGATATCGCTTTCCTTGGAATCGGGGATATCTGAGCTGGTGATCGGTGCCACCATCGTTTCCTTAGGGACTTCTCTGCCGGAGTTGGCGGTGTCCGTTTTGTCCGCTTACAAGGGGACCAGCATCGTTGCGCTGGGGAATATCATAGGTTCCACAATCGTGAACACAAGCTTTATCCTCGGCATCGGTGCCCTTTACGGCAGCATCCCCGTCAACAGGAAGACGGCAAATAAGCATACGGTGCTGTCCGGCCTCTCCTTGTTTTTGATCCTGTCCGCGCTGCCGGTTTTCTACTCGGATGGGCAGGGCAGGATTCCGCAGTGGATCGGCGTTCTCTTTTTGTTCCTGAGCCCTTTGTATTTTGTGTGGATGCTGCGGGAAGGAAAACAGCAGCATCAGGAGGTCGCTGCCGTTGCGTCCGATAAGGAAAAAGGCAAGCCGATGCTGATCAAACTGTTGAAACTGTTAGGCAGCGCGGGATTTGTGATTGCCAGTGCTTCGGTCATGGTGACAACGGTTGAAATCGGGGCTGTCCGGATTGGCATTCCCGACTCGGTCATCGCCTCGACGGTTGTGGCTTTCGGGACCGGTTTGCCGGAAATCAGCACGACCATCGTTTCCGTAAAAAAAGGCTATGGCGCTTTGGCGATGGGGAACATTATGGGTTCAAACTTGTTGAATACGCTGCTGATCCTCGGTGCTGCAATCAGCCTTACTCCGGGCGGCATCGTCGTCAGCCCGGATTTCTATCGGGTCCATTTTCCGGCTTTGGCCGTTCTGTTGGCGGTTTTGGGTTATTTTTCCTACAACAACAAACGCGATGTCATAAGCAGAAAAGAAGGGCGCATCTTGGTCGTGTTCTATCTCGTGTATCTGATCTGGAACTACTTTTTTTGATAAACAAAAAGGTCCGCGACCCTGATGGGAATCACGAACCTTTTTTGCTATTGTTCTGTATCGTTTTCGTTTTCCGTAATATGAGGGGACACGTCCACAGTCGCGAAATCCTTGACGGGTGTGGAGCCGTTCACTAACACCGGATCTTCCTCGGCCAGCTCGAAGGGTCCGGCCACATCGCCGAAGTGACGGTTGTAGCGCTGTTTGAACTTCTCAAGCACGTGTTCAAGCAGAATCTTCAGCATCGCGAACAGCGGCACACCCAAAATCATGCCGATAAAGCCGAGCAGATTGCCCATGATCAGCAAAACGATGATGATCGTCAGCGGGTGCATCTTCAAGTTCCGGCCCATGATGCTCGGCTCGATGATGTTGCCTTGGATGAACTGCGCCAAGGCCCAGACGACGGCCATTTTCAGGAGCATGGCCGGGGAGGTGAATGCCGCAACGAACAAAGCCGGGATGACTCCGATGGTGGCGCCGATGAAAGGAATGACCGCCGTCAAGGTAGCGATCAAGGCCAGAACGAAGGCGTATTCCAAACCGATGATCAGATAGCCGACTATCAGCAAGGCACCCAGACTCAAGGCGACGAGCAACTGGCCTTGGACATAGGAACCGACCTGAAGCGACATCTGTCTGGATATCTTTTCGATATCAGCGCGAAAAACAGGCGGGATGTTCTTCATGACAAAAGGTTGGAACTTTCCTTGGTCCTTCAGCATGAAGAAAAGGATGACCGGGAAAGTGACCGTCACGACCACTACGCTGGAAATGGTGGAAAAGATGTTCATGATTTTTTCGCTCGAGTTGCCGATCCAGGCCAGAATCATGTCAGGGATGCTGCCCACAGTGCGGTCCAACCAACTTTGCGCTTGGTCGTAATAGTCCTTGAAGGTGCTGTTTGCGAGCAGTCTGTCGAAAAAGGCGTTCATCTGGTCGATATAGCTGGGAAATTCATTGACCAGGTTGGTGAGCTGGCCGGATAAAATCGGAACCAACAGGCCGACCCCATAGACAAGCATCAGAATGAAGAGGACAAAGACGAGCGAGGTCGCCAATCCCCGGTTGATTCCTCTCCTTTCCAGAAAAGTCACCATCGGATTGAAAATATAATAGAAGACAATTGCTAAAATGACCGGCGCAACGATGGTCGAAAAAATGACCTGCAGCGGTTTGAAGATGAAAGAGATGGTATCCATCGTGAAGATGAGCACGCCGGTCAGGATCAGGATGGACAGGATAAAGAGGATTGTTTTGCCGCCCAAAAAAGCGATGAGGCGCGTATCTTCGGGGATGGTTATTTTCGTTTCTTTTTTTTGCATAAAGCTTCCTTTCTTATGCCGTCATCGGAGCGGATCCGTCCAGCGGCATACGGGTTTCTGGTTTAAGTTTACCAGAGTTGCGCTTGAATGCCATACTGCCAAGGTCGTATTTCAGCAAAATTCTGTCGTCCGATTGCAAGCGATGGAAAGAATTATGATAGAATTACAGAACGAGAGCAGCAATAGGAGGAGAAACCATATGAAATACAGCATCTATACGCGCACCGGCGACAAAGGCAACACGCGCATCGGGGGCGGCAAGGCACTCCGGAAAAATGCCGGAAGGATCGAAGCGTTCGGCGCGCTCGATGGCCTGAACTCATGGTTCGGGCTGGTACTGACGAAGAATGATTGCGGCGAGGACATCCAGGAGGACATGGCGCTCATCCAACAATTCCTGTTCGATTGTTCCTCGGATCTGTCGATTCCGAAAGGCCACCGGGAATACAAAATCGCGCAGGAGCACATCGATTGGCTTGAGCAGAAAATCGATGGCTACAGCGAAGAGCCGGAGGAGACCCAGTACTTCATCATACCCGGCGGAACGGAACTGGCCAGCTGGTTCCACATTTTGCGGACAACGACCCGGGATGCGGAACGCCGGATCGTCACCTTCATGGAGGAGGAACCGGAAGAAGTGAATCCGTTCGTGCTGAAGTTCATCAACCGTCTTTCGGACTATTTGTTTGTCGTGGCCCGGGTCGCGAATGCCCGCAAAGGCGTTTCCGATGTGCCGTACGAGCGCAGCGAGAAAGTTTTCCGCATTTCCGGGGAAAAGGACAACGCCAAGGACAAATTGGAATAAAGGGTAGGCCAGGAATTGGTTGCTCCTCCGGTGAGGAGCATTTTCGCCGGAGAAGAGGGTACAAGCAAAAATGTCACCTCCGGTCAGCGAGGCTTCGCCGGAATTCGGATGTATGAAAATCAGTCAGCTCCGGCCAGCGGGATACCGCCGGAGCTGAGCGTACCCCAAGGAACCTCTGCTCCGGCAGCCCAAACCCAAACCCAAAACCAAAACCAAACCAAAAACGCCCAAGGAACCCGGCAGCTGATTGCCGGGTTCCTTGGGCATTTTGTTCATTCTGCAGCGAAGAGTCAGCGCAATACCGCCGGCAAAGCTTCGATGAGATCAGAAGCCATCAAGCTGTATTCGGATTTTTCCTGGGCTGCGATATCGCCAGCCAAACCGTGGATATAGACACCCAATTTGGCCGCCTCGGAAGGAGCCAAGCCTTGCGCCAGCAAGCCGGCGATGATGCCGGTCAGGGCATCGCCCGAACCGCCAGTCGCCATCCCGTTGTTGCCGGACGCGTTGATGTAGCGTTCGGCCTGATGGGCCACGACAGTCCGGGCATCCTTCAGGACGAAAGTCAGCTCCGAACCGGCCGTGCAGAAATCGGCGGTCCCCAGGAGATCCGCTTTTATTGCCGACAGGTCCTGATCCAAAAGACGGGCCATTTCCTTCAGATGAGGGGTGAGGATGCTTCCCGCCGGAACAGTCTGGGCCACTTCGCTGATGCGGGCACGGGCATCGTTCCCTGCCAAAGATGCTTCATTGAACCGGTCGGAAAGGATATTCAGGGCATCCGCATCGATGATCAGAGGGATCTGGCTGTTTTCGAGGACCAGATCGACGAGCGTGCGGGCTACTTCGGATTTCCCGATTCCGGGTCCGAGCACGATCGCATCGGCTCCGGAAACCGCAGCGATGATTTTCAGGCGGTCGCTCTCTTCATTGAATCCGTCCGCCAATCCGTCCGTCCGGTAAGTCGTCAGGATGGCTTCGGGCAGCTGCATCTGCAGGACGGCGCGGTTCTCCTCCGGCGTGACGATCTGGACCAGACCTGCGCCTGTGCGGTAGGCGGCTTTTGCCGCCAGGAAGGCAGCCCCGCTCATGTTTGCGGAGCCGGCGATGATCACGACCCGGCCGTAAGTGCCTTTGTTCGAATAGGCCGCGCGTTTCGGCAGTGAAAAAAGATCGCTCTCTTCATAGAACAGCACATTCGAAGAAATGGAATCGATGGCGCTCGGCGGGAAGCCGATATCGCTGACGATCAGTTTTCCGGTATGAAGCGAGCCGGGATAAAGCAGCTGGCCAATTTTCTCGATCCCGAAAGTGATGGTCACATCCGCCCGGACAGCAGTGCCCAGCACTTGTCCGTTGTCGGCGGAAATACCGGATGGGATATCGACGGCAAAGACATAGCCGTGGAATTCGTTCATGCGTCGGATCGTCTCCGCGTATTTCCCTTCCGCCGGTCTGTCCAAGCCGATGCCGAAAATCGCATCGACCAGGACGGTGTAGCCTTTGAAGTTGATTTCGCTGACATCATCCCAGATGACCATCTCCAAATTTTCGATGATGTCGAGTTGTTTTTGGGACTCGACGGACAATTTGTTGCGCTCGCCGATCAGAAAAACATCCACCTGGAAGCCGTGGTTCAGCAGAATGCGGGCTGCCGCCATGCCGTCGCCGCCGTTGTTGCCGGAACCGCAGACCACCAGGATGATGTCCTCGGGTGAGATGCGTTCCTCCATGGCCGCGACGACCTGATTGGCTGCATTTTCCATCAGCACCATGGCTGGGATGCCGATCTCCTCGATCGTAAAGGCGTCGATTTTCTTCATCTGTTGGCTGTTGACAAGTTTTTTCATTTGATTATTCCTCCTGAGGGTTGGTGGATGTCATTCCATGTTCACATCTGACATTATATCATTCTTGATGCGGGAAAGAATACGGGGAGCCTGATAGAACTCTGCTCAAGGAGGCATATTAAGGCGTACCGTAACAAGCGGGGGCTGTTTTGCGCAATAATTTTCTGAAAACTTAGGGAAAACAGTCATTCACTTTTTATAAGCAATGTGATAATCTTATCAAGGAACTCGAATAAGGGAGGAATGTAGGATGATCGAGCTGATTGCAACAGCCGAGTCAGTCGCGCAAGCCAAGGAATTAGTGGATTGCGGAATAAACATAATTTATATAGGGGAGGATGAGTACGGATTGCGTTTGCCGTATTCCTTCTCCAGAGAGGAACAGCGTGAAATCATCGCCTATGCGCACGAAAAAGGCGCACAAGTCAGTGCCGCAGTGAATGCGATCTTCCACAACGATCGGATCAATGAAGTCGCCGAATATTTGGCGTTCCTGCGCGAGGCGGAAGTCGACACCATCACGTTGGGCGACCCCGGCGTGGTGCAGGTGATGCGGGAACAGGATCTGTTCATCCCTTACCGTTATGACGCGCAAGTCATGGTGACCTCCAGCGGACAGATCAATTTCTGGGCGAAAAGGGGAGCGGTCGGGTCCGTCTTGGCCCGCGAAGTGCCTTTCGAGGAAATGAAGAAATTGATTCCCGGTGCTTTGGTGCCTGTCGAAGTGTTGGTGTACGGCGCCACTTGCATCCACCAATCGAAACGCAACCTGCTGGGAAATTATTTCAATTTCATCGAAAAAGAGGAAGCGGTGGACAAAGAACGTGGCTTGTTCATTTCGGAGCCTAAAAAAGTGGACTCCCATTATTCCATCTACCAGGACCGCAACGGAACGCACATCTTCGCCAACAATGACCTGGATCTGCTGCCGCATCTGGGCGAACTGACGGCTATCGGCGTCTCGCAATGGATGCTGGACGGCTTGTTCACGCCGGGCGAAAATTTTGTCGCGATCGCGAAACTGTTCGTGGAAGCCCGTGAAGCTCTGGCGGAAGGCACCTGGACGGAAGCATTGGCGGAACGTTTGGATGCCGCACTGCATGCTTTGCATCCCGCCAACCGTGAGCTGGATACCGGGTTCTATTCCAAAGACCCGAACGAAGTCGTCTGATACTTTGATACCGAAAGAAAGAGAGTGTATACACACATGCGAACAATAACAAAGAAGCCCGAGGTCTTGGCCCCGGGCGGAACATTGGAAAAACTGAAGACAGCCATCCACTACGGAGCGGATGCCGTCTATATCGGCGGAGAAGCGTACGGCTTGCGCAGCCGCGCAGGCAACTTCGACTATGAGGAAATGGCGGAAGCTGTCGCTTTTGCGCACAGCCACGGTGCGAAGATCTATGTCGCCGCCAATATGGTCACCCATGAAGGCAACGAAGAAGGCGCAGGCGAATTTTTCCGCACGATCCGCGATATCGGCATCGATGCGGTGCTGATTTCGGATCCCGCGTTGATGGAAATCGCCGTGACCGACGCACCCGGTTTGCCGATCCATTTGTCAACACAGGCATCGGCGACCAACTACCAAACTTTGAACTTCTGGGCGAACGAAGGATTGGAACGCGTCGTTTTGGCCCGTGAAGTGTCGATGGCAGAAATCCAGGAAATGAACGAGAAGACCGATGTCGAAATCGAAGCCTTCGTCCATGGGGCGATGTGCATCTCCTACTCGGGCCGTTGTGTCCTTTCCAACCACATGTCGAACCGTGATGCCAACCGCGGAGGCTGCGCGCAGTCTTGCCGTTGGAAATATGGCTTGTTCGATATGCCGTTGTTGGGGCAACAGAACCCTGTAGGTGCCGGCGAAGAAGGCATCGAAGAAAAATTCTCCATGAGCGCCGTCGATCTGTCGATGCTGGAGCACCTGCCCGACCTGATCGAGAGCGGCGTCGACAGCCTGAAGATCGAAGGCCGCATGAAATCGATCCACTACGTGTCGACTGTCGTCAACGTCTACCGCAAAGCCGTGGATGCTTACTGCGCCGATCCCGATCATTACGAACTGAAACAGGAATGGGTGGATGAATTGTGGAAAGTCGCGCAGCGCGAATTGGCGACCGGCTTCTTCTACAAAGATCCGACCGAAAATGAACAGCTCTTCGGCCAGCGCCGCAAAATTCCGCGCTACGGTTTCGTGGGCCAAGTGCTCGCATACGATCCGGAAACGCAGATGGCGACGATCCAGCAGCGGAACAATTTCGGTGTCGGCGACGAAATCGAATTCTACGGACCTGGCCTGCGCCACAACAAACTGACTGTGGACGCCATCTGGAACGAATTCGATGAAGCCATCGACCGTGCGCCGAACGCCATGATGATCGTGAAGATGAAAGTTCCCTTCGTGGTAGAACGCTTCGATATGATCCGCAAAAAAAAATAGAAAAGCGGAACCTTTAGATTTGCTTTTTTCAGGCTTACCGTTTATATTAATTAAGAACTGAATAGAAGTTTTTCCGTAAGGGAGTAACTAGCAGCCATGCTGCGGCAATGCCAACAATAAGTAGATCCGAGAGGGTCTTCTGGTGTTGCCTTAAATAGTGAGACTTACGCCTACCGTTTCTTGAGAGAAACGGTAGCGTGTGAGTCTCTTTTTTCGTTTCTCGATTGCGGAGGAAAGTGGGTGAAAGCGGCAGAGATTTGATGCAGCTATAAGGATGGCTGCTAAAACAGTGAACGATATAAAGATGAACCGACAGGAGGATAACGAATGGAAGACGAAAGAATAAGCACAAAGGCAATAGGAGCAAAACAGAATGCGGGCCATCATCAGAAGAACAAGCCAGAAGGTACCTTCTTAGCGGCATACCAGAAAAGCCTGGAGACGATTTTCTCCGAAACAAAAAGCACCAAAGATGGGCTCGAAGAACGGACGGTCGAAAGCAGACAGGCAGAACATGGCTTCAACGAGCTGGGGACAAAGGAAAGGGATTCCGTCCTGAAGCTGTTTATCGAGACGTTTAAGGATGCGATGATGCTGGTGTTATTGGCAGTGGCCGCAATTCAGATGGTCATGGGGCATGCAGCGGAATCTTTGATCATTTTCGCTGTTCTGATGATCAATTCAGTCGTCAGCGTCATCCAGACCCGGAAAGCAGAAGGATCGCTTGATGCCCTGAAGAGCTTGTCCGCCCCGATGGCAAAGGTAAAAAGGGATGGCGCTCGGCTCACCATTCCGGCAAGAGAATTGGTTGTCGGCGATATCGTCAGCTTGGACGCAGGCGATTATGTTCCTGCTGATGGCCGATTGATTGAAGCTAGTTCGCTGAAGGTTGATGAAGCGATGCTTACCGGGGAGTCCCTCCCTGCGGATAAGGAAGTGAAGGATATCAACGATGCCGCTCCGATTGGGGATCGCTCCAATATGGTGCACAGTGGGACACTGACGGTATACGGCCGGGGTGAGTTTGTGGTTACCGGCATCGCCAACGATACTGAAATCGGAAAAGTGGCGAACCTCCTGGAAAATGCGCTGTCCAAGCAGACACCGCTCCAAAAGAATCTGGAGCATTTCAGCAAAAAGTTGGGCGTGGGAATCCTGATACTTTCCGGCATCATTTTCGGTATCCAGTTCATCCGCATGATGGGAGAAGGGACAACGGATATGGGCGCAGGCATGTTGAGTGCCTTCATGTTCGCTGTTGCCGTAGCTGTTGCTGCGATTCCGGAAGCACTGCAGTCGATCGTGACGATCGTCCTTTCGATAGGGACGAAAAAGATGGCCAAGCAAAATGCGATTATCCGTAAGTTGTCTGCAGTAGAAACGTTGGGATCGACCAGCATCATCGCCACCGACAAAACCGGAACATTGACACAGAACAAGATGACGATCGTCGACCACTATTTGGTGAACGGACGGTCAGATGCGTTCAACAATCAACCTCGGACGTGGTCATTCGATGAGCAGCGGCTGATGCAGATTGCCGTCTTGGCCAACGATGCAAGCATCAATACGGAAGGGCAGGAATTGGGGGATCCCACGGAAGTTGCCATGGTCGCCTTCAGCAACAAAGTAAACCAGCCGTTCGACGAGTTGCGGGCAGCCTATCCCCGCGAAGCTGAATTGCCATTCGATTCGGAACGGAAGCTGATGTCAACGGTCCATACGGTCGACGGCGAGCGTTTGCTTCTGACTAAGGGCGGACCTGATGTCGTATTCGGGCGCAGTACCAAAATACTGATGGATGGCGAAGTGTTGCCGTTGACGAAGGAACGCTTGGCAAAAATCAAAGAGCAGAACGAACATTTCTCGGACCAGGCACTGCGGGTGTTAGCTTTCGCCTACAGACCGATCGATGAAAACGAAGCCCTCGATTTCCAAGCGGAGAATGACCTGATCCTGGTCGGCCTCATGGCGATGATCGATCCGCCGCGCGAGGCGGTATACGGCGCGGTCGCGGAAGCGAAGAAGGCCGGCATCAAGACGGTGATGATCACAGGCGACCACAAAACGACGGCCCGCGCAATAGCCCGAGACATCGGCATAACCGCAGAAGAGGACCTCGCGTTGACCGGCCAAGAGTTGGACAATCTGAGCGATCGGGAATTGGATGGCATTTTGGAACGGGTATCGGTCTATGCAAGGGTATCTCCCGAGAACAAGATCCGGATCGTCCGCGCATGGCAGAACAAAGGCCACGTCACCGCGATGACGGGCGATGGGGTGAATGATGCGCCGGCTTTGAAACAGGCGGACATCGGCATCGCCATGGGCAGCGGAACGGACGTCGCGAAAGAGGCGGCTGCGATGGTGCTGGCTGATGACAATTTTGTTTCCATCGTCAGCGCGGTCAGAGTCGGCCGGAATGTCTATGACAACATCAAGAAAGCGGTGGCCTATCTCTTCTCGGGCAACCTGGGGGCGATCATCGCGATCATTGCGGCACTGCTGATGGATTGGGTGAACCCGTTCACTGCCCTGCAGCTGTTGTTCATCAACTTGGCCAATGATTCGATTCCCGCGATTGCTTTGGGGATGGAGAAAGGCGAGCCTGACGTGATGTCCCGCAAACCGAGGGATCCGAACGAAGGCATCTTCTCCGGGGATACGCTCATTTCGGTCATCTACCGCGGGGTGCTGATCGGGGTAGCCGTGATCCTTTCGCAATTCATCGGGCGCGGCTATTCGGCTGAGATGAGCGTAGCCATGGCTTTCTCCACCTTGATCATCGCACGCACCTTTCAGACATTCCCGGCCCGTTCGAATTCCCAGACGGCCATCGGAGCAGGTTTCTTTGCGAATAAATACGTCCTTTATGCCGTAGCTTTCTGCAGCATCCTGTATGCAGTGACGTTGCTGCCGGCGGTGCGCGGCATCTTCTCGATACCGGCCGAATTCGGTTTAGTGCATTTCGGGATGGCGGCAGGATTGGCCTTGACCGCAGTCGCATTGATGGAAGCGACGAAACTGATCATCAAACGCATAAGGAAATAACAGCCTTCGCGCAACAAAAAAACGTCCTGGAAATTGGATTCCAGGACGTTTTTGCGATTAAGGCCGACATCAAGAAAAGAGCCGTTCTTTCGGCTGCGCCGGCACTTTGAACAGCAAGGCGATCACCGTTGCGATGATCGTAAAGACAAAAAGGATCAGATAAAGGAAATTGAGTCCGATATTGTCGATCACAGGGCCTGCCATTAATTGGAAGAAGATGGTGCCGATGTTCCGCGAGAACATGGCGACAACCGCTGTTCCTGTAGCGATCAGTTTGCGGTTCAACAAGGTTGAGACCATCTTCAGGTTCAGCATGATGAAGGTCCCGGAAGCGAAAAACTTGGTCAGGACGGTCGCTATCGAAAGCACCAAAAAGTCATCCGAGAGAAAATTGATCAAATACTCCGTTCCGGACAGGAACAGAATGGCCAGAAGCAACTGTTTATTCGTGAAATGGTCCATGAAACGATGTGAAAAGGCCATCGCGATGACTTCCGCGAAGAGGGCCACAGTCAAGGTTGTACTGACGAGTGCGACGGGAGCACCCGTATCAGCCAGAAGCAAGGGCAGATAACTGGTGTTGACCGTATTCGTACCGAAAATGATGAAAGCCAAAATCAGATAGGTGATGAACAGTTTATTCTGGAAGATATTCTTGATCGTATTGCCTCCGGAAGCTTCCTCCTTCTTTTCGGATAAATCCTGAGGAGACTCAAGTGTGTGCACAGGTTTAGGCAACAGATACAAGAATAGGATGCTCAAAAGATAGCAGATAAGATAGAGCACGAAAATCGATTTCGGGGATATAAAATCATAGATGATCCCTGAAATTTGTTGCCCGGCCGCGTAGCCGATAGTTCCCCAGAGGCGAATCTGCCCAAATTTGTATGGGCTATTGGCGGCAAGCACATCGAACAGCGGCGCCAGCCCTAAAGTGATGGCGTTCGCCAACCCATAAACGAGTCCAAACAGCCAGTTGCCTGTGAAGAAAAAAAGTCCGCAGCTGATGACGGATGAGAACAGAACATAAATAGTAACGGTCTTGTGCGTCCCCCATTTTTCATTCGAATAACCGATAACTCCTTGGATGACGAGTGCGATTATGTTTGAAAGGATAAGAACGAATGAAATTTCCGATCCACTTTTGCCAAGGCCACGCATGTAGACGGTGATCAATGATGATAAAGCCGCCATGGCCATAAAATAGAAGAAGAATAATATCACGTATTGCTGATACAGGCGTTCCTTAAAATACCCCATCGCTTTGCATTCCCCCAATAAGTTCACTAGTATACAATATTCTAACACAAGAGCTGGTGATAAGCCTGTTTGTTTTCAAATTTGAAATCTGCTTCGCAAAACTCGAGCCTATCTTCCCGGAAATTGTAAAAAGCGTTCGAAAGGTACCGCGCATCTGGCTTCGGATACGCTATAATGAGAGACAACTATAGTAGAAGAAAGGATGGCTTGTTGATGTATCCATATACCCAAAAGAAAATCATTAAGATGCTGGAAGATGCTGTTTTTCCTGGAGCGACCTACACCTTCATCGAAAAGGATAAAACGGAAAGTCAGTTAGTCGGATCGGCTGCGATCCTGCCCAAGCGGGAGGCCTTACAGGATGGTATGCTCTACGACTTAGCGTCCTTGACGAAAGTAATCGTCACGACGACAGTGTTGCTGCAGTTGCACGAAGAAGGGCGCGTCCACTTCGAAGATCCGGTTCAAGCGTATCTGCCGGCATTCGCTTCTGGCGATGTGATGATCCGCCACTTGCTGACGCACACGTCAGATCTGAAAGGCTATATCAAAAATCGAGACGAACTGTCGAGTGAGGAACTCGCTGCTGCCTTGATTTCGCTTGAGCCCGGAGAGGACATCGGGAAAAAAGTGGTCTATACGGACACCGGCTTTATCCTCGCAGGCTTCATCATCGAGAAGCTGACCGGAAAATCTGTAGCGGAGAACTTTGAAGAACGCATCAAACGTCCATTGGGAATGACAGAGAGCACCTATCGGCCTCAGGATCCATTGGGCTGCGTTCCGACACAAAACCATCCGACCAGAGGCGTGATCCGGGGAGTGGTGCATGATCCCAAAGCACTTATCTTAGGAAGTCATTGCGGAAGTGCGGGGTTGTTTGCGCCCATGAATGACCTGATCCGATTCAGCCAAATGCTGTTGCATTTCGGGGAGTGGGAAGGCCAACGGATTTTGAAGGAAGAAACTGTCCGATTTCTGCTGCAGGATTGGGGAAGTGTTCCTGGCCAACCGCGGTCCTTGGGGTGGAACCTGTTTCAGGAAGGGAATGATTTTGTGTTGTGGCATACCGGCTATACCGGAACGTTCATGATTCTGGATCCGAAACGGCAAAGAGCGTTCATACTGCTTTCGAACCGTGTCCACCTTGTAGACCGCAGGCCGGAATGGATAATGGTCCGAGATGAGCTGATTGCTATATATTTGAAGGAAGTCTGTGAAAAAAGCGGAATAACAAAAAACGCCACTGTTTGAGTGGCGTTTTTGCGGTCCCTTGATGGACGATATTCTTCAGAAAGTGGAAGGGGGAAGTTGCAGCTTCCCCGATCCTGTTCGGAGGTCCGAAGAAAAAGAGTAGTTTCTCTCAGTACTTAAACAGTATACAGCGACACTCTGAATATAGTATGACAGCTTATTAATATTCGGGAAGCATCAAATTAGAAAATTCACATGAAAACTGCTATTGAAAATTTTACTGACAACTGATAAGATAGGGAAAGCAAAGTCCTTTAATATGATCCAGAGAGATTATGAAGGGTAACAAATCACATACATTTGATACCTTAGGTCCTTTTGCAAAAAAACGTCAAAAGGGTATTTTTTTGCCCAAATACTAGGAGGAAAAGGTATGGCAATCAACCAAAAACCGTTATTATTGGACGTGGATGAAAAACCGGAAGTCCTGAAAGGCATTCTGTTGAGTTTTCAGCACGTCTTTGCAATGTTTGGAGCAACAATATTAGTTCCGCTTATTTTAGGGATGCCCGTATCGGTCGCTTTGTTCGCGAGCGGTATCGGTACGCTGATCTATCAGGTGGCAACAAAAGCGAAAGTTCCCGTTTACTTGGGTTCCTCGTTCGCCTACATCACAGCGATGGCTGTGGCGATGGAGCAAATGGGCGGGGACATAAAAGCCGCGCAGACTGGTGTCATCATGGTGGGACTTGTATATGTCTTGATTGCGGGACTTGTCAAAGTTCTTGGCACAAAATGGATCGACAAGTTGCTGCCGCCGATCGTCATCGGACCGATGATCATGGTCATCGGTTTGGGTCTGGCTTCATCTGCGGTAACCAATGCCGGCTTTGTGGCTGATGGTGACATCCGACACATCATCGTGGCGATTGCAACTTTCCTGATCACATCGTTCATCAACACAAAAGGGAAAGGCTTCTTCAAAATCATTCCTTTCCTGATCGGTATTATCGGAGGGTATGTCATTGCGCTTTTCATGGGTCTGGTCGACTTCCAACCAGTCCTGGATGCGAAATGGTTTGAATTGCCAGAGTTCTATCTTCCGTTCGAGACACCATGGTTCAGTTCTTATGATTTGTATTTCGGACCGGAAACATTGGCCATCATCCCGGTCGCATTGGTGACGATTTCGGAGCATATCGGGGACCATACTGTTCTGGGTAAAATCTGTAACCGCCAATTTCTGAAGGAGCCTGGTCTTTCCCGCACGCTTATGGGTGATGGTGTAGCGACTGCCGTTTCAGCATTCATCGGCGGACCAGCGAATACTACTTACGGCGAAAATACCGGAGTTATCGGGATGACGCGTATCGCATGCGTTTCCGTCATTCGTAACGCAGCCTTCATCGCAATCGGCTTGAGCTTCTTCGGTAAATTCACGGCGCTGATTTCAACTATCCCGACATCTGTACTGGGCGGTATGTCCATCCTGCTTTATGGAGTCATCGCCAGCAATGGTCTGAAAGTGCTGATCGAGGAACAGATCGACTTCAATCATGTCCGCAACCTGATCATCGCCAGCTCGATGTTGGTGCTGGGATTGGGTGGGGCCGTTCTGGATATTGCGGGTGGTGTTACTTTGTCAGGGACTGCCTTGAGCGCTATTACCGGCATCATCCTGAACTTGGTTCTGCCACATGAAGAGGCCTACAATCCAAAACATCCGATTCATAAAAAAGAAGAACACAAACACAACCATTAATGCTAAAAAAACGCATCGCCACTCAATTTTGAGTGGCGATGCGTTTTTTTGTCGGGATTTTATCAGGCTCCCCAGACTTCATCAGCAATTTGTTTGACCAAAGCCAGCTTCGCCCACTGTTGTTCCTCCGTCAAGTTGTTGCCTTCTTCGGTGGAAGCGAAACCGCATTGCGGGCTCAGGCATAATTGCTCTAGTGGCACGTACTTGGATGCTTCAGCGATCCGTGCTTTAACTTCCTCGATTTTTTCCAATTCCGGAGTTTTTGAAGTAATCAGACCAAGGATGATTTGGCCGTCGCCTTTGTAATGGCGTAAAGGTTCGAATCCGCCGGCGCGGTCCGTGTCGTATTCCAGGAAGAAGCCGTCAAAGCCGGTTTCGCCGAACAGTTCTTTCACAACAGGCTCATAAGCGCCTTCCTGCGAGTAGGACGAGCGGAAGTTGCCGCGGCAGATATGCGTTGTGACGACCAAATCTTCAGGCAGGCCAATCTGGATGTTTTTGACGTTATCCGTAGCGACACGTTTCAATTCATCGTAGGTTTCCTGTGAACCGAAAATTTCCAATGCTTTATCCGAGCAAAGGTCACCCCAGAAAGTGTCATCGATCTGGATGTAACGGTTCCCCAGTGAATAGAAGTGCAGAATTGTGTCGCGGTAAGCCTGTTGCAGATCGGCAGCGTATTCCTCCAAGGTAGGGTAAATTTCCTCGTTGCGGAAACCAAGGCGGATCAATTGGTTCGGGCTCGGAATCGATACCTTCGCAACCGCTCTGTCACCTACTGTTTCAGCCAAGAAAGCATAGTCAGCGAAGAAAGGGTGTTCCGGATTGAAGGCGATTTTACCTATGTTGCGCACGCTGTGGGCGCTGGTGACAACGTTGTGGAATTGTTTGCCCTGCGCCGCAAGGTAACCTTCAAAGCCTAATAGGTTCTCAAGGAAATCGAAATGCCAATAAGAGCGTCTGAATTCGCCGTCCGTGATGCCTTTGTAGCCAAGTTCGATCTGTTTGTCGACGATGCGTGTGATTTCAATATTTTCGATTTCACGCAGGTCTTCTTTCGTGATTTTTCCTTCAGCAAGCTCTTTGCGGGCCGTTTTGATGCTTGCCGGACGCAAGAAGCTGCCTACGTGGTCTGCGCGGAAAGGCGCCGTTGTTCTGATTAAAGTTGTTTGGGTTGTCATAATGTTTTCCTGCTTTCTGATTTTGATTTTTTTTTGTAAAAAAAATACGTCCTTGCGCATGATGCTGCGCAAGGACGTATGAAAGATTCACCGTGTTACCACCTTGATTCGGAAAAACCTCTCGATTTTCCCCTTAGCCAGTGCGCCGAAGCAAAACGCTGTTCCGGGATACTGTGACGCTGTAACGGGCATTCCCGTGGAGGGCTAAGGTTCAGTAAAGAGCGTTCGCCGTCCATCCACTCGAAGACCATTTTCCGGATAGCATCCCTGTCCTCTTTTCAGCTGCCGAGGTTCTCTGTGCATTTCGTCCATCCGTACTTATCTTTTCAATGTGATTTTATTTTGAAATTTATATACATAATAACAGCAAGCTAAGAATGAGTCAAATCATTTTTAAATATTTTTTCATTTTCTTAGCACAAGAAGGAAATTGCAATTCATGCTGTGAGGGTATATACTTCACATAGATAGATGTCTATACGAGGGCGTCAAGTGCGTCAGAACGGGCTGGAGTGCCTCAAATGACAGCAGGAAAAGAGGAAATAAATATGGCAATCGAATATAAAACTTATGCGAAATGTCTGAAAGTGTTATCGGACGAGACCAGATTGGAAATCATGGATTTATTGTCGGAAGGCGAGATGTGCGCCTGTGCTTTGTTGGATCAATTTTCGATCACGCAGCCGACTTTATCCTACCACATGAAGATGATGAAGGACTGCGGTCTGGTGGACAGCAGAAAAGACGGCATTTGGGTCAAATACTCCGTTAACCACGAAAAGTTGGACGAGTTGAAGGATTTTTTCCAGACAATGGCCAAACAAAACACCACTGTGTAGTCAAGCGAAAGCGGGGATGGAAATGGAAATCAAAATACTGGGACCGGGGTGCCGCAACTGCGAAAAACTGCATGCCAATACTACCGAAGCACTGAAAAAAATCGGTCAGGAAGCAACCATCATCAAAGTGGAGGATCCGAAAGAAATCGCCAAGTACGGCATCATGCAGACACCGGGGCTGGTCATCGATGAAAAGGTCGTCTCCTATGGGCGGATCCTGACGCCCAAACACATTGCAGAACTGCTGCAAAAGTGAAAAAGTGAGAAGAATACCTATCCTCGAATGAACAAGCTGCGATAACCGGGTGCTGCCCCGGCACTATCGCAGCTTTTTTTGCAAGGTTTCAGCACCTGCAAACAACACATTGACATTCATCTATATGTCGGCGTATACTATCACATAGATAAACGTCTATGCGATAGGCGGATAAAATACAAAACAGAAGGTGCAGTTCATCATGGGAATATTTCAATGGTTAAATGATCAATTATTAAAAATGCAGTGGCTCAGCGATTTGGTCGGTGTGCTTGTCCGGGATGTCTTCGGATTGGATCTCGCCAGCAGAGTGGGCGGCAGCATCCATTTCTTCATCTACGACGTCATCAAAATCTTCATCTTGCTGTCGGTTTTGATTTTCTCGATTTCATACGTGCAAAGTTTCTTCCCGCCTGAGCGGACGAAGAAAATCTTGGGCCGCTTTGATGGGATCACCGCCAATATTTTGGCGGCTTTGTTGGGGACGATCACGCCGTTCTGTTCCTGTTCCTCGATTCCGCTTTTCATCGGCTTCACCGGGTCGGGCTTGCCGTTGGGCGTGACGTTTTCGTTCCTGATTTCTTCGCCGCTCGTCGACTTGGCATCCATCATCCTCTTGGCCAGCATTTTCAACTGGCGCATCGCCATCGCCTATGTCGTGGTGGGATTGATCCTTGCGGTTGTCGGCGGAACGTTGATCGGCAAAGCGCATCTGGAGGATCAGGTCGAGTCCTTTGTGTTCGGCAGCCCGGCGATCGAGCTGGAGGAAGCCGAGTTGACAAGGAAAGACCGGATCGATTATGCGATTGATCAGGTGAAGGAAGTCGTCCAGAAAGTCTGGCTTTATGTGCTACTTGGTGTCGGCATCGGGGCGGCCATCCACAACTGGATCCCCGAATCGGTCATAACGGCATTGCTGGGTCAGGATAAATGGTATTCGGTATTGGTGGCAACTTTCGTCGGCATTCCGATGTACGCGGATATTTTCGGGACGCTGCCCATTTCCGAAGCGCTTGTCGCAAAAGGCGTCGGACTGGGGACCGTATTGTCCTTCATGATGGGCGTGACAGCCTTGTCGTTGCCGTCGATGGTCATGCTGAAGCAGGTCGTCAAACCGAAACTGTTGGGCCTTTTCTTCGGAATCGTCGCTGTCGGCATCATCATCATTGGCTATCTGTTCAATTTCTTGGGACCTATTTTTATGTAGATTAATCAAAACTATCATTCAGGAGGAAACAATATGGAAATCAAAATTTTGGGTATAGGCTGCAAAAACTGCGTGAATCTGGCAAAAAACACGGAAGAGGCTTTGAAGGAACTGGGGATGGAAGTGACCATCACGAAAGTGACCGACATGAAGGACATCGCCAAATACGGCATCATGCGCACGCCGGGATTGGTCATCGACGAAAAAGTCGTTTCCTACGGCAAAGTCGCCAGTGCGGATGAAATCGCAGAACTGCTGAAAAAATAAAAATTTGCGGAAGCGTCGGGCGGGGAAATCTCTGTCCGGCACTTTTTTTGCACATGAGTCAGTTTTTGATTGACTGTAAATAGAAGAAAATCTATATTATAAAGGTACCAAAAAAATTTCAGGCTAACACAAGCTATTCAAAAATACAAACAAGCTAAGGGGACATACAACATGACGAACATCACGATCTTTGAGCCGGAAACAAGCAGCAGTTTGTTCAGCGGTCAGGATGCCTTGCGCATCGCAGCGGTAATGGAGGCCTTGGCAGAATTAGAGAATTACGAGGCATTGCTTTACAATTTGACGGATGATGCGGAGCAATTCGACGCCAACAAAGCGGTCAGCGAAAAAATGGAAGCTGAAGGGAACGCAGTCTTGCCAATCACTGTTGTGGATGGAGAAATCGTCAAAACCGGCGCCTATCCGACAAACGACGAAGTCACCAGTTACATCGGTGTGCGCTTCGTTGAAGCATCCGAAGGCGGTTGCGGCTGCGGTGGCTGCGGGTGTGGCGGTTCAGCGGAAGCTGAAGAAAAAGAAGAAGAACAAGCCGAATCCGGCTGTTGCGGCGGCAAAGGAAAAGAAGGCGGCTGTGGCTGCGGCGGTCATGGACACGGGCACGGTCACCACCATCACCATGAAGAAAGTGCGCAAGCAAAAGGCGGCTGCGGTTGCGGTGGGCATGGTCATCATCACCACTAGAATGTCGGTCGCTGCATACAACAGCAAAGAGTACGCGTGATTCGGGCTATCCCCGGCTCGCGTTTCTTTTTCCAGGATAGATAGAAAAACTTCTATGTAAAAGGGGCATCAGCAATCATGGATTATGAAAATTATGCAAAAATCGCCAAGGCTTTGGCGGATCCGAAGCGCGTCAAAATTGTCGATATGCTTTCCTGCGGGGCCATGTGTGCCTGCGACATTCTCGAGCATTTCGATTTCACCCAACCCACGTTGTCCCACCACATCAATCTGCTGGTTAAGGCCGGTCTGGTGACGACAGAAAAATCCGGCACATGGCATTATTACGATCTTAACAAAGCCGCTTTCGAAAAATTCAAAGCGGATACTGCCGAACTGATGGCCGATACACCGGCCTGCATCTGTGAACCTGTGCGGTCAAAAGCTGTGTGCGCGACGGAAGAAAAAGAAGAAAAAGAGCCGATCAAATAACGCAAGAACAGGGCTCCAAAGAGCATTAAATAATAAATGGGGGTATAATAAAATGAGTGGAAAAGAACAATCAAGCATCTCGTTCTTCAATAAATATCTGAGTGTTTGGGTAGCAATCTGTATGGTGGTGGGGGTGCTGATCGGAAAATATCTACCGATCATACCCGAATTCTTCGGGAAATTCGAATATGCGAACGTCTCGATCCCGACGGCCGTATTAATCTGGGTCATGATCTATCCGATGATGATGAAGGTGGATTTCCAGAGCGTCCGAGATGTCGGAAAAAATCCGAAAGGGCTGTATGTCACTTGGGTAGTGAACTGGCTGATCAAACCGTTCACCATGTACGCCATTTCCGCCTTTTTCTTTTTTGTCGTCTTCAAGAATTTCATCACGCCCGAGTTGGCGACGGAATATTTGGCCGGTGCGATCCTGCTGGGGGCCGCACCGTGTACGGCCATGGTGTTCGTCTGGAGCCAATTGACGAAAGGCAATCCGGCGTATACTGTCGTCCAGGTTGCGACCAATGATCTGATCATACTGGTCGCTTTCATCCCGATCGTCAAATTCTTATTGGGCGTCAGCAATGTCACGGTGCCTTGGGACACCTTGGTCCTGTCGGTTGTGCTCTTCGTTGTGATCCCGTTGGTGGGCGGCGTCCTGACCCGTATTTTCGTAACGAAGAAGAAAGGGGTCGCCTATTTCGAGAAGGACTTCCTTTCGAAATTTGATGGAGCGACTACCGCGGGGCTGTTGTTGATGCTGGTCCTGCTGTTCTCTTTCCAAGGAGAGGTCATCCTGGAAAATCCATTGCACATTTTGATGATTGCTGTACCTTTGACGCTGCAGACATTCCTGATTTTCTTCATTGCCTATTTTGCAAGCAAAGCGTTGAAACTCCCGCATAATATTTCTGCCCCGGCCGGCATGATCGGCGCATCGAATTTTTTTGAATTATCGGTGGCGGTTGCCATCGCGTTGTTCGGAATGGATTCTCCTGCAGCCTTGGCGACGGTTGTGGGCGTCCTGACCGAAGTGCCGGTGATGCTGATTTTGGTGAAAATCGCCAATTCGACAAGACACTGGTTTCCCGGAAAAGAAAATACTGCAGTAAATCCTGTTAAAACGGTAAAATAATTCAGCTTAATTGAGAAAAGGAGAGTTTTTATGAAGATCATCGTGATCGGTTCGGTAGCGGCGGGCACATCTGTTGCAGCCAAAGCGCGCAGAAACACAGAGGAAGCCGAAATCGTCGTCTACGACCAAGGCAAGGACATTTCCTATTCCGTCTGCGGCATCCCCTACAAAATCGGCGGGGAAGTCGATTCCGTAGAGCGTTTGACGCCGCGGGATGCGAAATGGTTCAAAAAGCGCTATGACGTTTCCATCTTTACGGAACACAAAGTGACGAAAGTGGATCATGAAGCCAAAAAGATTCAAGTCGAAGACCTGCTGACCGGTCAGATCAAAGAGGATGATTACGATGTCCTGGTTTTCGCGACAGGCGCGGCGCCGCTTACGCCGCCACCTTTCGATCAGGCTGCATACGATAATGTCTTTCATGTCCGCAACATCCAGGATCTTCGTGACATAGAAAGTTATTCGGAAGCGAACCAACCGAAAAAAGCGCTGATCATCGGTGCCGGCTTCATCGGTCTGGAAATGGCCGAACAACTCGTGCAGAAGGGCTGGGATGTCACCATCGTCCAGCTGGAAAACCAAGTGATGCCGCCGATGGACGCGGATATGGCTTTCCGGGTGGAAGAAGTGCTGATGGCCAACGGGGTGCATCTGCACCTCGGCGATACGGTCAAGACCATCGAAGCTGATAGGAAAATAAACAAAGTGGTGACGACAAAAGGCGCCACCATCGAAACCGATATCGTCATCCTGGCTGCCGGCGTGCGCCCGAATACCGAGCTGGCGAAGGGGATCGGCGTCACAATCGGAGCTACCGGGGCCGTGGCCGTCAACACGAAAATGCAGACGAACCTCCCGGATGTTTATGCGGTCGGTGATGTGGCCGAAAGCTTCTCCGTCATAACCGGAAAGCCGATCTACCGTCCGCTGGGCTCCACCGCCAACAAGATGGGCCGCATCGCGGGCGATGTGATCACAGGCGGTGACCTGGAACACAGAGGCGTGCTGGGAACCGGCATTTTCCGTGTTTTCGATCTGCATGTCGGCCAAACCGGATTGACCGAAAAAGAAGCGAAGGCTGCAGGTTATGCTGTGGAAATCCTTTACAACATCAAACCGGACCACGCCGAATACCTCGGCGGCAAGGAACTGACCATCAAGGCTTTGGCCGATAAAGCGACCGGCCGCGTTTTGGGCGCCCAAATCGTCGGTACGCAAGGTGTCGACAAACGGATCGACGTCCTGGCCACGGCCATCACTTTCAAAGCGAAAGCGGAGGATCTGTTCCACTTGGATCTGGCCTACGCTCCGCCGTTCGCAACGACCAAAGATCCGATCCTTTACACAGGCATGGCCTTGGATAATGCCTTGCACGGAAATCCTTTGATGACGCCGGCCCAGTTGGTCGAAACGCAGCAAAAAGGCGAATCCATCCAGGTGATCGATACGCGTTCCGCCAAGGACTTCGAGAAGGGGCACGTCCATGACGCGATCCACATTCCGTTGGGGGAACTGCGTGCACGCGCCGGGGAGCTTTCCAAAGAAATCCCGACAGTGACCTACTGCAACAAAGGCGTGACCGGAAACGCCGCTCAGAATGTCTTGATCAATCTGGGTTTCCAGGAAGTCTACAACCTTTCCGGCGGCAACAAAAACTATCAAAGCTACCTCAAAATGCTGAAGCGAAAAAGCTGACTGTTGAATGCCTGAATGCATGCGAAAAGAAGTAGGATCCGAAATGGGTTCTACTTTTTTGCATTAAAATCTGATTAGGGGTGGCAATTGCCAAAACGAGTGATAGAATGAAAAGTAAGTCAAATATTTGGGAGGATGAATCTATGAGTTATGATTTTGAAACGCCCGTCAATCGGAGCAACACCGGGTCCGAAAAATGGGCAGCCATGTACAGAAGCAATCCGAACGTGGGGAAGGATGTTTTTCCTTTCTCAGTGGCGGATTTGGACATAAAGACGGCACCGGAGATCGTCGAGGGACTGCAGGAATATATCGCAACGGCCGTAATGGGCTACGATTTGCCTACGGAAGAATATTACCAAGCAGTCATCAAGTGGATGGAGAAGCGCCATGCTTGGCACATCAAAAAGGAGTGGATCATCTGCACGCCGGGCATCATTGCGGCTTTCTATTCCGCTATCCGGGCGTACACCGAGCCTGGCGATGGCGTCCTTTATATGGGGCCGGTCTATTACCCGTTCATGAAATCGATCAAGAACACGAAGCGCAGACTGATCAACAATTCTTTGGTCCGCAACGGCGACCGTTATGAAATCGATTTTGAAGGCTTGGCCGAGAAAGCCAAAGATCCGAAGACGAAGCTGATGCTGTTCAGCAATCCGCACAATCCGGTCGGACGCGTCTGGACCAAAGCGGAACTGGAGAAAGTGGTCGACATCTGCGCCGCCAACGATGTCGTGATTTTGGCGGATGAAATCCACCACGATCTGATCATGCCCGGCCATGTCTTCACGCCGATGGCAGCCGTGTCCCCTGCCGCAGCGGACATCTGCATCACGGCGACCGCCGCCAGCAAGTCCTTCAATATCGCGGGCCTGCGCAATTCCAATGTCATCATTTCGGATCCGGAACTGCATAAGGCTTTCAAGATGGATATGGAAATGACCGGCATCGGCGGAGGGACCAATGTCATCGGCTTGAAGGCGACCGAAATCGCCTACACGGCAGCCGAGGACTGGCTGGAGGAATTCAAAGCCTTGATCTGGCACAACCACGAGACTTTGAGGGATTTCTTGGCGAAGGAACTGCCGGAAGTGACCGTCTTCGATCTGGAAGGGACCTACCTGCAATGGTTGGATTTCAGTGCTTTCGGTCTGTCGCACAAGCAATTGGAAACCATCACGGAGCAGGAGGCGCAGGTATTCCTGGATGAAGGCTACATCTTTGGGGACGAGGGCCGCGGCTATGAAAGGATCAGCCTGGGTGCCCCTACGAAAACGCTGATGGAAGCGATGGAGCGCTTGGTTACATTCATGAAAAAATACCGAAAACACAATCAATAGAGAAAACTGGGGGCTGTCTCGTTTTTTTTGAGGCAGCCTTTGCTTTTGGTAGCGGCGTCGCTGACCTCCGGTGAACGGAGGCTTCACCGGAGGTCAGCCACATTATATTTGCGTTCTCCGATGAGCACAGCTTAGCCGGAGCTGCGGTCGAAAGTTCCCGGCTTCCTCCGGTGAGCGCAGCCTAACCGGAGCTGCGCGCTGATTCTGCCGATTTCGGGCAGTTTTCATCCGGCTAGCGCGTGCTTCGCATACCCGATATCTAAAGAATTTGATAAAATTTTAGAAACGCAAGCATCCTTCATCCTTTCTTCACAATCGGATGCTATACTGTAGAGTAACTAAAAGAAAGGTTGATGAAACATGTTGTATCCATTCTTCGATAGCACCTATATATTGATCCTGCTCGGTATCGTGGTCTCCATGATCGCTTCGGGATTCGTCAAACGTACCTTCAATACCTATAACCAAGTGAAAAGTCAGAACGGTTACACCGCTACGGATGCAGCGCGCTTCATTTTGGAGCAGTCGGGCATCCATGATGTGCGGATCGAACGCGTCCGCGGGGATCTGACCGACCACTACGATGCGCGCGATAAAGTGCTGCGTCTTTCCGACACGACAGCCAACTCGACTTCGGTTGCGGCCATCGGTGTCGCCGCCCATGAAGTCGGCCACGCGATCCAGGACCAAAAAAATTACATTCCGTTGCGCCTGCGCGCCGGTTTGGTCCCGGCCGCCAATTTCGGCCAGATGCTTTCCATGCCGATGATCATGATCGGCGTGTTCGCAGGCATGAACCAGACATTCCTCAATTTGGGGATCCTCTTCTTCTCGTTCAGCTTCCTGTTCCAAGTGGTCACGCTGCCTGTCGAATTCAATGCATCCGGACGGGCGCTGAAGATCCTGTCGAACGGCGGCATTTTGAATGCGCAAGAAGTGCCGAAAGCCCGTAAAGTGCTTGTCGCAGCTGCCATGACGTATGTTGCGGCAGCCTTCATGAGCTTCCTGCAGCTGCTCCGGCTGCTATTGCTTTTCGGCGGCGGAAACAACGAAGATTAAATGACGACTAAATGATGGGAACGGTGGAAGCCTATGCGCCACCCGAAAAAACTGCTTCGGTCCAATTGAACGGGCTGGAGCAGTTTTTTGGCGTCCAGGCTACGCTAACGGCGGCCTTAAAACTTGTTATCTCGGGGTGGCTATACTATAATCATATTAGCCTTTTGGAAGTCTATATCAGAAAAGAATTCCAAATCATAATCTGGAAATAGGAGAAAAATATGAATCCTGACAGACAATCGCAAGACAAACGCGTCATAGCCACAAAGAAAAATCTTTTGCACGCATTGATAACACTGCTGGAAGAAAAGTCCATAGAAGAGGTGACGGTGAGGGAACTTACCCAACGCGCAAAAGTGAATCGGGGCACTTTTTACCTGCATTATGTAGATAAGCATGATTTGTTGGAGAAAAATATCGACGCATTGATCCTGGAACTCCAGGACAGAGGGAAGTCCATCACAAACACGGCCATTTCCGGTGCACCGGAAACAGAATTCAGGCAAAAAACGGTTGAAGCATTCACGGACATCTTCAGTTACATTAAAGAAAATGAGCGCTTCTTCAGCGTTCTTTTTAACGGGCGGAGCAGCTACTCCTTTCCTCTCAAATTCAATACTTACCTGAGGGGACGTTTGGAGGAACAGCTCCAGTCGAAAAAAACCGTCATACCCTATGAGCATTGGATTACCGCCGTTTCCTTCGCCTATCAAGGGATGATCTACTCCTGGGTGACGAAAGGCATGAAAGACTCGCCGGAGCGGATGGGGGAGTATGGGTATTATTTCATTTCCCAAAGCGTGGTGGAAATAACCCGAGGGACATGATCGTTCCTTAAAAGAGTATGCTGGTTGCGGTCGAGCGACAGGAGGAAGCGTCATGGGAAGAGGAAGCCTTGATTTGAATGTGGTCCAAGAGATACTGAACAAGACCAAAGAGGAAGTGGAGAACATGCATCCCGTCAACATCCTGTTGGCGGGGAAGACGGGGGTCGGGAAAAGTACGCTGATCAACAATGTCTTCCGGGAGCGGATGGCTGAGACCGGTATCGGGAAACCTGTCACGAAACATCTGCGCCGGATCGCGAAGGAAGGCATGCCGATCGTATTGTACGATACGCGGGGACTGGAATTGGGCCATCCGATCCAAACCGAAGTGAAGAAGGAAATCATCGAGGCCATCAAGCAGAGCCAAAAGGAGGGATCCGATAAGGCGATTCATTTGGTCTACTATTGCATCAATGCGCATTCCTCCCGTATCGAGGAATCCGAGATCGCCTTCATGGAAGAACTTTCCGAATTATTGCCGGTGCTGGTCGTTTTGACGCAGGCAATCGGGCAGCCTGCGAACGAACTGAAGAAATACATCGAGAATCTGAACTTGCCGATCGCCGGCGTGCTGAACGTGATGGCGGAACCTTATGCCATCACGGATGATCTGGTGATTCCGCGGAACGGATTGAAGGAATTGATCGAGCGGACGTTCGCGCTGCTGCCGGAGGAGACGAAAGAGGCTTTTAACAACGCCCAACAGGTGGATATCGCGCGTAAAGCGAAAGCATCCCGAAGTTGGGCGACCAAATACATCGCGACCACTTTCGGCGTCGGTTTCACGCCGATCCCGTTTTCCGATGCGACTCTGCTGGTGCCGATGCAGATCGGCATGCTGGCTCACATCACCGCCATCTTCGGCATTTCGATGGATAAAGCGGCCATCACCAGTGTGATTGGCGCTGTCGGCGGAACAGGGGGAGCCACCTATCTGGGGCGCTACATCGTTTCCAACCTGCTGAAGCTGATCCCCGGGGCCGGAACACTCGTCGGAGGGGTCATCAGTGGCGCGACGGCTGCCGTTTTGACGACCGCGTTGGCGATGAGTTACATCGAGGTGCTGGCGGTCGTAGCCAAAGGTGAAAAGGACGGCAAATATCCGGACCTCAGCAACATCGAGGCGCTGATGCGCGAAAAAATGCAGGAACGCCTCAAAATGGGCACCAAGGATCAGGACGTCAAAGAAGTACTCGAAAACCTGAAGCGGAGCAACCCATTGAAGAAGTGGTTGAGAAAATAGTGGAAAGCAAAAACGCGGACATGAATTTGTCCGCGTTTTTGCTTTTGGGGCTGAAACTCCGGCCAAGGCAAGCTTCGCCGGAGGATAAAGGAAGAAGCAAGGTCCGAACTCCTGCCGGGCCACCCTCACTGGAGAACAGCGACAGAGTGGCGATCGCTTCTCCGGCGGGACCACTCCTCACCGGAGAAGGCGCACTTCCCTAAGCCGGCTGGATCTAGCCGATAAAAAATGCACAGGCGGCCGCCTGTGCGTTTTTTCAACATACCTGATTCTAGTTTCAGATGCCGGTTACATTAAGGGGCTGTTTCAACGGGCCTCTCTTCAGTGCGAAAAGGTAACAGATGCCGTAAATGACGGTCAGTCCCATCATCACGTACATACCGATCGCATACGATCCGGTCACGTCATAAACGGCTCCCCAAAGCGGTCCGGAGATGGACACCCCGATGGAAGGCGCCATGCCGAGGATGGACCAGATGCGCGGGTAGTCGCCGATGCCGAAGACTTCGCTCACGACCAATGGGGTCAACACCGCAGGGCCGCCGAGACCGAATGCAAGGATGAACATGACGATCGCTAATGCCAGGAACGAGCGGGTGGTCGCAAGGAAGAACAAGGCGATCACCATGCAGGCAACAACAAACGTAAGCGTGATTGCCGAATCGATTTTGTCGTTGATGGCTCCGACCGAAATGTTGGCGATGATCATGCCTGCCATGACAAGCGAGAACAGCGTACCGACCTGTGCCGATGTGAAGCTCATCCCGCTGAAGTGCGCCGGCAAATACTGCATCATTCCGCCCCCGAAAGCGGAATGGAAGATACCTACGAACAGGACATAAAACGGTTTCATCTTCTTGGCTTCTTCATAAGCGATGGATTGATCATGCAGAGGTTCACTGCTTTCGGCTTGAGCGGACAGTCCGTCTCCGTAGGCTGTCAATCCGATGCTGTCCGGTTTTTCTACCAACATAAAGAGGGCGTTCGGTACAGTCAAGAGCGCGAAAAGCCCGGCAATCAGAAAGTAGCCCATGCGCCAACCGAAATTATCCAGGAATGTCGGCATAACCATCGAAACAATCGCTCCCGCAAGCCCTCCGGAGGCATTCAGCAAACCCATCATCAAGCCTTTTTTGGCGGTGAACCAATTGTTGATCAACAAAATCGCCAGAAACATGGTGATCGGCATCATGAACAGCCCGAGGAAGATGCCTACCAGATAAAATTGCCACAGACGGGTGGCGAATGCCAACCAAACAAATCCTAGCGAAACCCAGAGACCTCCTCCGATCAGCAAGCGCTTTGCGCCAAATTTAGGGAGAACTTGTCCAATCAGCGGAAGCACGAAAACGCCGGTCAGAGTGGACAGGCTCATGTAAAGCGAAAAGGCACTGCGTGAGAAGCCCAGTTCCGCGGTGATCGGTTCAACGAAGAAACCGACCGCATTACCGGCAATGTACATGGCCATGATCAGGAAGGCCGCGGAAAAAAAGATAGATAGTGGCGTAAGGTCATATAATGGTTCCTCTCTACATCATGATTAATGGAATATGTTCCATGTTGGGTTTCCCGTATAACAAAAAGGCATTCCATAGTATGGAATGTCATTTCGTGAAACCGAATACATGTTTCTGTATCTAAAATTTTATATTAATAATCAACGAAAAGCAATAGAGTGTCAAAAAAATCGTCACACCCTGGAGGATGTGACGTCAGAAAGAGGCTGATTAATTTATTTGGATATTCCGATGCATCCAAAATTTCAATCGTCGAAATGCAGCTGCAATTGCGGCACTTGGAAGAAGTGTTGGAGTGCCAATGCGATGCCGCCCAGAAGAGCTCCGTTTTTCCCGAGTGTCGATAAACTTACCGGAACGACTTGCCCTGATTTTCGGTTCAATTCCGTTTGGATTGCTGTCACACATTCAGGCAAGGCACGGAAAAGCTCGCCATTCAGATAAACTTTTTCCGGATCGAGCAGACTGATGACATTGCTGATCGCGATGCTCATATGCAGGACGAGATGGTCCACTGTATTCGTGGCATCTTCATCACCGTTTTTGTACAACGCAATCAGATCGGTCAACTGTAGTGCGGGGTCCTTCTTCATGTCCCTTATTTCTGCAACCAAAGCAGCGGTGGAACAATATTGGTTCAAACAACCTTGTTTGCCGCAATCGCAGTCTTTCCCGAACGGATAGAGGATCGTATGCCCGAGATTGCCCGCCAGGCTGTTTTTGCTGCGGAACAGACGGTTCTGCAGCAGGATTCCGGAACCGATGCCTTCATCCAGATCGATGCTGATGATGTTTCCCGGAGAGTGGGCAAATACTGCTTCGGCTATCACCGCCAGATTGTTCTGGTTCTCGAGATAGATCGGGCAGTCGATGGCGTCGCTCTCCAGATGTTTGGCAGTCAGATGCTCCAACATTTTGTTAGTTGACGCTACTATCTCATCCTCATGCACAAAGCCGTCGATGGACACAACAATCCCCACGAAACGGAACGGCGTCTTATTGAGGCTCTTCCTGTGGTAAAGGACCACTTCCTCGATGCTGTCGATGATATTGCTGGCTTCCTCTTTTCTGACCAAATCGTGCTGCGCCACGATCCTGCCTTGGAGATTGCAGACGAGAGATGAAATCTTTGTTTGTGTAATGGTCAAACTCATCGCGTATCCGCCATTCGCATTCACCTTCAACAACACCGGTTTTCTCCCGCCGACGACGGAACTTTGACCTGTACCGAGTTCGACGACAAGTTTTTCCTTAAGCAATTTTTTGACAATTTCGGAAACTGTTGCCTTATTGAGTCCGGAATCATGAGAGATGGCCGCTCGAGAAGTATTGGGATGATTGATGATTGCTGTCAAAACGATGGTCTCGTTCTGTTCCCTGATTGTGTTACGGTTGACGATCATGGTGTGTCACACCCTTTACAGATTTTTTTAGTTCTGGGCGCAAGAAAGGTGATGGTCTGAAAAATATACAAAGAAAGGCTGTCCTGAAGCAGAGTCGAATATGTTCCAGCAAGTCTTTTGGAGGTGGAAATACCTTGTATAGTCATCAGAAACAGGGTGATGAAGACGGTTACATAATTGGCGAAAAACGCGGTGAGCTCGTTGAAGAGCGAAGAGTGGGGAAAACGGTCATTGCGGGCATTCGTCTTTGCTTACATTCTACCACTTTCTGCTGATGAATGCGAGGTTTGGATGACCGCCAAACCCAATTAACGCCTATTTTTTTTCAAGCAACCAGAGGGAGGGAGCGTTTTCTGGTTTGTGGCGTCTGAGTCATTGTCATTTTTGGGGATAATCGGTAAAATGAAAGGAATCGCGGAAGGGGGCATAGATCAGAATGTTGGGTTTGAACTGGATCGAATGGATGATGCTGATTGTTGCGGCCATCATCATAGGTTTTTCCAAAACAGGCA
>Ga0194136_1000160_pt1 | contig 39813 bp, 37 predicted proteins | sample TARM_MetaG_T3A_1_FD_134023 | JGI IMG/M metagenome (GOLD analysis project Ga0194136, IMG submission 134023) | Freshwater microbial communities from Pennsylvania, USA, analyzing microbe dynamics in response to fracking - TARM_MetaG_T3A_14 (version 2) | ecosystem: Environmental > Aquatic >...
ATAATAAGACTCTATGTATTGAGTTACAAGACTACTAAAATCATAGTGAGGCATAGAATCATTAATACTTACAGAATTAGTAGTTTTTGGACAGGTTAAGGACATGTTAAATTCCTCCTAACTAGTTTATTTGTTCCCTTAGTTTTACCTAAAATATATGTTTCATACGACATATAGTTAAAAAAGCATTAATAGAAAAAATAGGTATAAGCATTGATATATGAATATATAATTAGTTTATGGAGAGGGAGGTGTAATGATGAAAAGAACAATGTCAATATTAACCCTAGCATGTATTTATATAGGGACTGTTATAGGAGCAGGATTTGCTTCAGGTCAAGAAATCATTCAGTTTTTCTCTGTATATGGAAAATTCAGCGCCATAGGGATAACTGTGTCAACAATACTATTTTGTATTTTAGGTGTAAAATTATTAAAAATAACATACGTAGAAAGGATAAACTCACTAGAGGGTTTTTTATCGCTGTACTTTAAGAAAAGAACTACTATATTGATAAACATATGGCTCTTGGTATTTTTATTTATCTCATATTTTATAATGTTAGCTGGTAGTGGGGCTATATTTAATGAATACTTTCAAATAGATCAGCTTTATGGAATTATATTTATGTCGTTAATTTGCTTTTTAGTCTTTATAACTGGTGTAAAGGGTATAGCAAAGGCAAATGTATTACTGATCCCACTTTTGCTAATTATAATATGCTTAATTGGGGCTTATGTTTTACATGATAATTATTATTTTATAGGTAACCATGTAGAGGAGAATACCGAAAGAATTACTAGCTTTAAAGGGCTTCGGAGTTTAATTTGGCTTGGCTCTGCCATATTATATGTGGCTTTCAATAGTATTAGTACAATTGTAGTATTTACATCCCTAAGACCATTGATTGCGGACAAAAAATCAGCAATATATGGGGGAATTCTAGGAGGGATTGGATTAGGCTTGATGGCTCTAATAATTAATTCTAATCTTTTAGCACTCTATAAGGATATCATTGGTTTTGAAATACCTATGATAGTAGTAGCCAGTTCATTAGGTAATTTTTCTAGACGAGTATATAGTATAATACTATTAGTTGCTATGTTTACGACTGCTATAGCAAATGGTTACGGATGTGTACAGAGGATAGGAAATATCTTGAGGGTAAATGAAAAGATTATAAGTTTACTAATATGTTGTATTTCTGTACCTATGGCTGCATTAGGGTTTAAACGTTTAGTTTCGTTTTTCTATCCAATTTTCGGTTATATTGGAGTGATATTTCTATTAGTACTTATAGTAAAGGAAAGAAAGAGGAAATTGAAAAGCTAATCAAAGGATTTTTAGTAGACATGTGGAATTATAGTATAAGACTTTAATTTTAAAGTGTTTCATATGAAACAGGGGGATAAAATAATGAACAAAAGACAACGATTAATTGCATTTGTAGGAATAGCATTAACATTGATTTTTATACTCAGCATAAGGAATGGAGGGTTTCTTGGAGCCTCACGATTAAAGGGCGATCTTCAACTGACACAAATTAAGGATATACCAATCCTGATAGAAAAGGATACTAGTCATAAAAAATTTCTAGATGGTATTATCCAGTATGCTGATGGGGAGTTATACTACTTTGATTATTTAGGAGACAAGAAATGGAGTGTTTCATTAGATATAAAACACCCTATTATAAAAACCAGTCAGGAAAGTGTTTACCTATTTGATAGTAGCAGAAATCAACTTGTAAGAATTGATAGTAAGGGAAAGGTTGCGTACAGATACACAATAGAAGGAGAAATGAAGAATTTCAGTTTAGCAGAATATGATGATGCCGCCCTAATACATGAGGAATCTGAAAATAAATCTATGCAGGTCAATTTAGTAGAGAAGAATGGAAGAAAAAGAACGGGGATTAGTTTAACCGAGGGATTTATCTTAAACATGGCACCATCTATTCAAAATGATATTATAGCTGTTGGTATATTAGATACAACAGGAAAAGAAGCAACAAGTCACGTTCTATATTATAATCTCAAGGGGAAACTCGTCAACTCTGTAAATCTGGGAACAACTATTATTTACAATATGTATTTCGGCAAAGATGATAACCTTATTGTAGTGAGTGATACTAAAGTGTATGGACTATCTAGGGAGAGAATTAAATGGGAAGTGGAGATGGACGGATTAAGCACATTTGAACTTATAGATAAAAGCTCTATAGTATTATACGGTAAACAAAATAAAAGCAAGGGTACGTCAAAGGGAGAAGACAGCATTTTAATAATACAGGGAGATGGGAAATTAATAGAGGCGGAAAGTTTGTCGGAGCAGATATTAGGTATGGATACTTTTAATAGGGATATGGTAGCCTACTCTAAAAGATCTATTTTTATATTAGGTAATAAGGGAGAAATTATATATAGTCAGAAGTACCATAAGGATATTGAAAAAGTATACCTTTATGACAGCGGTTATTTGGTAATAAGAACTAAAGAAAATGTGTACTTCAACAAACTAGAAAAGAAATAGAGGGATATAAAATGGCGTGGTTAGATTTATTAATATTAGTTTCGGTAGTTTTAAGTATCGCAATAGGCTATAAAAGAGGTTTTATAATGACTTTATTTAGTCTAGGAAGCTATATAGTTGCATTTATAGTGTCAAAAAATTATTATGCAGAACTTGCACAATGGATAAAGACGCGATTTTCTTTTACAGACAAATTGTACGGTTACGTTGCTGATCATGTGGAATTAAATATTCCAACGGGCGCAGAAGAAGTCAGTATGGAAGGTTATAATAGTGATCAAATTGCTCAACTAATAAATCAGGATTCCACAAAAATGCCTGGATTCATTCAGAACTTACTAGTAAATGAATTGGAGGTACAAACTTTTGCACAACAAACAGTAGATGGAATTAAAAATCAAGTTATAGATACATTGGCCACATTGTTTTTAAATGTAATAAGTATGATTATTCTGTTCATCTTAATAAGAGGTACTATAATACTTATTGGCATGGTAATAAATAAAGTATTTGAATTACCAATACTAGGTGCATTGAATCATATGGTAGGTGGAATTCTTGGGGGGATTAGAGGTATATTCATCGTGATATTTATTCTTTTTATATTGATACCAATGTCTGTATCCTCACCCCAGGGTATTATTTCAACCTCTATTGAAAACTCATATCTAGTGCAGTTTTTACTTAATAATGTAGTAATTTATTTTGTAAGGGGATTAGGGGCTTTTATATCTTAGTAGGATAGTTATATGGATTAGGCGTTTCTAGTATGATATAATGTTTTAATGATTAAAAACAATTAGAATAGGTGATAACAATGGCATACAAAGCATTATATAGAAAATGGAGACCAAGGGTTTTTGAAGATGTTATTGGTCAGGATCATATTGTAACTACTTTAAAAAATCAAATAATCACTAAAAATATAGCTCATGCATACTTGTTTTCAGGAACTAGAGGAACGGGTAAAACCTCAACAGCTAAAATTTTTGCCAGGGCAGTAAATTGTCTAGAACCAATAGACTCTAATCCCTGTAATGTATGTGAAGTATGTAAGGATATACTAAGTGAAAATATAATGGATGTTATAGAAATTGATGCCGCATCTAATAATGGTGTGGATAATATACGAGAAATCAGGGAAAATGTTAAGTATCTCCCAACCAAAGGAAAGTTCAAGGTATACATCATTGATGAGGTTCACATGCTAAGTACAGGGGCTTTTAATGCCCTATTAAAAACCTTAGAAGAACCGCCATCCCATGTTATTTTTATTTTAGCGACGACAGAGATACATAAGTTGCCCGCAACTATATTGTCCCGATGTCAGAAGTTTGACTTTAAACCTGTAAAAATTAAAGAAATAATTGTGCTACTAAAAAATATCTGCGACTCCATGGGTTTAGAAAGTGAAGAGGAAGCCCTAAGATTAGTCGCAAGTCATGCGGAGGGGGCCCTTAGGGATGCTCTAAGCCTTCTTGAACAATGTCTTGCATTTAGTAATGATAAAGTAACCTATGACGAGGTATTAGATATTATAGGAGCAGTAAACCACGAGATTCTTATAAAACTTACTAATGAATTAATTAATAAAGAAACGGGTGAGACATTAATTAGTATAGATAGGATGATATTGGAAGGTAAGGATATTCATCAACTAATAAAAGATCTGATTCAACATTTCAGAAGTCTATTATTAGCCCGATTAGATGTAAAACTAGATGAAATGATACCCTTATCAACCGAGGCTATAGACTTAATAAGGGAACAGAGTAAGACTATTGAGGCCAATTGGCTAATCGCATCAATCCATAGTTTATCTGACCTAGAATCGAAAATGAAGTATGCCTCAAACCCGCGTATTTTATTTGAAGTTGGTCTTGTTAGCTTATGTAACTGCGAATTTGATAATAGTCAAGAGGGACTGTTAGAGAGGATTAAACATTTAGAGAATCAAATAAGTAAGGGTGTTATTACTAAGAATATAGTAATTGATGCAAATAATGAAAATATAAAAGAAAATATTAATCGTTCAAATGAACCAGCAAACAATATTCAACCTAAAGAGATAAAAAGAGTAGTGAATAAAGAGACGAGAGAGCTTCAAGAGCAAGTAGATATGAAATGGAACTCAATTATTGATGATATAAGAAGTGAAAAGAAGGCCTCTTCCTTAGCATTACTTAAGGAGGGTACATTAACGGTGTTACCAAATAATATATTGGAAATATCCTTTACTGAAGAAATGGAGTTATTTAAACAAAAACTTGATAAAGACAAGATAAAACACTATATTGGAGTAATTGTAGAAAAACATATAGGACAGAGACTAGAAATTGTTTTTGCAATTCAAGGACAAAATAGTAATAATCAACATACTGAAGAAGAGAACGTTATAGAAAAGCTAAAATCTATTGTGCCAGAAAGCATTTTTGAAATTATCGAATAATAGATATTTTTTAACCTTGTATGTTATAATAACAAATGAATAAAAATAAAATGAAAAATATTAATAATAGAAATATAAGGAGGTTTTTCATATGACTAAAAGACCAGGATTCGGTGGTGGCGGAATGCCAAATATGAATAACATGATGAAACAAGTGCAAAAGATGCAAAAACAAATGGAAGAAAAGCAAGCAGAATTAGAAAGTAAAGTAGTAGAGGCAAGTGCCGGAGGCGGAGCTGTAGTAGTTAAAGTAAGTGGGAAAAAGGAATTAAAGAGCATAGAAATAAAACAAGATGTGGTAGATCCAGATGATATAGAGATGTTGCAAGATTTAATTTTAGCTGCTGTTAACGAAGCTTTAAGATCAGCTGAAGAATTAGCAAATAGAGAAATGTCTCAAATAACAGGTAATATGAACATTCCAGGATTATTTTAGTTAAATGAAGGTGAGGGTTAATAAATGGAGTATTATTCTGCGCCCATTGCAAAACTTATTGAGGCTTTTTCTAGACTGCCTGGCGTAGGAAGAAAGACAGCCCAGCGCCTAGCATTCCATGTTATTAATATGAATATAGAAGATGTAAAGGACTTATCAGACGCTATATATCAAGCTAAGGAGAGCGTGAAATATTGCCATAAGTGTTGTAACTTAACGGATAAGGAAGTATGTAATATTTGTAGTGATAATAAGAGGAATCCATTGACCATATGTGTAGTTGAGGATCCTAGAGACGTTGTAGCAATGGAAAGAACGAGAGAATTTAAGGGTGTATATCATGTCCTTCATGGGGCAATCTCGCCATTAGAAGGAAAAGGACCTGAGCAGATTAAAATAAAAGAGTTGCTTGTTAGGATTAAGGATAATGACATAGAAGAAGTTATATTAGCCACAAATCTAAATATAGAGGGTGAAGCAACTGCAATGTACATATCAAAAATTCTAAAACCCATAGGTATAAAGGTAACAAGAATAGCCCACGGCATACCTATTGGTGGAGATTTGGAATATGCAGATGAAATCACATTAACAAAAGCATTAGAAGGCCGAAGAGAGGTCTAAATTATAGACTGATTTGTGTCTCAACACAATATACATCGATGAGTCAAAATTAAGACCGATAAGGGATAAAAGGGTAGTAAAAGCCCCGGAATTATTTACAGGAATGGTCCTGTGAGTATGCACGGGGCTTTTTATATTGAGGGAAAGTATTAAACCTCAGATAAGGCAACTCATAAGTATTGGATAAAAAAATAAGTAAATAAAAAATAGTGAAGTGCTAACATATCTATGCGTACCAGTCACTTGATAACCATTTTTTGTTAAGAATTAACAATTGTGCTATGTAAATAAAATACTATCAAAGATCAAATTAGTTTTATGACTATAAATATAAAAGTATAATCAAACATGCTCTTAAAGAACCAAAATATCTTTAAATAGGGTGCGATAGAGAAATATCGAAATTTGTAGAATTATGTTGTATAAACACACAACATGCTATACAATAATAATTGTGTTTGTAAAATATATACAAAATGCAATGATATAACCAACTTTGGAAACCATCTTAAAATATTAGAAAAGATAGAAAACAAAGGGAACTTGCCAGGAAACTTAAGGTGACTATGTTTTCCATATGTTTCATGAGAGTAATAAAAAATAACATAACCGATATTAATTTTTTATAATAGCAACACCAACACGAATGTTGGAAAAGTTGATAAGTTATTCTATAGAATAGAACAAATAAATATTTAAGGGCAAACTTATCGAAAGATAAGGACGCAAAGCCAAGGGCCTAAATTGCAAGATATGGCAGCCGGTTACAAAGAAATTAAGCCCTTTACTATCCAAATTTTTGAGTAAAGGGCTTTTATAATTTATCAATAATGAGAGGGGAGAAAAAATGTCAGAAAGACAGTGTGTAGTATTTAAACTAGAGGGAGAGGATTATGGAATTGACATTATGAATGTTAGGGAGATTACGGAACTTAAAGTAACTACTAAAATCCCTAACACACCAGACTTTATTGATGGAGTAATTAATATTAGAGGAAGCGTTGTTCCAATTATAAATCTGAAGAAAAGATTCAAATTAGAAACTACAGAAATAAGAAAGAATAGCAGAATTATTATTGTAAATATGAATGAAAAGCAGATAGGATTTATTGTGGATGAAGCATCGCAAGTAACTACACTAATGGATGATAATATAGACAAACTACCAGAAATAATTGCAGGAGAAGATAAAAAATATATAGTTGGTATTGTAACGATAGAAGATAAGACTATTATACTATTAGATTTGATAGCAACACTATCGGAGAAGGAAAGAAAAGAAGTAGAAGAAATAAATTAATAATTGCAATGAATAAAAATATACCTAATATTCATTAATAACTATAGGGAGAGAAAAAAATATGAAAAGCATTAAAACTAAGTTGATTCTGTACTTTGGAATATTAATAGTGTTGATATCTTCATCTTTAGGATTTTTAGCATTACAAAGGGCCAGTATTGCTATAACTAATGAATCAGAAAAAGGATTACAGTCCATAGTTTATGATGGAACACAACTAACAGAAAGTAGAATTGAGACACAAAAAAAAGTTTTAGATATGATAGCAGGAATAGAAGGCATTCAAAGTATGGATTGGAAACAACAGCAGCTTATTTTACAAAGACAATTATCTGAAACAAACTTTCTTGCTTTAGCTATTGTATATCCAGATGGCAACACTCTTTATAATGATGGAACAACAGCAAATTTAGGTGACAGAAACTATGTTAAAAAGGCTTTTGAAGGGAAGACAAATGTATCTGATGTAATTATTAGTAAAGTAACTAATGAGCCTGTATTAATGTACGCCTCGCCTATTGAAAATAATGGCAAGGTAGTAGGGGTATTAGTAGGTCGTAGAGATGGTAACGCGTTAAGTAATATAACTAAGTCAATGGGATATGGTGAAAATGGAAATAAGTATTAGTATTGTATATTTAATGGGTAATTCAATTGCTAAACCGATTATTAGAATGATTAATCATTCAGAAAAGATATCAATTCTTGATATTACTGAGGATGTTCCAGAAACACTCCTCAAGAATAAAGACGAAGTTGGGAAACTGGCAGTTGCATTACAATCTACTACCAATAGTCTTAGGGAAGTTATTAATGAAATTAATAGAGCGTCAGAACAAGTTTCATCATCTTCAGAGGAACTAACTGCTACGGCCCAACAATCTTCAACTGCAGTAGAAGAAGTTGCAAAAACAGTAGAAGATATCGCAAAAAGTGCATCTGAACAAGCACGAAATACTGAAGAAGGTTCCTTCAAAGGTATACAATTAGGTGAGACAATTGAAAAGGATCAACAATATATGAGAGACTTAAACCAAGCATCTCAAAAAGTATCTACAATAGTTAATGAAGGCTTAAAAGAAATAGAAAAATTGACTAAGATTTCGGATGAAAGTAGAGAAGCAACAAAGGAAGTACAGGAAGGTATCATAAGGACAAATGATAGTGCGGATAAAATAGGACAGGCTAGTACTGTTATTGCATCAATATCAGAGCAGACTAATCTATTAGCTTTAAATGCTGCTATTGAAGCAGCAAGGGCAGGGGATGCCGGTAGAGGCTTTGCCGTTGTAGCAGAGGAAATTAGAAAACTAGCTGAACAATCTACTAGTTCTACTAAGACAATTGATGAAGTACTAAGTGAACTCCAAAGTAACTCCAAGTCCGCAGTTGAAATAATGGAAAGAGTTGCGTCTATACTGAAAGAGCAAGAAGAAAGTGTTAAGTTAAGCAAAGAAAAATATGTAACTATAGCTGAAGCAATGAAAGAAGCAGAGAACGCTGTTAAGCAATTAAATGTATCGGGACAAGGAATGGAAAAGATGAAGGATGAAATAATGTATACTTTACAGAATCTATCAGCTATAGCAGAAGAAAATTCAGCAGCAACTGAACAAGCATCGGCATCAATGGAAGAGCAAACTGCATCAATGGAGGAAATTTCAAGTGCCAGTGAAGGTCTATCAAATTTAGCACAGGATTTACAAATAATTATTTCAAAGTTTAAAGTGTAGGAATATATGCTTGCTGTCTATGATTTAGAAATCTTTCATAAAAAAATAAGGGTTCTAAGTTAGCGCTTAATAGTTTAACTCAATGTTGCAGGACTAGTAATATCAATCTATAATGACTAAAATAGCAACTATGTATCCATAAAATAAAATTAAAAACCAAATTTAGCTATTCACTATAAATATAAATTTATTACCAAACATGCTCTTAAAGAATCAAAAGATCTTTAAAAGCATGTTTTTTTTATTGGAAACAAATGAAAAAGAGAAAAAAGAAGGATATATGGACAAATATGGTCCGTGTACATGATCTGATACAACTTTATTCTATAGGAGCAAGTCAAAAACAAGTGGACTTTTAACTGATCCCAAAATATAAATTCTTTGATCATCTATGTACTTTATAAATCCCCATGTGTTTAGATTTAAATAAGTTTACTATACTATAGTAATTAAATCTCTTATCTACCAAATACACCGAAAGATGTGTCATATACACCCAATATTAGGTTAAATATAAGAATGATATAAGTAATTGGTAAACTATGTTAATATAAACAAGTTTAGTACATAGAATATAATAGAAAACTAGTTTTGTGATTAATAGAAAAACCTTCTGATAAATTGATGTTGATGAGTATAACTAAGGTAAAAACTGGTTAGAATCAGGATATACATATTTGTTTAGGGGGTTTAAAAATGAGATTGGATAGAAATTTTTTTAGTAAGTCTAACTTATCGAATGTTTTTGGAGGTATTCAATCTAGAGTAAACGAATTTTATGACGAGGAAAGACCGGTAGAAGATGAATTAGTTGGAATTGTAAAAAAAGCCCACGATGAATGGAGGGAGGCTGAAAGGTTATTTCAAAACGTTTCAGACCCTGACTTAGTAGATCACGCAATCTATAGAGTAGAAGCTGCAAGGGCTAGATATATTTATTTAGTAAAGAAGGCAAAAGAAGAAGGAATAAAGGCCAATTTTTATTAATAATAAGTTATAATATATTAGAATTACATATATAATATAGGAGTAGTTAATGCTACTCCTAGTATTGTTCAATATAGTAGTAATGGATAAGAAAAATCCATGGGGGGGATGAACATGGGATTAGAATTAAGTGTTATATTAGCTTATGCTGTTGGACTTATTCTGCTTTACTTAGTAGGTTGGATTTTGGTAATTCCTATAAAAATTATTATTCGCCTTATTTGGAATGGTATTATAGGTGGTATCCTGCTGTTTTTAGTTAATATTATAGGTGGATTTTTTAATATAGGTATCGTAATTAATCCAATAACAGCTCTGATTGCTGGATTTCTTGGAATCCCGGGAGTGATTTTATTGATTATATTTAATTATATGGTATAATTATTCGTATAAAATACTTCTAATATTAGGATCGTTATTAACGGTCCTTTTTTCGATGTAAATATATTTCTAATAGGTTCTAATAAGATAAAGATTGTAAATTGTTTTTAATTATACTATTATCGGGGTGTCAACAATGAAAATAGGTTTTAGGACTATTAAGACCGGCATAGCTGTAAGTTTAGGCATGTTAATATCAATCTTTTTTGCAACAGGGGATCCATTTTATGTAATTGTGGCTGCTATTATTGCGATGCAACCTACAGTATCTGATTCATGGAAAATGGGACTAAATAGAATATTAGGCACTATTATCGGTGCAGTTATAGGGGTTGCTTTTGCTTATACTACACCTGTTAATCCGATAACCACAGGCTTTGGTATTATAGTTATTATTTACATATTAAACAAATTAAAATGGTCCGAGTCTATTTCTATTGGCAGTGTAGTATTTGTGGGTATTTTTTTAAATGAGGGCGCAAGTAATCACTTTCAATATGCATTAGGAAGGCTTTTCGATACATCCATAGGTATAGGGGTTGCAGTAGCTGTAAATTACTTAATATATCCTCCTACATATGATAAGAAAATGATTAATGAGATTAATGGGGCATCAAAGTATATTTGGTCTTATATATATAATATATTTGATATATATATACAACCAAGACAAGAAGGAATAAAAGGGTTAAGTGAAGAAATTAATGAAATAGAAGTAGTATTAATTGAGGCTAGAAAATTTTTAGAGTTACAAATAAAGGAAGAGCGCGTTTTGATTTATGGAAAGTATAGATCTAGTGATTTAGTAGGTTTTATAAAAGGTGCGGAAGAAATATATCAAAATATACTTAACATAGATAGAATATTTCAAACAGGTATAAAGACAGAGGTAATAGACCTTATTGATGACGAGTTTACGAGCATAAAAAAGAGTATATTAGTATTTAAGGAAAAGGAATCCTTAGTACTAGAATCTTTTAGTGAAACGGAACAAGAACTAGATGAATTGCTTCATAAAGTGAAAGTGGCTAAATCAACCATAAAGTTTAATGAAAAGATAAATGAATACCCCACTGATGATGTAGTTAAGATATTGGTGTTATTATACAACTTAGAGGAAATATTGAAAAAATTTATGTTAATGAAAAGGTTACTAAGGGGGAACTGATATGTTTGGGAACCAAAGAGATAACGTTGATGTCGGAAGAAATTTGAAAATGATTGAGTTTTTAAAATGTGAGCTACTTAATAGTGTAGCGTTACTTTTTCAGACCCTAGGAAAAGGAGTTAAGGAAGGACAGGACTTAATTATTGAGTGTCTTGCAAATATAATTTTAGTAACCTATTCTTTAGGAAGACGCTTAGGAATAGAATATGAAGTAATTGATAAGAAAGTTCAGGACAAGGCAAAGTTATATCTACTCGAGGAACATCCCCTTGAATCGTGGTATCAAGACCTATCAAGTTTAAATAAACATATAAAAGGAAATCGTAAATAAAGTTAGGAGTGAAAGGTTATTGAATTTTAATGCAGAAAAAAAACCATTAGTAGAGGCTGCACTAATATCAGCTATGGCATCTGTTTTTGTATTAGTATCTTTATATATTCCAATATTAACAATTTTAATATTTGTATTACCTGTTGCTTTCATAATGTTAGGAATAAGATATCCAATTAAGTATGCTATATTTTCTTTAGTTTTTGTTTGTATAATGACAGTATTTTATACAGATATTTTATATGCTTTATTCATAATTATTATGTTTGGCCCTGTCTCTTTAGTAATGGCATATTTAATAAAGAATAAACGGAAAGAGTTTGAAGTAATAATTATAAGTACTGTAGTATCAGCAATATCTTGGTTCTTACTCATACAGGCAGCCGGTGTTATTAGCGGAATAGACATTGTTAGTCAGGTGGCGGACCTCTTTAGAGAATCATTTTTAAGTCAGACGGACATGCTTAGTCAAATTAACTTAAGTGAATTAAGGGTTAACCAGTCAATAAATTATGTCATAGGTATAATACCAGCCCTTGTAGTAATACAATCAATGATAATATCTGTTATTAATTACTATCTATCCATATCCGTATTAAAAAGAACAAATAAATATAAAGAAAATATTTCGACCTTTAGTTCGTTTAAATTACCTAATCATATAGTAATGGGTTTTTTATTATTAGTTGTACTTGCGTTTTTAACTCAGTATGTAGAGGGTATATATTATGAAAATCTACTAAATAACATAACAACAATTTTTTTATTTCTATTGTTTTTACAGGGAACTGCAGTAATAGTGTTCTTTATAGACAAAACAAAACTAAATAAGGTATTTAGAACTATTATAGTTATAGTTATTATTTTAACGGGTGCATTAATTACCTTTGTTGCCCTTGCAGGATTCATAGATACTATTTTTAACATAAGAAAGTTAAATGAAGGTCATAATTGTTTGGGAGGTAAAACAATGCAAAGTAGAAAATTTTTTAAATTACTAGTACCAGACACAAGAATATACTTAATTATTACTACAGTTCTCACGGGAATTATTGCTTTTTATAATCCCTATATAAGTATAATTGGTATTTTCCTATTGGCATATTTAATATACTACAACTTAAAAGTAACAAATATTAGGAGAGAAGAATGGACTAAGTATATAGAGGATCTCTCAGCCGATATTGATTCTGCGACAAAACAGGCAATTCTAAATCTACCTATGCCCCTAACTATAGTGGAAATAGATGGGACAATAACTTGGTATAATCCTAAGTTCCTTGAATTAGTTCAAATCAATGACCTATTAGAAAAGAATGTTGAGGAAATAGTAGGTAATCTCGACCTAAGAAAAATAATTAGACAAAAAAATGAGGAAGTGGTTTATGTTAATGACCGCTGTTTTAAAGTATTGCATAATATTATAAAGTTACCAAAGGAACACTCCTCAAGCTTTATTATAATGTTATATTGGGTTGAGATAACGGATCTAGAGAATTTAAAGAAAATAACAAATCAAGAGAAGATTGTAGCTGTTAATATTCAAATAGATAATTTTGATGAAGTAATGCAAAACACAGAAGATGCCTTTAGGCCATTAGTTATAGCAGAAATTGATCATAGGGTTAATTTATGGGTAAATAGACACAATGGCATAATTCGTAAGTTCGCCCAGGATAGGTTTGTAGTTATATTAGAAAATCAGTATTTAGAAAAGGCAGAGGCTAAAAAGTTTGAGATTTTAGATGAAATAAGAGAAATTAATATGGGAAATAAAATCCCTATTACACTAAGCATTGGTGTTGGAGCACATGGTGCAAGTTTAATACAAACGTTTGAGTTTTCTAATACTGCTAGAGATTTATCTCTTGGAAGAGGTGGAGACCAGGCTGCAGTTAAGAAAAATGATAAGATAAGCTTTTATGGAGGAAAAACAAAAGCTGTTGAAAAAAGTACAAAAGTAAGGGCTAGAGTTATATCCCATGCGTTAAAACAACTTATAGAGCAATCAGAAAATGTACTTATTATGGGACATAAGTATGCTGATTTGGATGCTTTGGGATCTTCACTGGGAATATATCGGGCAGCAAAAAATAGAGGAAAAGAGGCATTCATAGTATTAGAGGAATCTAATCCGGCTATTGAAACGCTATTGGATAAAATAATGCTGGATGATGAGTATAAACGAATCATAATTGGATCAGAGGAAGCTAGTGCGAGAGTAAGTGACAAGTCTTTATTGGTTGTTGTGGATACACATAGACCTAATTTTACAGAAAGTCCAAGTCTTTTAAATAAAACAAACAAGATAGTTTTAATTGATCATCATAGAAGAGGTACGGAATATATTCAGAATACAGTATTAAACTATCATGAAACCTATGCTTCATCCACCAGTGAATTAGTTACGGAACTATTATACTATATGGATGATAAAGTGAATATAAAGCCTATAGAGGCAGAGGCCCTTATGGCTGGAATAGCCGTAGACACTAAAAACTTTACTTTTAAAACTGGTGTTAGAACCTTTGAAGCTGCCTCCATGTTAAGAAGGGCTGGGGCTGACACTACATCAGTAAAACAGCTTTTCCAGGATGATTTTGAGACAGTACTATTTAAAGCAGAGGTTGTTAGAAAAGCTAAAATTATTAGGGAAGTAGTCGCAATTTCATACTTCGAAGATAAGGTTAAGAGTGTGCAACTAATTGCAGCACAAGCCTCAGATGAACTAATTGGTATTAGAGGAATTAGTGCATCCTTTGTTTTGGGAAGAAAAAGTGATAAAATGATTATTATAAGTGGAAGATCCATGGGAGATATTAATGTCCAAGTTATTTTAGAAAAACTTGGGGGCGGAGGCCATTTAACAGTAGCCGGTGCTCAATTAGAAGGTATTACAATGGAGGAAGCATATAAATTACTTGAGAATGCTATAGAAGAATATTTTGATGAGGGGGAAGAAGAATGAAAGTAATATTAGCAGCAGATGTGAAGGGCTTAGGGAAAAAAGGCGACTTAGTTAACGCGAGCGATGGATATGCAAGGAATTTTCTATTTCCAAGGAAGTTGGCAGTGGAAGCTACTGATGGGAATATGAAAAAAGTGGAGTTTGAAAAAAAGGCTTTAAAGGATAAGGAACTTGCAATGTTAGCGGAAGCTAAGTTATTAGCTACAAATATTGAGAAACTTGTGATAGAAATTAAAACTAAAGCTGGTGAAGGCGGACGTCTATTTGGATCAGTAACATCTAAAGAGGTGGCTGAAAAGGTAGAAGAAATTTCAGGTATTAAAATTGATAAAAGAAAAATAGATATGCCAGAGCCTATAAAGGCACTAGGTGTTAAAAATGTTGATCTTAAATTACATCCAAAGGTTACTGCTAAATTAAAGGTACATGTAGTTGAACTGTAGTCCTTTAATTTATTGAGGGAGATAAAAATGAATATAGAAAATATGCTTTATAAAATACCACCCCATAGCGTTGAGGCCGAACAATCTGTGCTAGGCTCTATGCTTTTAGACAAAGAGGCTATATTAACTGTGCTAGAAGTCCTAGATCCTGAAGATTTTTATAAGGAAGCCCATATGGAGATATATGAGAGTATAATTAACATTTTTAATAAAAATGAGCCAGTTGACTTAATAACACTCTCCGATGAGCTGAAGAAAAGGGGAACTATAGATGCTATTGGTGGAATCCCATATTTAACAAGCTTAGCAGGTAGTGTACCTATAACAGCTAACGTAAAGTATTATGCCGAGATAGTTGAAGAAAAGTCCACACTAAGAAGACTAATTAAAGCCTCAGAGGAAATAATTCAACTTGGATATGGGTCGGAGTTAGAAATTGCAGAGGTAATTGAAACTGCTCAGAAGAATATTTATGATATTTCACAAAATCGTTCCCAGGAAGGTTTTACTGAAATTAAAGAACTTTTATCCAATACCTTTGATAAAATAGAAGAGCTATATGAAAATAAAAAGGGTATTACGGGACTAACAACCGGTTTCATTGACTTAGATAGAAAATTAGGTGGGCTTCATGGATCGGACTTAGTATTGGTTGCCGCAAGACCTGCCATGGGTAAGTCTGCCTTTGCACTTAACTTAGCCCATAATGCTGCTATGAAGGCGGATGCATCCGTTGCAGTATTTAGTCTGGAGATGTCAAAGGATCAGCTTGTATTAAGGATATTAGCAGCAGAGTCAATGATTGATTTAAATAAATTACAAAATGGTAATTTAAATGAAGAGGAATGGACAAAGCTTGCTAGATCTATTGTTAAACTATCGAGATCAAATATATACTTTGATGATTCCGCGGGTATTTCAGTGACAGAGATGAGATCTAAATGTAGACGTTTAAAAATGGAAAAGGGTTTGGATTTGATCCTAATAGATTACTTACAGCTAATGCAAGGTGAAAGAAAAAGTGAAAATAGACAGCAGGAGATTTCAAGCATATCTAGAAATTTAAAGGTTATGGCTAAGGAACTAGATTGTCCAGTAATCGCCTTATCACAGTTATCCAGAGCTCCAGATGCTAGGGCAGATCATAGACCAATTCTTTCGGACTTAAGGGAGTCTGGAGCAATTGAGCAGGACGCTGACTTAGTAATGTTCTTGTATAGAGACGAGTACTATGATCAGGAAAGTGAGAAAAAGAATATTGCAGAGGTACTGATCTCTAAGCATCGTCATGGAGAAACTGGAACTGTAGAGTTAGTTTGGCTAGGTAACTTTCAGAAATTTATGGATTACGAAAAGGATAGACATTAAATTAAAATCGAACACCTGTGCATATATCTGTGGATAATGTGAATAATCTTAATTATATTTATTAATAAAATTTTGAAATAAAAGAATACTATTAGTAAAATATTATGAAATTATTAAAAATAAGGAGGATAAATATGAGTAAGATAACAGAGAATATGACCATAATGGAAGTAATGAACATGGATAGAGAGGTTGCTTCTATTTTCATGAAGTTTGGATTACATTGTTTAGGATGTCCAGGAGCTACTATGGAAAGCATAGCAGATGCTGGGAGAGTTCATGGGATAGATGTGGATAAGTTAGTTGCAGAATTAAATAAATACTTTGAGAGTAAATAAGTAACTAATCTAGGCTGGAAATGCCTAGATTTCCTTTTTTGTTGACTATACCTGAACTTTAGTATAGAATATCAATGTAATATTCGGTGATTTACAAACATTTAAATGTGAGGTGAATAAAATGAGTGCAACTGTAATAGTAGGAGCTCAGTGGGGTGACGAAGGAAAAGGTAAAGTGATTGATTTTTTGGCATCTAAGGCAGATGTGGTTGTAAGATCACAGGGGGGAAACAATGCTGGACATACAGTAATTGTTGATAATAAAAAATATGCTTTTCACTTAATGCCTTCAGGGGTTTTATATGAAAATAAAATAAACATCGTATCTAATGGAGTTGTTTTTGACCCAGAGGGATTTCTTAAAGAATTAGAAATATTAGAAGAACAAGGTATTAGCACAGCTAATATTCTTATTGATGAGAGGGTACATATTATATTCCCTTATCATAAAAAAATAGATGCTCTTGAGGAGTCCGCAAGGGGAGATGACCCTATAGGTACAACTCAAAAGGGTATTGGACCTTGTTATATGGACAAGATAGAGCGTTCTGGCATTCGTTTTGGAGAAATGCTTGATCCAGAGTTATTTAAAGAACGTTTGTACGTACAAGTGGAAAGAAAAAATAAGATAATAGAGAAGATTTATGATAGTGAAGGATTTGATAAAGAAGAAATCTATAATAAATACTGTGAGTATGCGGAGAGACTAAGAAAGTACGTTACAGACACAACCGTGGTTGTTCATGAAGCATTAGTAAATAAAAAGGATGTTTTATTTGAAGGTGCACAAGGGACATTACTAGATATTGATTTAGGAACGTATCCGTACGTTACATCATCACATCCAACCTCAGGTGGGTTCTGTGTGGGAGCTGGTATTGGTCCAAATGTAATAAATGAGGTAGTAGGAGTCGTAAAGGCATATACTACAAGAGTTGGTAAAGGGCCGTTTCCTACTGAATTAGATAATGAAGTTGGGGACTTGATAAGAACCAAGGGAAATGAGTTTGGTACAACTACTGGGAGACCTAGAAGATGTGGATGGTTTGATGGAGTAATGCTTAAATATACGGCTAGAGTGAATGGTTTAACATCCATATCCCTAATGTTACTCGATGTACTAAGTGGATTTGATAAATTAAAAATTTGTACAGGCTATGATATAGAAGGAAAAAATGTACAACATTTCCCTGCAAGCATAGGGACACTAGGAAAATGTGTACCTATTTACGAAGAATTAGATGGATGGCACGAAGACATAACTAATGTAAAAAACTATGAAGACTTGCCTACTAATGCGAAAAACTATATAAAGAAAATAGAAGAATATGTGGGATTACCTGTGGAAATTATATCCGTTGGACCAAAAAGAACACAGACAATAGTAAGAGAAAGAAAATAAGCACCCTAGGGTGCTTATTTATTTGTTTCCCATCTTAAATCATGTCCGTAAAAGTGTAATATGCTAAATTTAGAAAACAATCTTGAAAAGATTCTATCATCATAACGTTCAATTATTTCCTTAGGAGACAGGTTTGTGGAGATAATTGTTTTTTTATTTGCCAAAAGACGACTATTAATAATATTAAAGAGTTCACTATTTGTAAAGGAGTTAGTCATTTCTGTACCTAAATCATCTATTACTAGTAAATCAGCTTCAAAGATAAGATTATACTGATCGCGACTGGATGCCTTTTCACCAAAACGCATATTTTCAAGGATTTCTACCAATTTAAATGCTGTCTGATAAACAACCATTTTCCCTTTATTTAACAGGGCTTTCGAGATACAATTTATTAAAAATGTCTTACCTAAACCTGTAGACCCATAAAAGAGTAAATTTTCATCATTTTCCTGGTCAAAATTTATAACGAATCCTTCACTTACATTTAATATAGCCATCATATTTTCCCTAGGTGTAACGGATTCATCCTCATAGGGTTTATCAGAAAATATATTTATATTAAAGGTATGAAAATTCTCTTTCTCTAAAACATTCGATAGATTTGACATTGAAAAGGCATAGTTTATTAGTTGTTGTTTGAAACAAACACATCGAGTACCATTGGACATATAACCCCTATCATGACATCTAGTACAATCGTATTCATCGTCTAAGTAACTCATAGGTATATTGTTTTCAGTTAGAAGGATTGCCTTTTCTTGCTTTAACTTCTCAAGTTTAATTTTAAGGTTTTCTAGAATTTCCTCAGGATTACCTACGCCATTTAATAAAGCCCTAGACATGGAAATTCCAGTGCGATTTATTTCACTATCTATTTCACGAATTCTAGGTATTTTCTCATAAACCTCTTTTATTCGAAGCTCTTTTTTTCGGGAATTAGTCATTCTCTTTCTTTCATAATCCTTTAGAATTTCATTCACATGTTCTTTAAGCATGATTCTCTAACCCCCTAATCTAATTATTTTTTTTCTGGTTTTTTAATACAAGTTTTTCAAGTTCATCTGCGGAATATTTATCACCACGACTAGTGGCCAAATGAAACTTAGTTTTTGTTACAGGTCTAGAAGGGGGTGTATGTTTAGTGGGTTTAGGAACCTTAGCCGTTTTGTTTGTCTCATTCATATTCTCAAGATCCTTTGTATCCTTAATCCCTTTTTTAAACCAGTCCTGCATAATCCCATTTATATAATTTATATTTGGGTTTGGTGTCTTGCTTGAATTTTCACATGCCTTTAATATAATCTCGAGGGAGAATTTATAGTCATCCACCCATTTATCCATGATCTTCTTTTCTGACTCCGAGGGTTCACGGTAAGAGAAACCCATGGCTTTAAAGACTCTGTCATAGAGCCCATAACGTTCCCCTTGCTTTAGGAGATAATCCTGTAGTTGGTCTACACTTGCAATTCCCGAATCATACCAATTTCTAATAACTGCAGCTACATATTTTACGTTTTTATTATTCTTCTTATGTTTACAGTAGCTATAGGCCTTAACAATTAAAGGCGGATCGATATTAAAGTTTTGAATCCACTCTAAAATCTGCATCTTCTCATTCGGGACTAGAGATCTCATTATTATTTGATTTATTTGGTTAAACATATCCCTTACCTGCGGGATATGATTGGCATCAATAATATCTTTAGTGGAGCATGCGTAGGCGCTAGTATCTGATTCTTCCACTGCGCTTAGATGGATAGACTTATAGTTATTATCTATATATAACTGTTTCAAATTAATAAATTCAATCGAATATTCAATCTCATTTTGTTCATTTGGAATTTTCCTAACGATCTTCTTACTCTCCCAGAAATCCCAAGCAGACAGAACATCCGATAAGGGAATATTCAAATTTTTGGCAATTGTTGAGTTATCAATAACATTGCCTTGCTCCTTGTCACAGGCATATTTATATGCAAGTAAATAGACCTTTACATATGTACCATTTGCCATAGGCATGTAAACGTCTATAAATATATTTTCAATGAGTGTGTCCCCAAGATCAATATTTGTAGTAGTTTTTATAAAAGCCACTGAAATCACCCCATCTTAATAGCTATTCTTATAATGTATATCCATTATCGTGATATACATTATATCATAAAAAAACTCCTGAACCCTGTATAATTTGAAACATAAATTAAGGAAATTACTGAAATATATCATAAATCTGAAAAAATAAAATAAGATTTAATAGTTGAAGAAGTATTTAGGAGGAGAGCAGGGTGATAAAAAGAAAATTAAGACTTCTAGCCATAATAATCATTTGTATGACTGTAACTATTGGCGCTCAATATGGATGGGATCTACATATAGCTCAGCATGTCGTTAAATATGATACGATAACGAATGCGGATAAACCAGAGTATAAAATAACGGCGGAGTTCATAGAAAATACGATGACGCTGAAGGCATCCCAGAAAGTAACCTACACAAATAATAGCAATGACAGTTTAAGTAATGTATATTTTCATATATATCCTAATGCTTTTAGAGATCAGTCGACTGCACCCTTTGAGAAAAGTGAGATGGAAAAGGCGTATCCAAAGGGATTTGATCCAGGGCATATAAAGATAAATAAGGTTAAGGAGAGAAAGCGAAAGGCAGACTATAAATTGATGGGTGAAGGACTAACTGTAATGAGGGTAACGCTATCTACTCCACTAAAGCCAATGGAGAAAGTTGAAGTCTTTATAGATTATAGTGTTAAGCTACCATATAGCATGGGAAGAATGGGATATGCAGAAAATACCGTAAACATAGCAAATTGGTTTCCTGTATTAGCAGTATATGATATGAGTGGTTGGAATCTGGACCCATACTATCCTATTGGAGATCCCTTCTATAGCGACATAAGTAGTTTTGATGTAAATGTTATACTACCAAATGAATATATTGTTGCTACCACGGGAAACGTAATTAAGGTGCTCAAGAGAAGTGAAAAGAATACTTATCAAATTAGGGCTGATAATGTTCGAAACTTTGTAATAATTACAAGTAAATGTTTTGAAGTCAATGAAGCAAAATTCGACAATATAGAAGTAAAGTCATACTCCATTGAGGGGCTAAAGGGTGAAACGGCTTTACAATATGGAGTTGAAGCTATTGGGATATTTAATGATCTTTTCGGTAAATACCCGTATGAGCAACTTTCTATTGTAGCTTCAGATTTTTTCATTGGCGGAATGGAATATCCAAATCTAGTAGTAATAGGACAACATTTATACGAAAGAGAAGAAGATTTCCCACTAGAGTATGTAGTTGCCCATGAAATAGCCCATCAGTGGTGGTATGGTATAGTTGGGAATAATGAGGCGAGGGAACCATGGTTGGATGAGGCACTTACGGAGTATTCAACCCTAATGTATTTTGAGCAAAAATATGGTGCGCATATAAAGGAACAAGTTTATGAGAAGATAATCAAGAATCAGTATGAAAATTATACGGACCTGTATAAAAATTCAGATGTTGAAATTTTAAGAGGATTAGATGACTTTTCAAGTTCCTATGAGTATAGCAGTATAGTTTATAGTAGGGGGGCCATGTTTGTTGAGGAATTAAGGCAAACAATGGGTGACGATAACTTCATGAAGGCAATAAAGAAGTATTTTGAATACTTTAAATATGATAATGTAACAACTGCAGACTTTTTTAGGGTGTTTCAAAGTGAAACAAAAACTGACCTAAGCCCCCTATTTAGAGAGTGGCTAAAATATGAGCATGAATAATTTAGTTAAATTTAGACAAAATAATGGAAACATATAGTACTCAAATGTTGAAAAAAGTATTTAGATTGTACTTGAATTTATGCAACAGTTTGTATTATAATGAACTGGTGAATGTTACAAATGTATTACAGAAACTCCGAAAAAGTAAAGGAAGTTTTACACATACATATGTGTGAAAGGGGATACGAGATGGAGATAAAAAGGTTTGCAGAAAAGTTAGAGAAACAAATGAAGGCACTTTCGACGGTTTTGAGGGAAGAGATTAAAAAGAAAAGTACATATATAAAGAAGATTGAGGCTGGTGATTTTATTAAGAAGTCGCAGCTGAGTTTTATTACACTAAAGAAGAAATTAACCCTAATATACAGAGAAAATAAACACAAAAAGAGTTTTATCTATGGGGGTGCAGGTGCCCTAGTTTTAGTACTAGTTTTATTATTTAACTTCACTAACCAAGCATATGAAATAAAAGTTGAGGATAAAACCATAGCCATAGTTAGAAATATAGACGAGTTTACACAGGCTGTAGATGTTTTAAAGGAAGAGGTTTGGCAGGAGTATCAACAGGAATTTGTTCTTCCAGAGAATATTGTTCAAGAATCAGTCAAGGCTAGGAAAAGTAAGTTAACTAATGATGATGAAATCATAAGAAATTTAAAGGAACAAATAGACTTAAAAGTTAAGGCAGTAGCAATCTTAGTAAATGGACAAGAGGTTACAGTAGTAAATAATAAACAAATAGCTAAGGCCCTCTTAGAGGATATAAAGGCACCTTATGTTAAAGAGGATGGAGTGTATGAAAAAGTAAATTTTGCACAATCCGTTGAAGTAAAAGAGGTAGCAGCCGATATCGCTAGTATTAGGTCACAGGATGAAGCCAGAACTGTTATACTTACAGGTACAGATGAAGAAAAGATTCATGAGGTACAATCAGGGGAAAATTCATGGGTTATAGCACAAAAATATAAATTGTCAGTAGATGACATCGTTAAGGCTAATCCAACTATTAATGCAGACAAACTTAAAATTGGACAAGAGATAAGTCTAGTTGTTCCAAAGCCATATATATCGGTTATGACAAAGGAGTATGTTGAATTAGTAGAACATATTCCATTCGAAACAGAAACCGTAACGACTGAGTCTTTGTATAAGGGTGATAAAAAAATAACTGTACAGGGATCAGAAGGTAAAGTTGAAATCAAAGGTTATATTGTCAGAGAAAACGGTATTGAGATCAATAGAGAAATTGTACAAGAAAAGATTATTTCAGAGCCTACAACTAGAGTAGTAGCTGAAGGTACAAAACCAAGACCTGCAACGGTGGCATCAGGAGCATTTTCTAATCCTACCAGGGGAAGACTTACGTCACGCTTTGGTATGAGGGGAGGCTCGAAACATACTGGAATAGACATTGCTGCACCAACAGGTACAAGTATCGCTTCAGCAGATGCGGGACGTGTTTCTTTTTCAGGATGGTCAGGGTCATATGGAAATCTAGTAATAATCGATCATGAGAACGGGTATCAAACATATTACGCACATAGTAGCAAGCTATTAGTAGGTGTTGGACAAAGGGTATTCAAAGGACAACATATTGCAAATGTAGGAAGTACTGGAAGAAGTACAGGACCACATTTACACTTTGAGGTAAGAAAAAACGGTACACCTATAAATCCATCTCAGTTTGTAAGATACTAGAATAAATAAGGCGGAGTGAAATCACTCCGCTTATTATTTTATCATTTTATAGGAATAGTAGTAATCCAACAATAACTAGGACAAGGAACCATTCATTATTAAAGAATAATCGACGCTTTGGCGTTGATTTTTCATTCGGTGTATTTGGTAGTGTTGGTTTCTTAGTATTAACATTTGCAAAAATTCTGTTCATATTTAAGGCACCGTATCCCTGCACATCTCGGCTATAACCTGAACCTAAATTGTCCGCATTGTTTATGATGAGTTCTTTAACCCCACTTGGCGTAATGCTGGGGTTATTTTCATATAAAAGAGCACAGCATCCAGAAACAATAGGAGTTGCCATTGAGGTCCCTGATAAGGTTTGGTATTCACTAGTATTGTTTTTTAGAGAAGTGATATCTACGCCTGGGGCTAATATGTCAGGTTTATGAAGGTTATCTATTGTAGGACCACGGCTTGAAAAATCTGCAATAGGGTCACCTGTTGAGTTCTTATTATTACTTGCTCCAACAACTAGGGTATTAGGATTAGTTGCGGGTGAATTAATGGTAGATTCTTTTGGCCCACTGTTACCCGCGGCAGCACAAACAGTTATACCCTTTTCTATTGCCTTGTCAACCGCCTTACATAGAGGATCATCCTTATAGGATGTTTTTGCTTTGGATCCTAAGGACATGTTTATTACTTTTATATTATATCGCTGTCGATTATCGATAGCCCATTGTATACCTGCTATAACATCTGAAATACTTCCAGAGCCTTCTCCATCTAACACTTTTATACCTATAATATTTGCGTCAGGGGCGATACCCATGTATTTACCAGAGGAAGAAAATCCGTTTCCAGCTACAATACCTGCAACATGAGTTCCGTGACCATCGTCATCATATGGTGATGTTTTATTATCAATATAGTCTTTAAAGGCTACAATTCTATTACTAGGATTAACTAAATCATTGTGTGGGTATACACCTGTATCAATAATAGCCACACCAACGCCCTTACCTGTTAAACCTAAACCATTCGCATAGTCAGCACCAACTGACATTGATGTAATATCCATAAGTTTATATACTCTTTCATCCAAGTAGACTTTGTTTATGGCACGTTCCATTGAAGCACTCTTTACACCAGCGGTTGGTATATATGCTGATACACCATTTATAATATCTAATTTGTGTTTTATTTTACCACCCAATTTTGCTATACACTGTTCTAAGTCCTCACAGCCGCAGGTTTCTGTTGTAACTATTACATGCATATACTCTTCAACTGAGTTTCTTAGTAGGTCTATAACTGAGTCGTGGTATATATTTCTATAACCTATCATATTTTGTCCCCCTTACTTTTATTCATACTTATATATTACAGATTATGCAGTATATATAAAAAAGTGATTACTCTAAGAAACAAATGTATCCATATTTTGTGTTAGGATGGGTCATAGAAGTATATACATTCCTATGATATAATATATATTGACTTTAGTTTAGAAAGGGAGTGGAAAAATGCCACTGCTAGGGGGAACTAAAAAAAAGTATATAAGATTGTTTATATTAGTATTAATTTTGTTAAGTATGTATTTTTCTGCTAAGCATTTACAAAACTATGGGGCTGTAGCTACATTTAGGCCAAGTATACGAGCGGTTGAAAGTGGAATTGTTTCATATAAAACATCCAAGTATAATAGAGTTGAATCTGATAACTTCATAATTAAGTATGACAACGTAGATGAAGAAACTCTTAACTTAGTAATAGAGACAGCTGAACATAAATATCAAAAATTGATTGAGATATTTAATTATAAATTTGATGAAAAAGTTGAAATGGTAGTATATAATGATGTAAATACAATGATGGACACGACAATGCTTAAAGGGGATAGAGCTCCAATGGGAGTGTACTTCGGTGATAGTATTCATATATACAATCCTATTCATTGGGTAGAGGAGCATGAGGATATAGAATCAGTATTCTATAATGAAGGGCCAGTCCTTCATGAATTAGCCCACAAATATACGGATCACATGGCAAGAGGAAATTTCCCTACTTGGTTTACAGAGGGAGTGAGCCTATATTTGGAATATATGGTTGATAAGTACGAATGGGGTAGAGGTATAGAGTTGGATGAAAACCTATATTCCTTAGAGAACCTAAACAGTAGATTCCATGATCTAGATGCCTATTATGCTTATACACAATCATTTAGGATTATTAAAAAGTATGTTGAAGACAATGGATTAGAATCACTAATCAATGAGATTGAGGAATTGGGAAACGGAAAGAGTATAAATATTGATGATTATATGTTCTAAAATAATAAATGGGGTGATATTCTGTGAGTCAAAAGGTATTGATTGTAGAAGACGAGAAGCCAATCGCGGAGATAATTAAATTTAATTTAGAAAAAGAAGGATATGTTGTAGAACTTGCTCACGATGGTGAGCAAGCTTTAAATAAGGTTGTTCAGATGGTTCCTGATTTAATTTTGCTTGATGTAATGCTACCTAAAGTAGATGGATTTCAGGTATGTAGAAAGGTAAGAGAAAACTATTACATGCCTATTCTGATGATTACAGCTAAGGAGGAAGAGGTAGACAAGGTTCTAGGCCTAGAAATGGGAGCAGATGACTACATTACAAAACCATTCGGTATGAGGGAGCTTTTAGCTAGGGTTAAGGCAAACTTAAGAAGAACGAATAATTTATTACAAGCAAAAAGTCAAAGTTTAATTAAAAACGGTCAATTATATATTGACCTTAATAAATATGAGGTAAAAAAACAGGAGCAAGTAATTGAACTGACGACTAGGGAGTTTGAGCTTATGAAATTTCTTGCAGTACAAGTAGAACAGGTATTTTCTAGAGAACAGCTTTTAAAAGAAGTTTGGGGTTATGAGTACTATGGGGATGTGAGAACCGTAGACGTAACTATTAGAAGATTACGCGAAAAAATTGAGGATGATGCAAGTTCTCCTAAATATATACTGACCAAGAGAGGCGTCGGCTATTATTTTAGGAGGTCATAATATACATGATTAAAAGTATGAGAATTAAGCTTATAACTATTTATTTTTTACTTGTGTTCATCGCCATGAGTATTGTTGGGGTATTTATAATACAACAGTTTGAACAATATCACTTAGACAGTGTAAGCGGAAATCTAAACCAAATTGCGAGCAGCATTATAACGACACTGCAGGATAATGATTGGCAAAACAATAAGGAGGATACACAGGAGAATATAGTATTTTACGAAAAAATGGACATTGAGATTTATGTAATAGATAAAGATGATAATTTTACAATAATATCTAGTACTAACATAGCGTATTTAAATCAAAATGCGATGAGTATATTAGAGCCGGAATTAATTATAGCAGCCTTCAATGGAAAAGAAGAGGAAGTTGACCTTATCTCTAGGGCGGATAATGCTAAAAGTTCTAAAAATAGTATATTTCCACTTTTTGATGAAGATAACCGTATTGTAGGTGCAGTGTATTTAAGAAAGAATCTAGAGAACATCTACGAAACCTTAGACCAATCCAAACTAATACTAAAGAGAGCAACGATTCTTGCATTATTTATAACTATATTGCTTGGGTATCTTATAGCAACAAGTATTACTGGACCAATCAATGATGTTACTATAAAGGCAGAAAAAATGGCCAAGGGAGATTTTGATCAGGTAGTTGAAGTCAAATCTAACGATGAAATTGGACAATTGGCAAGCATGTTTAACTTCTTGACAGCGAGACTAAAATCCTCAATTCAGGAAGTGTCCAGTGAAAAGAATAAATTAGATACAATAATTAACTATATGGCGGATGGATTAATAGCAGCAACAGAGTCAGGAGAAATAATACATACGAATCCCAGGGCTTTAGAAATGTTAAACATAGATGAAAATTTTATTTTTTCAAAAAAGTTTGATGAAATTTTCATAGAATTAAATCCAAATCTGACGCTACATTCCTTAAAGAAGGAATCCTGGTCGGGAAGCCAAATAATTAGTCTAAAGAACGGCATTAAATTAAGAGCTAATTATGCACCCTTTACTAATGAAGGCGATTCAATGGCCGGAATTATAATACTATTGCAGGATGTTACGGAACACGAAAAATTAGAGAACATGCGGAAGGAATTTGTTGCTAACGTTTCCCATGAATTAAAAACTCCATTGACAACAATAAAGAGCTATACTGAGACCATTTTAGATGGGACATTAGAGAATAAACAATTAACTGAACAATTTCTCTCAGTAATAGATAGCGAAGTAGATAGAATGACACGTTTAGTTAGGGATCTATTACAATTATCAAATTTAGATTTCCAACAGGCTAAATGGAATAAGAAACAATTATACTTAAATGACATTATAGAAAAAGTCTTAATAAAGCTGGAACTCTCTGCACATAATAAAAGACAAGAACTGATATACCATAAAGATTGGGACACAATTCAAATCAGTGGTGATGAAGATAGACTGGAACAAGTGATCTCAAATATTATAACTAATGCAATTAAGTACACAAATAACGGTGGTAAAATAAACGTTAGTTTATTAGAGGAAGAGGGAACGGTGGTAATAACAGTAGAGGATAATGGTATTGGTATTCCGGCACAGGACTTGTCGAGGGTATTTGAACGTTTTTACAGAGTAGATAAGGCAAGGACTAGAGAGTTAGGTGGTACTGGGCTAGGGCTATCAATTGCCAAACAAATTATTGAGTTGCATGAGGGTAGTATAAAAATATTAAGTGGAGAAGGAAAGGGTACAAAGGTAATAATTTCATTGCCAGTAAGCGAGGAAGGCTTGGAAAGTTTTATAGTATAGAGGTAAAAATGTGTAATTAACTTTTAAATGAGCTGTAATACGTTTGTAACAATTGTTGTATATAATGTATTTAAAGTTTAGAATCTCCATAAAGGAGGGGTAGAAATGTTAAGGAAATTTATATTTTGTATTTTAATACTTATTTTTGCCGTTAGTTTAAGTTCAATTGCATATGCAAATCCTGAAAGTAATATAACAGAGGAAGTTAAACCTTTTTTTAGATTAAATAATCTTCCTAGAAACATGACAACCAATGATGCTAATCTGTTTATTTCTTTTAATGCATCAGAAAAATCAAATGTTACTATATCGGTTTTTCATAATACTAGCTTGGCTAACGACGAAGAAAAATTTGTATTAAGCGATACTCCATTAAAAGTTGAAGTAGGTACTATTCAAAGGGGTTTTGCAGAAGTTGTATTAAAAAAGGGAACAAATAAAGTTGAATTTAAAGTAGATTTCGATAAGGGAGATGAACTTATTGTAACTCGTACGATTACTTTAAAGGATATCGAAGAGGCTAGAAAACAACTGGCAGAAGGCATACAAAATACGAGGGACAACATTAAAAACATTTTTATCACTACTGGAACAAGTCCTAGGCCATAATGTATGGAGTGATATGAATGAATAGAGAGAAAGTAAAAACTATCATATTAACAATGTTGGTAGTGATAAGTATATTCTTGACACAAAAAATTTGGTTTATATCTCCTATCACTATGATGCAATCCGAAGCCTCTAATCTTGGAGTAAGTCAAGAGAAGATATTAGAGGAAAGAAAAGAGCTGTTGAAGCCAAATAGATTTACTATTAATCTGGGAGGGTATTATGTTAATCCTGCCTATAATGATGATATTTGGCTACACACAAAAGCCCTCTTAGAGGATTATTTCGTTGGAGAACCAGAAATTACTCCCAGCAGCATCGAAAATTATGAAGAGCAAAAAGGCCTTAAGAGTATAGAAGTACATTTTGGTGACAATATACCCTCCGTACTTGTTTCTTCTATTTTTGATTCACTAGACAATAGGGTAGTCAAAAACATTAAAGAAGTTCAAAGCATTTTAATTCCTGCTGTCTCAAATGGAGATATTTATATATTGAGTGATGGGGCTGTATTTAAAATAACTCAAGGTAATAATAATATTGAGATTTTGAACGCAATATTTCAGTATATTGAATCCCAAAGCTACAATAGATTTTATCCATTGTTTGCAGACATAGGGAGTCCTGTTCTTATGCCTCTGAGCTTCAACAATGTTTTGCCCCCGCTACATGTGGAAAGTGACATAGATATTACACAGGATAGCATAGTAGTAGAACACGCAAAAACTTTTTTTGATAGAAATTTTGATTTTATAAAAACTATAAAAGAGACAAGTGGATCAACTGTTTTTATCTATGGATATGGAGAAAAGAGTGTAAGGGTAAATAATAAAGGGAGAGTAGAGTATTCCGAGGACGTTGGGACTACTACAAACACTAATATTATTAGATCTTTGGATGTTGCCATTGATTTTGTTTTAAAACATAGCGAGTTTCCAGAGGATACCTACTTAAAAGAAATTAAACCTATAGAAAAAAATAAAGGCTACTACTTTGGATTTGGGTATAAGTTAAATGATAGGCCCTTATACTTTTTAGATAATAGTACTAATCCTATAGAACTAGAGGTATATGGAGATCGGGTTAGAAACTATAAGTCTTTAATACGGAATTCAGTTGATACAGTTGACGTTGAGGGTACTAAACAAATGATGTTACCTCATAAAATTATAGATAATAGTTTTGAAATGATAAAGAATGATTATCTATCTAGTCAGGGACAGGGATACGAAGAGTCTGTGGATGAGGTTTTACTTAACGAGATTAGAAGTGTGAATCTAGTTTATTTGGACCCAGTGGACCGTGTAAGTAATCAAGTTGTTGCTCCTGCATGGGAGATTATTATTAGTGGTAATGCGTATTTTTTCAATGCTTATGATGGGCAACTTGTATATAAAACAGTTACAAATTAATATGGTGGTGATAGGGTGGATTGGTCAAAAGCAAAGAATATTTTAATAATAGCCTTTATCATTACAAATTTGTTTTTATTGTTTAATATCGAGATGAATATACTAAGACAGGAAAATTTTCTTACTGTATCTAATAAATATGTTGAGGAAGTAAAGGAACATCTTGAGAATAGTGGTGTGAAAGTAGATACAGAAATACCACGGGAAACACTATCAATGCCTGTTCTATTTGTTAAATACAATATATTTGATATAGAGGAAATAGGCGGAAAACTCCTTGGTCAAAACTATACAACCGAAGAAAATACATATAAGTCCAATACGGCTATAGTTAACATTGATGGTGGTAAGAAGCTAACGTATAAAAGACTTGTGAGAAACCGGCCAGATCATGCAATGGATGAAAACAAGGCAATAAAAATTAGTGATGATTTTTTAAGTAAAAACGACCTTAATTATAACGAAATACAACTAAGACAAATATATTATGGCAAGCTAACCGAGTTTGATACAAATCCAGTATACATGCTAGTATATGAACAGGTGTATAAGGATTATTTCTTAGGAGGGAGCTATGTCCATGTATATGTCAATAAATATGGTATAGTTGGTATGGAAGCAATGTTATTTGAGTATGACAAAACATATCCTCAAAAGAGAAGAGTTATACCAGCTACGGAAGCCCTGCTTAGAAAAATAAATACGATGATAAATGATAACCCAAATGACGAAGTAGTAGTTAGTAGTATAGAATTAGGTTATAACTTTGATCCGGGAAGTGTAAATGCAACTACATGGCAAGACGTAGAATCTGGTACCGCCTTCCCTACATGGAGAATAACACTTAACAATGGGAAAACTTATCATGTAGAAGGTTTCAAAAACTAAAATGAGCATTTTATGGTAAAGCAGATAAACTTTATAGGTTTATCTGCTTATTTTTATGCAAAAACCGCTTATTCTCTCTGATTACTACTTATCAAATTAGTGTGGAAATGATATAATTAAAAAATCTTAGTATTAATAAAAATTGTTAACTAAATTTGATATACGAAATAAATTCTCAAGGATATGATTAAATGTATGTAAAAAATGTAAAAGGTGGTGAGTATCAGCGTAGGCTGATTAACATATGGAAAAATTAATTATAAAGGGCGGACAAATGTTAAAGGGTACCGTAGATATAAGTGGGTTCAAAAATGCTGCGGTAGCACTTATACCGGCAACGGTTTTAGCTGGTGAGACTTGTATTATTGAAAATCTTCCTGATATTAGTGATGTTAAATATTTAGCGCAGATGCTAGTAAATTTAGGCGCTACTGTTAAAAAAATAGATGCACATACTCTAGAAATTAATACGGTTAACATGGATTCTTGCTATGCAGACTATGAGATGGCAAAAAACCTAAGGGCCTCTTATTATTTATTGGGGGCAGCATTAGGGAGATTTAAAAAAGCCCAGGTATCATATCCTGGAGGATGTTGCATAGGAAATAGGCCGATTGATCAGCATATAAAAGGATTTGAAGCTATGGGTGCAAAAATCGTGGTTGATCATGGTATGATATCCGTAGAGGCAGAGAAGCTAGTCGGAGCAGAAATATATTTAGATGTAGTCAGTGTTGGGGCAACAATTAATATTATGTTGGCTGCAACTATGGCTGAAGGGCAAACTGTTATTGAAAATGCAGCTAAGGAGCCTCATATAGTAGATGTGGCAAACTTTTTAAATTGTATGGGGGCAGATATTAGGGGCGCAGGGACTGACGTAATTAAAATACGTGGAGTTGAAAAACTTAAAGGTTGTAGGCATTCAGTAATACCTGATCAAATAGAAGCAGGAACCTATATGATTGCTGCTGCGGCAACTAATGGGGATGTTATAATTAATAATGTCATACCAAAACACTTAGAGGCAATTACAGCAAAGTTAAGAGAAATGGACGTTGAAATTATAGAGGGTGACGATAGCCTTAGAGTTTTAGCAAACAAACCATTAAAGAATATTAATATAAAAACTTTGGTTTACCCAGGTTTTCCTACTGATTTACAACAGCCTATGAGTAGCTTGCTTTCAATTGCTCAAGGGACGGGTATTATAACAGAGACGATATTTGAAGGTAGGTTTAAACATGTGGATGAGCTTAAGAGAATGGGTGCTAATATTAAGGTTGAGGGCAGAGTAGCTGTTATTCAAGGTGTACAAAAATTAATGGGTGCATCGGTTGCAGCAACAGATTTAAGGGCCGGTGCGGCACTTATAATTGCAGCTTTAATGGCCGAGGGTGAAACAGAAGTAGAAAATATTCATTATGTGGATAGGGGTTATGAGGGCATCATTGATAAATTATCAACCTTAGGTGCTGTGGCGAGGAGAGTAAAATAAAAAATGAAGATTGATTTTTGTAGCTTAGCCAGCGGAAGTAAAGGAAATTGTCATTTAATCTCAGATGGGGATAATTTCTTGCTTGTTGACGTGGGATTAAATGGAAAGCAAGTAGAGAAAAAACTATCAGAACTAGACATTAATCCTGGAAAGCTATCAGGTATAATAATAAGTCATGAACATAGGGATCATGTAAGTGGGGCAGGCATTCTCTCTAGGAGATATAATATCCCTATTTACGCGAATAGAGGTACTTGGGAAGGAATGATGCCCATTATTTCTAAAGTGGACAGCAATAACATTAAGATATTTAAAACAGATACACCCTTTAGTATTGGTAAGTTTAAAATACAACCATATAGCATTTCCCATGATGCAAATGAACCAGTGGGGTTCTCTATTGAAAATCAGGGTGTAAAAATTAGTATTACCACTGACTTAGGTTGTATAAATCAGGTTATACTAGAAAGTGTTAAAGGATCTGATTTAGTCGTTCTTGAATCTAATCATGACGTTGATATGCTGAAGGTTGGGAAATATCCATATTTCTTAAAACGGAGGATACTCTCTGATGTAGGTCACTTATCTAACGAGGCAGCCGGGGATGCGATATTACAATTGCTAAGACATAATGTGAAGTCATTTTTACTGGCTCATTTAAGTAGGGATAATAATTTTCCTGAGCTGGCATTACAAACAGTAATGAATATTATGAACGAAAATAATATTAGTATTGGTAAGGATGTTTTTATAGATATTATTGATGGCGAGAAAGGGAGTTCCTTATATACATTTGCAACTGGGTTATAGCATAATATAACTCGGAGGTGATAGTATGGAAAACAATTTTAATAACCATGAAAACTTAAACGACCATGAGGAAAATACACACAATTACAGTAACCGGTATAATCATGGATATAACAAAGAATCAAAATTAAAAGTCGTCGCTATAGGCCTAGTTGGTGCTATATTAGGAAGCCTAATCTCTTTATCAACTGTATACTATTTTTTACCTGAAATTCTTGTTCAAAGAGGAATTTATTCAGGTTCAAGCCTACAATCAATAGTTATCGAGCCAAAACATGATGTAACGATATACACTGCTGTTGCACAGAAGGCAATGCCCTCTGTAGTTGGTATTACAACTATAACTACCCAAACGGATGGCTTTTTTGGGACTAGACAAACTCCATCCTTAGGTACGGGTGTTATAGTAGACGAGAGAGGCTATATACTGACAAACTCCCATGTGGTAGGAGATGGTAATGCGGAGGAAGTCTCTGTTCTTTTCTACGATGGAAGCAGACATAATGCTGAGGTACTTTGGTATGATAAGACTTTAGATTTAGCTGTAATTAAGGTTGATGGTACTGGGTTTATATCTGCGGAACTCGGAGATAGTGAAAGTCTAGAGGTTGGAGAAATTGCTATTGCAATTGGAAATCCTTTAGGATTGAATTTTGAAAGAACCTTAACTCAAGGAGTTATAAGTGGATTAAATAGGAGTATTGAAACTCAAACACATACTATAGATAATTTAATTCAGACAGATGCCTCGATTAATCCTGGTAATAGTGGGGGTCCACTACTTAATCATAAGGGTCAGGTTATAGGAATAAATACAGCTAAAATTGGTGGAGGAGAAGGTTTAGGGTTTGCTATACCAATTAACACTGCAAAGCCAATAGTTGATCAGTTTATCGAGAAGGGTGAATTTTCAAGAGTATATCTTGGAATTAGAGGCGTAAGTGTAAGTGAATTTGAAGCTATGACAGGAAATAAGCTTCAATCCGAGACTGGTGTCTATATATTTGAGATTATGGAAGATTCTGTTGCTGCTAAATATGATTTAAGGGCTGGGGATATTATCATAGGTATTAATGATAATACTACCAATTCCATGGGCGATCTAATCCGGGAACTATATAAATATCGCCCTGGGGATCAAATTAATGTAAATATAACTAGAAATGGTAAAAAAGAAACTATATCAATTAAATTTGAGTAACATAAACATCCCAGACCTTGTTTGGGATGTTTTATATGAAAAGGGATATATACTTTTACTTGATTTGTTTGTTTCTTGAGTTTATATTATAATTAAATCTATAAAACATGTATGTAGTATGTATATTTTATGAAACACAAGTAAAACTATTAACAAATGCTGATTTAAAGAAAGAAGTGTGATTCTATGTACGTAACTTGTAATAAGCATTTAGAGGAAGGTATAGAGGACTTTGTGGAAGTGTATGAACAACCACCGGACCTTTATGAGTTAGAAAAGGTATCGTTTACTGAATGGGTTGCTCCAAAAACCTGTGACTACTGCGACCGAATTCCAAAATATTTAGTAGTATAGCTGAGATAATCTCAGCTTTTTTAATATACTTTAAAGGGGAAGAATATGAATATAACTATTATTTCAGTAGGTAAAATAAAAGAAAAATTTATAAAACTAGGTATAGATGAGTATACAAAAAGGCTATCTAGATACTGCAAGATAAACCTAATAGAGGTACCTGATGAAAAAGCGCCTGAAAATCTAAGTGTAGTTGAAATGGAAATTGTAAAAAACAAAGAGGGAGAAAGCATATCTAAGCATATAAAAGACGGGATGTATGTAATAGACTTAGTGATCAAAGGTAAGATGTTAACCTCAGAGGAACTTGCTGATAAATTCCAAGAAGTAACGTTAAAAGGAAATAGTCACATTACTTTTATTATAGGAGGGTCCCTAGGACTATCACAAAATATAATAAATAGGGCTGACTTTAAACTATCTTTCTCTTCTATGACATTCCCACATCAATTAATGAAGTTAATATTACTAGAACAAATATATAGAGGGTTCAGGATTATAAAAGGTGAACCGTACCATAAGTAAATGCGGTTTTTTTGAAGAAAAGTATTTTAGAAAGCAGATTTGGATGTGAAAAAGTGCAACTTAGATTTTTTATAGTAAAGATTTACAGCACCATCCGGATATGTTTTATATAAAACTTCAATAGTCGGAAATACTAAAAGATATAAAATTTTATTACAAATATATTGTGCTAGGAGTGGTTTTTATATTGAATAAAAAAGTATCAGAATATATGTTAACGGCATTTATTCTTGGGATTGTATTGTTTTCTATCCTTTATTATGTTGTAAATTATAATTCTTGGACTGGTTATCAACTAATTGATTTAGAGGAGTATTGGTTTTTAATATCATTCAATATAATTTCGGTTTTACTTATAATAGGTTATCCAATTATAAGTTGGATTAGAAGAAAAGCTATTGGAGAATATATTTTTACTTTTCAAGGAAAAGTTTATAATTGGGTTTATATTATAGCGTCTATCTTCTTCATATCTTTCTTTTTTAATGTGATTATATTCTTTAAACACCCTGGATATATTCCATTATCTACGCTTATTAATAGTGCAATGCTATTTATTGTTTTAATGATTCCATTGTTATTTGAAAAAAGCGGAATAACATCTAAAGGCATAAAGTATGAACGGAATCATTACCTATGGAAGGATATACAATCATATACTTGGATAGAAGAAAGAAAAGATCTTAAGTTACAATTAACTGTGTTGCACCGGATGATAAAGTGGAAAATAACAACCAAGATTAAGATAAAAGTAGAAAGAAGTTTAAAAGTGAGAATAGATTGCTTGCTTGATGGTAAAATAAAACAAATATACTGAAAAACCGCAGTTACGTTGATACGGTGAACCGTATCACAAATGACTGAGATTTTTTAATAGAAGAATAGAAAATACAGGGATGGAAAAGGGTGTATGTACTTGTTATTTCGTTATTTAGTTTTTAGCTTATGCGTAAGGAAAATAGGTTATATGCTAAGGCGAGTTTATTTGAGTTATGATATAGAGACTGTATCATAACTCAAATGTAAATATTACAAAGAAATAGAGGTAGCAAAAATCAAATCCAATTAGTAAGAAAGCAAAGACCGTCCCCGTTTGCTATGGGGTTTAATGGAAGTAGCAATAGATGGATTGTTTAAGCCCTTCCTAAGAAAATTTTCTTAAGAAGAATAGAAAGGAAGTGAAATATGACAAAAATTGATAATATGATGGCGATTCTATGGATGCTTAAGTCTGGTCGAAAAATTACTGCAAAGCAAATATCTGAAAAGTTAGAGATTAATATAAGGACTGTATACCGCTACATTGATAAACTTTCAGCTAGCGGTGTACCTATTATATCTGATACAGGTCATAATGGAGGGTATACCTTATTGAATAATTTTATTGAAGCTCCGCTCTTCTTTGATGTTGAGGAACAAACTGCGCTGCTTCAAGCCGCTGTTTTTGCAAAAGAAGCGGGATACTTTTTTGGTGAGGAACTAAACAGAGCAACATCGAAACTAAAAATATATTCAAATCAAGAGCAGGAAAACGTATTGAAGCAACATTTAGAAGGACTTGAAGTAATAAGTTCAGTTGGAAAGTCAGCTATAGAGGGAGTATTGAGGAAACTGGAGAAGAATGTGATCAATGAAGTATCTATAGAAATTGATTATCATACAAGTCAAGAAGCTCAATCAAAGTGTAGGATTGTTGACCCATATGGAATAGTTTACTGGAATAATAAGTGGTATATTAGTGCATTTTGTCATATTAGAAATGAAATTCGTAGTTTTAGAGTAGATCGAATTATAAATATTAAGGAAACGGAAATCAAGTTTAATCGGCCAAAAGGATTTTCGGTAGGTAAAAATTTTATGGAAAAACTAGTACCAGCATTAGAAGATGAAAAAGAGCTTATGCATCTAGTGGTCGGCGGTAAGACAAGTGCGTTGGATAACTTATGTCAGCATTGGTTTTTGGGACATTATTTTAAAGAACGGACTTCAGATAAAGTTATATTTCTACTTCAAGAGGAAATAATTCATAAGTACGTACCGTATTTACTTTTACCTTATGGGAAATCTGTTCAAGCAATTGAACCATTAAGCTTAAAGCAAACAATTGTTGAAGTTCTAGCAGAATTAATAAAATATTATCAAGTTTAATAACTTCACTGACCGAAGCTGTCAGTGAAGTTGTTTTATAATTAGGACTATAAACAGGAATGCTGTTTTAAATAAAATGTATCAATTAATTATAGAAGGAGCGTATATTATGAACAGAAAAAAAGTGTATCTTTATGTTTTTAACACAATGTCAGATTGGGAAATAGGTTATTTAACGGCTGAACTAAACTCAGGAAGATATTTTAAGAAAGGATTACAGCCTTTAATAGTGATTACAATTGGAAGGGATAGAAATCCTATTACTACAATGGGAGGACTAAAAGTAATACCAGAAATTTCTTTTGAGGAGTGCAATCTTGAAACTACAGATGTACTTATTCTACCGGGTGGGTTTACATGGACAGAATCAATTCACGATACTGTATTGGAAAAAGCAGAAAAAGCTTTAACACAAGGTACTATAATAGCAGCAATATGTGGTGCGACAATTGGGCTTGCAAAGAAGGGGTTACTAGACTCGCGAAGTCATACTAGCAACGACTTGGAGTTTCTTAAAATGATAGCTCCAAATTATGCAGGAGAAAAATATTATAAATTCCAATCATCAGTAATAGATGAAAACTTAATTACTGCATCAGGAATAGCTCCACTAGAATTCACCATGGAGGTATTGAAAATACTAGATGTTTTAAAGCCAGAAACATTACAGTCTTGGTATAATGTGTATAAAACTCAAGAACCCAAATGTTTTTTTGAACTAATGGATTCTATAAAGTAAATAACTGAAACTTTACATATAGAAATATTTCCATGAACCTTAATATTTAATATTTTCATAATAAAATAATATGAAACCTAATAGTTTTGGTATGAGATTTAAAAAGGGACAGTTCTTCTTGACTATTTTTTATACAAAAAACAGCCGATATAACGGTACGGTGAACCGTACCATAAGTAACTGCGATTTTGGGTGAGTCGGAGACTCGCTTCCATCTGTAAAACACCCTTATAAAAACGGAAATCAAGTTAGTTTACTCTCGATTCCCGTTAGAATAATATGACTAATATTATTGTAATAAAACCAGATGGGTCTATTTTCATCTAGCCTTACTATCTTCCTTCGATTCAATTGAAAAATTAGCCCTCATACGGTCTTGTTTTTCCAATCACTGTATTTCAATCGCCAAACTATGAAAGAATCCTGCTGCAATAGCGATGACATTAGTTAATCCGTTAACGGTGACAGGAACATTACTATTGGTGTTGGTCCCGTCACCCAGTTGACCATTACCGTTAAACCCCCAAGCTCGGACCGTTTCATCTGAAAGAAGGGCGAGGCTATGCCTACTTCCTGCTGCAATGGCGATGACATTAGTTAATCCGCTGACTGTCACAGGATCATTGCTATTGGTGTTGGTCCCGTCACCCAGTTGACCAAAACCGTTATCCCCCCAAGCTCGAACCGTTCCATCAGAAAGAAGGGCGAGACTATGACTACCTCCTCCAGCAATGGCAATGACATTTGTTAATCCACTGACGGTGACAGGAACATTACTATTGATGTTGGTCCCGTCACCCAGTTGACCAAAAAAGTTATTTCCCCAAGCTCGGACCGTTC
>Ga0194136_1000163_pt1 | contig 39163 bp, 36 predicted proteins | sample TARM_MetaG_T3A_1_FD_134023 | JGI IMG/M metagenome (GOLD analysis project Ga0194136, IMG submission 134023) | Freshwater microbial communities from Pennsylvania, USA, analyzing microbe dynamics in response to fracking - TARM_MetaG_T3A_14 (version 2) | ecosystem: Environmental > Aquatic >...
ATAAATAAAATATGCCCCTGGCGCGGGATCAGTTCCATTTATCAAAAACAGGATCTCCCGACTGCTTTTTGTCCAGTTGATGTGTCCGGTATCCTTTTGGATCTTCTCGGCATAGGTTGCCAGTGCATCATTTTGTGGAATCGGCTTTAGCGATCCTGACATTAGGTTTTCGAGGGTTTTGATCATTAAAGCTGCGCCTGAAACTGACAAATCTCGGTAAAGACTTAAAAAAGTTGTGGTCTCAGTGATCGGAGTTTCTGCCATTGACAGCATACCTCCGGTGTCCATCCCTTCGCCCATCTGCATAATAGTGACCCCTGTTGTTGCTTTTCCATCAATGATGGCGCGTTGAATCGGAGCTGCCCCCCGATATTCCGGCAATCGTGAACCATGTATATTTAATGCCCCATAAGGCGGTATTTCTAAGACTTCTTTCGATAATATCTGTCCATAGGCCGCAACGATAAAGATATCTGCCGCAAACCCCTTTAACTGTTCAATAAATTGCGGCTCGTTTATTTTATCAGGCTGTAAAACTGCGATACCCAGCTCTAATGCTTTAGTTTTTAGTGGCAGTATCTCAACCTTTTTCCCCCTTTTATTGGGTCGATCCGGCTGGCAGATTGCCGCGACGACATTATACCCGGCAGACACTAAACTTTCCAGAGCAGGAACACCGAAATCGGTTGTTCCCATGAATATCACCTTAATTCTTTTCATCTTTTTCAACTCGATCAATAAACAAAATACCATCGAGATGATCAAGCTCATGACAAACTGCCCGCGCCAGCAAATCAGCGCAAAAAAGCTGAAAGACTTTTCCATCCAGATCGGTTGCTTCAACCACTAATGATTCTGGTCGTTTAACTAAGCCAGACTGTTCCGGTAGGCTGAGGCAGGCTTCTTCATCTTCTTCTTCGCCTTCAGTCGAAATGATGCTCGGATTAATAAAGATCATTGGTCCGTCTCCCACATCGACAACAAACAAACGTTTTAAAATGCCGACTTGAGGCGCGGCCAAACCAATGCCATCGGCTTTTTTCATCGTTTCCACCATGTCGTTACTTAATATATTTATTTTTTCATCTATTTCCTCGATAACCCGGGATTTCTTTCTTAAAATTGGGTCGTTATCAATTCTGATTTGTCGAATTGCCATTTTATCCTCCTAATTTATTATTATATTACACATTTCAGGCATTTTTTATAGATCAATCTGAATGGAAACCTTTGAATTTATCTCTTCAATTATACCAAGACTGATAATTTTTGCCATTAAATTTTGAAAAACCTTTGCTTCTGATGTCTTTATTACAATTTGATAATTAATGTTTCCGCCTCTGCTGACCCCAATTCGCACCGGTTTGTAAATTGTGTGTTCTATTCCAAACTCTCGAATTTCTTTTTTTATAGCCAGATACAGCTTCACTGCATCATTTTCTACTTCTTTTTCATTCTTCTGAAATACACCTAAGCAGATCATCTGAACAATCGGCGGGTATTTCAGTAAATTACGATAGTGGATTTCGCCTCGGTAAAACTCCTCAAAGCTATCATTCTTAATCGAATAAATTGTTTCATTTTCGGGTTCGTGGGTTTGAATCAGTCCCTTTGACGTACCATCCATAGCTTTTTCGAAAAAGCGGCTGTAGGTCTGATAAACTGTTTCTGAGGCCTGATAATTACCCTGATTAAGATCGCGATCAATCAGAACCGCCGCCGCAACTCCAATATTGTTTAGATTAAAGTGTTTACTGACAACCTGTGTTCCGATTAAAACATCAATTTTTCGACTGGCAATAGCCCTGTTCATTTTTTTTATTTCGGTTGGTTTCATACTTCCTTGAACAGTACCAATTCGGATACCTGGGAAAGTCTTTCCGAGATATTCTTCTAACTGATCAATTCCAAAGCCCATGTGCCTGATTTTATCGCTACCGCACTCTGGACACCGTAACGGAACCACCTTTTGATAAGCACAGTATTGACAACGCAAGGAATGCTGCTGACTGATGTATTTTAATGAGACGCCACAATGCGGGCATTTTTCTACATGACCACAATTACGACATAAAACGCTATTTGCATAACCCTTGTTATTAATCAGCAGGACGCTCATCCGCTGCTCTTCAAAGCTGGTTTTTAAATGTTTAAGCAAGACTTTGCTTAAAATACCCATGTTTCCCTGGTGCATTTCTTTTTGCATATCCACAATTTCGATAGCATGTCGCCGTTTTGTTTCTTGTCCGATTTGAAGCTTCGCGATCTCATTTTTTTCGATTTTATACCAGGTTGCCACCCGAGGGCTGACATCGGCAATAATATAAGCAGCTCCGATTGTTTCACTTGCTTTTTTAACAATATCGGAAATATGAAACCGTGGTGTTGCAATACTGATATGGGAGGAATCATGCTCATCATCGATAATGATAAGACCGAGGTCTTTAAATGGTAAAAAAAGCGCTGTCCGCACTCCAATTATGACTCTCAATTCTCCGGCTCGAACCCGCTGATCTAGATCTGCTCGCTGTTTTTGACTAAGCCGCCCATGAAAAACTCCGACTTGTTTGCCAAAGTACTTGTAAAACATTTCCATTCTCTGAAATGTCATATTGACTTCCGGAAAAATAATCACCGCCGACTTGCCAGATTTCAACTGGTCTTCGATAGCTTTAAAAAATAGTCGATATTTACTGACACCATCAAAAACATGAAAAAAAACACCCCGTTTCACTTTTGATAATTCCAGGTACCGGTCGTAATCTTCCTGCTCTCGATCTGTTAAAATAACTGCTCGTTCTTTCTTTTCTGATATTGACAGATTCACTTGCTGTTGATGGTTTAAAACTTTGTCCTTAATGACGTAGTTTTTTTTGATCAACGGATTTAAGCTCTTTTCAAATTGTAGCGACACCATTTTAAGATCTGCTGCCATCATATCATTGTTGCGTAAACTTTCCAGTAGTTCACGCTGCTTTTTCCCTAATTTTTTATCGCTATCCAGGGCTACTCGTCCCAGATCGGTGAGTTGATAGCTTGCTTCCGCAGTTACTTCTTCGCCGTTTAAATCACTGATTAGCTGCCATTCCTTTTGAGCATAAAGAATCCTTCTCTCAACCAGTCGTATCAAAGTAAGGCGATCCTCTGGCTTTACTTTTTTGAGCAGCAGCATATTCTTGTCTTTTGAATAATAATGCTCTAAAAACCAATGCTCATTTAAGTTTAGGTCAAAGCCGCCCGCACTTTTGTAATAACAGGTCTCCACTTTAATTTGTACTGACATGGTAAAATAAGAAAGGGCTTCATAAAATAAAGAACAATAGGTGGTCTTCATCCAAAGACACAATTCTATTTGTTCTTTACTTAAAATTGGTTGGTTATCGATAATTTCTGTAATTTCTTTAATTTTGCCCGAAAAATCACTTGTTTCTTTAATTAAAAGGATGAAACCTTCCACCCGCCGATTTCCGATACCAAACTGTACAACAACGCGCATCCCTGCTTTAATAATGGTCTCCAGCTGCTGGGGTATCAGATAGTCATAGGGATGATCGATACGTTTGTTGGTTTGGTTAATAAAAACTTCGGCTATTTTCACAATCAGCAAACCCTATTCCGTTAATACTAATGCTTCCTGATTCTCCGGGGTATCAAAGCTTATTGAATCACCCTCAAGTTCCTGTATTTTGTGCACACAATGGATCATTTCTTCGGAAATCTCATTGGTTGCTATTGTAACGGGATTGTCAATTTTTATTTTGACCAACGGTTCATCACCCTCCACTATTTCTCTAGCTCGTTTGGCGGTTGCCAAAACCAGTGAATATTTATTGTCCGCTAATTTAATTAAGTCATTTAATGCAGGATATCGCATTGTTACCTCCCAAGTATATCTTCAATTTTATTTTTTAGTCGTTCAGTTCGGCATTTTTCAGCCGTTATAATACTTTGTACCCGTTGTGCCGCATCGTCTAGATCATCGTTAATGACAATATAACTGTAATCATCAGCATTTTTCATTTCTTCATAGGCACAATTCAAACGCATTTCCATTTGTTCTTTGCTCTCGGTTCCCCGTTCTTCAATTCGCCGTCTTAATTCCTGCATCGATGGTGGCACGATAAAAATATAAATACCTTCTTTGTAATTGGATCGAACCTTTGCAGCGCCTTGGATATCAATTTCGAGGATAACATCAAATCCCGATTCCAATAAGTCTTCGACGTAATCTTTAGGTGTTCCGTAATAGTTTTCATAAACTGTGGCGTACTCTAGATATTGTCCTTGTTCAATTCTTTCCTCGAAACTTGCTTTGGAAATATAGAAATAATCTCGACCGTGCTTCTCACTGTTTCTTGGCTGTCTAGTTGTTTCAGAAATTGACAGTCTGAGATCGGGGTTCTTGCGACAAATGATCTTGCATACACTGCCTTTGCCAGCACAGGAGGGTCCTGATATAACAATGAGAATACCCTTTTCTCGTTCGAAAAAAGATTCCGTTAAATATTCTTGTTTTAAATTCTGGTTTATTACTGGACAATCACTCATAAACTTATTTAACACCTCTACTCAATATTTTGTATTTGTTCTCTTATCTTTTCAATCTCACTTTTTACATCGACGACACAATTTGCAATCGCCAAATCGCTCGCTTTTGACCCAATTGTATTGATTTCACGATTCACTTCCTGGATCAGAAAATCCAGTTTTCGGCCAATCGGTTCGGTTTCTTCAGTTATCCCTTCCAAACGATCAAGATGACTTTGAAGCCTGGTCAATTCTTCGTCGATGTTCAACTTATCGGTCATTACAGCAACCTCAGTTAATAACCGTTTTTCATCAATTTCAACCGAGTCTACATAAGAGGATATTTTCTCCCGTAGTTCACTTCGATATCGTTCCAGCATTTCCGGACTTTTATCGCTAATCTGTTGAACATAATTTTGAATCGTGCTGCAACGATTGACTACATCGGCCTTTAACGCGCTTCCTTCACGATCGCGACTCGCGTTGACTTCCGCTAGCGCGGTCAACAAAACCGGTTCTATTTTGAGCCAGATATTCTCATAGTCATCGATGTCCTCTTCAATTATAATGACATCTGGAAATTTTGAAATCAAGGATAAACTCAGATCATCTCCAATCATTGAATCAAGTCGACGGATTTCATTTAATACCGAAATGTAATTTTTTGCTAGATCGCGGTTAAAGACAATTCGACGATTCTTTATACCCAATTCCGTATACTTGATAAATATCTCGATCCGTCCTCTTGCAATACTTTGCGAAACTGTATTCCTGATTTTTTCTTCGATTGGATTAAGGGTTTTGGGGATTTTAACAAAAAAATCTCTAAATCGATGATTAATCGTTTTTATTTCAATTGAACAATCAATTTCCTCATCACGATAATCTTTTCGCCCGAAGCCTGTCATACTTTTCATGATGTTTCTCCATTTCCATTTTTATAAACCTGGTAAATTTCAACATAATTAAAAATCAAACTCATTTTTGGACACTTTTTTAGTTGCACGCATTATCTAAACTGAAAGATTATTAGACACTATCGCTTATTTTCTTACCATAGATGTTTAATCAATACACTATATCTAATCCTTATAAAAAAGTCAACGATTCCCTACTTATTAAACACTAAATAGATTTTAGTTATACTTTACTTAACATATTCTTATATCTTGATTTTAAAAATCCTTTAACATCGGCCAGGAACGTGATAAAATCATCACATCACTAACCTTCCTCTTGAAAGGAGCATTTATATGGCTTATGACGGCGTTACCCTGTATCACTTAATTGAAGAATTTAAACCCCTCTTAATCGGAGGTCGTATACGAAAAGTCTTTCAACCAGAACTTGATGAAATTCGTCTTTTGATTAACCACGGAAATCAAAAACATCATCTCTTACTTTCGGCTAATGCAAGTAATCCCCGCGCCTATCTGACTGAAAAGGTTAAAGAAAACCCCAGTGCCCCGCCCAATTTTTGCATGGTCTTAAGAAAGTACATTCTCAATGGAACACTTGTTGATATTGCCCAGCATCAAACCGATCGTATCATGGAACTTTCTATTTCATCTAAGAACGAATTCAATGAAACGGTTATTCGAAAAATACTGGTTGAAATAATGGGTCGAAATAGCAATATTATCCTGGTTGACGAATCCATGAAAATCCTCGATTCGATGAAAAAAGTAGGTTCGACTTCCAGCCGCTACCGCCAAATTCTTCCGGGAAGAGATTATATTTATCCGCCGGAGAATAATCGTCACGATTTTCTGCTTGACCTGGGCGACAAGCATTTCGATGCGCTTCTAGCCAATCATCGCGACTTGTCAGTGGAGAAGTTTTTTATTCAGACCTTTCTCGGTATCAGTCCCAATATTGCAAAAGAGATTGCCTTCCGAAGCGGTATTGATCCCAATGCTAACGTATCCGACCTGACAAAAAAACACAAGCAATTTTTATCTGAGGGGTTTACTCAGGTTATTGCAGAAATAGAGCAAGTTGCAAAACCGATGATTATCTATATCGGTCGAAAAATGGTTGATTTTTCAACTGTCGACCTCCACTATCTACGCGCTGATCATCGTTATGAATCCTACCCGTCGATTTCTGAAATGCTTGAGCAGTATTATTTTAAACGCGATAAGGCGCTTCGCTTTAAAACACGAGCGGCTAATCTGCGTCAACAGCTTGACATTCTTGTCAAAAAAAATATCAAGAAGTTGGACAACCTCCAACAGGATGTTGAATCATCTCACAAAAGCGAGAAGTTTAAGCTTTACGGCGATTTAATCACCGCCAATATCTATGCGATTGAAAAAGGTCAGGAAATTGCGACCTTGGTTAACTATTACGATCCCGATGCCCAGACTCTCGATATTCCACTGAAAGTCAACCGAACCCCGGCTCAAAACGCCCAACATTATTATAAAAAATATAACAAAAGCAAAATAGCACTAAAACATCTGGTTGGCTATATTTTAGAAACCGAAGAAAAAATCTATTATCTGGAGAGCCTGGTCAATAGTTTAAACCAATCGACTGAGTTGGCTGAATTGGATGAAATCCGCCATGAATTTCTTCACTCTGAATTTAATAAGAAAGCGCTATCCAAAGAGGACAAGCAGAAACAGCTTCCTTCAAAGCCATTACATTATCTTTCCTCCGAAGGGTTCCATATTTTTGTTGGTAAAAATAATTATCAAAATGATTTCATATCCACTAAAATGGGGAAGAGCGAAGACTGCTGGCTTCATGTTAAAGATGCCCCTGGCTCCCATGTGCTGATTGTCGCGGGTGGACGCTTTATCACTGAAAAGACCCTGCTGGAAGCTGGTAATCTGGCCGCCTGGTACAGTAAGTCACGAGGCTCCAGCAATGTTCCGGTTGATTATCTTGAGTTTAAACACTTAAAAAAGCCCAGCAAGGCCAAACCGGGGATGGTTATCTTCACCAATCAAAACACCATGTATGTAACCCCAACTCAGGATGGTGTTGAGGCAATGACGGTCATCACAGATTCTATTTAGAACTATTTCAAGTTTTTTAGTATTGCTTTAAAATCTGGTGGAATCGGAGCTCTGAAAACCAGGCGCTCTCCGGTTCGCGGATGTGTAAAGCCGAGGGTATGAGCATGGAGACATTGTCCTTCTGTTTTAAAGGGGTTGTTCTTATCACCCTTGCCGTACAATGGATCTCCTGCCAGTGGATGTCCAATTTTCTCCATATGAACCCGAATTTGGTGGGTTCGACCGGTTTCCAGCTGAAAACGCAGCAGCGTATACTGAGCATACCGCTTAACCACGTCAAAATGGGTAATCGCCGATTTTGAGTTCTTTTCCACCACTGCCATTTTTATCCGAAGCTGTTCATGTCTGCCAATCGGCATATCGACCGTGCCGCGATTTGTTTTAACATTACCTTTTACCAGACCATAATAGCGTCTGAGGATACTATGCTCCTTTAGCTGCTCAGATAGGCTCCGATGAGCTACATCATTTTTGGCAATCATCAGTAAGCCGGAGGTGTCCTTATCAATCCTGTGAATGATCCCTGGTCGCATCACCCCATTAATATTTGACAAATTCCTGGTGTGGAAAAGCAATCCATTTACTAGGGTTCCGCTGCTATTTCCCGGGGCTGGGTGGACGACCATTCCCTGGGGCTTATTAACAACGATCACATCGTCATCTTCATAGATGATGACAAGCGGGATATCTTCTGCTTCCATATGACATGGGATGGGATCAGGAATCATCAAGGTAATGCTTTCCCCTGGCTTTACCTGATAACTGGCTTTCTTTTTCTGGCCATTAACCAATACGTCTCCGGCAGTAATCAATCGTTTAATATATTCTCTTGAATAGTCTCCCGGCAATGCACAGCAAAAATGATCCAGTCGCTGCGCTGTCTCTTCTGGCACTATAAAATCATTACGCTGTTTAGTCATAAAGAAAGCTCCTTCTTTTTGTACTCATATGTATCGATCCACTTCTAAACGGATATTACCCTTTTTTGTTCGCTCATCCATACTGATAATTTTCGCCTTGCCTTTGCCACGCAGTGATAAAATATCGCCGGATTTCAACCTGAAATCATTTTTACTAATCTCTGAATAATTTACCCGCACCTTGCCCTGCTTAATAAAAATTAAACTATTCTGCCTGGAAAACCCCCATATTTTGTTTATGATCCCATCAAGCCGGTTCGAAGCTACAACCACAGATATCCGTTTAAAATTCTTTTTTACACACAGAATCTGTTGATATTCTTTGATTGTAGTTTTTATTTCTCTGCCTTTAACCTGATTGAAATTGATCCATAAAAAGTCCTGTAGCCGTTGATGCGCTATGATCTGGACGATCTCCTCACCGACATCGATATCACCAATACTCTCCCGGGTTATCCCGAGATGCATCAGTTCTCCTAGGACATTGCGATGATCTAAATGCATTGTTTTGTCAAACTCAATCGCAAAGATTGGCCATTTAAGATCCTCTGATAAAATATACTCGGGATAGATACAGAGCATTTTTCGCTCGGCCTCAGGATGTCCTCCAAAAAATAGATAAGGGACACCATTATTTTTAATGGTGTCCTCAATCTTCTCTTGAAAAACTTCATCATAAAAATCAAAAAAACAGGGTTCGAAATTTTTATCGCACGCATCAGCAATCCGTGATAACAAAAAAATATCTTTCTTATTTGTCATAAGACATCCCTTCAACATTTTATGTCTGAACTTAATTTAAAAAATAAACATAATCAGCATTTTATATAGCGGAAATAATACCATTTGCATGATTAGGATTGCCGCAAAAGCTGATAAATCCAATCGACCAATGACTGCAAATCGTCGTAATGGTGATAAAATCGGTTCAGTTAGGCCATAAACGATCTTTACAAAAATATTTTCTGGATTAGGGCTTACCCAACTAAAAACAATATTGACAAAGATTAACAGCGTAACCAATTGAAATAAGAGGTTGCCCGCTTGAATGAGTATTCCCTGGATCATATGAGACCTATTCCATATCCTCATCCCACTCTAAAATGGGCGCGTTAAAATCTAAATCGTCCTGCTGGGGATTAGTTAAAACAGCTACCGCTTTCGGGGCTAAAATGAATACATTATCGGCAATTTTATTGATCGATCCATCCAATGCAAACAAAGCGCCGCTTAAAAAATCAAATATCTTTCGACCATTTTCATAATCGGTATTTTTCAAATTCAGTACTACGGTTTTGTTATTTCGAATCTTATTGCAAATACTTGGAGCATCTTTAAAAACCTCAGGTTCTAATACTAAAACTTCTGGCCCGTCGTCAAGGGACAATTCATTTCGTCTTGATGGCGTTGACTTTTTTGCCTTTGGCGCACTGAAGGCACTTTTAGTATCTTCGACATCATCGTCGTACACATCTTCTTCGTAAATCTCGTCGTAACCATCCTCATTGTCTACTTCCATGCCAAAAACCTTAATAATTTTATCCTTAAATTTTTCTGCTGCCATTGTATATCTCCTAACTAACTAAATATTTTGCGTCCAACTCGTATCATGTTGGAGCCTTCTTCTATTGCAATTGTATAATCATCCGTCATACCCATCGACAGGTAATCCATTTGAATCGCCGTATCGACAGATTCCTCTTTTATTCTATCATAAATTCGCTTTAATTCCACAAAAATCTTGCGAATTTTATCATTATTTTGCGTAAATGGACCCATTGCCATCAGACCTTTGACCTTCACAAATTGACATCCAGGTATAATGCTTAATACTTCATCCAGGTTTTCGACAAGAATTCCAGATTTACTGTCTTCTCTTGCCAAATTTAATTGCAGTAACACATCAGTTGTAATCCCCTGCTTTTTACTCTCCCGTTCGATCACATCAATCAATTCAATTGAATCAACTGAGTGAATCAGAAATGTCTTGCCAATCAGATATTTAACCTTGTTCTTTTGTAAATGCCCGATAAAATGCCACCGCGGACGATCCCCTAAGACCTCATATTTTTTGATAAAATCCTGAACCTTGCTCTCGCCAAGATCATAAACCCCCGCATCGAGAACTGCAATGGTATCCTCTAAGCTCTGATATTTTGAAACCGCTACAAGGGTAACATGATTTGGTATTCCTGATTTTATTCGCTTGATATTTTCTGAAATCACAGTTTTTCACATCCTTATGGATAAATACTAATACGCATACCGCTATTTAAGCTTGGATTGTCTCTAGTCCTTAAAACCGCATTGCCGTTATTATATTTTTCTACCACCACTGGCAGTGATTCGCTGAAATATCCCTTTGTTACCGTATCAATCATCGTCTCATCATCTTGTTTATAGACGGCGCTTTTGGGTATTTCATAAGCACTATAATCCTGAATATAGACATCGGTTTTACCGATCACGACCTTTGCAAAATCATTGACGTAATCTTTAAGCATCAAGACAACGATTTTCTGATTGCCTTCATTCACGACATCAACAAAATAGCCAGAGTATACCTTGTCTTCATACTCAAACCGCAGCTTCGGGAAATAATAAAGCTGATCGACCCGTTTAATCAGAAAATCAAAGTATTCCTGATTGATCCCAGTGTCAGCCGTACCCATTAGTTCAGTCTTAAAAGCGACAACCTCTTCTTCTCCCATAACAGTTACATCATTGGGTATCGTAAAAGCAACATAGATATGGTCATTATTGACAACTTTCAAGACCTCTTCTGATTCCTGATCAACCTTGCTGGCGGTATTTAAAAATGTAGTATTAATGTAGGGCAGCATACTTTCACTCAATGCCTTTTCAACTGGTTGTATGCTTGTGTAAACATATCCGCTTGATAGCAATCCTAATCCATTTAAAGCGATATTTCTGGGCTCTCCACCAAGCAATCCCACCAACGTCTGGCGTTTTTGCTGGAGAGCCGCTAAATCAAGTCCCATATATTGAACCGATTCAATCAGGAAATTTTTCCGTTCCCGTTCAGTTTCTCCAATCTGATTGGTAATACTGGAAATCCCCTGATAATTAGACACAATATCGCCGACAATCCGGCTCCAATTGTTATAATACTCTTCTTGAATAATTGTGTCAATCACAGCGATTTGCTCGTTTAAATAGTCAGTATTGACAACCTTGGGCGTATTGGTAAGCGGTTTGTATCCATTGGCCTTTTCGCCTTCAACAAGAGAAAGATCGCCCGCCTGGAAATCATCGATAACCCGGTAATCGATATCCTTAAAAAAATACATTTCTGTCTTATAGGATTCGGTATATTCTTTTTTTTCGAGCAATAAACTCATATTACCCCGATAACTTGAGATAAGAATTATTGCTACAATAAAAAAAAAAACGATGCCAACAACAATTTTCTTTAAAGAATTGACTCGTCTATTATTTTTTCTTTTAATTTGTCCCATATATTCACCTTAAATAAAAATGGTCTGAGTGAGAGGATTCGAACCTCCGGCCTCTTGACCCCCAGTCAAGCGCGCTACCAAGCTGCGCTACACCCAGACAGTAAATATATTATAATGATTAATGAAGGATTAATCAAGCTTTTTTTATTTAATTCATTTAAACCGATTAAAACTTCTACGAAATTAAGGGTATCGACGTTAAAGAAAACGCCGATACCACTTGAAATTTAATTACCCATCCGTTTTTCCATCGGTGTGGGAATGGTTTCTTTTTTTTCGACAATCGCCACGATCACCGGTTGATATTTACTACTAAATCGTCCCTGCCGATCAACCTGCCGTATTAACAGATAGGCAATGACGGTCAGACTAATGCCAGTAAAAAATGATGTCAGAACCTGATCCCACCGAAGATTTAAGCTGCCTACTAAATAATATGCAACACTACTTCCCAAAATAAAGGCAATCAGCGGTATCCCATACATAATAAAAGCTGCTACAAAGACATTGGCAAATTGCATCTCCACCTCAACAGTTTCGCCACTTTTGGCATTGACTGGGTTTTTGGCTGTTGTTAGCATCACTGATTGGTCTTTACTGACATGGCAAGCTCCGCAATCGCCACAAGCTGAATTTCGTTTGATCTCAACTTCGGCGTTATTTCCCCGAAGCGTTCTAACGGTTCCTATTTCCTTCATTACAATTCATCCACAGAGATACCCAAATCAATGAGTTGATCCAGACTAGCACTAGCTGGTGCATCCATCATCAAGCAGCCATGGTTTTGAGTTTTTGGAAAAGCGATGACATCGCGGATATTATCATTATCGGTTAGCAGCATCACCAGGCGATCCAACCCGAAAGCTAAACCACCATGAGGTGGAGTACCATATTTAAGCGCTTCCAGCAGAAAACCAAATTGTTCCCATGCTGATTCCTGGCTAAAGCCCAGGGCTTTAAAGACTTTTTCCTGAATATCCTGATTGTGGATACGGATACTCCCGCCGCCCAATTCAATCCCGTTGACAACCATATCGTAGGCATCTGCCCGAACTTTTAAGAGATCGGTCTCCAGATACTGCAAGTCTTCTTCTAAAGGCATCGTAAAGGGATGATGTTTTGCGGTATAACGACCTGCTTCCGGATCGTACTCGAGTAAAGGAAAATCAGTTACCCAAAGGAAATTATACTGATCATTTAAATCAAATTCTAACTTGCGTGCCAGTTCCAGCCGTAATTGACCCAGGGCATTACAGACTATCTCATTGGTATCGGCAATAATGAAGATTAAATCCCCTGGTTCGGCATCAGTTTTCGCGAAAATAGCATCTTTTTCTTCGTCTGAAATAAATTTCAGAATTGGTGATTTCATCTCGCCTTCTGAAACATCAATCCAGGCCAGACCTTTGGCCTTATAAATCTTCGCGAAACTTTCCAAACCTTTGATGCCCTTTTTACTCAATTTATCCTGGGCGCCTTTGGCATTAATGGCGCGAACACTGCCGCCTTTTTTAACTGCGCCGGAAAATACTTTAAACTCTGAATTTTCGACGATTTCTGACAAATCAATCAACTTTAAGCCAAATCGAGTATCGGGTTTATCCGATCCATATTGATCCATCGCTTCCTGATAAGTCATTCTTACCATCGGGGTTTGAACCTCTACCCCTTTTACATCCTTCATGATTTTAGCTATCATATCCTCGTTGATACCAATAATATCATCTTTATCAATAAAGGACATCTCCATATCAATTTGGGTAAACTCCGGCTGACGATCCTGTCTTAAATCTTCGTCTCGGAAACATTTTGCAATTTGATAATAACGGTCTACCCCTGAAATCATTAAGATCTGCTTGTAAAGCTGAGGTGACTGTGGTAAACCGAAGAACTTACCCTTTTGTACCCGGGAAGGGACCAGAAAATCTCGGGCTCCTTCTGGGGTCGGTTTAGCCAGCATTGGCGTTTCAACTTCTAAAAAACCTTTTTCATTTAGAAAACTTCTGGCAATGGCTGCAGCCTGATGCCGCGTTCTTAGAATTTTCTGGTATTTTGGTTTTCTCAGATCAAGGTACCGATATTTAAGTCGCACCGCTTCATTGGTCTGATCGTTATCCTCAATGTAAATCGGTGGTGTTTCCGACGAATCCAGAATTTTAATTTCGATGATCTCGACTTCGATTTCGCCAGTCGGGATATTTTTATTAACATTCTCCGGACTTCGCAAGACCACCTTGCCTTTAACCGATAAGACATATTCATTTCTGACCTTTTCAGCAATCTCAAAGACTTCCGATCGTTCTTCATTGACAACCAGTTGAATTTTTCCAGAACGGTCTCTTAAATCAATAAACAGGACTCCGCCGAGATTTCGCCGATTATCCGCCCAACCCGCCAGTTCAACGACCTGATCAACATCACTTGCAGTTAACTCTCCACACATGGTATTTCTATAATAAGTATTCATTCTACCTCCAATGTATAACGTAATTATTTTATCTTCTTAACCTTTATATTATAATGAAGATGTCGCGGCGCTGTCAATAGATAAAAATCGCAAAAATTGCTTCTATTTCTTTCCGCCCTGATAGTATTGACGATAAGCATTGCATTTCTTCTCCACAATCTCCTCAAACCGCTCATTATAAGTCTTAATATCCTTAACCGTAAACACTTTGGTAATCTTATTCGTGACCGGATCATAGAGATTTCCGGTTGCACCGGCGCCAATGCCGATGGTAGACTGACATTCAGCCATCATCAGGATATTGTAAATCCCTTCATGCCCTGGCTTGGCATAGCCAATATTTTCACTGTTATCTCTGGTATATTTTAAGCGATAAAGATAATAGGGATCGAAACCTACACGACTTAAACGGCTCTTTACGGCCTGATAAAAGGTCTCGCCATAGCCATCTTCAACAACAATCCCATTTTGATCTTTTATTCTTGAGCCCTTTTTTATCGACAAATTATGAATGGTTATATTTTCCGGTTCCAACGCTATTACCCTTTCGAGGGATCTAAAAAAGTCTTCCGAAGTTTCATTTCCCAATCCCACAATTAAATCCATATTCAAAGTCTTAAAAGCGCAGGATTTAATCTCTGCCACCTGTTTTTCAATCAACCCTGCTTCCCAGGGTCTTCCGACATTCCTTAGCGTTTGAGCGTTCATCGACTGGGGATTGAGACAAATCCGCTCTACGCCATGAGCTTTCGCAACCTCCAGCTTATCGCGATTAATGGTTTCTGGTCGCCCGGCTTCTAAGGTGTATTCTCTGAGATGGGATAAATCAAAGGATTCTTCCAGTGCTGACATCAGCTTTTCTAATTGACTGGCACTTAATACAGTCGGTGTTCCGCCACCGATGTACAAGGTATCAATTCGCAAATCATATCTTCTTAGTATTTCTGCCGTTTTCCGGATTTCAATCAGGAGATGATCAAAGTATTGTTGCAGATTTTCAGCTTTTTTATCGACAATAGTAGAGACAAAGGAGCAATAATCGCATTTTGAGGGACAGAGGGGAATCCCGACATACAGACTGATTCGGCGAATATCGTCACTCCCCAGCTCCCTTGGGATAAAAGCAGCCTGTTTTTTTGCGATCCGTATCAGTAATTCGGTGCGATCGCTGCTGACTCGATAGCATTCTCTGAACCTTTTTCTGATTCTCGCCGTAGACCAACCCTGCTTTAAGTAATTTTGCACCATTTTTACCGGTTTAATCCCTGTTAATGTTCCCCATTCCAAGTGTTTATCAAAGTATTCACATAAAAAATCATAAAGAAACCCCTTGTAAATACTATTTTCAAGGGGTTCATCACTCTTATTGAATTGATAGGCCCGAGTTAATGTCTTATCATCTTCCCATACTAGTGTAAGAATCAGTTTATTGTCCAGCTTCCGTTGAGATAATACACCATCTGCTTCGCCAAATAGGATGTTTTTTACCCCCGGATCGAAAGCTTGATATAATTCATGAAAATAATACTCTAACTCCGGTCGTTCCAAATCAAAACGAAGTACTCTCATTCCATTCTCCTATAAACGCCCCTTTAAAAAAGGATTGTTCTTTTTTTCATACCCTATGGTTGTATTCTCACCATGTCCTGGCAAAACAGTGGTTGCATCATCGAGGATAAACAGTTTTGTTTCAATCTCATTTAGCAGTTCGTTTAAGTCGCCATCGGCAAAATCTGTTCGACCAATAGAGGTGTTAAAAAGGGTATCGCCAGCAAAAAGCTGATCCTCAGCCAGAAGACAGATACCGCCCTTTGAGTGACCTGGTGTATGGATCACCCGAATAACAAGCTCACCTAAGCTAACGGTTTCGGTTTCCTTTAAATAACCATCAGCTGGTTCTAACACCATCGACATGCCTGCCAGAACAGAGAGGTTGCGTCTCGGATCAAGCAGACAATCGGCATCATTTTCATGAATAAGCACCTTGGCACCGGTTAACTCTCTAATCTGATTAACCCCACCGAGATGGTCAAAATGACCATGTGTCAGTAAAATATATTTAACCTTCAGTTTATTTTCATTGATACTATCACTAATCCGCTGATCCTCAAAGCCAGGATCGATGACCGCGGCTTCGAGCGTTTTTTCATCCCAAACCAGATAACAGTTTGTTCCCATCTGTCCCAGGGATTTTTTTATTACTTGCATATGTTCTCCCTTAATTTATCTAAAAATTCTTTTCACTGTCGAGTAACAAGGTTACCGGACCATCATTGACGATTAAAACTTCCATTTCAGCTTGAAATACCCCTGTCTCAATTTATTTGATTGGCTGGTTTTTTAGTTTTTCAATAAAAACGTCGTATTTTTTTTCTGCTTGATCAACTGAGCCACTTCGGGTAAAGCCGGGCCGTCGCCCTTTACGGCAGTCACCATAAAGGGTAAATTGAGAAACCAGCAGAAGTTCCCCATCCACATCAAGGATGGAGCGGTTCATTTTGCCCTCAGCATCTTCAAATATTCTCAGGTTGATGAGCTTATTTATAATATAATCCATGTCGGCTTCGGTATCATCTTCCTTAATTCCGAGAAGTACATTGAGTCCATGGGCAATTTTTCCCACCGACGCCTTATTGATCCGCACTTCTGAAGCGGATACCCGCTGTATCACTGCCCGCATAACGTCTCCTTACACTCGGTAAATCTGGGTAATTTCTTTTATTTTATTCAAATTCTTTATCAGTAAATTTAGTTCTCGACGGCTCTTTACCTCAAGGGTGGCCGAAAAGAAATCATACTCATTTTTCTCATTTTTTGCATTCAGCGCTGTCACCGGGATTCCCATATCCAGAAAGGTCTTTGAAATCTGAATGATCGTGCCCGGGGATTCCCTGGCTTTGATGTGAATTTCTGCGGTAAATGAACCGGTACTATATTTATTCCATTCCACATCGACAATCCGGTTGGGATCGGTAAGATTTAAAACGTTGGAACAATCCGCTCGATGAACCGAGATGCCCCGTCCTTTTGTAATATAACCAACGATTTTATCCCCAGGCACCGGATTGCAGCACTTAGCAAAATGGACATCAATTTCGTTGTGTCCGGCAACGATCACCGTGCTGCTGGTTTTCTTGGGATCCTTGGTTGGTTTTTTGAGAACAATTTCTTCAACTTCTTCCGGAAATTCCTTGGGAAACAATAGTCTCATCTTTTGAAAAACTGTACCAATTTTTATCCCATTATAACCAATAGCGGCGTAGAAATCGTTTAGGCTTTTGTAGCTGCACTTTTCAGCCAACAGCTCTAAGTTGTTTAGATTTAATAAATTTGAGTGCTGTAATCCCTCCCGTTTGATTTCCCGTTCTAGAATGCTTCGGCCTTTTTGGACATTTTCATCTTTTTCTTCTTTTTTGAAGTACTGCTTAATCTTATTGCGGGCATGGGCACTTTTGACAAAGGTCAGCCAGTCCCGGCTGGGGCCGTTGGAATTCTTGGATGTCATAACTTCAACAATATCGCCACTCTTTAAGGGACTGTTCAGAGGTACAATTTTATTATTTACCCGGGCACCGACACAAGAGTTTCCGATATCACTATGAATCCGGTAGGCAAAGTCCAGTGGACACGATCCGGCTGGTAGCGGAACTACCGTCCCTTTGGGTGAAAAGACATAGACCTCTTCGTTGAGTAGATCGACTTTGATGGTTTCCACCAATTCACCAGCATCTTCAGAGTCCCGCTGCAGTTCAAGCATTTGGCGTAGCCAGGACATCTGAACTTCATACTTATTATCCTTGGCATCCATTCGCCCTTCTTTATACTTCCAGTGCGCCGCAATCCCATACTCTGCCGTTTCATGCATTTCTCTGGTGCGAATCTGGATTTCAAAGGGTTCTCCTTTGGGGCCCATAACCGTAGTATGAATCGACTGGTAAAGGTTGGGTTTGGGCATCGCGATATAATCTTTGAAGCGTCCGGGAATTGGTGTCCATTGCGAATGCACCACCCCTAGCACCCCGTAACAATCTTTTAAGGAATCCACAATAACCCGGACTGCGATTAAATCGTAGATTTCATCAAAGCTGCGATTCTGACTTTTCATTTTTCGGTAGATACTGTAAAAATGCTTTGATCGTCCATATATTTCAGCATGGGTGCCGACTTTATCAATTTCTTTGGACAAAACATCAATCACGTCGGCAATATAAGCTTCCCGAGCGCTTTTCTTGATTTTTATTTTCTGAACTAAATCATAATATCCATCCGGATCCAGATATTTCAGAGCCAGATCTTCCAGTTCCCACTTAATTGTAGAAATTCCCAGTCGATTGGCCAGCGGTGCATAAATATCGAGCGTCTCTTTGGCTTTTTCAAACTGCTTGGCTTCGCGCATGTATTCCAGGGTTCGCATGTTATGCAACCGGTCAACCAGCTTGATTAAGATCACGCGAATATCTTTAGACATTGCCAAAATCATTTTTCGAAGATTTTCAGCCTGACTTTCTTCTTTTGATTGAAAGCCAATCCGTCCAATTTTTGTGACCCCTTCGACTAGATCTGCGATATTTTCATTAAACTCTTCCTTGATATAATCGTAGGAATAGATGGTGTCTTCAATTACATCATGTAAAATGGCAGCAACAATTGTTTCTGTGTCCATTTGCATTTCTGCTAAAATGTAAGCAACAGAAACCGGATGAATTACATAGTCCTCTCCAGACAGACGTTTCTGATCCTTATGGGCTTCCCTTGCCAGGTCATAAGCCTTATCGATCATCTCCGTTTCAGCATCTGGATTATTTGCTTTTACCAGGTTTATTACATTGTCAATTTTTCCTCTTACTGCGTCATTATCCATATCGTTTCTGCCTTTTTAATTAATGAGTGCTTTTTAGTAGGGGTAGGTCACAATCGAGTGTACAAAATAGTTTTTAAGTAGCTCTCGGCCGCCTAATTCAGTGAGTTCAATCAGCGTAATAATCCCTGATATTTCCCCACCCAGATTTTCAATCAGTTTGGTAGCAGCCATCACGGTTCCCCCGGTGGCTAATAAATCATCGACAATAATAATCCGATCTCCCGGTTTGATCGCATTTTTTTGTATCTCGACAATATTTGACCCATACTCCAGGTCATAGGCTTCTGAAGAAACTTCACCCGGTAATTTACCAGGTTTTCTTATTGGTACCAATCCTGCTCCGAGTAAATAAGCCAATGGGGTTCCAAAAATATAGCCTCGCGCCTCTGGAATAACGACAATATTTGCATCTAGGGCTTTGGCAACCTTTGTCATTTCGTCGATGACATACGAAAACGCCTTGGGGTTTAAAATCAGGCTATTAATATCCTTAAAGCTGATGCCTGCTTTTGGAAAATCTTCATAAATACCAATATTTTCTTTTAGATCCATTTTAAATCTCCCTTATCATTCACTAATCATTTTTCCTAATTTTATCATTAGTTTCGTGTTTTGAATATCCTTTTTTTCCCTTGTTTCTATTATTTTGGAAAAAACCAAGCCATTCTTAACTCTGTAGGCAATCAACCCAGCTTCCCTTAATGTTTCGCATGCCATCAGAAAATGAAATGGTGAAATAGCTATTTTTTTTCCCAACTGAATCGGTATCCCACTCGTTCCTGAGTTGTTGAGCAGAACGTAAACATCTTTGATGGTATCCCGCAACAAACACAGGTCGCCGGGATTTATGTCATGAGTTACTAAATCAATTTCTTGCTTTGGATTTTCTGATCGGACAATTGCTTTTACCAAAAACATGGCCGTCTCAGAATCCCAAATGGGATTCTGCCGGATATCTTTAATTAGTAATTGCAGGGTTTTATCGCCCCGATATTCATTGGCATCCAAACGGCATAGCAATTCCACTCCCTGATAACCATTTGCTGCCAATTCTGATTGGCCATTATAAAAATCGCCAAACCCAAAAGCGACTCCTCTGAGATCATTTTTTAAACTCAGACGCAGATGGTTGTTGTCCTTCCCCATGGTTCCCATTGAAACGATCTCGGGATTGTTTATGACAAACTGTACCCCGGGGTTACCGAGGCCGCAGGGCTCAAAATCAGAACAATCATTAAAAAGTTCCCAGGTGACTTCTCTTGATTCGATAATCGCATCGTAGGGAATTTTTTTAATCAAATGTTTTTTTATTCCGACGGTCTCTCCATAATTTTTTATTTTTTCTGTTATTGTGTCAATATTTTCAGCTTTGACGCTAAAACCAGCGGCTTGCTCGTGACCGCCGTAACTGCTGAAATACTCACCACAGGATTTAAGCGCCTCAAAAATATTAAATCCTTCAATGCTTCGACAGGACGCCTTACCGACTTCTTCGGCAACACTAATAACGATCACCGGTCGATAGTATTTCTCCTGGATGCGGCTGGCTACAATACCAATCACTCCGGAGTGCCAGTTTTCCCCCGCTACAATAATGATGTCATCCTTAAATAGCTCTTGCGATTCAACCTGAACCAAGGCATCCGTTAAAATATCAGATTCCAGATCCTGACGCTTGCGATTTTCTTCACTTAAGAACTCTGCCAATTCCCTCAGTTTTAGCGAATCTGATCCGGTTAGTAAATCAACAATCCGATCTGCTTCGCCTAACCGCCCGGCTGCATTAATTTTCGGTCCCAGCACAAATCCAAAATGCCAAGCCTTTAACTGTGTCAGCTCACTGACTTCAATTAATGCCCGAATGCCAGGATTTCGAGGATCAGCGTTAAGATACTCTAGCCCTAGCGAAACCAAACTTCGATTCTCGTTTTGCAGCGGAACCAGATCAGCTACTGTCGCTAAGGCCACGCATTCCACCGCATTCTGCAGATCATAATCAAGCCTCAAGCGAATGCTTAATGCTTGAATCAGTTTAAAGGCCACGCCAGCACCGCATAATTCCTTGAACGGATAGCTTGAACCCGGTAATTTGGGATTAATAATTCCAAAGGCGGCCGGAAGATTCCCGTGACACTCGTGATGGTCGGTAACAATCACATCCAGATTGTGCAAATTGCAGAAATCTATTTGCTCATTAGCAGAAATGCCATTATCGACAGTAATCAGCAACCCCACCCCCCGATTAATTATTTCCAACAAGGGATCAACGTGGAGGCCATAGCCGGTGATCAGTCGATTAGGAATAAAATATGATACATCAAATCCGTTGCTTTTGAGAAAATTGAGCAGGATCGATACCCCGGTGGTTCCATCAGCATCATAGTCACCATAGAGACATATTTTTTCGCTTGACTCTTTTGCTTTTGCGATCCGATCCACTACTTTATTCATATCATCAAAGAGAAAGGGATCATGAAGATCATCTAGCGTGGGATTGAGATAACGCTGCGTTTCGACAACCGAAGTCAGCCCGCGGTTGATTAGTATTTCAGCCGTCCGACTCCCTAATTTAAGCTCGCCTGTCATTTGGTTTTTTAAACTTTGATATTCAGATTTACTTAAATGACTATTTTTGTTTCTTCTTAATATCCATTTCGTATTGGCTGACATATTCACCTCAAGATCAAATTATTGATAGACTTTAGTATGCTCTTAGCGTTTGATACCTTAAAACGAAAGCGTCAGGGAGTTGCCTCCTTGACGCCAATCGTTTGTTACTTTTTTATTTCATTAACTCAGCTTAATTTTTGACCCCAGTTCTTTTGCTAACCTGAAATTCTTTAATCTTACACCAAAGCGTACCGGCAACAAAAATCGAAGAATAGGTTCCGCAGACAATCCCTACCATTAAGGGCAGAGCAAAATCCTGTACTGCTGGTACCCCAAAAACATATAGGGCGCCGATTGCCAGCAAGGTGGTAAAGGACGTATTGATACTTCGTCGTAGGGTTTGCGAAACACTAGTATCGACTAAACTGGCAAATTCATATTTGCCAAATTTGGGACGATTTTCACGAATTCGATCGAAGACGACAATGGTATCATTGATCGAATATCCCAGTATCGTTAATAAAGCTGCAATTAACGGGGAATTGACTTGAATTTGAAAGATCGAATAAACACCTAAAACAATGATCAAGTCATGGATCAAGGCAACAACAGCTGCCAAACCAAACATAAATTCGAAGCGGAAGGTGATATACACCAGCATCAGTAAAACCGCGACAACGGCCGCGATCATGGCACTGTTGGCCATTTCCGCACCGATTGATGGACTAACCGTATCAATAGATAACAGGTCGGTATCTTCTAAATTGTATTTTTCCTGAAATTTAGCAAATAGCGCCTGTCGATCATCGGTTGACAAGTCTTTTTTGGTAGAAATAATTACCTGGGTTTTTGCTTCTCCAGCATAGGTTACATCTGCGCTGGAATCATACTCTTCAATCAAGGCCTTGGCGTCACTGGTTTCAAATGGAGTGTTCAGTTCAATGGTGACAATGGTTCCACCAATAAAGTCGATCCCAAAATTTAGTCCATTAATAAACAAAGAGCCGATACTGATGGCAATAAGAATCAATGAAAAGGCAAACCATATTTTGCTTTTTTCTACAATTTGAATGTTCTTTTTCATTATGGTCTCCTTTCTATATTCCGTAAAAGGTATTGCTCTTAAACAATTCCGTTTTTACTAGTAAAATAATCAGTTGTTTGGTAATGACAACAGCGGTGAACATACTCACAAGAATTCCTAAAATCAAGGTAACCGCAAATCCCTGGACACTGCCACTGCCTAAAAAGAAGAGCACAAAACCAGCAATCAAGGTGGTGACATTTGAATCCAGGATCGTTTTGAAGGCTCTTGAAAAGCCATTATCAATCGCTGTCAGCAATGATTTTCCTAACCGCGCTTCTTCTTTAATGCGCTCAAAAATAATGACATTGGCATCAACCGCCATCCCTATGGTAAGGATCAGTCCGGCAATACCCGGAAGCGTCAGGGTGACGTTGAGTGCTGTTAGAATGATCATAAAAATTATGATAAAGATAATCAGTGCCAAGTCAGCAATGATTCCCAGCCCGCGGTAAAAAATCAGCATAAAGATGAGCACCAGACCAATCCCGATCATTCCAGCATAAATACTTTTATCCAAAGAATTCTGACCTAGTGTAGGTCCCACGGTTCTTACTTCAATCGGCACCAGTTTGACTGGTAAGGCACCGCCGCGAATAAGCGAAGCCAGATTACCCGCTTCTTCGATATTACCAATCCCTTCAATCACCGCTTCTCCGGTAGTGATTGCGACGTTGACGGTTGGCGATGAAATAATTTCGTCATCCAATTTGATCTGAATCGCCTGTCCAATATATTTTTCGGTGGCGTCAGCAAAAAGTTTGGTACCTTCTTCACTAAATTTCAAAGTAACTACCGCTTTTTCCAAACCTGAGCTGTCTGTCTGCATTACGCCTTTTGAATCGACCACATCTTTACCGGTCAGAATAACAGTGCCATCCGGACCAACAAATTCTAGCTGGGCTGTCTTGCCAATCAGCGTTAGCGCTTCTTCCTGATCACTAACCGATGGAATCGAAACCCGGATCCGGTTATCACCCTGTTTAGTGATGGTCGGTTCCGAAACACCCAGGCTATCAATTCGCTGGCGAATGGTCAGCATCGCTGATTCAATTTTTTCAGCTGTAACTGGGTCATCGTCGGTTGCCTCGGCTTCTAGAACCACATTTACCCCACCTGTTAAATCCAAGCCGTAGTTGATATTATTACTCACATTACCGATGTCATAAACACCTACTGACACCCCACTAAAGAGTACATATCCCACTAACGCAATAAACAGCGTAATCAGGATCAATTGAATGCCGCTTTTTGTTTTACTATTTGATTTTTGCTTACTCATGTACTTTCCTCCTTGTCTTTATTTATAATTGCATAATCGATGCCACTGATTTGATCCGGTTTAAAACCTCATCTTTACCCAGCACATCCATAATTAATGTCAGATCCGGTCCATGCATTTCCCCGGTGATCATGATCCGGCTTGGCATAAAGAGCATTTTGCCTTTGATTTTTTCTTCTTTTTGTATTTCTTTGAGGATCGCTTTCCCCCGGGCGGCATCTAATACTTCAGTCGCCTCGATCTTAGTTGTAAGCGCCTGATAAAGCCGCTTTGAGGACTCTTCATGGAGCAATGCCAATGCTTCCTGATCCTCAATAATAAAGTCACTTTTTAAGATCATTTCAAGTTCCTGTGGCGCCTGGGCAAAGAATTCAATCCGATCTCTTAAAATCTCGGCAATTTTGGATAACCATTCCTGTTTTGCGGAAATTTCTTGTTCGGTTATTACCCCAGCATTTACCAAGAACGGGGTCAGGTGATTAACCAAGTTTTCAATTGGCATTTCTTTAATATAATGGGCATTCATCCAGTTAAGTTTAGCCCGATCAAAAACAGCTCCGGATTTATTAATCCGGGTAAGGTCAAAGGCCTCGATCAATTCCGCCATCGAAAATATTTCCTGCTGATTCTCTGGACTCCAGCCTAGAAGCGCTAAGAAATTGACTAAAGCTTCCGGTAAATAACCCTTTGCCAGAAAGTCGCCTACTGATACGTCGCCCTGACGTTTGCTAAGCTTTTTACGGTCATCATTCAAGATATTGGGCAAATGAACAAACTTTGGAGACTCCCATCCAAAACATTCATAAAGGTACACGTGTTTTGGTGTCGATGGTAGCCATTCTTCCCCTCGAATGACGTGGGTAATCGCCATCAGATGATCATCAACAACTACCGCCATGTGGTAGGTTGGAAATCCATCTGCTTTTAATAGCACCTGATCATCTAAATCGTTGGTATTCATCTCGATGGCACCCCGAACCAGATCATCAAAACTGATCACATGGTTTTCCGGCAACTTTAATCGGACGGTATGGGGCAATCCCGCGGCAATATTTTCCGCAATTTCATCCTTCGTCAGCGAACGACATTTTCCATCGTATTTAGGGGTTTCACCCTTATCTTTTTGCTCATTTCTGACCTCTTCGAGCCGCTCTTTGCTACAGAAACAATAATAAGCCTGTCCCTGAGTAAGAAGCGTTTCAATGTATTGCTTATAGATATCCAGCCGCTGTGACTGAATATAAGGACCATGCTGACCCTTTTGAACAATATTGTGATGCTCTTTTATTAAGCCTTCATCCGGGATTACACCAGTCATGTTCAGTGCATCCAGCAAATTGTCGACAGCGCCTTGTTCTAGCCGCGTCTGATCGGTATCCTCAAGACGGAGCAAAAACTCTCCTCCCATTTTTTTTGCAAATAAATAGTTATACAGTGCTGTCCGTAGGCTACCAACATGAACATTTCCAGTCGGGCTCGGTGCAAAGCGATCTCGTATCATTTTTCCTCCATGTTTAATTAAAATAAATAAAAAAAGTTCATTAACTCTGATATTATAGCACTTAATCTTCGATTAATCATGTATTATTTTATTTTTGATGATTAATTGGGCATTTCGCAAAAGATTTTTCTTTCCCCGCCAACCACTTGATGTTGGTCGATAGCGGATTTTGAAACTTTTGTTTGTCAGTGCCAGAATATCCAACAGCCGTGGTGAAGCGGTCTCGGCATCTATCCAAAAGGCTTGCTCCGGAGTTTTTTTTAGATCCTGGTTATAAGGACACGCCAGTTGACAGAGGTCGCAGCCATAAAGATAGATACTAATCCTGGCTTCTTCAGCAGGTGATAGGGATTTTTTTTGAGTAAGATATGAAATGCATTTTGACGGATCCAGACTATACCCTTCACCAAGCGCCTGATTAGGACAAGCATCCAGACAGCGGCGGCAAGTACCACAGCCATTTTCAACCAATTGAGGCTGGGTATAAGTAATCTCTGAGTCGATCAAAATCTGCCCGATAAAGAAAAATGAGCCCAATTGATGATTGATCAGGCAGTTGTTTTTGCCAAAAAATCCCAAGCCGGCCCGGTATGCCGAACCGCGATCAACTAGCGGACTGTTATCAACAAACACCTGGTAATTGATCGGCAATTCTCTCATTCTTTGATTTTCGTCATTAACGGTTTCCATCAGTTCAATCATTTTTCGCCTCAGTACCTGATGATAATCCTCGCCCCAGGAAACCGAAGCAAACTGGCCACGCAGCTGATCATCGACGACTGCCGCAATGGCCTGAAAGTTGCTGACACCAATGGCGATCCCCGTTTTTGCAGATGGAAACACTCTGCGGTAATCAATTCTTTGCTCGGGTTCCCCACCCTCTAAACCAGTCGATAATCCTGCCTGGTGGCGCTTGATCAGATTGGGCAGACATTCCTTCAGCGGCTCCACCGAAAAAAAGCCAATCAGATCAATTCCTGATTGTTCAGCCAGTCTACGAAATTTTTCTTCAGTCATGCTCTCTCTCTTTCAAAAACCGCTGTGAAACTGGAAAAAGCTTCCTGATGATAGGAAGCCCTTTTTTATTTTAAGATCTTTTCAATATGCTCCCATACTTCTTCTTTACCCAGCTTTGTTTCTGCTGAAAAAAGAATCACTTCCCGTGAATCTCTCAGGTTTAGTGCTTTAGCAATCCGGTTGAGCGATTTTTTCTGATTGGTTTTTGAAATTTTATCCGCCTTGGTGCCAATAATCATCGGATTAAGACCATAATGTACCAACCATTCATACATCAGCAGATCATCTTCAGAAGGATCGTGACGGGAATCAATGAGCTGGAAAATCATCACCACGTTTTCGCGATTTCTGAGGTACTTTTCAATCATTTTTCCCCATTTTTCACGTTCCGTTTTCGATGCTTTGGCATAGCCATATCCGGGCATATCGACAAAATGAAACAGATCATTGATCCGATAGAAGTTCATCGTCTGGGTCTTTCCCGGTTGCGAACTGGTTCGTGCCAGACTGCGACGTTCAATCAGGGTATTAACAAAGGTTGACTTACCCACATTTGAGCGCCCTAGTAATACTATCTCTGGCAGATTGTCATCAGGGTACTGAGCTTCCGCTACAGCACTAATGACAATCTCTGCTTTTATTACTTTCATTACTTTCTCCATTTCCTGGGAGTTTGGTCAATCTACCTTACTGTAGCTGTTTAAAGACGATTTGGGTGACCTCGCTCATTTTTGAAACAGACTGAATATGTAAAGCCTCCAAAACTACATTTGGAACATCTTCCAGATCTTTTTCATTTTCTTTTGGTAAAATAATTTCTTTGATACCGGCGCGATGGGCTGCCGTCAGTTTTTCGCGTAGTCCACCGATCGGTAACACCCGACCACTAAGCGTTATTTCTCCGGTCATTGCCAGATTTTGCGGTACCGGCATATTGGTCAGTGATGAAATCAGCGCCGTTGTAACGGTGATCCCGGCCGAAGGTCCATCCTTGGGGACTGCACCTTCTGGGACATGGAGATGAATATCTTTTTTTGAGTAAAAATCAGACTCGATCCCCAGCACAGCTGCCTGAGAACGAATATAACTGATCCCCGCTTTGACTGATTCTTTCATCACATCACCCAGTTGACCGGTTATTTCAATCTTTCCAGTCCCGTCGACAACAATCACTTCAATTTGCAGGGTATCGCCGCCAACCGGTGTCCAGGCCAAGCCATTGACCAACCCCACTTCTTTTTTATCACCGACAGTATCAAAAGAATAACGATGCTTCCCTAAGAACTTTTCCAGGTTCTTTTGGGTAATGCTGATACTCTTTTTCTTGTGTTCAACAATTTCTTTGGCAGCTACCCGACAAATCTGGGCAATTTTTCGTTCCAGTTCTCGGACTCCTGACTCTCGGGTATAGTATTCGATGGTGTTCTTAATCACTGCTTCACTAAATTTACAGGTTGATTTTTTTAAGCCATGAATTTCTAATTGTTTTGGTATCAGATAACGCTGCGCGATTTCCACTTTTTCACTTTCAACATAGCCATTGACGTCAATGATTTCCATACGATCCAGTAACGGTCTGGGAATACTTGATAACGAATTGGCAGTTGTTAAGAAAAGTACCTGAGACAAATCAAATGGCAATTCCAGATAGTGATCGGTAAAGGTATTATTCTGTTCCGGATCCAACACTTCTAGTAGCGCCGATGCCGGGTCGCCATTAAAGTCCTGTCCCAGTTTGTCAATTTCATCCAGTAAAAACAGCGGATTTCGGGTTCCGCATTTTTTAATGTTATAAAGAATCCGTCCCGGGATAGCTCCGATATAGGTGCGTCGATGACCTCTGATTTCAGCTTCATCGCGCATTCCACCCAATGACATCCTGACATATTCACGGTTTAGTGCCCGAGCGATGGATTTTGCAATCGATGTTTTTCCTACACCCGGTGGTCCCACCAAACAGATAATCGGAGATTTCAGGCTATTTGAAAGCTGAAGCACTGAAATATATTCAAGAATTCGCTCTTTGACCTTTTTTAAAGCATAATGGTCTTCATCCAATATTTTTCTGGCAATTGAAACATCGATGGTTTCTTCCGTCAATGTATTCCAGGGAAGATCCAATATCCATTCCACATAGGTCTGGATTAATCCTGCTTCAGAAGAACCCTGGGGCACCTTATTTAGTCGGTTAAGTTCTCCTAGAACCTTATCCCGGATTTCATCCTGAACTTCCAGCGCCGCCAGTCGTTCACGATAAACATCGAGTTCATTTTGAACGTCGCCTTCACCTAATTCACTTTGAATCACTTTTATCTGTTCCCGCAAATAATACTCGCGCTGGTGCTTATACATTTCACTTCGTACTTTTTCGTCGATATTGTGTTCAATTTTAATCATTTCGACTTCTTCGACTAATATCTCATAAGTCAACACTAGTCGTTTATTGACGTCAGTTTCCTGGATCAACCGTTGACTGTCTTCGAGATCAAGGAATAAATTAGCGCCGATAATGTCAATTAGTTGGTCGGGATCATCCAAGGAATCCATCGCCAGAATCAGATCGGTGGCAACCTTCCGGGTAACATTCATATAATTGGCAAAAGATTCCCGTATCATTCGGACTAATGTACGATTTTCTTTTGTATCGAAGTAAACCGAACGAACCGGTCTAGTGGTGACCCGAAAGTAGGGATCGAGGCTCTCAAACTCAATGATTTCGCGTCTTTCTTGAACTTCTACTAAAACCCTGACGAGATTGTCCGGCATTTTAAGTAATTGCTTGACCTTGACTCGACACCCAATATTATAAAAATCGTCGGGATTGATATCTTCTTTGATGACTTCTTTTTGAGTGACCAAAAAAGCCATTTGATCACGTTCCATCGCAGCTTCCAAAGCCTTAACCGACTTTTCGCGACCAACATCAAAATGAACGACCATCCCTGGAAACACACTCATTCCCCGTAGGGGTATTAGTGGTAAGGTTTCTTTTTCCTGAACAAATAATTCTGGTTCAGTCATTCCGATATGGTCGATGTTTTCTTCTGGAATTTCTTTTTTCTCGATACTCAAATTAATCAACTCCTTACCTCTCGTATTAAGAATGGCACTTTTTTATCATTCATTTACTGCCTATCTTTGATATACCCTTACTCTTAAAAAAGCCGCACAAAATTTCAAATACACGGTATAAAATACCAAAGAGTAGTTGGTCTTTTGAACGGCCATATAATAAATCTAAGATACTACATCATTCTTTTTCTTTTTGCTGTTACTTTTTTGTCCTAAAATCATAATCGGCTCAACTTGTTTTTCAACGACTTCTTTGGTGATAATTACTTTTTCGATGTTTTCATTTGAGGGCACTTCAAACATAATGTCTAGCATAATATTCTCAATGATCCCCCGTAGACCTCTGGCACCAGTTTTCGTGTCCATTGCTTTCTTAGCAATCGCCACCAGAGCATCCTGATGGAATTCCAACTCGACCCCTTCGATTCTAAACATTTTTATATATTGTTTTACCAATGCATTTCGTGGTTCGGTCAGTATTTGAATCAGCGCTTCTTCATCGAGGTGTTCAAGTGAAGCAATTACTGGAATTCGACCAATAAACTCAGGTATCAGACCATACTTCAACAAATCCTGGGGAGTAACGGAACTGAGGTTATCGTCTTCGATTTTTTCTTTAGAGCTGCGAATGTCGGCACCAAAACCCATTGAGCTGTTTTCGGTTCGCTGTTCAATCACTTTATCCATACCGTCAAATGCTCCACCACAAACAAATAGAATATTATTAGTGTTTATCTGAATGAAATCTTGATGGGGATGTTTACGCCCCCCCTGGGGTGGTACATTGGCCACTGTTCCTTCCAGAATTTTTAGCAGAGCTTGTTGAACACCTTCGCCGCTGACGTCTCGGGTAATCGATGGATTATCACCTTTTCTGGCAATCTTGTCTATTTCATCGATGTAAATGATGCCTTTTTCAGCCTTGGCTACATCAAAATTAGCAGCCTGAAGGAGTTTTAATAGAATGTTCTCAACATCTTCACCGACATAGCCGGCTTCTGTTAATGAGGTGGCATCAGCAATTGCAAAGGGAACATTTAAAACCCGAGCCAAAGTTTGGGCTAAAAGGGTTTTTCCTGATCCTGTTGGTCCAATTAAGAGGATATTGCTTTTCTGTAATTCAACTTCAGCATCACTTTCATCCATGGCTGTAATCCGTTTGTAATGATTGTAAACGGCCACAGCAAGAGCGCGCTTAGCACGGTTCTGGGCAATCACATACTCGCTTAATTTTTGCTTGATCTCTTTCGGTTTGGGGACGTCGTCGAAGACAATCTCCTCTGGCATGCTTTCCACATCCATAATTTCTTCACAGAGCTCAATACATTCGTTGCAAATATAAACCCCCGGCCCTGCAACCATTCGTCTTACCTGAGATTGGCTTTTACCACAAAAGGAACACCGTGCATTTTCGATGCTGTCTTCTTTTCTTGCCATTTTTAAGCCTCCTATCTCGACACAATGATCTCATCAATCAATCCGTAGGCCTTCGCTTCGTCAGGATCCATAAAATTATCGCGATCAGTATCTTTAGCAATAGTTTCCAGGGGTTGCCCGGTCCGTTCGCTAAGAATTAAATTCAATTTCTCTCGTGTTTTGATCAGACGTTTCGCATAAATCTCGACATCTGTGCTTTGTCCCTGGGCGCCGCCCAAGGGCTGATGAATCATAATTTCACTATTTGGTAGGGAAAAGCGTTTGCCCTTTTCACCAGCAGCCAATAAAAATGCACCCATCGATGCCGCCATGCCCACACAAATGGTGGACACATTACAACGGATATAATTCATTGTGTCGTAGATGGCAAGGCCAGCAGTAACTGATCCACCAGGACTGTTGATGTAGATCTGAATATCTTTTTCAGCATTATCTGCTTCTAAGAAAATCAATTGACCAACAATCAGTGACGAAAGATTTTCGTTTATTTCGCCATTTAAAAAGATGATTCGTTCTTTTAACAACCTTGAAAACAAATCGTACGATCGTTCTCCCCGGCCTGTTTGTTCGACGACCATCGGCACTAGGTTATTAGAAATTAACGATTGTGTTATTTTACTTGTTAGCATGAATACACTTTCCTGCTTTCTTATTTATTACTCAGATACATTTGTAATGGCCGCATCTACGAGCATTTCAACTGTCTTTCTTCTGATAATATTTGCTTTGATATAGTCTAACATTCTTTCCTGAAGTCCTTTTTTATATTCTTCAAAATCGTGACCATAAGCATCAGCAAACACTTTGATTTCTTCATCAACTTCTTCTTCGGTCGCTTCTAATGCTTCCATTTCACCGATTTTCGAAAGAACTAACTCAGTCTTAATATTTCTTTCTGCATCTTCTTTGAGGTTGTCTCTGAACTCATCGCGGTTGACATTGGTAAATTTAAAATAATCTTCTAACGAAATTCCCTGTTGTTTCATCTGTGATTCGAAGTTCTGTAAATTATTATCCACTTCTTCTTCAATCATTAAATATGGTACATCAATTTCGGCATTTTCGACCGCGAAATTTACTACTGCAATTTCAGCTGCTTTTCTTAATTCAGCTGTTTTCGCATCTTTTAAACGTGCCTCCACATCAGCTTTCAGTTCATCCAAGGTGTCAAATTCACTGGTATCTTTAGCAAAATCGTCGTCTAATTCTGGTAATTCTTTTTCTTTGATTCCTTTAACGGTAACTTTAAATACCACTGCTTGACCTTTAAGGTTTTCAGCATGGTATTCGTCCGGGAAGCTCACATTAACCGTTGCTTCTTGACCGATTTTTGCCCCGATTAGTTGCTCTTCAAATCCCGGTATAAAGGTTCCACTGCCGATAACCAGATCATAATCTGTGCCTTTTCCACCAGCAAAAGGTTCATCATTTAAGAATCCTTCATAATCAATGGTTACTGTCGCACCATCTTTTACTTCGCCACTTTCTAACGTGATCAGTCGGGCATTTTGATCCTGAGTTTTAGCTAACTCTTCAGCTATTTCTTCTGCGCTAATAACCGCTTCTAAAGAGTCAATTTCAGCACCTTTATATTCGCCTAATTTAATCTCAGGCTTAACCCCGACTTTAACAATAAAGGTTGCTCCTTCTTCTTCGCTGATCTTTTCAATATTTTCAAGATCTGGACGGGTCACTGGTTTAATTTCTGTTTCTTCCAAAGCACTTGTATAAGCTGGGGCAAATGCAAAGTCAATCGCATCTTCCATAAAGACATTTTTTCCATAGTAGGATTCGATTACCTGTTTAGGCGCTTTTCCTTTTCTGAATCCTGGAACCGAAAAACGTTTTTTATTTTTATCATAGGACTTTTTAACAGCCTTTGAGTATTCCTCCGGACTAATTTCGATCTTCAGGGTTGCGATATTTTTTTCAATACTTTCTACTGTAGTACTCATTTTATCCTCCGTATCTTTCACTATAAATTGTATTCACATTCAATTTTAACAGTATATCATAGGTATATTTTCATATCAAGGACGAAAATTACGGTGTTTAAGAAAAGTTTTGGGTGTATGCAGTCAAATTTAGCAAAGATAGCAGTTCCATTAAAAAACTGCCTCGATTGAGACAGCTTTTTAGTCACCCACCTAAATATGCTTGTTGAACTTCCGGGTTAACCAGCAAATCTCTGGCATTACCGGAAAGTTTAACATATCCGGTTTCCAGAACATAGGCGCGGTTGGCAATATGTAAAGCTTTGTTGGCGTTCTGTTCGACCAGCAAGACCGTGGTGCCCGCATCGTTAACGGTTTGGATCATATTAAAAATCTCATCAACCAGCAGCGGAGCCAGTCCCATCGATGGTTCATCCAACAGAATCAGCTTAGGCCGCGTCATCAAAGCCCGTCCCATCGCCAGCATTTGCTGTTCACCACCACTTAAGGTTCCGGCAATTTGTTTGACTCGTTCTTTTAACCGAGGAAAATTAAGAAATATTTTTTCCATGTCTTCCTGAATCTGAAGCTTATCATTTCTGATATAAGCGCCCATTTGAAGATTTTCGAAAACTGTCATTTCGGCAAAAATTCGTCGTCCTTCGGGAACATGGGCAATTCCCATAACCGGTATCTGATGGGCTGGCACCTTGTTAAGATTCTCGCCCTCAAAGGAGATCATCCCTTCACTCGGTTTTAAGAGCCCTGAAATAGTCTGGAGAATGGTCGTTTTTCCGGCGCCGTTAGCTCCGATAAGGGTAACAATCTCACCCTTGTTCACCTCGAAGCTAATGCCTTTAATGGCATGAATTTTTCCATAATGCACATTCAAATCTTTTACTTTAAGCATCTGCGGCCTCCTAATCTCCTAAATAAGCACGAATGACTTCAGGATTATTCTTGATTTCATCCGGAGTACCTTCAGCAATCGTTTTGCCATAATCCACTACAATGATACGTTCACAAATCCCCATTACCAATTTCATGTCATGTTCAATCAGCAACACTGTAATATCAAACTTATTTCTGATAAAGTGGATGGTTTCCATCAGTTCGGCCGTTTCATTGGGGTTCATTCCCGCCGCCGGTTCATCCAGCATCAGTACTTTAGGGTCAGAAGCCAGCGCTCTGGCGATTTCAAGTTTTCGCTGCTGTCCATAGGGGAGGTTTTTTGCCAGCGTATCAGCATACTCGCCCATATCAAAAATGTCCAGAAGTTTCATGCATTCTTCCTGAGCCTTCTTTTCTTGATCCCAGAATTTTTTTGTTCTGAACATACCCTGAACCATGTTATAATCGATAAAATTATGATAAGCTATTTTGACATTTTCAACCGCTGTCAAATCTTTAAAAAGGCGAATGTTCTGAAAGGTTCGGCTTGCTCCCAGTTTGACAATTTCGTGGGGCATTTTTTTTATAATACTTTGGCTATTTAGCATAATTTCGCCCATGGTTGGTACATAAACTCCGGTGAGCATATTAAAAATGGTCGTTTTTCCTGCCCCATTAGGTCCGATTAATCCAACCAATTCATTAGCATCTAACTCCAGGTTGAACTGATCAACCGCGGTCAAGCCACCAAATTGCATGGTTATATTTTTTGCTGATAAAACGGTCATGATACTTCACCTCCGTCAGTGGAATTCTTGACATTTTTACGTTGGATCAGAGATTCAATGAAGGCCGTTAGCGAGAATTCCGATCGTCCAAAAATTCCCTGGGGTCTAAAAATCATCATAATAATCAGCACCAACGAATAAACCAGCAATCGATATTCCGAGAAGGTCCTAAGCATTTCGGGTAGCACTGTTAAAACAATTGCTGAAATGATCGAACCGGTTAAACTTCCTAGCCCGCCTAAAACAACAATTACAAACATTTCAATTGAAAACATAAAGCCAAACTTACTGGGTTCCAGAAATGATTGGTAGTGGGCATACAAAGCGCCACCAATTCCAGCAAAAAATGCTGCCAGTGAAAACGCCAGTACCTTATATCGTGTTGTTGGAATTCCGGCTGCTTCAGAAGCAATCTCATCTTCTCTGATCGAAATAATTGCACGTCCCTGCTTGGATCGTCCCAATGTAAAAATCAGTAGAACAATGATGATTGTGATCCAGAATACATTATGAAAATTAACCAGTCTGGTAATCCCTTTTAAACCAGCTGCACCACCAGTTGGTCCAAAATTAATAAAGAAAATTCGAATAATTTCTGAAAAACCAATGGTAACAATACCAAGATAATCGCCGCGCAGCCGTAATGTCGGGGTGCCGATCAGGAAACCAAAAATCCCTGCAACAATCCCTCCAATTATCATCGCCAGAATAAGAATAATTATCTTTGGCAATGGTAGCCCACTACTAACGAGAGCCATTGAAAAACTGGCCGATGCATAGGCACCGATGGCCATGAAACCGGCGTGACCTAAAGCCATCTCGCCCAGGAATCCGGCAACGATATTTAAACTCATCGCCATAATGATCATAATGCAGGTCATAATCGCAATTCCGACAAAATAATTATTCATCGTTTTTGTCTGGATTAAACCAAAAAATACAAGATAGAGAGAAACGACAGCAATGGTATTGACGAGATATGCTTTTTTCTTGTTATGATCCATTGACTATACCTTCTCTCTCGTATTTTTGCCCAAAATTCCGGTTGGCTTGAAAAGCAGAACAATGATTAATATCGCAAAAACAATCGCATCTGCCCAAGTCGTCGAAAGATACGCCTTTGTCATTGTTTCGACCATGCCGATGATAAAGCCGCCCAACATAGCACCAGGGATGATACCAATACCGCCCAAAACTGCAGCGATAAAAGCTTTAAGTCCCGGCATAACCCCCATGGTTGGGTAAACTTGAATATAAGCAACACTAAATAAAACTCCACCCAATGCTCCCAGAGCAGAACCCACAGCAAAGGTTAGCGAAATCGTTCGATTTACATTAATACCCATCAGAATCGCAGCATCCTTGTCTTCTGATACGGCACGCATGGCACGACCCTGTTTTGTTTTTCTAATATAAAGATCCAGTAAAACCATAAAAAACAAAGATAAACCTATGGTAATCAGAGTGGTTGAGCTGATATCAATTTCTCCCAATTTATAAATGGTTTCAGGAAAAATTTTGGGCATGACCTTTGGATCGGGTTTGAAAATAATCAGTGCCAGATTCTGTAAGAACAAACTCACACCAATGGCCGTAATCAAAGCTGATAGTCGAGGCGCATTTCTAAGCGGTCGGTAGGCAATAAATTCGATCGTTACACCAATAATGGACATAATGATCATTGAAGATAAAAGCACTGCCCAAACCGGTAATTGAAAACTGGTAGCTGCAATGAATGCAAAATAAGCGCCAAACATCATGATTTCACCATGGGCAAAGTTGATAAGCTTTATGATGCCATATACCATGGTATAACCGATTGCGATGAGCGCATAGATACTCCCTACATTTAGCCCGTTGATCAGCTGTTGCAGAAATAAATTCACGATGTATCCTCCTTTATAGAATAACATAAAATGGATATAGAAGAGATGACCCTCTCCTATATCCTCGTACTTTTTGTAATATTGTGCTTTGCTAAATGCTATTGATTAACAACTGTGGAATCAAATTTTAGTTGACCGCCATCAATTTTAATAATCGTTACTTCTTTGTCTTTAGGGTTGCCTTCTTCGTCAAACTTCAAGGTTCCGGTAACACCAGGGTGATCAGTAGCGCCTAAAGCTGTGATAATATCAGCCGATTCTGTTGATCCTGCTGCTGTAATCGCTGCCACCATGGCACATACCGCATCATAACCTAAAGCAGCAAAAGAGTTTGGCACTTTGTTATACTCTGCTTTGTAGGCAGTGATAAAGTTTTGTACAGTTTCTGATGGTGAATCCGCTGCATAATGATTTGTGAAGTAATTTCCCTGAGCGGCATCAGCATATTCTTCCTGAACGCCATCCCAACCATCAGCGCCGACAAATTTTGCTGTAATGCCCATTTCTTTGGCTTTTTGAAGAATAGGACCAACTGTTTGAACATAATCTGGAACAAACACGACATCTGGATTCATGTCTTTTATTTTTGTTAATTGGGCACTGAAGTCTTTATCAGCGGTGCCGTAAGATTCGCTACCAGCAATTGTTCCGCCTTTGGCAGTAAATGCTGTTTTGAACGCTTCTGACACACCTTCTGAGTAGGGGTTACCAGTTCCAATTAATAAAGCAGCTGTTTTAGCGCTTAAGGTAGTCGCTGCAAAGTTAGCAGCCGCCTGTCCCTGATAATCATCCAGGAAGCATGTTCTAAATACATTTGGAGCATCTTCGGTTACTTCAACTGCAGTTGCAGTTGGCGACAATACTGGCATATTATCCTGAACCATAATGTCTTTCATTGCTAAGGTTTCGCCACTTAAGGTTCCACCAATTACTGCAACGACACCATCCTGGTCTCTTAATCGATTGTAGGCATTGATTGCTTCGGTTTGATCTGCTTTTGAATCGTAAGCAACCAACTCGATGTTCTTCCCATCAATACCACCGGCCTCATTGATTTCAGCCACGGCTAATTGGGCACCTTCTTCAGCTGAGCTTCCATAAATAGCAGCATCGCCTGTCATTGGTCCAATAAAACCAAGTTTGACAACGTCTGCGTCTGCACTTCCGCCCGATGTTGTACATCCTGCAAATGCAAAAATAGAAGCGGTGAAGATCATTACAAGTAAAACACTAAGAACTCTTTTCTTCATTTCTTTTCCTCCTTTTTCTTTTCAATGATTATTTATAGTGCTTATCATAAACCATTCTTAAGAAAAACACAAGAAATAATTACTCTGATCCTATGCTTCTTTAAAACTTTGTCTCGCAAAAACACAGAGATTGTACAGCATACACTCGCCGCAATTGGGCTTCCTGGCCGTACAGCATTTTCTTCCATGCCAGATCAGCCAATGATGAGCCTGGGACCATTTATCCTGCGGAATGTTTTTCATTAATTCCTTTTCAACTTCCAGCACCGTTTTCCCGCTGGCTAAACCAATTCTTCGGGAAACCCGAAAAACATGAGTGTCCACCGCAATAGCCGGTATGTTGAAGGCATTACTCATCACCACATTGGCGGTCTTTCGTCCAACCCCCGGGAGTGTGATTAGTTCCTCCATTTGACCAGGTACAATCCCATTATATTCGATTAGTAGTCGATGACAGGTCAGAATGATGTTTTTTGCCTTCGTTTTTGCCAGACCACAAGTCTTAATTTTTTCAAGCAGGGCTTCTTCTCCCAATAACAAAATAGTTTCCGGTGTATTGTACTTATCAAATAAATCGTTAGTGACAATGTTCACCCGGACATCTGTGCATTGTGCTGAAAGGATGGTGGCAATCAGCAGTTCAAAGGGGGTATTAAAATCCAAGCCACACTGTTCCTGCCCATAGAGCTTTTCCAGTGTGGCTAATATTTGTTCAATCTTCTTTTTTGTCACGCGTTTTCATTAAGAATCAGTGCCATAAATATCAAGTCCTCTTGACCATTATTATATACACTATGACTACCTTGATCCGGAGTAACCATCACGTCTCCGGGACCGATTTCAGATTCTCTGCCGTTATCAACTACAATTCCCTGACCCTGTAAAAAATAAAATATTTCACGCTCACTGAGATGCTGATGTTCTCCGATAGAATCTCCCGGTTTTACGGTAATCTGGGCAAAGAGTCGGCAATTTTCGCCTAGAATCTCATTGTTGGTGATGTGGGTAATCACAACATCCCCCTGACCACCTCGCATATTCTGTTTAATTTCTTGTCGTTTCGATTTGCTTTGCTCAATCATCATCTTCCTCCTTAGGTTCTCGGTGCAGTTGGTTGAGTCGGTGTAGTTG